>Ga0194113_10000486_pt1 | contig 51978 bp, 45 predicted proteins | sample TA2MahC200mmetaG_FD_146193 | JGI IMG/M metagenome (GOLD analysis project Ga0194113, IMG submission 146193) | Freshwater microbial communities from Lake Tanganyika, Tanzania - TA2015017 Mahale Deep Cast 200m | ecosystem: Environmental > Aquatic > Freshwater > Lake | place: Tanzania: Lake...
GGGGAGGGGGAAAGGGCTTTTGCCCTTTCCCCCTCCCCCAAAATATCTTCTATTCCCAGGAATCCTCCACCGCGGTGAGGACCGCCAGTTTCACCGCCTGGACTTTGCGGTAGACCTGGTCCGGGGACCGGACCTGGCCTTCCACGGTGAGGAGGTCCTTCTCCACGGAGATGCCGAAGAGGCGCTCGTTTTCCTCAAGGTAGGGCAGAATCAGGTTCCAGTCGTCGTCGCTCAGGGGCGCCAGTTCGCCGCCGTTGAGCTGTTCGTCCACCACCTGATTATAGGGGTCCCGGATGTAAATGGCGCCTCCGGAGGCCAGAGAGAAGAGGTTGCTGCCGGGGTAGGGGGCGGCCTGGGGTTTGACGCGGCCCCGGTGGTCGTATTCCAGGCCGTTGACGATGATGAAGCCGCCGCCGTTCAGGGGATCACCGGCCATGAAGGATTCGGCCAGGAAGTCCAGAGCGGTGCCGTTGATCACCGCCCGGGGGCGGCCCACCGCGTTGATGAAAGGCCGGCCGGCGGCGTTGCCCATGATGTAAACTTCCCCGCCCTTGGCGCCGTACATGAAGGTCTGGCCCACGTCGCCGAAGACCACCAGTTTGCCCTGCTTCATGATCTGGCCCAACTGGTCCTGGGCGTTGCCGTGGACGTTAATCTCCAATCCGTCAATGCCCGAGGCCAGGTAGTCGCCGGTGCTGCCGTACGCGTCGATGCGCACCTCGTCGGTGGCGGGGCCGAGGCCGCAGCCCAGGAACCGCTGGCCCCGGTAGCCGTAAGTGATGAACCGTTTCCAGCCCGATTCGTAAGCCTGGCAGAGCCACCGGGCGTCGCAGTCCTCCCCTTCCGGCGGGAACCCGTGGGCATCCAGGATCAGGATGGCGTCGGGCCGATGGGGCGGAGTAAGCGCGTCCCGGGTGTCCCAATCCACCCGGCGGTAGCGGCTGGGGTGGTCCCGGCCCAGGGGCGGGCTATCCTGGAAGATGCGGGTCAAGGCGTCCATGACCAGGCGGATGAGATGGCTGCGCTTTTTGTCCCCGGGCTCATAGCGCCGGTCCAGAAGCAGGGTCAGGGCGTTGATGGCCGCGGCCTTGGCCTCATCGCTTTTGGCGGCTTCGGCCACAGTGAGCTCCAGGATTTCCCGGAAGGTGGCATATGACCAGGTAGGAACGCGCTCCCGGATGCACGCATAAAGGCGTTCGCCCTGGCCGTCCGCCAGGCCGTCCTTCACCAGGCGGGCGGCTTCGGAGTCCGCATCAAAGCTTATTTCCAGAACAGTTCCGTCCCAGGGCCGCTGGTACCAGGGCACGGTCTTGGGCCGGCCGAACTTGTCGTGGCAATGGAGCACCCGGTAGCCGTCCCGGGCCTCCAGGGAAAAGATGAAGGCGCCGCCGTCGGTGTGGCTGCCCCCCCGGGCGTTCCAGTAGAGGTCGGCCACGGGGCAAAAGCGCCGGTCTTCCGCGGCCAGGGAGGACAGGGTGGCGTCAATGGCCTGCTTTTCCGAGCAGATGAGCCCCACCTGCACCTCGCCTTCGTGCAGGGCGAAGACCTGGGGCCGCAGCATGGAGGTGTCGGTGATGCCGATGAGTTCATACCGGTTCCGGTCCGGGTCGTTCCGGGCGATGATGAAAAACCAGGGGCCGTCGGGGGAGCCGTGGATGTTGACGGACTGGAGGCGCCGGTAAATTTTCTGCTTTTCCGGCGGCAGCAGGTCAAAGTCCCGCTCCGTGGTGGGGGCCATGGACTCGATGACGTACTCCAGGGGATAGCCGTAGAGGCGGCTCCACAGGTCGAAGGTGAGCACCGCCACTTCGGTGTCCGTGAGGAACTGGGGATAAAAGTGGCGCTGGCTCAAATATTCGCTCACGGAGAAGTAGTTGGCGAAGTCGCCGTTGTGCACCAGGGCCACGTTGAGCGCGGCAAAGGGGTGGGCGCCGCCGGGGTGCCACACCCGGCCCCGGGTGGGATAGCGCTGGTGGGCGATCCACACGTGGGCCTTGAAGTCCAGAAGGTTGTAGTACAGGGCCGCTTCCTCGGCGTAGCCCACGATCTTAAGGATCATGATATTGCGCCCCTGGGAGAGCACAAATGCCTTCTTTTCGCCCAAAGAGGCGTAATATGCCTGGTTGAGGCGGTAGCAGTTCTGGGCCACGAACTCGTCTTCCACCTTGCGCCAGGGCAGGCCATAGAGCTTGTGCTGCTGGATGAAGTGCTGCAGCACCTCGGGTTTCACCCGGACGAAATACCGCCAGACCTCCGGAGGCTGGACCACGAGGTTGGGGATTTCCTCCCTCCAGTTTGCCAGGGTGGGGACCGCCTGGGCATGGTCGATGCGGAAGACCGGGGTGATGAATTGGGCCTCCACCTGGGAGCGCACCGCTTCGTCCAGGTAGGCGATTTGGATGAGATAGTCCTCATCCAGGATTTCCTGGGTGACTCCCAAGGTTTCGGGGTCCAGGCCCACCGCGGCGATGCCGCCGCCTTTGCCGTTGCCCCGGTTGTGCATCTGAACGGAGGGCTGGAAGATATGGCGGCCGGACACCGGCACGCTGGCGGCAAAGCCGGTGACCCCGCAGCCGCCTTCGTCTTCCCCCTTTACGATCTGGTCCCGGGGATAGGCGGATTCAAAGTCCCGGCGGGTGTCTAGTAATCTAAGCCCCGAATGTTGTTGCATAAAATCTTGGTCTTCCATTCTTGATCCTTTGGGAGCGGTTTGGCGGTTTAGCGGTTTGGTATTTTTTAGTTTTTAGGCTAACCCGCTAACCCGCCGACCCGCTAACCCGCTCTCCTTATATCGTCATCCACCGGCCTATCAAAGTAATCCAGGTGCACCAGGGTGTCGGTGCGGCCCACCAGTTCCCGGATGGAGCGCAGGCCCAGGCGGCGCAGAATCTCTTTGAGCTGCCAGCTCCAGGCATAGTACAGGTTGGACACCCGGTTGGTGCCCCACTCCACGGTCATCAAGTCAACCAGTTCCGGGTCGGTGGTGGCGATGCCCCGGGCGCAGCCCCGGCCGGACTCGCAGTTGTGGCAGCGCAGGCACTCCAGGGCCACCAGCTCCGCGGTGCCGATCTGCACCCCGTCCGCGCCCAAAGCGATGGCCTTGGCCACGTCGAACGCGGAGCGGATGCCGCCGGAGGCGATGAGGGTCACCTGCTCCCGGATGCCCTCGGCCCTTAAAAATTGGTGCACCTTGGGGATGGCGTACTCCACCGGCATGGCGATGTTTTTCTTGGCGATGTCCGGCGCGGCGCCGGTGCCGCCGTAGCTGCCGTCCAACTGCACCACGTGGGCCCCGGCGTAATATGAGCCCACCGCCACCATGTCCACGTCGGTGGGAGTGGAGACCTTCACCGACACCAAGGCCCGGGGGTTGATCTCCTTGATCCAGTCCAGGTGTTTCTTGTGGTCTTCCACGGAGTAAACGGAGTGGAAAGGGAATGGGGAGAACAGGGCCATCCCGGTCACCGACTCCCGCATTTTGGCCACTGCGGGAGTGACCTTGTCCCCCAGGAGGTGGCCGCCCAACCCGGGCTTGGCGCCCTGGGCGTACTTGAACTCCACCATCCGCACCCGCTGAATGGTCTCTTCCCGCACCCCGAACAGGCCGGTGGCCACCTGGGTGACCACGTGGTGGTCATAGGGATAGAGGTCCTCGGGGTAGCCCCCTTCGCCGGTGCTCATCAGGCCGTTGAACCGCTGGGCCGTCCGCACCCGGGAGAGGATGGTGTTGATGCTCACCGAGCCGAAGGACATGCCGCCGCCGTACCAGGGCACCCCCAGGGTGACGTGGGGCCGGCCGTCGCGCCGGCGGTTCATTTCCAGTTCCAGGGAAATGTCGGCGTGGGTGAGTTTGAAGTCCGGGGGCCGGGTGGGGAAAATGAAGCGCAGCCGGTCGAAGCCGCCGCCGGAGTCGCCGGTGCGGTACTCCAGGTCGTGGGAGGGCAGGGCGCCGAATTCCGCCTGCCACCAGGTGGACAGGAGTAGGTCCGCAGTCCAGCGCCGGTCGCCCAGGGTGTTATAAGTGGGATGGCCGCTCACTCGCAGAGCCTGACCCGGGCATTGGGCCACGCAGTAATAGGGCTTATCCTCGCAGGCCGTCCCGATGCACAGGTAGCCCTTGGGCCGCCGGAGATGGCTGCCGGCCTTGGCAAAAACTCCCTGGGGGCAGACTTCCGTGCAGTGTCCGCACTTGATGCAGCGGGACTCGCTGCGCCACACCCGGTACTTGCTCAAGGCGTTGCGGAACCGGGAAGGAGTGTGGACCGGCTCATAAGGTACTCCCGGGGTCCAGGTATCCATGTTATTTTTCTTCTGCGCTAAAGCCATTTTATTAGTCCTGGGTTAAAAGGGGGATAGCGGTTTGGCGGTTTGGCGGGTCAGCGGTTCAGAGTTATTTCTAACCCGCTAAACCGCTAACCCGCCAACCCGCTATTCCTGCCTTTTCGCCCTAAATTAAGTGGGTTCTCTTTTTAACATCTCCCCTTCCCGCCCGGCGAACAGGGGCGCGAAGATTTCTTTTTCCAGGTCTTCCAGGAACATGGCCCGGCCCACTTCGCCCCGGAGGCGGCGCACTTCCCGCATGCCCATGGCCCCCAGGATTTCCAGGAGCTGGTTGTTCCAGGCGCCCATGAGGTTCACCATGCGCTGGGCCCCCCGGGGCACCGGGAGCTGGTCCAGGTCAACGGGGCAATGGTTGCCTTCGACGCATTGGCGGCAAAGGCGGCACTCCAGGGACAGGAGCAGGGGGATGTCGGTGATGACGCCGTCAGCCCCGCAGAGGATGGCTTTGGCCACGTGTTCCGCCAGAGCGATGCCGCCGCTCACCAACAGGGTTACCGTGTCCCGGAGCCGGTCTTCCACCAGGCGCAGGTGGCAGCGCCGGATCAGTTCCTTCAAATACATGTCCTGGCAGCTTCCCTGGCCCCGGCATTGTTCCGACCCCGCCAGGTGAATGACTCCCGCTCCCGCGGCAGTAAGTTCCGCCACCCGGTTCACCACCTGGTCGTCTGCGGGGACCTGGATAAAGACCAGGAGGTCGGGATAACGCTGCCGGAGAATTTCCATTTCGGCCAGCACCCCGGGGTGATCCTGGAGTTCCGCGCCTCGCAACCGGGGAAGGAGGGGGTCGTTCAAATCCAGGGCGCCTGGGGCAAATAGAGGCGCCAAGTGGCTAATATATGTTTCCAGATCCTGGTTGACGTCCTCCCGAGGGATAATTGCCAGGGTATCCAGGTGGCGGGCGGCCTGGGCCAGCATCTGGCGCAGCCGGGCCCGGTCCGGCCCCAGAGAAGGTTCGGTGAGCAGCACCGGCAGGGGCACTTCCACCTGGGGCATGGGGGACAACATCATCTTGCCTTTGTCGTCAAAGGCCAGGAACATGGGCTTGCGCCCCAGGTCGATGGCGGTGGAGATGTACTCCCGGCCATGGATGCCGTCCCGGGTGGGGCGGACGATTTCGGACATGTCGGTCCAAATGGAGTCGAAGCCCGGACCGCAAAAAGGACCCCCGTACCCCGCGCCGGAGACCGGAATCTTGCCGCTGTCCGCCTGGTACCAGGTGATGGTGATGATATCCGGGGTCCAGTATTCGTCTCCCAGTTGCTGGTATTGGGGGTTCATGGCCTTGAAGACCAACTCCCGGGGGCAGCCCTGGACGCAGCGGAAGCAGTCCCGGCAAATCTCTTCGATGGTGTCGATGAACTGCCGGGTGTCAAAGTCCCGCTTCTTGTAAGCCTCCACCGGGCATACCTGCTTGACGCATTTGGTGCAGCGGAGACACCCTTCTCCCCAGTCTAGGACCGAGGTGCGGGCCATGGCCGGATACCGGGGCGGTACCCGGCGCACGTGGATATGATACTTGGCCGGCATGACACCTCCCTCAGGCCTGCTGATCCGGGCGGATCACCCGGCGGGGCCCGGAACTGTCGGCCTTGGACCAGTCTTTAGGCGGTCTGACCAGCGTCAACCGGTCCAACTGGCCCAGGGCCTTCAGGCGGTCATAAATCTGCAGCCAGGCGCAAGGAGCCGGGGGGTCCAGCTTCAGGCTGATATTGATCTCGCACAACCCCTCTTTGGCGCCGCCGCAGGGGCCGTTGGACAGGGACTTGGCGCACCGGGACACGGGACAGATGCCACCGGTCTCTCCCAGGACGCAGTCGCCGCAGCCCCGGCAGTTTTCCAGCCACATGCCCCGGGCCGCGGTCTCGCCGATGAACAGGGTGTTGAGACCGGGAAAGACCGGGGTATTTGGAAGCAGCGCCGCCAGGGCCTGGACTCCGGCGCCGCAGGCCAAAGACACCACCGCGTCGGCCTGCTCCCCGGCGACCACCACGTCCAGGAGGAATTCCTGTATGCACTGGCGGTCCACGCTCACTTCCCGAATATCTTTGTTCTGCCCGGCCTGGCAAAAAAGCAGTTGCAGGGCCGCGGCCATCTCCGCCACCTCTTTTTTGCCGCCGGCGGCGCACTCAGCCACGCAGGTATCGCAGCCGGCCAGCAGGATGCGGTCATAACCGCGCACCATTCCCTGGATTTCGGCCAGAGTTTTTCTCGTACCTACAATCACTTGTTTGACTCCTTCGCCGCCGGGGCGCCGGCATGGCAGGGGAGGGGCCCCAGAAACTGGGCCTGGGACGCGATCCCCGCGGCCACCGCTTTCAAACCCTCAGCGTCGCCCGGGGATAGAATGGACATTCCCACCCGTTGGGGTTCCAGGTTGAGTTCGATTAAATACGTCTGGGCGTAGGCCACCCGTTTGCCCATCCGGGCGCTGCCTTCCAGATACTGGCAGACGGTCTCAGGGCAGCCGATCATCCACACCATGTCGGCCTCCCGGGCCAGGATGCGCAGCAGTTGGTAAACTTCGATCTTGCTGCTGCAAGGCTCCGGGACCACCTGGGCCTTCAGTCCGGCTCCGGCCAGCGAAGCCTTGAGCGCCTGGGGTTGAGGTAAAGCCTGGCTGCAGGCCAACACCACCACATTAATTTTTTCGTTCATAAGAATCGCGCCACACCTGTAAAATAGTTTCGCCGGCCAGGGGAGTGAAGGCAAACAGAGGCCAGAGGAGGGACTCCCCTGGCCTTTAATCTGCACATTATTTCTACTAGATTATCCCTTATTCCCCTGCGCCTGACAAGGGTTTTGATTAGTTAAGTTTAAATATACTATATTAGCCTTACGAGGCTGATATTTTTGCCAATCCTTTCCTTTCGTCGATGTCCCCAGGGTACATGACCGCTTCATGGCCCCGCTCCCGGGTGCGGATGCGGATGACCTCTTCCACCGGGTAAACAAAGATGAGGCCGTCGCCAGTCTCGCCGGTGTAAGCGGACTTAAGGATCGCTTCGATGGTTTCTTCCAGGTTGTGCTCGCTCAACACGATGTTGACCTGGATTTTAGGCAACATGTCCACCTGGTAGGTGCCGGAACGCCCGGCCAGCTTGATGCCCCCCTGGCGGCCATGGCCCCGGATCTCAAAGGCATTGAGGCCCACGATGCCGAGGTCCCGGAGTGCGTCCTTCACATCGTTGATCTTATCTTCTCGAATAATGGCTTCGATTTTCTTAAGCATGTTTTTCAACCCTATATTTCCAACTCTCAACTTTCAGTTTTCAGCCGTCAATTTTTATTTCTTAGCTGAAAGCCGACCGCGGAAAGCTGACTGCTATAAATAAGCCCGCTCGCCATGGGCGCTGATGTCCAGGCCCACTTCCTCTTCCATGTTGGAGACTCGCAAGCCGATGCTCCAATCCAGAAGCTTGGCGATGACGAAAGTCATCCCAAAGGTAAAGGCAATGGTCACCACGATGCCCAAAAGCTGAAGGAGAAGCTGGGAAGGGTTGCCGTTAAACAGGCCGTTGGCCCCGGCGCCGTTCACTTCCATAGTGGCAAAGAGGCCGGTGGCCACCATGCCCCAGGTGCTGGCCATGCCGTGGCAGGCCCACACGTCCATGGACTCGTCCAGGCTGCGGTTCTGGCGGAACCGGATGGCATAGTAGCTCAGGGGTGCGGCCACCGCCCCCAAGACCATAGCGGCCATGGGGGTGATAAAACCCGCTGCGGGGGTCACCGCGGCCAGGCCCACCACCATGCCGGTGGCGATCCCTAAGAGGCTGGGGCGGCCGTCCAGCCAGCTCAGGAGCATCCACACCAGCGCCGCGGCCGCGGCGGAGGTGTTGGTGGAGAGGAGGGCGTTCACTGCCACGCCATTAGCCGCCAACGCGCTGCCGGCGTTGAATCCGAACCAGCCCACCCAAAGGAGCCCGGTGCCCAGGACGGTTAGAGGGATATTGTGGGGCTCCATGGGGGAATGACCGAAGCCCCGGCGGGGGCCGATGACCAGGGCAAAGGCCAGGGCCGAGTAACCCGCGGCGATGTGCACCACCGTGCCGCCGGCGAAGTCCAGGCACCCCATGGCCCCCAGCCAGCCGCCCTTGCCCCAGACCCAGTGGCACAGGGGGTCATAGACCAGGGTCACCCAGAGGAGGCTGAAGAGGAGAAAGGACTTGAAGCGCACCCGCTCCACGAAAGCGCCGGTGATAAGGGCCGGGGTGATCACCGCGAACATCATCTGGAACGCAGCAAACAAGGAATGTGGAATGGTCTTGGCGTAATCCGGGTTGGGGGCCGCCCCCACCCCCTTCAAGCCCACAAAATTCAAACCGCCGATAATCCCGCCGATGTCCTGGCCGAAGGACAGGGAGTAGCCGTACAGGACCCACTGCACCCCCACCAGGGCCATGAAAATCACGCTCAAGGTAAGAGTGGAAAGAACGTTTTTCTTGCGGGCCATTCCTCCATAAAACAAGGCCAGCCCCGGGGTCATCATCAGCACCAAGGCGCAGGAAACCAGGATCCAGGAAGTGTCTCCGGCGTTTATGTTATCCATATGCCCTCATCTCCTTAACTGGCGCAGTGGGGGCGCCATTTGACGCCCAAACCTCCCCCCTCCAGAGGCCACCATGGCCAAATCTGGATAGGGCGTCCCCTTTCAAGGGGCGCTTCACCGCGGTATTTATGGGGCTGGCCAGCCAAGGACAACCGGAGGCCGGGGAACACTTCCCCGGCCCCGCTGGGTCCCGAGTTCAACTAAAAGGCGACGGTTACATGATCGGCAAATAGCGCTCGATCTCGTACTGGCTCACGTGGGTGCGGAAGCGGTCCCACTCGATCTTCTTGTTTTCCAGGAACTTATTGAAGATGTGCTCGCCCAGGGACTCCCGCACCAGGGCGCTGTTCTCCACTTCCTGGGTGGCTTCATAAAGACTTCCCGGCAGTTCCTGAATTCCCAGACGCGCCCGTTCGACTTCCGACATATGATAGATATCCACTTCCACCGGCTCGGGCAGGGGGTAGTTGCTCTCGATACCCTTGAGGCCCGCGGCCAGCATCACCGCAAAGGCCAGATAGGGGTTGCAGGCGGGGTCGGGGGCGCGGTATTCGCACCGGGTGGCCGTCTCTTTGCCGGGTTTGTACATGGGCACCCGCACTAAGGCGGAGCGGTTGCGCCGGGCCCAGGCCACGTACACCGGGGCCTCGTAGCCGGGAACCAACCGCTTATAGGAATTAACCCACTGGCTGCAGATGCCGGTGATTTCCCGAGCGTGCTTCAGCAGACCGGCGATGTAGCTCTTGCCCGAGGCGGACAGGTGGTACTGGTCGGTGGGATCATAGAAGGCGTTCTTGCCGTCCTTGAACAGGGACTGGTGGGTGTGCATGCCGCTGCCGTTGATGCCGAAGATGGGCTTGGGCATAAAGGTGGCATAGACCCCGTTGAGCATAGCCACGGCCTTCACCGTGGCCTTGAGGGTCATGGTCTTGTCGGCCATCTTCAGGCCTTCGTCATAGCGCATGTCGATTTCATGCTGGCTTGCCGCCACTTCGTGATGGCTGTACTCGATGCGGACGCCCATCTTTTCCAGGGCGAAGATGGTGTGGCGCCGCAGATCCATGCCCATGTCCAAAGGCGGGGCGTCGAAATAGCCGCCCTCGTCGATGATGTCCGGTGCGGCGCTGGATTTGAAGTAAAAGTATTCCAGTTCCGGCCCCAGGTAATAGGTGTAGCCTTTCTCCGCGGCCTTGGCCAGCATGCGTTTCAGCGCGTAACGGGGGTCGCCGGGGTAGGGGGAGGTGTCCGGCTGCAGGATGTCGCAAAACATCCGGGCCACCGGCTTCTCTTCCGGCCGCCAGGGCAGGATCTGGAAGGTGGTGGGGTCGGGCTTGGCGATCATGTCGCTCTCTTCAATGCGGGCGAAGCCCTCAATGGAAGAGCCGTCGAAGCCCATGCCCTCGGTCATGGCTTCCTCCAATTCGGAGGGGCGGATGGAAAAGCTTTTTAACACGCCCAAAATGTCCGAGAACCAGAACTGGATGAAGCTGATCTCTTTGTCCCGGACTACCCGGAAAACGTCCTCCACGGTCTGGCAGGTATGGCAGTGCACGGTAATCCTCCTGTGCTGGGATTAGCTATTTTTCTTGTCTTAATAGGCAACTATTGTACCAGATAATATTTTTAGAAAAATCAAAAACTTAACACTTTTGTACCTTACAATAATGTAGATAATTGATATTTCTACCAACAATAATGTAAATCTTAGCCGGTGCCGGGTTATCGGTTGGCGGGTTAGCGAATTAGCCAAAAAAAGGGGACCACCCGCCAACCCGCCGAACCGCCATCTGTGTCCATCTGCGTTAATCGGGGGTTTACTTTACCTCCGGTAACCCAGGATCTTTTCCACCGCCGCGGCGTCCGCGTCCATGATGTAGGGAAGGCCCGAAACCCGGGCGGCCTCTTCCGTCAGGGCCACCAGGTCGTCCCGGCTGAGGTATTTCAGGGAGAATTTGCGAGCCCCGGCCAGAAACTGCTGCAAGCCCTGGGTCATGCGGTTGATGTAGCTATACAGGCCCACCCCGCCGGCGGGAATGCGGCCGTATTCCCCCAGGGGGTAGCGCCGGCGGAGGGTGCCCACTTCGGCAAAATGTTCCAGGTAGGCATCCTTCAGGTCCCGCTGTTCATGGGCGCACTTTTCCGCCAGCTTTTTCCCTTCCAGGTTCCCCACAAAGGTGGCGGTCATGATGGCCCGGCCCATGCAGGCCAGCTTGACGTAAGGCGCGCCCAGGGCCAGGGCCTTGAACACGTGGTCCTCCATGGACAGACCCCCGGCGATGGCCACGTCGGGGACGAACTCCCCTTTTCGGTCCAGAAAAGACAAATATTCGTAGAGGAGAGATTCGATATAGACCGTGGGCATGCCCCATTCGTTCATCATGGCCCAGGGGCTCATGCCGGTGCCGCCGCCGGCCCCGTCCACCGTGAGGAGGTCCACCCGGGCCTGGGAAGCGCACTTCACCGCCAGGGCCAGGTCCGCGGGGCGGTAGGCCCCGGTTTTCAGGGACACCCGTTTGGCTCCTAAGGAGCGCAGCCGCTCCACGGTTTTATAAAAATCCTCTTCCGTCACCATGGCCACCCGGGAATGGCGCTCAAACTCCCGGATCCCATGCAGCTGGTACTGCTCGATGGTGATGGGGTCCGAGGGGTCGGGAAGGACGATGTAACCCCGGCCCTGCACCTGCCGGGCCCGGTCAAGGTTGAAGAGCTTGACTTCGCCGCCGATGTCCTTGGCCCCCTGGCCCCATTTCACCTCCAGGAATTCCACCCCTAGCTTTTCAATGATATACTCCGGCACCCCCAGGCGGGTGTCCTCCACGTTGGCCTGGACGATGATGTCGCCGTAGCCCTGGTACCACTGCCTGAAGGTCTGGATCCGGCGCTCCATCTCCGGGGACCGGATGATGCGGCCCTTTTTGATCTCCGCGTTGGGGTCCATGCCGCAGACGTTTTCCCCGCATACGATGATGAGGCCGCAGATGGCCGCGCCAATGGCCATGGACTTCCAGTGTTTCTGGGCGATTTCCGTGGAGCCTAAGGCGCCGGTGAAGGCCGGGAAGGCCAGTTTGATCTTGTGCTGGCGGCCGATTTCGGTGCTCACGTCCACCGCGGGAAAGACCGCCTTGTCCGGGTCCGCCTCGATTCCCAGGGCGCCCACGCAGGTCCCCTGGATGTTGAAGTGGGAAAAGTCCACGGGGTAGTCTTTTTCCGAGCCCGCGGTGACTTTGCCGAAGGGCATGGGGTAGAGCAGCTCCCGGCCCCGCACCGCGGAGCGTCCGATTTCGCAGGGCCCGGGACAGCCGTCCAGGCAGGTGACGCAGATCCCCGAAACCGGAGCGGGATTCACCCGGTTCCGGGTCAAAGTGGCGGGACTGCGGTTGGGTTTGCTGCGGGACAGGCCTTCCCACATGGCGATAATCCTCCTCAATATATGGAAGTAGATTAAGGAAAATCCGGGTTGAAATCTTCCGATTCCCGCGAGGGCCGGGTTGGTTACAAATATGTTCACGCCTGATTAATAAATCCAGCCCAACCGGGTTTTAACCCAAAAAATAACCACGAAGACACCAAGACACCAAGAAAAAATGACCTTGGCGGGAAGCCGCCAAGGCCATTTTTATCTTGGTGAATCTTTGTGTTCTTGGTGTCTTGGTGGTGAATTTATGCCGCCCGGAACTGCCTAGCCTCGATGCCGTACTGCTTGATTTTATATCCCAGAATGCGCAGACTGGTGTCCAGGAGTTGGGCCGCCTTGCTCTGATTGCCCCGGCTCTGGCGCAGGGCCTCGGTGATGAGTTCTTTTTCCAGTTTCTCCACCTGGGAGGTCAGCCCCAGGCCCATGCTACCCGGCTCCTGGCGCTGCATGCTGGGGGGAAGGTGCACCGAGAGAATGGTGTCTTCATCGCACACCAGCACCGCCCGCTCGATGACGTTTTCCAGTTCCCGGACGTTCCCCGGCCAGGGGTACTGCATGAGCTGGTCCAGGGTCGGGGCGGAGAGGCGCTGCACCGACTTGTGGTGCTCCGCGGCGTACTTGGTGAGGAAGTGCTCCGCCAGCAGGGGGATGTCCGCCTGGCGCTCCCTTAAGGGAGGCAGATAAATGGGGAAGACGTTCAGGCGGTAATAGAGGTCTTCCCGAAACGCGCCGTCCTTCAGCAACTGCTCCAGGTCCCGGTGAGTGGCGGCCAGCAGGCGCACATCGGCCTTCAGGGTGGCGCTCCCGCCCAGACGGGTGAATTCCCGCTCCTGGATGACCCGGAGGAGCTTGAGCTGCACGTTGGGGCTCAGGTCGCCGATTTCATCCAGGAAAAGCGTGCCCCCTTGGGCCAGCTCAAAGCGGCCGGGCTTGCGTTGCAAGGCCCCGGTGAAAGCCCCCTTTTCATGACCGAAGAGTTCGCTTTCCACCAGGGTTTCCGGCAGGGCCGCCAGGTTCACCTTGATGAAGGGCTTGTCGGCCCGGAGGCTGTTGTAATGGATGGCCGAGGCCACCAGTTCCTTGCCGGTGCCGGACTCCCCCCGGATGAGGATGGTGGCGTTGCTCTTGGCCACCCGGTGGATCATCTCATAGACCTGGCGCATGCGGCCCGAGGAGCCGATGATGTTGCCCACCTGGTAGCGCTCCTGGAGTTCGCCCTTGAGCTTCAGGTTTTCATCCCGCAGACGATCCTTCTCCCGGTCGATGAGCATCAGGCTGTTGACGTGCTGGGCGATGATGGAGGCGATGATGGTGAGAAACCGGAGATCATGATCCAGGTCCAGTTCCTTGTGGAGGCGGTCCACGCTCAATGCCCCGATAGTCCGGTTGTTGATTTTGATGGGAACGCACAAGAAGGAGAGTTCTTCTTTTTCTTTGGCGCCCCGGGACCGGGTGCGGTTCAGGAACATGGGCTCCTGGCTCACCCGGGGCACCACCATGGGTTCGCCGGTCTCCACCACCCGGCCGGTGATGCCTTCCCCCAGCTTGTAGCGGCCCCGGCGCCGGGCTTCGGCGGTGAGGCCGTGGGCCAGCTCGATCTGGATTTCCGAGGTGTCGGGGTTAAGGATGGTGATGGTGCCCCGGCGCATCCCGGCGCTTTGGGCCAGGATCTGCACCACCTGCTGCAGAATCCGGGGCAGCGACCCCGGATAGCCCAGGGTCTGGGTGATTTCATACAAGAGGTTAAGTTCGTCCATCAGGCCTTCTCTGACAAGTTTGATAATTTATTAGTTCATTTTCGTATATTTTAATCGCGTTGTCCAGAATAAAGTTACGAAAATGTTATTATTTATTAACCGCCGATGAACGCGGATAAACACAGATTTATCTGTGTCCATCCGCGTTCATCGGCGGTTAAAATAAAAGGAGTGGGGAATTCTTGACACATTGCTGTTTCTCAGGTAATTTTGAGTAGTTATTCCAGGTGACCGGGAGGCGCCGTGGAAGACCGCTTCTTTCACCGGGCCGGCCATCAGGCCGTGGTTTTCATTGATTATATGGGGGGCTTGAGCCTCTTTTTTCTGGATGCCGTCCGCAGCCTGGCCCACCCGCCGTATTTCTTCCGGGAGATCATTGTCCAGATGTATCACCTGGGGGTCAAGTCTTTCCCTTTGGTGGGGGTGGCCTCGTTTTCTGTGGGGCTGGTCCTGGCCATGCAAGGCATCCAGGTCTTGAAACTGTTCGGCGCGGCCAATTACATCGCCACCAGCGTGGCCTTCACCTTTGTCCGGGGTTTGGGACCGCTCTTGGCCGGCATCATGCTGGCCTCCCGGGGAGGCGCGGGCATCGGCGCGGAACTAGGCTCCATGCGGGTCACCCAGCAGATTGACGCGCTCACTGTGTCCGCGGTGAACCCCATCAAATACCTGGTGGTCACCCGGGTGGTGGCCTGCATGATCATCACCCCGATGCTGGCCACTGCCGCCAATATCATCGGCATCCTGGGAGGCATGATCATCGGCGTGACCCAAGTGGGCATGACCCCCACCTACTATTACTCCCTGACCATCAAGTATCTGACCCTGCGGGATGTGCTCCCGGGTATCGGCAAGACCACGGTTTTTGGACTCATTGTGGGCCTGGTGGGTTGTTATCACGGCTATAGAACCGAGCACGGCACTTTTGGGGTGGGCCAATCCACCAAGACCGCAGTGGTGGCCGCCATCCTGTTGATCCTGATTTCCGATGTCTTCCTTACCAAATTCTCCTTACTCCTCTGGCCTTGAGCATGAGGGGGCCACCCCCTTCCCGGCGCCGGCCCGCACTCCCCTTATCTCGTATCGGGGGGTTTACAAGTCTTTTAACGACAAACAGGTGCTCGAAGGTATCGACTTGGATATTTATGAAGGAGAAACCCTGGTGATCCTGGGGCGCAGCGGTTCCGGCAAGACCGTGATGACCAGCATCCTGGTGGGGCTGGTCCAGCCCGACACCGGCGTCGTCACCGTGGCCGGGGTGGATTTGAGCACCCTTACCACCGACTACGATTGGTTGGAACTGCGCCTGAAGACCGGGTATCTCTTCCAGGGGTCCGCCCTGTACGACTCCATGACCGTAGGGGAAAACGTGGCCTTTCCCATGGTGCAGCACACCAACTGGAGCATGGAAGAGATCTCCCGCCGGGTGCACGAGAAGCTGGCCCAGGTGGGATTGGCGGATACGGAAAACCTGGAGCCGTCGGCCCTCTCCGGCGGCATGCAGCGCCGGGCCGCTCTGGCTCGCACTTTGGCCCTGGACCCCCAAATTATCATTTATGATGAACCCACCGCGGGTCTGGACCCCATCACCGGGGACGAAATCGCCCACCTAATCCGCCGCCTGCAGCAGACCCTGAGCGTCACCTCCATTGTAGTCACCCACGATCTGCGCCTGACGGAGACGGTGGCCGACCGCCTCGCCCTCCTGTACCAGGGCGTTATGGTCTTTTTAGGCACCTTCGAAGAATTTATGAAGTCGGATCACCCGGAAGTGCGGCGTTTCCTCCATTACGAAATTCAAGAGGACAAGTCTTAATGATACAGAGGAAAAAATACGAAACCATCGTGGGCCTCTTCGTGGTGGCCTCCCTGGCGGCCTTGCTGGTCATGGTGCTCATCATCGCCCAGCAGGAGAGGCTGTGGGTCAAACACGCCGAATACCGGGCTATCTTTAAGAATGCCAGCGGCCTGAAAGTGGGCTCGGAAGTGCGGCTGGCCGGCCTCACCGTGGGAAATATCACTGAGATTCACATAGACACCCAGGGCAATACGGTGGTTGTCTTCGAGGTGGTGGAGAAATATGCCGACCGCATCCGCCAGGACTCCCGGGCCTCCATCGGCTTTGTGGGGCTCCTGGGGGAAAAAGCCCTGGACATTTCTTCCGGCTCCAGCGATAAACCCGCCATCCCTCCCCAGGGCATTGTCACCTCCATTGAGCCGCTGGACATTACTGAACTTTTCGCCAAGGCCCAGCCCAGCCTGGAGAACCTCCAGAAGATCATCAGCAACCTGGCCGCCATCACCCATGACCTGGCGGCTCCGGATAGTGAAACGGCACAGTTTCTTAAGGAAGTCCATGAGATAGCCGCCAAGATCAACCAGGCCAAGGGGACCCTGGGCCTGATCCTGAATGACCCCAAGCTTTATCAGGAGACGGTGCAGGCGGTGGGCGGAGCCAGGAAATTTGTGGACGGCCTGGCGGAAAGCAAGGGCCTCCTGGGCGCCATGATCAACGACCCGGCCCTCAAGGCCGAGGCCCATAAAACCCTGGCCAGTATGCAGGCCACCTTTGACAACCTGAAGCAAGCCTCGGCCAACCTAAAGGAGGCCTCCGGCCGGTTTCCCGAACTGGCCAAAAAGGGAGAGGCTCTCCTTGACAGCCTGTCCAAGGCGGGGAAAAACCTGCCCGATCTGGTGGTGAGCGGCCAGGAAATGGCCAGTGAGGTGGAAAAAGTGGCAGAGGCGGCCCAGAAATCCTGGCTGCTGCGGCGCAACGTCCCCCAGCCCAAGGAGCGCACCATCCGGATGGAGCGGGATGCTTCTAAATAAGTGGGCAATGATGCAGGGCGGGCGATCGCGCTATAAGTATGAAACCCGTACTGATTGCACATCTGGGTTAATCTGCGTTCATCGGCGGTCAAATAAAAAAGAAACGTGAGCGGAAAGATGCCGGGTTCGATTTTACGCGTTATCTTGGGCTTCCTTCTTTTGCTCTTTTTGCTGACCCTGGGATGCGCCGGCCCCACCGTTTCTGGAGTGGGCCTGCGAGCCGAGGCTATCTCCCTCAATGACAAGGGCTACCACTACTACCGCCAGGGCAGGTTGGAAATCGCTCAGGAGAAGTTCTCCCAGGCCCTGAAATACAATCGCCTCATCGATCACCGGGGCGGTATCGCCGCCAACCTCAACAACCTGGGAGCCATCGCCCAGGAGTTGGGGCGCCTGGATGAGGCCCTCAATTATTTCCACAACGCCCTGGCCATTTACCGGGAATTGGGGGACACGGCCGGCCTCTGCGAAACCAAGAACAACCTGGGCGCGGTGTACCAGTCCCAGGGCCGGACCGGGGAGGCCCAGGCGGCTTATCGCGAGGCCCTGGGTTATGTCCAGGCCATGCCCCCGGGACCGCTCCTGGCCCTGACCCTAACCCACCTGGGGGATATGGCCCGCGCTCAAAAAGAATATACCCAGGCCTGGGATTATTACAGCCAGGCCCTGGAGCTGGACAAAGCCCGGAAAGACCGCCAGGGGCAGGCGGTGCGCTGGGAGAGGTTGGGCCGCACCCTGGTGGAGCAGGGGAATTATCTGGGGGCGCTTCCCTATCTCCACGACGCCCTTTGGGAATTCCGGCAACAGGAAGACACCGGCGGCATCGCGGACACCCTCAACTCCCTGACCCGCCTGGCCCTGGCCCAGGGGGACCGGGAAAGCGCCAAACTCTACGGCGAACGCCTCCTGAAGCTCTACCAGGCCCGGGGCCAGGAGCAGGAGGCGGAGAAACTCGCAAAAATGCTTAAAACCGGAAAATGAAACGCAGTTATTAGTTTTGAGTTTTCAGTTTTGAGTTATCGGGGTTGTCATTAATCTGCGTCCATCGGCGTTCATCTGCGGTTAATGTGGTCTTTAATAACGGAAAACCGAAAACTGATGAAGTCGCAAAAGTCCAAAATTACCTCCCCCTTGGGGGGGTAGTGTGGGGGTGAATAAGATTAGTATTTTCCGCCAATTATCTTCGCCCTCGCCTTAACCCCATCCCATGGCCCGGCAGCGAGAACAAAAGGCTTAATCCTTCATCCTCAGCCCTCAGTCCTCAGCCCTCAGCCCTCATCACTAAAAAGGCCCAGTTCCTTTTTAAAGGTCTCCAGGCCGATGTCGTTGATGATTTTGCCCAGGCGCTTTTTCTTGTTGGCCTGCTTGAACCAGTCCAGCACCCGGGCCGCCAGGGCCAGAGCTTCATCATCGCTCAGGTTGGCGGCGATGGGGTCCGCCAGCCGGGGGTTGAGGCCGGACACAAATCCTCCCGCCACCACCCGCCAGCCCTTGGCCGCGCCGATGAGTCCCAGGTCCTTGATGGAGGCCTCGGAACAATTGTTGGCGCAGCCCGAGACGCCGATCTTGAATTTGAAGGGGAGCGGCATGCCGTGGTACTTCTCGTCTAGGTGCAGGCCCACGCCCACCGCGTCCTGGAGTCCCAGGCGGCAGAAAGTGGTGCCGGGGCAGATCTTGATGGAGCGGACGCACAGGCCCAACGCGGCGCCGGGGGTTAGGCCCAGTTCCTGCCAAACCGCGTCCAGGTCCTCGGGGTTCAAGCCCACCAGGGCAAAGCGCCCCGCGGAAGTCACTTTTATGGCTTGGGCGCGGTATTTCTCGGCTACGTCGGCAATGCGCCGGAGCAGGTTGAAGTCGCTGATGATGCCGCCGGGGATATGGGGGGCGATGGCATAGGTGGCTTTGTCTCGTTGCACGATGGCTCCTTTATCCAGCAGGTCTTCAGCCATGGATGGTCTCCTGGTATCTCAATTTTTACGGGATAATAATTATTATCGGATGAGACGCAAGGGGTGGGGGAAAAAATTTTTGTTTAATACCATATTGCCGTCTAAAAAAGTGAGTGCGGAGTCACCCCGCCCGTAAAGCAGATTAAGGAATAGCGGACGGGGAAACCTCGCCTCTAGGGCCTTGCCGATTAATGCATATTTTTCCCCTTTTCCCCTCGCCCTATCCGCCGTAAAGAAATCGTCGCATGCGGATGTTAAGGAGAAATCCCATCCCCAGCAGGGTGGTGATAAGGGAGGAGCCGCCGTAGCTGAACAGCGGCAGAGGGATGCCCACCACCGGCAGGAAGCCGGTGACCATGCAGAGGTTGATGAACACCTGCCAGAAAATCAGGGCCGTCACCCCCAGGGCCAGCAGGTGGCCGAAGCGCTCCTTGCAGTCCCGGGCCACCTGCAGGCCCCACAAGGTGAGGCAAATGAACAGCAGGAGGAGCACCAAGCCCCCCACAAAGCCCCATTCCTCGGCGAACACCGAAAACACAAAGTCCGTGTGCTGCTCCGGCAGGAAGTGGAGCTGGCTCTGGGTGCCCTTGAGGAAACCCTTGCCCCAGAATTGCCCGGAACCCACCGCAATCATGGACTGGAGGATGTGATAGCCCGAGCCCAGGGGGTCTTGTTCCGGGTTCAGGAAGGTCAAAAGGCGCTGGCGCTGATATTCCTTAAGAAATGACCAGACCAGAGGCGAGGACAAGGCCAGGGTGAGGGTCAGGCCCGCGAGGGTGCGCCAATGAACACCCACGAAGAGGAAAACCGACCCGGCCACCAGGGCCACTATAATGCCGGAACCCAGGTCCGGCTGTTTAATGATGAGCAGGGTGGGAACCAGCACCAGCAGACCCGGCACCAGCAAGTCTTTAAGGCGCATAGGGTCGGTGCGGGGGCGGCGGCTGAAATAGGTGGCCATGACCAGGATGACCGCGATCTTCACCAATTCCGCGGGCTGAAAAGTGAAAGGGCCCAAAGGCAGCCAGCGCCGGGAGCCTCCGGCCATTTTGCCCCCTAGCATCACCGCCACCAACATGACCAAACTGATGACGTATATGGGATAACTGAGTTTCTCCAGGTGCCGGTAATCGTAGAGCAGGCTGAAAAACATCAGGATCAGCCCCACCGCCAGCCAGTAGAGCTGCTTGACATAGAGGGGCGTGGCCCCGGGGGCGCGGTTAAACCCGGCGCTGTACAGGTTCACCAGCCCCAAGGCCAACAAGGCCGCCACCAGAGTGAGCAGCAGCCAGTCGAAGTTTTGGACTAATCGGCGGTCGAACATTTCAGTTGCCAGTGACCGGTAATCAGTGATCAGTCAAAAAGTTTGAAAGATATCCTAGAGTATTCAGGTTTGTTTCCAGGTGGTAGCTAGAAATCTCACAACGTTATTCAGGGAAAAAATATTTGACAATTGGTCAATGATTACTGATTACTGTTACTGATTACTACCTACGCCTCCACCCGGTGGCTCAGGGCCTCCTTCAGGGTCTGCTGGTCCGCGTACTTGATGTCCCCGCCCATGGGGAGGCCGTAGGCGATGCGGCTCACCCTGACCCCCAGGGGTTTCAGCGCCGGTCCCAGATAAGTGGTGGTGGCCTCCCCCTCCAGGCTGGGGTTCAGGGCCAGGATCACTTCCTGGATGCCTTCTGATTTAATTCTATCTATTAATTCCCTAATCCGTATGTCATCCGGCCCCACGCCTTCCACCGGGGAGAGCAGCCCCCCCAGGACGTGGTAGAGGCCGTGGTACCAGCCCACCTTTTCGACGGCCAGCAGGTCGCCGGGGTCCGCCACCACCACAAGCTGCCCCTTCTGCCGGCCCGGGTCGGAGCACAAGGGGCAAAGTTCCTGGTCGGCAAACGCGAAGCAGCGCCGGCATAATCTAATCCGGTCTTGAAGTTCCAGGAGGGCCTGGGCCAGCTCCACCACCTCGCTCCGGGGGGCCCGGAGCAGGTGCATGGCCATGCGGCCCGCGGTCTTTTCCCCGATTCCGGGCCATTTACTTAGAGCCAAAATAACGCGGCGCAAGGCCGCGGGGTAAGCGGATTTGGACATTATCGTTCCTTAAGCGGTTTAGCGGTTTAGCGGGTTGGCGGGTTAGTTTTTTGGTTGGTTTAGCAGTCAATGAATGGCATGTTTCAATTTTAATAAGATAATACCTTAAAATAACAACTGCTACAGACTTCTAAACCGCCAAACCGCTAACCCGCTAAAAAAACCCCGGTATCTGCATCCCCCCGGTGAGCTTGCTCATTTCCTGGGCCACCATGTCCCGGGAGCGGTTCAGGGCTTCGTTCACCGCGGCCAGGATCAGGTCCTGGAGCATCTCCACGTCGTCGGGGTTGGCCACTTCCGGGTCGATGCGCAAAGACAGCAGCTCCTGGCGGCCGTTGACCACGGCCTCCACCATGCCGCCGCCGGCCTGGGCGCTCACGGTGCGGTTACCCAGTTCCGCTTGCATTTCCGCCATCCGGGACTGGAGTTTCTGGGCCTGCTTCATGATCTGGCTGAGGTTCTTCAATCGGTGTTCTCCTTATTCCCTGCGGGGCCGAGCCACTGGCCTCCGAAGACTTCCAGGGCCTGCTGCTTCAAGTCCGCCAGGTTCAGGGTTTTCCGGGGTGCGGCCCCCGATTTTTTCGGGGCTTTTGAGGATTCCGGCGCTTCAATGGCAAGGGCGTATTGGGGGCCGAAAAAAGCCCGGGCCAGTTCCTGGAGCCGGGCTTCATGGCGCGGACCCACTGCGTTCCAGGTGCGGCCCGGGGCCAGGCGCACCTGATGATCGCTGAGGCCCAGCAACCGGCACTGCGACAGCTTGCCGTACAGGGGTCCCCCTTCCTCCTCCTGGACATATTTTAAAAACTCCTGCCACCGGGCCTCCAGACCGCCGGCCGCGGCGATCTCGCCGGGGGCGGAAGGGGGGGGGTCCAGCGCTTCCGGGACGGCGGGCGTCTGGGCCGTTTTGATTTCCAGCCGCGCCGGGGGTTCCGAAGCCACGCACGGTCCCGTCTCCAGCCGCCGCTCCAGGCTCTCCAGGCGGTTGAGCCACTGGGAGAGCGGCAGCACCGGCTCCAGGGTGATCAGCTTGAGAAGGAGCACCTCCAAGGCCAGCCGGGGCTGGGGCACCCGTTTCAAGTCTTCTTCTCCCTGAAGCAGAACGCTCATGAGATTGTGGAGGTGGGCCGCAGGAGCCAGGCGGGCCAGGCGGCACAGCTCTTCCCACTCCGAATCCGCCACCGCCACCAGGTGCCGGGCGTCGGGATGCAGCCCCGCCAGCAGCAGGTGGCGCAGGTACAGCGCCAAATCCTGGTAGAAGCGCTTCAGGTCCTGGCCCTGGGTGTAAAGCTCCTCGATGATCTCCAGCAGGGCCGGGGCCTGGCGGTTAAGAATGGCCTCCAATGCCCCCAGGAGCGCGCCCCGCTCCGTCACTCCCAGAATGCGGGCGATTTCCGGCGCAGTGACCTTATCGCCCCCGAAGGTCACCACCTGGTCCAGGAACCCCTGGGCGTCCCGGAGACCTCCTTCCGCGGCCCGGGCGATGAGGGCCAGGCCTTCCGGGTCAACCTGCCAACCCTCCTGCCGGGCCAGCTTTTCCAACTGCTCCTGAATCGCCGCGGTGGGGATGCGGCGGAAGTCGTAGCGCTGGCAACGGGACAGAATGGTCACCGGCACTTTGTGCGCCTCGGTGGTGGCCAGGATGAAGACCGCGTGGGCCGGGGGCTCTTCCAGGGTCTTGAGGAGGGCGTTGAACGCCGGACTGGTGAGCATGTGGACTTCGTCGATGATGTATATCTTGTATTTGCCCTGGGCCGGCAGGTACTTGATCTTCTCCCGGAGGTCCCGAACTTCGTCAATGCCGCGGTTGGAGGCGCCGTCGATTTCGAGGACGTCCAGGAAGGACCCAATGGTGATCTCCTTGCAGACCTGGCATACGTTGCAGGGATGGGGGGTGGGGCCGTCTTTCAGGCAATTCAGAGCCTTGGCCAGGATGCGGGCCACGGAGGTCTTGCCGGTGCCCCGGGGGCCGCTGAACAGAAAGGCGTGGGCGATGCGGCCCTGGGCCAGGGCGTTTTGCAGGGTGCGAGTGATGGGCTCCTGGCCCACCACCTCTTCAAAGTTTTGCGGCCGCCATTTGCGAGCCAGAACCTGGTAGGACATGGGGTTTTCGGTTTTCGGTTTTCGGTTTTCGGAAAAACCACTCGGTTAATATTGGTCTTAAATTTCGGTTGTGTGCAGCTAAAACAATATTTTTAAACGAATGCACTTACAACAGGAAATTTAACCGAAAACCAAAGACCGAAAACCGAAAACCTTCGTTAAATGGCGGAGAGAGAGGGATTCGAACCCTCGGTAGGTCTTTTGGACCTACACACGATTTCCAGTCGCGCCCCTTCAGCCTCTCGGGCATCTCTCCGCGGGGTATATTGTCTGATTGGAATATTTACGGCTGCTTATATACTCGTTCCCAAGCTCTGCTTGGGAACGAAAATTTTTGGTCCAAGCTCTGCTTGGACACCTTATTGACTGCTCCCTGCTTACTGCTCACTGCTCACTTTTCCTTGGGTTTGGCCACCAGGATGTCGTAATTCTTCTTTTCCGACTCCGGCAAGGCATTATACTCTTCTTCAGTGATAATGCAATCCAGGGGCAGGCTGCCCATGTCCTCCCGGTACTGGCTTTTGTCACCTATGTAAATTTCGCAATTTTTATTCACATAAAGGAGTCCCATGGAGCCCTCCAACAATAGATTTCATGCTTTTCGAAAAACTGAAAAAGAATTAATAATTTAAAAATCTCGATGTATTAAGATTTTCCCTGCTCATCGCTTGAAGTTTTAAAATTTTTAACCTGTTTTTGAAGGAGCAAATCACTTGGTAGCTGAATCCGAAATAACCAGAGCCCGAAACCTATAAAGCTAAACGCCATCCCAACCGTGCCTCCCACTTTTAAAATCTTCCAATTCTCTTTAACTTCATTTATAAGTCCATTAATCTGCCTAATCCGCCCTTTCAACTCTGTATGCTTTATACGTAGTTCTAACGTTCTTTTTCTAAGCATCTCCTGCTCTTCTGGAGTTGGGTTCTCTTTTTCCACCCATTCGGCTGTATCTTGTTCTAAATACTTAAGTTCTACTTCCAAGACATCACTTTGCATCTCAAACTCCAGAAGCTTTAAATTAATATCACTGATGCGTGATAATGGAAAGACGATACTGAATATAACTAAAACTAAGCCAGAAAGTGCCAGAAACTTATAAAGATTATCTGTTGGAGGGATTGGCAACTGCATGCCAGAAACACCTTCTATATGCTCCTATGACTTAATGAGAGCACTGTTTATCCAAGGTTTAAAGATTTATTATCCCAAATCAAAACAATGGCGGAGGGGGTGGGATTCGAACCCACGTGAGGGTGATTAGCCCCCAAGCCGATTTCGAGTCGGCCCCGTTACGGCCTCTTCGGTACCCCTCCTTAGAAAACGGTTTTCGGTTTTCGGTCTTCGGTTTTCAGTAAGGGCGAGTTCCCCCGCCCGTTAATAGGGCGGCGTAACGCCGCCCCTACTTCCTCAGCGCCGGGCCTGGAAAAACTGTTGCAGCAGTTCCCGGCATTCTGTTTCCCGCACTCCGCTTACCACCTCCAGGCGGTGGTTGAGGCGGGAGTCTTCGGGAATGCGGTACAGAGAGATGCAGGCCCCGGCCTTGGGGTCCAGCGCGCCGAAGACCACCCGCCGCACCCGGGCGTGGAGGAGCGCGCCCACGCACATAATACAAGGTTCAATGGTAACATATAGGAAGGTCCCCGGCAACCGGTAATTCCCCCGGAGAGCCGCGGCCTGCCGCAGGGCCAGGATTTCCGCATGGGCCGTGGGGTCATTGAGACCGATGGGGCGGTTGCCGGCCCGGGCCAGAACCTCCCCCTCTTCCCCCACCAGCACCGCGCCCACGGGAACCTCCCCGGCCGACAACGCTTCCCGGGCCTGGGCCAGGGCCTGTCCCATGTAAAAATCATCCGATTCCACATAGTTATTATACACTTAAGGGGCGGGGAAAGGGAGGGTTTCTCCCAGGAGAAAAATAGGGGCCCGATGCGCAACCTGGGCATTTTCCCGAACCAGGAGGTTCGGACCCAAGGGCGTTCCCAAGCAGGAGCTGGGGAACGAGAAAAAAACTTATGGGGTTGGGGGAGAGGGTTTGGGAGAGGGGGCAGGGGGTTCCCACAGGCGGGACGCCTGTGGCACTGCCCCTGGCCCCCTCTCCCAAATCAGTTCGCATCTCATTCCCGACCGCAGTAAACCCTCATGGGACAGCCCCGGGCCGGGGGCTTGCGGCAGTAGTCCCGGCCCAGGCGCACCAGGGCCGCTTCCAGGTCGGCGAAGTCCTTTCCCATGACCGGCTGGCGCCGCCAGTGCTCCTCCAGGGCCCCCAGGGCCTCCCGGGGCGTCAACCCCGCCAGTAGTTTTAAATGCTCCGCCGCCAGTTGAGCCAGCTCTCCCAGGGGTGGGGCGGCCTTGGCCCAAATCCCCCGCAACTCCCTTAAGAAAATGTTGGCCGTGGCCGGCCCCACCCCCGGGGCCAGGGCCTGGATTCTTCTTTCCAGGTCGTCATAATCGGCCGCGACCTGGTGCAGCCGTTCCAGGGAACCCTCATACTGCTCCGTCAGCGTCCCCATCACCTTGAGGAGCTTGGTGGCGGTTTTGAAATCATACCGGGTATAACCACCCTCATCCAGAAACACCACCAGATTGTCCCAGCCCTGTTCCAGAATGGCCTGGGGGGTGTAGATTCCCCGGGCGGCGAAAACCCGGTAAGTGCGGGCCGCGAGCCCTCCGGAGATGCGGGCGCCATAAAAAATAGCGGCCAGGAACCACTTCTGGCGCGCCTCCGGCCCGGCGTTAAGGTCAATGCCCAATTCTGCGGCAAACCGCCCCGGCAATTGGGCCAGCAATTTGGAGATGACTTTCATGCGGTCCGGCCTTGTAGGGTGCGTCTTACCACCATGATCTAAACGAAACTTTTTATAAGTTACGTATGAGCCATCGGCTCATGAAAGACTGCCTTGATAAATTCAAAGTTCATAGTGCAATCGAATTACGAACCGCCGCGCCCTGCGTCCCGCCAGGAATAAGCGGGGGCGGCTGTTCCTCACCTTTGAGGAATGCTTCAGACACTGAGCGGCTTGGCCCTGCGCGTCGGTTTTTGTTAAATTTAATTCGGGAACCGCGGGGGTGCAACGCAACTGGTTTACCCCCATCAATTTTTCTTAAAGGGAACTGCGACTTTATATTTTTCGAAACAGTTCCTCATGAGCCTCCGGCTCACCCATAAATCATAAAAATGTGGAACAGCCGCCCCCGGCTGTTCTTGGGAACGACAAGTTTTGGCGGGCACGGAGGGCCGCCCCATCCGGCAGGGGCGCCCCCGGCGAGGCGCCCGGCGCAGGCTGAAGCCTGCGGCTGCATTTTCAAGACAATTTTATGGGGAAAAAATAAATAAATGGTAGCCGCCGCCTTCCGGCTGCGCTAAAATTGGCGAAAATTACTGGACAAATTCGCCGAGGCGCGTAACTCGATAATACCTTGAAAATCGGCGGTGCTCAGGGATGGCGTCGCAAACCCCGCCTAAGTCCAAACCTCATTACCACGGCCACCGGCAGCGGCTCCGGGAGCGCTTCCGCCAGGGGGGCGCCGCGGCCTTGCAGGACTATGAACTCCTGGAATTGCTCCTCACCTACGCTCTGCCCCGCCAGGACGTCAAACCCCTGGCCAAAAGCCTTTTGCAGCGCTTCGGCTCCTTCACCCAGGTCCTGGACGCCCCCCCCGAGGCCCTCATGGAAGTGGAGGGCATGGGAGAGGTGTCCGCCGCGTTCATCCCCCTGGTGAAAGCCTGCGCCGCCCGTTACCTGAAAGAAGATGTTATCCAACGGGGAAAAATTCCGTCCCTCACCGCACTGGTGGATTACTGCCGCACCGCCATGGGCGGCCTCAAGGACGAGCAGTTCCGCATACTCTTCCTCAATAGCCAGAATGAAATCGTCGCCGAAGAAATTCTCCAGGAAGGCACGGTGAACCAGACAGTGGTCTATCCCCGCAAGGTCCTGGAGCTGGCCTTGAAGCACAAAGCCGTGGGGCTTATCCTGGTGCACAACCACCCCAGCGGCAACCTCACCCCCTCCGCCGCGGACCGGGACCTGACCCGGACCCTAATCCAGGCCTCCAAGAGCCTCAACCTCACGGTCCACGACCACCTCATCATCACCCGCCGGGGCTATTTCAGTCTGGCGGAGCATGACATGTTGTAAACCCGCACGCCGGCTCGCCAGGCTGGCGGAAAATGCGCCGGCGGGTTCCGGGCTGGACCAGCCTGAGATAAGGAGCGCACCAAAGGTGCACCGTGCGCCCTTAAATTTTGAGCTTGATTAATTCGGCCTCCAGGGTAGGGCCGTTAACATGGAGGAGGGCCAGGCTTACCGGATGGGCAAAGCGTTTGGGGCCGGCGCTGCCGGGGTTGAGGAAGAGCACCCCGTCTTTCCGGAACAGGGCGGGTTCGTGGGTGTGGCCGAAGATGACCCCGGCGAAGCCTGCGGCCGCCGGGTCCAGGTCCAGGGCAAAGAGTTCGTGGAGGACATAGAGCCGGGCCGCGCCCGCTTCCACCACTTCGGTGGCGGGGAGGTTCCCGGCCCACGGGGCCTTGTCCATGTTGCCCCGCACCGCGGCCACCGGGCCCAGGCGCCGCAAGGCCTCGAGGATTTCCGGGTCTCCGATGTCACCGGCGTGAATGATGAGGTCCGAGCCGGACAGCACCTTCACCGCTTCGGGACGCAGGAGGCCGTGGGTGTCCGAGATCACCCCCAGGCGTAACCGGGGCCGGTCAGGCAGTTTTAGGGAATACATGGGCGACTATGGGATTATAACCGTTTAAAAAGAAAAAGTATGGAATATCCACCCCGGCGGTTCTTTTGGGTTTGCCCGGGCGCCCCCGTAACCGGGGAGGCCGGGCCGGTGTCATCAAGCAAAAAGGCAGGGCCCGGGAGGCCCTGCCTGATAAATTCTGCCCCAGCCAGTAACCTATACGGCTCTTTTCCTCCGCGCCAAAAGCCCCATAATCCCCGTGCCCAATAAAAGGATGGTGGGGGGCAGGGGAACCACCTCCACGATCACCCGGTCAACCACAAAACCCGTTGTAGGGTTATCCCGATCTCCAAAGAAACTCAACATGTTAGGACCGCCATCACCGGTAAAGGTTCCGGAGAAATCGGTGAAATGCATATCCCCGTAAGTAGAGCCGCTGTGACTTAGAGAAACCGATAGCAAGGGGGTTACCAAGGAGTTAGAGACAACGACCTGGCCGGAGGCCGAGGCGTTGGCCGGATCGTTGGCATACCCAAAAAAAAGTCGGTATTGCTGGCCCGGGACCGTGAAGAAAACCTGGTCTATGTGGGCAGAACTATAGATGGCCACACTTTGGTCCCCGGAAACTCCGGAATACCCGGTCCACAGGGACCGGATAAGATGCACCGCCTCATAGCCTGGCGAGGAGCCGCCCACAACCCATTGAAATTCCGGTGGATCCGAATTTTCGTGGTAAGAGTAATAAGACAACCCAACGACCGCGGGGGCGGAGAATTCCCCGTTTTCCACCAGATTCCCGGAGGCCGGGGATACGGCATAAAGGAGGCAGACAATCCCCCAAATAAGCCTTACGAAATAATTTCGGTTCACAGGAGATCCTCCTGCTATGAGGTAAATATTCAATTAAAATTATTTTTCCAGCTTGTCAAGATTTTTTTAATTTTTAAATAGAAATCGCGGCGCCCCGGATGAGGCCTAATGCAGATTTTGGGCGACATGGCCTTTCGTCTCGTTCCCAACTTGTACCTGGGAAGACCAGGAATGCCAAGCTTAGTTTGGCGGACAATGCGTTCCCAAACTTAGTGGGAACGAGGTAAAGGGGCAACCTGATCTTAAGGGCTTTGGCGTAATTAAAGAAACAATCCCATTTTCGTTTATATAGTGAATGGATAGATTCTTCGCCCACCTATGACACAAGCTGTTTCCACTTTGCGCACTTAAACAAAGTCTCATTTATAGGGCCTGGTTCTTTTTTTCTCAATTAATTTTTATAAAGAAATAACAATGGGTTATTCCAAGAGCATCTAATGCCGGTAAAAATATTTTTTCCAAAATAAAAAATTTTCTTGATTTTCCTTGATATTATCTGCTATAGGGGAGAAACGGGAATCTGTCCCGTCTTTTTGGGGGAGACGGCCTATCTACGTTCCCGCCTGTGTTTGCTGGCTTTAAGACAACTACCCCGGTGCGAGGGTAATATATGCGTGCGGCTTTTGTAAGGATAATCGTATGCTTAGCCCTGGTGGCAGGCTGTGGCGGCGCCCATCGCGGCGCGGTGGTCCAGCCCCCGGTGGCGCCGGTCGAAACCGAAACCGCGGTAGTCCTTCCCGACCAGGAAGAAACCCTGGCGGAAACCCTGAGCAGCAAGCGCCTGGAGGAACTCTACGCCAAGAGCGGCATCCCCGGCTGGGACCCCGGACTGGAAGAAGAATTGAGGAAATGGGACCACCAGGTGAAGTTCGACGTGCCCATAGAGATGAACCGCCAGGTACGGGCCTACATGGTCTATTTTTCCACGGAACGCAAAGCCATCTTCACCCGGTATCTCTCCCGCTCCAGCCGTTATCTTCCCATGATCAAGGAAACCTTCCAGGAATATGGCCTCCCTGATGACCTGGCCTACCTGGCCCTGATTGAAAGCGGCTTCAACAACAAGGCCACTTCCCACGCCGCGGCGGTGGGCATGTGGCAATTCATCCGGGGCACCGCGGTGCGCTACGGGCTGACGGTGGACAGCTACCTGGATGAGCGCCGGGACCCGGAAAAGGCCACCAAGGCCGCGGCCAAATATTTGCTGGATTTGTACAAGCAGTTCGGCTCCTGGTACCTGGCCGCGGCGTCCTACAATTGCGGCGAGGGCCGGGTGCAAAGGGAACTGAATCAAAGCAATCATAAGAACTTCTGGCAGTTGTCGGAAAACCAGTGTCTGCCCAACGAAACCAAGAATTACGTGCCCCAGATGATCGCGGCCACCATCATCGCCAAGAATCCGGAAAAATTCGGTTTCAAGACCGTTCCCTATCTCCCGCCCCTGAAATATGAGCAGGCCAAAATGAAGGATCCCACCTCGGTCAAGGCCGCGGCCGCGGCGGTGAACGTGCCGGTGGAAGAAATCCAGGCTCTTAATCCCGAACTCCTGCGGGGGGTAACCCCGCCGGACGCCACCAATTACGTCCTGAAACTGCCGCCCAAGAGCCTGGATCTGTTCGCCAAAAACATTGAGCTGGCCCGCATCGAACACCCGGCCATCGCCTCCCGGCCGGTACGCACTAAGGCTCCGGTGCGCTATGCCTCCCGGGGACCCACCAAAGTCGTAGCCCGCAAGGCTGAGGCCAAGAACAAGACCGCGGTCAAGGGCTCCAAGAAGAAAGATTCCACCACGGTTGCAAAAAAGGGCAAGACGGCCCCCAGCTCTCCCCATGTGGCCTCTGTGTTTGGCAGCCCTTCCGCCGTTGCCAGCAAGGCCGCGGCCAACGGGCAGAAAAAGGCTAACTTGGCAGCCGCCGACTCCAAGACCAAGTCCAAGACCCAGACCAAAGCTCAGGCTCAGAAAAAGTCGGGAAGCACCCAGGTGGCCAAAAAGACCGAGGCCACTGGCAAAACCGGCAGCAAAACCAAGAAGACCGGCTCTTCTAAAACCAACAAAGATAAAGTTTCCAAATCCAACGGCAAGTCCAACGGCAAGGGCTCCTCGGCCTTGGCCGCGAACCGCTAGTCCGGCCCCAGATTCCCTCAGGCGCGGCCCTTTGGCCGCGCTTTTTTTGTGTGACGGGCATGCACGCAGCTTGGAGGTGAAAGGCCTTTACCCACCAGATGGAGGTGAAGGGTTAGCGAAGGGCAAGGGCGTCGTCGCCGAGGCGGAGTCTGAAGGAAGCGTGGAGCCAAGCCGTGACCTGATGGACAGAAACCGGATACGAGGCAGGACTGGTGGGACGAGGGGGCAAATGACCCCGAAGTCCATATCCATCAAGGGCCAGGGCTGTAAATCCGGCAGGTGGGCGTTGCCCGCCCTAAATTATTGGCCTTTTGCGTCTTTGCGTGAAGACAATTAATGACGCATGCTCAGGTTCAGCCCCACCACCCCGGCGATGACCAGCCCCAAAGAAACGAGTTTCAAGGCGTTCACCGATTCCCCGAAATACCCGATGCCGATGGCGGCGATGAGCGCGGTTCCCAGGCCGGACCAGATGGCGTACACGATGCTCACCTCCAGCTTTTTGAGCACCAAGGTGAGAAAGGTAAAGCTGAACCCGTAAAATACGAAGATCCATACCGAGGGCATGAGCCGGGTGAAACCCTGGGACATTTTCATGCACGTAGTGCCGCTCACTTCCAGGATGATAGCGAGAGCCAGATAGAGGTAGTGCATTTTATCTCCTGATTGAATATCCCACAAAGGCGCCAAGACGCGAAAAGTTAACCGCAGATTAACGCCGATAAACACAGATTATAAAGTTATCCGTGTTCATCCGCGTTAATCTGCGGTTAATTTTCTTTGTGCCTTTGCGCCCTTGCGTGAGCTGATTAACCTTCCAATAACCGGGGCAGCAGGTCTGCCCCCTGTTCCAGGAGCAGCCCGGTCTCCCGGGCGTCGGCCTCGGTGTAGAACTGCATCTTATCACCGGGGCGGCGGGAGTCGTAAAGGATAAAAGGCACCGGCTCCGGGGTGTGGGTGCGTTTGGCCAGGGGCGTGAGGTGATCGCACAGCACCAATACCCGGTGGTCGCCCAGTTCTTTCAGGCCCTGCATGAGCGGCCCCACCACCTGGGCGTCAAAGTCCTCGATGGCCTGGAGCTTGAGCTGCAGCTCGCCGCTGTGCCCCGCTTCGTCCGGGGCTTCCACGTGAATGAAGACCAGGTCAGCGCCTTCTTTCAGGGCCTTCAGAGCCGCCTCCACCTTCCCGGCGTAATTGGTGTCCAGAAAGCCCGTGGCCCCGGGGACCAGGATGGGTTTCAGCCCGGCGTAGAGGCCGATGCCCCGGATGAGGTCCACCGCGGAGATCACTGCGCCGGAAAGCCCGAAGCGTTCCTTCAGAGTGGGAACCTGGGGCGGCTTTCCCTGGCCCCACAGCCAGATGGAGGTGGCCGGCTTTTTCCCCGCGGCCACCCGGCGGCGGTTCACTTCCTGGTCCTTCAAAATGGCCCAGGACTCCCGCATCAGCTCCCACAGGGGGGCCTCGGGGCCATCCCACTCCATGAGGCGGCCCACGTCATGGCCGCTGTGGTCATGGGGCGGGTAGGTGCGCCAGTCGGCTTGGCCTTGATTCCACACCAGCAGGTGGCGGTAGCTGACTCCGGGGTAAAAGCGCCGCCCGTCCCGGCCCAACGCGGCCTGAAGGGCCTGGATGAGCTCTTTGGCCTCCTCGCTGGAGATGTGCCCCGCGGAGTAGTCCTCCATGAACAGACCCTGCTCCTGCTGGCGCAGGGTCACCAGGTTGCAGCGGAAGGCCACTTCCTCGGGCTTTAGCGTAACCCCCAGGGCCGCGGCCTCCAGGGGCGCCCGCCCGGTGTGGTAGCGGGCCGGGTCGTAGCCCATGATGGCCAGATTGGCAATGTCGCTTCCCGGGTCCATGCCTTTAGGGATGGTCCGGGCCAGACCTAGTTCGCCCCGCCGGGCCAGAAGGTCCATATTGGGGGTTTTCGCCGCCTCCAAAGGCGTGCGCAGAGCCAATTCCGCGATGGGGTAATCCCCCATGCCGTCGCCGACTAGGATGACGTATTTCATAATGATACCGATTTAGGATTGACCGCCCTCAGGAAGTCCCCTGGCGGCGCTCCTCCATAAGATGCTTGATCTCGGTTAAAGTTTCATTGATGCGGAAGAAGATGATGAGGATTTCACAGTAAATCCTCACCCCCAGGGGGCCCAGAACCAGGACCGCCACTCCGGTCCATAAAGTGCGGGAATCTTCCATTCCCGCGCCGGCCCCGATGAAGGCCAGGCCCAGGCCGATGCAGAACAATACCCCCAGCCAAAAGAGAATCTGGATGATAACGGGGGTAACCATGGTCCGGAACGCCAGTAAGTCTTTCATAGTTCCTCACCCCTGGGAGAATGTCAGGCAGGTCCAGCCCACCATAATTATAAATTATTATCATGCCGGCCCCGGAAGGCCAACAGGTTCTTTACATTCTTCTTAAGTGATTTGCGTTTATCGGCGTTAATCGGCGGTTAAATCAAGCGCGGATGAACATAAAATATTACTCAGAGCATTAAAGCAATTCCTTCCTTTAACCCCCTCCCCCTTGAGGGGGGAGGGTTGGGGTGGGGGTGAATGGAACTTCTTTTCCGCTCCGAGTAATAATGGAATATTAAGACCTCTACGGAAACCCCTTTTTGTCATCCTGAGCGAAGCGAAGGATCTCGTATTTGCCTGTTATTATTAGATTCTTCGGTCGCTTCGCTCCCTCAGAATGACATCTGAGGAGACTTTCGTAGAGAGTATTGACATCTGATGTATAAATTACTATCATCAAAACATCATGACTAGAACCACTGTGGATATAGATGATCCGGTGCTGCGGGAACTAAAGGTCTTGCAAAAGAAAGAGGGCCGGTCCCTGGGGAAGATCGTTTCCCGGCTGCTGGCGGAAGCCCTGGCCCATGAGCGCGTTTCTCCCCAGGCCCCCAAGTTGCAATGGACCTCCCGCCCCATGGGGGCCATGGTGGACCTGGCCGACAAGGAAGCCCTGTACGCCGCGCTGGACCAGGACGAACCATGAGCTACAGCGTGGACGTCAATCTGCTGCTCTATGCTTCGGATCAGTCCAGCCCCAGGCATGAAGCGGCCCTGCAATTCTTGGAAAGCCGGGCGGGCGACCCCGACCTGTTTTGCCTGGCCTGGCCCACCCTTTTCTCCTATCTGAGAATTGCCACGCATTCCCGCATCTTTCGCCATCCGCTCTCTCCGGATGAGGCCCTGGGGAACGTGGCGTCCCTCCTAAGCCTGCCCCGGGTGCGGGTGCTGGCCGAGGCGGAAGGATTCCTGGAGGTCTATCGGGAGGTGACCGGGAGCTTTCCGGTGCGGGGAAATCTGGTCCCCGACGCCCACCTGGCGGCTCTGCTGCGCCAGTACGGCGTCCGGCGAATTTACACCACCGAGGCGGATTTCCGAAAATTCGACTTTCTGGACGTAAAAAATCCCTTCGCTTAATATTGCTCGCCGCTCCATCCCAGATTTTCCCCTCCCCAAAGCCTTTTGCTCGGTCCCATATTGACAATTTCCTTAATAATTAGTTATGTTAGTTTTTTTAAAATGGATTTGGCGGAATTATGATCAAAGCAATCCGGGGCATGCGGGATATCCTGCCGCCGGAAACCGGCCGGTGGCAGTGGGTGGAGCAGGTGGCCCGGGAGGTCTTCGACCTCTATGGCTATCAGGAGCTCCGTCTGCCGCTCATCGAGCGCACCGAGCTCTTTGCCCGCTCCATCGGCCCGGATACGGACATCGTGGCCAAGGAGATGTACACCTTCCCGGATCGGCGGGGGGATTCCCTGACCCTGCGCCCCGAGGCCACGGCCCAGGTGGTGCGGGCGGCCCTGGAAAACCGCCTGGACCGGGCCCCCGGGATGAAAAAGCTTTACACCATCGGCCCCATGTTCCGCTATGAGCGTCCCCAGAAGGGCCGCTACCGCCAGTTCCACCAGATCAACTGCGAGGCCCTGGGCGCCGACGCCCCGGAGCTGGACGCGGAAGTCATCCTGATGCTCATGGAAATTCTGGGCCGGGTGGGCCTCACCCAAATGCGGCTTTCGGTCAATTCCCTGGGCTGCCCCGAGTGCCAACAGGACTTCAAGGCCCGGCTGAAGCTGTTTTTGCAATCCAAGGAAGGCTGGTGCGACGATTGCCGCCACCGCCGGGAGACCAACCCCTTGCGGGTCCTGGACTGCAAGTCGGCCCACTGCCAGGCGCTGCTTAAAGACGCGCCCATGCTCAAGGACTGCCAGTGCGAGGCTTGCGCCGCGCATTATGGCCGGGTGCTGGAATTGCTGAACCGCTTTCGGGTTCCCTTTGAAGAAAACCCCCGCCTGGTGCGGGGCCTGGATTATTACACCCGCACCGCGTTCGAGGTGGCCGCGGCGGGCCTGGGGGCCCAGGACGCGGTGGCCGGCGGCGGCCGCTACAACGGACTGTCCCAGGAACTGGGAGGGCCAGAGATGCCCGCCATCGGCTTCGCCATCGGCCAGGACCGCCTCATGGAAATATTGCCCCCGGAAGCGGCGCCGCCCGGTCTTGCCAAAACCTTTCTGGCCGTCCTGGGCGACGCGGCCCGGGACCGGGCCTTAACCCTTCTCCAGGATTTGCGGGCCAAGGGCCTGGCCGCGGAGATGGATTTCGAGGGCCGGTCCCTGAAAGCCCAGATGTCCCTGGCGGACCGCCTGGGCGCGACCTATGTTATTATTTTAGGAGACCGGGAGATGGAAACGGACCAGGCCGTCTTACGGCGCATGGCCACCGGGGGGCAGGAACAAGTGGCCCTGAAGGAGCTTCCGGTTATTTTGGCGAACTTTATCACCGGCAAAATATAAAATCCCCCCTGACCCCCCTTTAAAAAGGGGGGAATCGAAATTCCTCCGGAATCTCGACTTAAAGAAACTTATGGGGTTGGGGGAGAGGGCTTGGGAGAGGGGGCAGGGTTCCCACAGGCTGGAAAGCCTGTGCCACCGGCCCCTGGCCCCCTCTCCCAAACAGGAAGGACTCTAACGTGCTTGACTCAGTAGCAGGGCTGGCCCGCACCCACTCTTGCGGCGACCTCCGGGCCGCGGACGCGGGCGCGGAGGTAGTCCTCATGGGCTGGGTGCAGCGCCGCCGGGACCACGGGGGTCTCATTTTCGTGGACCTCCGGGACCGGGGCGGCCTCACCCAGGTGGTTTTCAATCCTGAGGTCAACCCGGACGTTCACAACAAGGCCGGGGTGCTCCGGGACGAATTCGTCCTGGCGGTCCGGGGGGTGGTGAACTTGAGGCCCCCGGACATGGTCAACCCCCAGTTGGACACCGGCGAGATCGAAGTCCTGGTGGAAGAGCTCCGTCTCCTCAACCTGGCCAAAACGCCGCCCTTTGAACTGGAAGACTTCCGGGTGGACATCTCCGAGGCCCTGCGCCTCAAATACCGCTACCTGGACCTCCGGCGCCCTATGGTCATGAAGAACATCCTGTTCCGCCACCGGGCGGCCCAGGTGACCAGGCAGTTCCTGAACGGCCAGGGCTTCATCGAGGTGGAGACCCCCATCCTCACCAAGAGCACCCCGGAAGGGGCCCGGGACTATCTGGTGCCCAGCCGGGTGCAGCAGGGTCATTTTTTCGCGCTGCCCCAGTCGCCTCAGCTCTTCAAGCAGCTTCTGATGATGGCCGGGCTGGACCGCTATTATCAACTGTGCCGCTGCTTCCGGGACGAGGACTTGCGGGCCGACCGCCAGCCCGAGTTCACCCAGATCGACCTGGAAATGGCCTTCATCACCGAAGAGGACGTGTACCAGCTGGTGGAAGGGCTGATATGCGCCCTGTTTAAAGAAATGCTGGGAGTGGAGCTTACCTGGCCCTTCCCCCGGTTAACCCATGAGGAATGCCTGGACCGCTTCGGGTTGGACCGCCCCGACCCCCGGTTCGGGCTGGAGCTGAAGGAAATTACCGACCTGGCCCGGGCCTCGGAGTTCCGCCAGTTTAAGGAAGTGGTGGACCAGGGGGGCATCGTCAAATGCCTGTGCGGACCCGGATTGGCCAAGCTCTCTCGCAAGGAGTTGGACGATCTCATCGACCTGGCCGGAGTGTACGGGGCCCGGGGCATGGCCTGGGTAAAAATTCAGGCTGGAGGGTCCTGGCAGTCGCCCCTGGCCAAGTTTTTTCCCGATAAGGTCAAAACCGCCCTGAATGAGCGCCTGGACGCCAAAGAAGGGGACCTGCTGCTCTTCGTGGCCGACGAGTCTTTTGTGGCCAACACCGCTCTGGGGCAAATCCGGGGCCACCTGGGCCAGCGGGAAGGACTCATTCCCCCCGACACTTACAGCCTGGTGTGGGTCACGGACTTCCCCCTGCTGGAGTATGACCTGGAAGAGGGCCGGTTCGTGGCCATGCACCACCCCTTTACGTCGCCCAAGGAAGAGGACATTCCCCTGCTGGACCGCGATCCCGGCAAGGTTAGGGCCCGGGCCTACGACTTGGTGCTCAACGGCCAGGAGATCGGCGGCGGCAGCATCCGCAACTACCGCCGGGACCTCCAGGAAAAGGTCTTCCAGGTATTGAGCATTCCGCCTCAGGAGGCGGAGGAGAAATTCGGCTTCCTCCTGGAGGCCCTGGAATACGGCGCTCCCCCTCATGGGGGCGTGGCCTTCGGCTTCGACCGGTTGGTGGCCATTCTCTGCGGGGCCAAGTCCATCCGGGAGGTCATCGCCTTCCCCAAGACCCAGAAGGCCGCCTGCCCCGTCACCAAGGCGCCTTCCCGGGTGGAGCCGGAGCAGTTGTTGGAGTTGGGACTGAGGCTGGAGAAATAGGGATTAGCGGGTTGGCGGGTTAGCGGGTTGGCCGTTTGAAAGTTGAATACTGACTGCCAAACCGCTAAACCGCTGAACCGCCATCTGCTATACCGCTAAGCCGCTGAAAAATGATATAAAGACGATAAACATACAAATACGGTGATTTAAAATGGCACGCTGGAACAAAGACCGCCGATTGCTGGATCACGAGCACTCCTCATTCTGGAAGCACCACCTCCTGGAAGTGCAGGAACCCAATCTCATGCGGACCATCTTCCCTTACACGGAAGTGCCCCGCATTGATTTTGACTATAAATTTATCATGCCCCAGCCTCCCGAGAGGATGATCATCACCGACACCACCTTCCGGGACGGGCAGCAGGCCCGGCCTCCGTACACGGTGCGCCAGATCGTGGACATCTTCGACATGCTCCACCGGCTCTCGGGCCCCAAGGGGGTGGTGCGCCAGACCGAATTTTTCCTGTACAGCGCCAAAGACAAGGAAGCCCTGGAGCAATGCCGGAAGCGGGGCTACCGCTACCCGGAGATCACCGGCTGGATCCGGGCCGTGGCCGCGGACCTGAAGCTGGTCAAAGGAATTGGCCTCAAAGAAACCGGCATCCTCACCTCGGCCTCGGACTACCACATCTTTCTTAAGCTCAAGTGGAACCGCACCCGGGCTATGGAGGATTACCTGGCCATCGTCAAAGCCGCCCTGGAGCTGGGCATCACGCCCCGCTGCCACCTGGAAGACATCACCCGGGCGGACATCTATGGCTTCTGCGTGCCCTTTGCCATTGAATTGATGAAGCTCCGGGAAGAAAGCGGCATCGACATCAAAATCCGCCTGTGCGACACCATGGGCTTCGGTGTCCCTTATCCGGGCGCGGCCCTGCCCCGGAGTGTCCCCAAGCTGGTTCGGGCCATGATCGACGACGCGGGAGTGCCCGGCCACCTGATGGAATGGCACGGCCACAATGATTTCCACAAGGTGCTGGTCAACAGCGTCACTGCCTGGCTTTACGGCTGCGGCGCGGTGAACGGCGCGCTCCTGGGCTTCGGCGAACGCACCGGCAACGCCCCCATCGAGGGGATGATCATGGAATACATTTCTTTAAAGGGTTCCACCGACGGCATCGATACCCGGGTGATTACCGAAATCGCCCAGTATTTTGAGAAAGAGCTGCATTACCACATTCCCCCCAACTATCCTTTTGTGGGGGATAATTTCAATACCACCAGCGCCGGCATCCACGCGGACGGGCTGCTGAAAAACGAAGAGATTTACAACGCCTTTGACACTGATGCCATCTTGGGGCGGCCGGTGTCCATCACCATCACCGACAAGTCGGGCAAGGCCGGCATCGTCCATTGGCTCAACTCCCGACTGGGTCTGGAGGGCGACCGCCAGATGGACAAGGGCCACCCCGGAGTTGCCAAGATCCACAAGCGTATCATGGAAATGTACGAGGCCGGGCGGGTCACTTTTATCTCCAACGAGGAAATGGACCGGTGGGCCCGCAAATACCTCTCCGAGTACTTTATCTCGGAGTTCGACCAGCTCAAGCAAAAGGCCGCCAAGCTGGCGGCCCACCTGGCCGAAGACCTGGCCCGGCTCGAAGAGGTGCGCTCCATGGACCCGGCCCGGCAGGAACCGGTGCTGCAGCAGGCCCTGGACCAGAACCCCTTTATCCAGTTCATGTACGTCACCAATACGGAAGGCCGCAAAACCACCCGGAACATCACCCACATCGTGGACCGGGCCAAATACGAAACCTTCAAGCTGGACGAAGACCTGTCCAACCGCCCCTGGTTCATCGAACCCATGAAATCGGGCAAGGTTTACGTCACCGACTTTTACACCTCCCGGTTCACCAATGCCCTGTGCATCACCGTGAGCGCGCCCCTGCGGGATGAAAACGAAGAAATCCAGGGCATCCTGGGCCTGGACATCCGGTTTGAGGCCCTGGCCAAGATGGAGCAGGACGGGGAGATTTAGGGGGCAGTGAGCAGTGAGCGGTTGACAGTTGACAGTTGGCTTTCAGCTTTTTTCCACTGCCCTGAGAAGTTTTAAAATTTGGTGGCACAGGCTTCCAGCCTGTGGGAAGGTTTCTTGACAGAACAGACTGCTCCCACAGGCCAGAGGCCTGTGCTACTAATCTTCAATTTCTTGTTTTTTGACAAAGATTTTGCATGTATCCCATTGATCTGATTAAGTAATCAGTTCAATTTTTGAGTTTGGTTGCGGCCTTAGGCCGCGATGTGCCACTAATTTTTTTCTAGTTGATGATTTCGAAGTAGGGAGATTTCTCTCTATTGCGCCGTCCCAGGGCTTTTTTCGGAGCAAAGGCAATAATCGAATGCTTTAAATACCTTTTCACCTTTTAACCTTTCCCCTTTTCGCCCCATTACTTGATCCTCCCCTCAAAACAGGCGGACGGTGACTTCTTCTCCTCGAAGGAGTCCCTCCAGCCCCAGGGGGATCATCACCAGGCCGTGGCTTTTCACCATAGGGGAGAGCAGCCCCGACGGACCCAGCACCGGATCGGCCCACAGGGTGTCGCCTTCCTGGCGCAACTTAACCCGCACGTAGTCCTCCCGGCCGCTGGCCCCGGCCAGATTCCGGGAGAGGAGAGCCGTCACCGTGCCGCCCCAGGGCGGCGCCGGGGCCAATCCGGCCAGGCGCTCCATTAGCGGCCGCCCCAACACCTCCATGACCACCGCGGCGGACGCGGGATGCCCCGGCAGGCCCAGGAGGGGCTTGGCGCCACCGGCCAGCGCGGCCAGGATGGTGGGTTTGCCCGGTCGCATGGCCACCCCGTGCACCAGGATTTCTGCGCCGGAGAGGGCCTGAATGGCCGTTAGGGTAAGGTCCCGGGCCCCCACGGAGCTGCCCCCGGAGATAAGTATAAGATCAGCTTCCTCCAGGGCCGCGGCCAGCGCGCTTTTCAATGCTTCGAAATCATCGGGGACAATGCCCCGGAGCATGTGAATGCCGCCCCAGGCCGCCACCTGGGCCGCGGCCATATAGGCGTTGGAGTCCCGCACCTGCCCTGGGCCCGGTTGGGCGTCGAGGGGCACGATTTCATCGCCGCTGGAAAAAACGGCCACCCGGGGCCGGCGGTATACTTGCACTTGGGTTATACCCAAAGCCGCTAAAAGGCCCAGATCTTGGGGACGCAGAGGGACGCCGGCGGGACACACCACTTCTCCGGGCCGCACGTCCTCCCCCGGCTGCAAGGTGTTCTCCCCCTGGGCCACGGGCCGGCGCACCTCCAGGGTCCGGTCCGGGTGTTCCGCGGTGTACTCCAGCATGACCACCGCGTCGGCGTCCGGCGGCAGCATGGCGCCGGTGGGCGCCCGCATGGCCTCTTCGGGGCCGATGGCTCGCTCCGGGGCCGCGCCCATGGGCGCCTCGCCCACGATATGCAGATAGGCCGGCGCCCCTGCACTGGCCCCGAAGGTGTCCCGGGCTCTAACCGCGTAGCCGTCCATGGTGGCCCGGGGAAATCCGGGGGCCGCTTCAGGTGCGATAACGTTATGCGCCGGAGTCCGCCCCAAAGCAGCCAGCAATTCCACCATTTCCGTTCCCAACGGCTCAAAGCGGCCGTAAAGGGCCAGAACTTCTTCCCGGGTCTTGAGCCGAAAAAATTCCAGGGAGCTCATAAAAATAACCCAAAATGATTCAGTAAAATAACTTACCACAAAGCCCCCAAGGACACCAAGGTTTCACCAGGAATACTTTTGGTGGCTCTTGGTGTTGTTGGTGTCCCGGGGGTGAAAATTATTTCTGGAAAACTGAGGGAAATTAAAAGAAAATTCCAGGCATGAATCTTTCCCCCGCCAGCCGCAGCCTGTTGATCCTGACGTCCTTGAACCTTCTGGACTATTTGGATCGGTACCTCATCGCGGCCCTGGGCACATTGGTGAAAGGGGAGTTGGACCTGTCCGATAAAGCCTTCGGTTTCCTGGGCACCGCGTTTTTCCTGGTCTATTTTCTCAGTTCCCCCTTGTTCGGTTATCTGGGGGACCGGTGGGGGAAGATCCGCCTCATGGCCGGGGGCGCGGTGCTGTGGAGTCTGGCCACCAGCCTCACCTACTGGGTCGCGTCCTATCCGGCCCTGGTGCTGGCCCGGGGCGCGGTGGGAGTGGGGGAGGCCTCCTTCGGTACCCTGGCTCCGGCCTACCTGGCGGACCTTTTCCCCTTAAGCCGCCGGGCCCGGGCCTTGGGGATTTTCTATGTGGCCATTCCCGTGGGTTCGGCCCTGGCTTATCTTTGCGGCGGGTTCGTGGGAGGCCAATGGGGCTGGCGGCCGGCGTTTCTCCTGGCGGGCCTGCCGGGGATTGTCCTGGCCGCTTTTATCTACCGCTTGCCGGTAGTGGAAAGCTTCGGCTCCGGATTAAAAGATTTTTCACAGCCTGCTACACCGAAAACCGAAAACCCGAAACCGGAAACCGTCTTTAATACCGCTCTGGCCCTGTGGCGCCTGCCCACCCTGAAGCGGGTCACCCTGGGCTACGGCATGGTTACTTTCACCCTGGGGGGCCTGGCTTTTTGGATGCCCCGGTACCTGGAGGTGGATAAGGGGCTGAGCCTGGCCCAGGCCAACTACCTCCTTTTCGGCGCGGTAACTTTGGCCGGCGGCCTGGGGACCCTGACAGGGGGTTTTCTGGGAGACCGGTTGCTGCGCCGCACCCTGGGTGCGCCCCTATGGGTCAGCGGCCTGGGGGTGACCGCGGCCCTGCCCCTGGCGGCACTGGCCATTTTCTCGGCCAACCCTTACTTTTATGTCCCCGGGCTGGTGGGCGCGGTATTCTTGTTATTTTTGAACCCCGGGGTGATCACCGCGGTGGTGGTGAGCGTGGCCGGACCCATGCGCCGGGCCCAGGCCGTGGCCCTGAACATCGTGGTCATTCACCTGGTGGGAGACGTGCCGTCGCCCTTTATCATCGGCTGGGCTTCGGACCTGTGGAGCCTGCGGACCGGAGTGTCTTTAACCCTGGCGGGGCTGGCAGCCGGCGCGATTCTGTTCTTCCTGGCCCTGCCTCATCTTCCCCGGGACCTGGCCGCGGCGGGGGAGGGAGTTTAGGGATTGGCCAGAACCATGCATCCATATAGGACTGAGTAGTGAGGACTGAGGACTGAGTATGGCGAAATGAGAACAATTAAGTGACCTGAGTAATAGCTAAAGCTCCCTTAAGGGATTGGGGGAGGGGGCAAGGGCGGGCGCCCTTGGCCCCCTCCCCCAATTACTCCTTCCTCTATGTCTTGCTAAGCCGCGCCCTTGAGCCAGTTTTCGGTCTTGTCCTGGAGGGCCTTGTAACCGAAGGTGACGCACGCGGTTTTGCAGCAGCCGCAGCCGATGCACTTGGCGGTATCCACGTAGATGGCGTTATCCTGGTCGCTGAGGGCGTGGATTGCACACACGTTCACCGCGTAGCAATCTTTGCAGTTGTGAGGGCAGATTACGTTAAGCATATCGCTGCTCCTTTGGAGTTTTCCCTGGTTATTAAAAATATAATCTTTATCCGAGGATTTTATCAATTTCTTCCCGGTCGGAATCCATGACGTAGGTGATGCCGGAGATTTCCGCGGCTTCCCGGGTCAGGGCTACCAGGTCGTCCCGGCTGATGTAATCCAGGGCGAACTTGCGGGCCCCGGCCATGAGCTGTTGGAGCCCCTGGCGCAGCCGATCGATGTAAGAATACATGCCGATGGCGCCGGGGGGCAGTTTGGTGAAGTCCTTGCCGAAACGCTCTTTGAGCAGGGAACCTACGGCAAAGAGGCCCTCATAGCCCTTGGACAGGTCCCGGCCTTCCAGTTCCGCTTTTTGGGCCAGCAGCCGGCCGTGGGTTTTGCCCACCATGGCCGCAGTCATGATGGCCCGTCCCAGACACACGGCCTTGATGTAAGGCGCGGCCAGGGCGATGGCTTTAAAGATGTGGTCTTCCAGCGACAGGCCGCCGGCAATGGCGATGGGCGGGATGTAAGCCCCCTTGGCCCTGAGGCGCTCGCACATCTGGTAGGTGAGGCACTCCAACTGCACCGTGGGGATGCCCCATTCGTTCATCATGCGCCAGGGGCTCATGCCGGTGCCGCCGCCGGCCCCATCGATGGTGAGCATGTCCAACTTGGCCACGGAGGAGAACTTCAAGGCCCGGGCCAGGTCCGCGGGCCGGTAGGCGCCGGTTTTCAGGGTGACGTACTTGGCGCCCAACTTGCGCAGGCGCTCCACTTCCTGGTAAAAGCCTTCCTCCGTCACCATCCCCAGCCGGGAGTGGCGCTCGAACTCGCTGATGCCGCCCATTTTGAAGGCTTCCTGGGAGGCGGGCAGCCTGGGATCGGGAAGCACGATGTAGTCCCGCTCTTTTAATTGTATGGCCCGCTCCAGGGTCTTGAGCTTCACTTCGCCGCCGATGTCTTTGGCGCCCTGGCCCCATTTTAGTTCCAGGATTTCCACTCCGTGTTTCTCAATGACGTATTCGGGCACTCCCAGTCGGGTGTCTTCCACGTTGGCCTGGACGATGATACCGCCGGTGCCATTGTACCACCGTTTAAAGGTATTGATGCGGCGATCCATCTCCGGGGACTTGACCACCCGTTTCTTGACGATTTGGGATTGGGGGTCCATACCGCAAACATTTTCGCCCACGATGACGATGACCCCGGAAATGGCCGCGCCCGCGGCCATGTCCTCCCAGTTGATGCGGGCGATGTCGGTGGAGCCTACGGCCCCGGTGAAGACCGGGAAGTCCATGTTGATGCTGCCGTCGGCCCCCAACTTCGTGGTGCAGTCCACCGCGGGGAAGACGGCTTTGTCCGAGTCCGCCTCTATGCCCACGGCCCCCACGCAGGTGCCCTGGATGTTGAAATGGGAGAAATCCACCGGGTAGTCCTTTTCCGCGCCCGCGGTGATTTTGCCGAAGGGCTGGGGATAGATCATCTCCCGGCCCTTTAAGGCCGAGCGGCCGATTTCACAAGGGCCTTCACAGCCGTCCAGGCAGGTGACGCAGATACCCGAAATGGGCGCCGGGTCCACCCGGGTGGTGGTGATGGTCGCGGCGCTGCGGTTCGGTTTACTCAATGACATTTGCACTCCTCCTTCGTATATTTGCCCTTCCCCATCAAGGTATTGAGACGCGGGGCGCCATTGTTGTAAACCTTTCAGTAAGGCGCCTTTGTCAACTTTGGATGAACAGGCGTTTTCTTCTAACTTAATTTAGACCTTTAAGTCAAGACAGTTTTTCAAAAAACTTAGTTATACTAATAAGATAATTAGTTTTACTTAATAGCATTAGTTCTACTAAGTTTTTAAGCAACGCCTATGAATATAATTAACTAAATATATTGGTAGGTTACGATATTGACCGTTTTAGTCCCGGAAAGTCTTTGGTTCAGTTTAACTAAAATGCTTTTTCCACCCTCAACTTCGCGGGAGCGGCCCGGGGGTTCCACTCCGCCATCCAGCACCGGTTTATCCCCTCCCTCGGTCTCGTGGAATAGGCCTTAAGCTGTGGAGATAGAGAAAAAAATCATTTTTTCTTTGCCTCCCCCTTGACAACGGTCCAATCCGGTTTAAAATTTCACAATAATTAGCACTCGTTAGAAAGGAGTGCTAACAGCTAACCAGTCCCCAATTCCTATTTCAGGAGGTTTTTCCATGAAAGTCAAACCCTTAAATGATCGCGTCCTGGTGAAGCGCATTGAAGAGGTCCAGGTAACCAAGGGCGGCATCGTCATCCCCGACACCGCCAAGGAAAAGCCCATCGAGGGCCGGGTCGTGTCCGTGGGCCCCGGCAAGATGAGCGAGCAGGGCCAGCGCATGGCCCTCCAGGTCAAGGCCGGCGACAAAGTCTTATTCAACAAGTATGCCGGCATGGAAATCAAGGTCGAAGGCGAAGAACATCTGATGATGCGGGAAGATGACCTTCTGGCCATTATCGAAGATTAAGCCTGCATCTGTCTTTACACCAACCCTTAATCCCCATTTAGCCATATATCTTTAAAGGAGGAGCACAATAACATGGCTGCCAAAGAGATCAGGTATGACATCAAGGCCCGGGAGTCCATCCTCCGGGGCGTCAACACTCTAGCGGATGCGGTCAAGGTAACCCTGGGCCCCAAGGGCCGCAACGTCATCATTGAAAAATCCTTCGGGTCCCCGGCCATCACCAAGGACGGGGTCACCGTGGCCAAGGAAATCGAACTGGAAGACAGGTTCGAGAACATGGGAGCCCAGATGGTCAAGGAAGTGGCCTCCAAGACCTCGGACGTGGCCGGCGACGGCACCACCACCGCCACCATCCTGGCCCAAAGCATCTACCGGGAAGGCTCCCGGCTGGTGGCCGCCGGCACCAACCCCATGGCCCTGAAACGGGGCATCGACCAGGCCGTGGCCGCAGTAGTGGACGAGCTCCACAAGATCTCCAAACCCACCAAAGACCAGAAAGAAATCGCCCAGGTGGGCACCATTTCCGCCAACAACGATGCCAGCATCGGCAACATCATCGCCGACGCCATGAGCAAGGTGGGCAAAGAAGGGGTCATTACCGTGGAAGAGGCCAAGGGCATGGAAACCACCCTGGAAGTGGTGGAAGGCATGCAGTTCGACCGGGGCTACATCTCTCCCTACTTCGTTACCAACCCGGAGAAGATGGAAGTGAGCCTGGACGAACCTTTGATCCTCTGCCATGAGAAGAAGATCAGCGCCATGAAAGACCTCCTGCCCCTGCTGGAGCAGGTGGCCAAGATGGCCAAGCCCTTGGTGATCATCGCCGAAGACGTGGAAGGCGAAGCCCTGGCCACCCTGGTGGTGAACAAGCTCCGGGGCACCCTCCAGGTGGCCGCGGTGAAGGCCCCGGGCTTCGGCGACCGCCGCAAGGCCATGCTGGAAGACATCACCATCTTGACCGGCGGCCAGGTCATCTCCGAAGACATGGGCTGGAAGCTGGAAAACGTCACCTTCAAAGAGCTGGGCACCGCCAAAAAGGTGAACATCGACCGGGACAACACCACCATCATTGACGGCGGCGGCGACCGGAGTAAGATCGAAGGCCGGGTGAAGCAGATCCGGGCCCAGATCGACGAGACCACCTCCGACTACGACCGGGAAAAACTTCAGGAACGGTTGGCCAAGATGGTGGGCGGCGTCGCCGTCATCCGCGTCGGCGCGGCCACCGAAACTGAGATGAAGGAAAAGAAGGCCCGGGTGGAAGACGCCCTTAACGCCACCCGCGCCGCGGTGGAAGAAGGCATCGTCCCCGGCGGCGGTGTGGCTTTCTTGCGCTGCCTCCCCACCCTGGCCGCAATAAAGCTCAAAAACCACGACGAGCAGCTGGGCGTCAACATCGTCAAGCGGGCCATGGAAGAGCCCATCCGCCAGATCGCCAACAACGCCGGCGCCGAAGGCTCGGTGGTGGCGGAGCACGTCAAGGCTGAAAAGGGCGCCATGGGCTTCAACGCCGAAACCGGCGTCTATGAAGACCTCATGGCCGCGGGCGTCATCGACCCCACCAAGGTGACCCGCTACGCCATCCAGAACGCCGCCTCCGTGGCCTCTCTCCTCATCACCACCGAGGCCATGGTGGCCGAGAAACCCAAGAAAGAAGCCCCCATGCCCATGGGACCCGAAGGCGGCATGGGCGGCATGGGCGGCATGTACTAAGAGGCGGGGGGAATGAATGATTTCGGGGGAGGGGGCTAAGGGCAAAAGCCCTTACCCTTCCCCCGAACCCCCACCCCCAATCCCTTAAGAAATGGAGGGTGGGCACGACCCACCCAAAAGGGGCGCCCCCCGGGGTCGCCCCTTTTTTTAGTGTGCCGAGCATGCACCGCAGCTTGGAAGTGTGAGTCCTCTACCCAACCTGATGGAGGTGAAGGGTTAGCGAAGTGCGAGAACGCCATCGCGAGGTGGGGTCTGAAGGAAGCATGGGGCCGGGCCATGACCTGACGGACAGAAACCGGATAGGAGGCAGGTCTGTTGGGACGAGGGGGCAAGTGACCACGAAGTCCATATCCATCAAGGGCCAGGGCTGTAAATCCGGTAGGTGTGTGGCGAAGGCGGCGTGCGAACCGCCGGGTACGGACCCGTACGCCCGGTAATGTGACGGGAAAAGCCCGTGAGGGCCTATCTAGGTCAATTTTCTTTGGGTTCTTTGCGCCTTTGCGTCTTTGGGTGAGAAACCGATATCCTGGTTTTTAAAATCCGGCAACCGTGGCAGTGAAGCCTGGATCGCGCTATATTATGGAAAATTTGCCGGGTTGATCTCAGATGAAAAATCAGGAACTCTCCAAAATCTTCAACGAAATCGCCGAATACCTGGAAATGGAAGGGGTGGCCTTCAAGCCTTACGCCTATCAAAAGGCCGCCCTCACCCTGGCCACTTTAAAGGATGACATCGGGGAAATTTATCAAAAACGCGGACTGAAGGGCTTAAAGGAAATCCCCGGGGTGGGGGCAAGCATCGCCCTCAAAATCGAAGAGTATTTAAAGACCGGCAAAATGGAGTACTACGAAGAATTCAAGCGGAAAATGCCGGTGGAACTGGACGAAATCGTCAAGGTGGAAGGGGTGGGCCCTCGGAAGGCCAAAGTCCTTTATGAAAAACTGGGCATCCGCAATCTTAAGGAAATGGAAGACGCGGCCCGGGCCCACAAAATCGCCCCGCTGTTCGGCTTCGGCGACAAGACCGAACAAAATATCCTGGAAGCCCTGGAATTCTTGAAGCGCAGCCACGGCAGGTTTCTCCTGGGGGAAATCCTCCCCGCGGCCCAGGCGGTTATGGAAAAACTCCAGCAACTCAAGGAAGTGGAAGTGATCAACACCGCGGGGTCCGTAAGGCGCATGAAAGAGACCATCGGCGACGTGGATTTGCTGGTGATCTCCCATGATCCGGGGCGGGTCATGGATTTTTTCGTGAGCCTGCCCGGAGTGGTCAAAGTGTGGGGCAAGGGGACCACCAAGTCTTCGGTGCGGATGAAGGAAGGCTTTGACATGGACCTCCGGGTGATTCCCCCGGAGAGCTACGGCGCGGCGCTGCAGTATTTCACCGGCTCCAAGGACCACAACATTGCGCTGCGCAAAATCGCCATTGACCGGGGCCTGAAGCTCAGCGAATACGGCCTGTTTCAGGGCCCCCGGAGGGTGGCCGGGAAGACCGAGGAAGAAGTGTACCGCGCCCTGGGAATGGCTTGGATCCCCCCGGAGATGCGGGAGAACCTGGGGGAGATCGACGCCGCCCTGGAAGGCCGGCTCCCCCGGATCATCGAGCACCAAGACATCAAAGGAGACTTACACGTCCATTGCAACTGGAACGGCGGGGCCAACTCTATCCAGGAATTGGCCGCGGCGGCCATGGCCCTGGGCTACGAATACCTGGGCATTTCCGACCACACCAAGTTCCTGCGCATTGAACGGGGGCTGGACGAAGAGACGCTGGAAAAGCGGAATAAAGAGATTGATGAAATCAATGACCGCTTCCGCCAGGAAGGGAAAAAGTTTAGGGTCCTGAAGGGGTGCGAGGCCAACATCATGACCGACGGCACCATCGATATTGATGATGAGGCCCTGGCCCAACTGGATTACGTCATCGCGGGGGTCCACTCCCAATTCAAAATGAGCCGGGAAGAGATGACGGAGCGTATCATCATGGCCCTGAAAAATCCCCACGTGGACATCATCTCCCACCCCACCGGGCGCATCCTGAAGCGCCGGGATGAATATGAAGTGGATTTGGGGCGAGTTTTGGAGGCTGCCCGGGACTATCGCAAAGTCCTGGAAATCAATTCCTATCCGGAAAGGCTGGATCTAAACGACGTCAATATCCTCCGGGCCAAAAAGCTGGGGATGAAGATGGTGATCAACACCGACACCCACCAAGTGAGCCAGCTTCACCTGATGAAGTTTGGCGTAGGCCAGGCCCGCCGGGGCTGGGCCGAGCGCGGGGATATTATTAACACCTGGCCCGTGGAGGAGTTGTTGCAGGCTTTCCGGTAACCACAATCCTTTTGCCTTTGGCCTGGCACCGGCCAGCGACCGGTTTGTCGTCCTCCGATAAAGTTTGGACCTGGACCTCGGCGAGGGAATCCTGGTCTTCACCCATAAGGTTTGCGATCATCACAGGTTCCATGGGGTTCCTCGAATTCGGGTGCGGGGGGATTATTGAACAGGTTCTTTCCCAAGAATCGGCTTTTTGGAAGATAACTTTAAAAAATATCAGCTGAAATTATATCAGAAGAATTGGAGAATTAAAATATTATTTACAATATGCAGATATTGCGCCTTGTCTTGGCGCGGCCATGCTGCTCCGACTAAATGGTCATGGGACAAGGCGCAGCTTTGCCGCCCCCGGCCGTCAAGCTCAACACAGCCAGCAGCCTTTCTGCCGAATCTCTTCGTACCATTGAACCAGACGCTGGCGGACTTCTTTTTTGTCCAACAGCAGTAGCTGGCGCACCGCGGCCAGGTCAATGAAGCCCCCGAAATAGGCAAACTTCACCAGGCTTTCCAGGTTCTGGGGAGAAAACTCCTGTGCCTCGAGGGGCACCCGCTCCCACATTTCTTCGGTCTGAATGACGGCCTTGACCCTGGCAAAATGATCTTTCAGAACTTTTTCCGGGTCGGAAGCCGCCATTTTTACCGAAGCCAGGGAGAAATGATCTGCTTGGCCCGGTTGATGGGAATGGCAAAGCCCAGCCCCTGGCCCTCTGCGGCAATCATGGAGTTGATGCCAATGACCTGACCGTTGATGTCCAGCAGGGGACCGCCGCTATTGCCGGGGTTGATGGAGGCGTCCGTCTGAATGAAGTCGCCGTATGTCCCGCGGCCAAGGCCCTTGCGGCCAGTAGCGCTGACTACGCCCACGGTCATGGTGTGCTCCAGGCCGAAGGGGCTGCCGATGGCGATGGCCCACTGGCCTACCTTGATTTTGTTGGAATCCCCCAGCATGGCCGGCCGCAGGCCGCTGGTCTTAATGCGCACCAGAGCCACGTCGAAGCGGGGGTCGCTGCCCACTACCTGGCCCCTTGTTTCCCGGCCGTCATTGAACCTGACAATGAGATCCTGGGAGCCGGCCACCACGTGATTGTTGGTGAGGATGTAACCCCGGGGGTCGATGATGAATCCTGAGCCCTGGCCTACGGTGCGCCGCCGCACGGGTTGGCCGTAATCTCGGAAGGATCCTTCAAAGGGGGTGCCTCGGAAGAAGTCTTCGGGAACGCCTCGGGGCCGCACCGTTACCACCCGCACCGCTTTGAGGCTCACCACCGAGGGCATGACCATTTCCGCCACCCGGATGAAATCTTGCTGGAATCCCACCGCCGACGCGGCCGCCGCCGGCTGGGGGGCGGGATTCGTAAGGGCCAGCATTAGAATTAAAGCACCTACGGAAACATATCTGCGCATTATTCCTCCACCTGACATGGTTTTCGGTTTTCAGTTTTCGGTTTTCGGTAAGAAGATTTAGAGAGTTATTGTTACTCCCGTCTTATTCATAGATCGCCATTTATCTCTTATATTTAACCCAAAATCATGGCAACCCGGCGGTTAACACCGAAAACCGCATTTAAGCCAGCAGCAAAGGCGCCCGGCTCTCAGCCGATTCCGGCCGGGGGCCAATGACCGCCAGCACCTCTTCCGGGATCATGCTTTCGGCCAGGGCTAGAAAAGGGTAGCCCTTAGGCATTTCTTCGCCCCCAGGGGGACCCAGATCCCGAAGCCCGGCGTCGCCCCCGATGGCCAAGCAAACCGGCGGCGCGCTGAGATCATGCCGGGTCCAGAATATCTGTAACTCGCCAGGAAAGCCGGCGCCGTCCCGGCCTTGGCGCCAGCCCACCACCGTGTGCACCGCGCCGTCGGGATATTCCAGGCGCAGGGCCGGCCCCCGCCACAGGGGAGATAACAGGGGCACCACCTGGCGGGGCAGGCCGCCGGGAACATCGGGGCCGGAGGCCACTTCAAATTCTATGATTTTGATTGTTTCGTGTTCCATAGGTTAAAGGGTTAAAGGGTCAAAAGGTTAAAGGGTTAAGAGGCGAAAAGGCCAAAAGGGAAAAAATTGTTTTTCGATTGTTGCTTTAGCTCCGGTCTTTTGACATCAGCCCTAAATCCATATCCCTATAAAACGAGGTTAGGCCGTGGACCACGGGAAAAGCCCCCTCCCTTTGAGGGGAGGGGGTTGGGAAAGGGTGGTACAAATATGCATCCACCGCACTGAAAATTTCGCCACCCCCACCCCAGCCCTCCCCCATCCAGGGGGAGGGAGAGTTTGTTCACCTTTGAGCAACGAAAAATCTACGCCTTGGTGCTTTTTCGGAGCATAGGCAATAATCGAAAATTATTTTTAGCCTGGCGCTTTCTCTTTTCGCTCGTTTTTTCCGCCATTATTACCCTTTGGTCATGTGCATTACCTAGAACTAAGAACTAACACTACAACGTTAATTACCGGCTGCTTCAGTACAACTCTTTGTATTTATTGTCATTCTGAGCGAAGCGAAGAATCTAGA
>Ga0194113_10000487_pt1 | contig 51765 bp, 48 predicted proteins | sample TA2MahC200mmetaG_FD_146193 | JGI IMG/M metagenome (GOLD analysis project Ga0194113, IMG submission 146193) | Freshwater microbial communities from Lake Tanganyika, Tanzania - TA2015017 Mahale Deep Cast 200m | ecosystem: Environmental > Aquatic > Freshwater > Lake | place: Tanzania: Lake...
AGTCATCTGGAAGATGCTCATGCTTGCAGAGCAGAGATTTTGCAGATTGGATGCGCCAGAGAAGATCAAGCTCGTCTATCTCGGCATTGACTTGCATGAGAGTCAAGAAGCTAAGCGGGAGGAGGTACTTGCCGTCGCCTAACCTTTTTACACACCTATTGACAAGACCTCTCGTGGCGTAAGCCCTGTCCGTCTTATTTACTTACTCTTAGCGTCCCTATCCAGAAATCCACCTGATTTCCTTTGGGACATTCTGCAATGTACTTCCACTGATAGTCACCTGAAGTCGTGAACCAGTACCTGGCATTTATAGCCACCTTTCCCTTACTCGGAACAGTTACCTTACCATCCGTTGGATAGATAACGAAATTGATTTCATTCCCAGGGCGGTTGGGTGATGATTCCAGGCGCCAATATATTGGCAATTCAAATGATTCGTAGTTTGCTAAAGTGAATGAAAAAGCTGACGAACGATAATCCAGTGACGTTCTAATTTTCGCATCGTTTGGCAACTTTACGTCTTCAATCTTCGCGTTCGGCTTGAGTACCGGCTGTTGAGCTGGCTCAGGCATTTGGCCGGACCCAATCCTTAACCACACTCTCAGATCACCCTCACCTTGTTCGTCATGACGACCCACCCCCCAGTTCAATGATGGCGACCAAGTATGCCAATAGTATCCGATAAGCTCCTTATCCGGGACTGTGGTCTTCAGGATGTCTAGGCCAGGAAATCCAAGCCATTTGCTAAGCACATCTATCTGAGCCTTTGTGACTGGTCCCTTGTTTATGTTGTAGGCTGCAACATAGACTGTCAGTGTCCCGGTTGCCGAGCCAGTGAAGATTACTGGGTCCGTCTTTTCTCTAACTGCCCTAACCTGAAAGAAGTCCATGTCAAAACCAGGAATGCCCTCTGGTGGTATAGAGCGTGTGGCAAGATTCTTTTGTGCATCGCTCACTACTACAACCAATTGAATCTTCGCTAGAGGTTCCCCACCAACTTGGGGTATCCAACGAGTGTTCCGGACGCCGAAATAGTCAAGGGCAATCCTGATAGATGGTGATTGCACTGGGGCTGGCGTTGTTGTGGGTCGTTCTGTGGAAGTTGAGGCCGGCGGTTTAGTGGTAGTATCAGATGGTTGTGTTGTTTGTATCGGTATTGAAGTAGGTTCAATGCAACTTGCAACGATGGGTAAAAAACCTAGAAGATAAAGAAGAGGCACGATTCTTAGCCATCTCATCGGACTATTCCTTGTTGCCATAAAGATTAGCCGAGTATCTGCTCAGCGGATAACGACTGATGCTTGCAGCCTAATTCAGGCCCCAGTAAACCAATTATAACTGATTTTACAATTATTGTCCAGTATGGTCTATGTAACTCTATTTGTGCCTAATTCACTTCAGATAGCTAATCTATGTTCTAGCTCAATAATAGTGGAGGAATTAGGTGGCCAAAAGAGAGAAGAACAAAAGCCCGTCGGGTATAGAGCGAATATTTCTAACGTTTCAGGAAACCCAAGAGTTCCTGGGAGTCAGCCATCAAACGCTGTATAAACTGATGAGCCAAGGGTTGCCATCACACAAGATTGGAAAGAAGCGAGTCTTTCTCAAGGATGACCTTATCCAGTGGATCAAGAGCCACTAGCAGTGGACCTATTCGGGACCCGCTAATACTTACTCATGTGCATTTGCCTTGACGCTTTTGCTGAAAAAGACAACTCTAGTCCCTCAACATACGATGACTAATCGACGGTGGTGCAATCGACCGTCGCCGTTAGATAGCTCGGCGGTAGCTCACCAAGGACGGCCGACTCCTCAGGAATACAGAGAGGTTTTGCCACAAAGAAGACCTGATTACATCATATAAGACAATATTGTTTAGAACTTGACCTGGTCAGAAAAATCGGTCATAATAGTCAAAAGGTCGGTCAAATAGACGGTCAGATGTTTATACCCCGTTCCTTATAGCGGTCGCTCGATAACTGCGTGTGGTGGCATCTGACTGGGTGACCCCCTCTCTGGTGGGCTCTGGGTAAGAGTGAGAGTTTTTCTGACCGACCGATGAAATGACCGAGGTGGCATATGAAACAGATTCCCTCTCAGACCAAGATGGAAGTCTTAGACCTTTATCTTCAAGGGCTTTCTGGTGATAAGGTATCAGAAAAGACCGGAGTTTCCAAAGGAGCAGTAATATCCATTATTAAAGACGCCAGAGAGGGAAAATACCCTCAACTTGAGCTCAAAGGCAGAATTGATGAACTTCATAACGTGGCTGTGAGATTAAGAAAGCAGAACCTAGACTTGACTCAGACGAGGTTGGGGTTTAGCTTTCTTCAGCGGCTGCTGGGTATAGGAGTTGAGTTGGACAGGCTGGAGGAGTGGATTGCGTTTTGCTCTGAAATGAGTCCTACCCCGACAGAGGACTTCGTCCCTGCAGCTATGGAGCTACTCAATGTTGAGAGAAAAACCGGCTTAAGTTATGCTGAGTTGACCTCGCACATAAAGGGCCTCACCGATAGACGACAGAAGCTCATTGATGCCGTAGGGGAGCTTGAAGCCAAAGAGAGAAGGCACGGTGAGCTTAAGGCGGAAATAGAGAAGAACGAGAAAAGACTTAGCCAACTCACATTGGAGAGGGAACGAATGGAGGCTGGAGTAAACTCCCTGAAGAGCTTTATTCAGAAGCGCTCTGAGGAGCTTGGTATTCCTCAAGGTGAGCTTGAGGCAAAACTTCAGGAACTGGCCAATCTTGATGCTGAGATAGCCTGTAAGCGCAGTGAGTGCAACCGCTTACGAGGTGAGATAGAAACGCTAATTGAGAGGCATGAAAAACTCTCTTCTCAAATGGAGAAGGCTTCAGCAGACTTTGATCAAGACATTAAACTAATCAGACAAGCGAGGCAGGAGCTTACTGAAATAGCTGAGCTGAAGGGGAGGTATGAAGCGGAGGTCAAGGATATGGAATGGGCTAAAGGAATACTACCTTTTCTCCGCTACCCAGATAAAGTTGATGACCCTGAGTTTAAGCTTGCCTCAATCGTGGTTGGCTGTATTGACAAGTGGCTGCCAAAACAGAGCCTGGGCTTTTCCTGGGGGATAAAATGGGGTGATATCACTAAACATGTCCAGTCAAAGAGAACGCAGTTTAAACAGTTTCGTCAATGAAACTCGTGAGCTAAAAGAGAAGGTGAGACAGGTCATTCCCTCATATATAGCCTTGTTTAAGGAGGTATCAGCCTTACCTGAGGAGTTTGAACGTCACTTCTGGGTTTCTGGTGTTGAAGCCTTGCTGCAAACGGTCAGGGCAGACTATGACAGTTTTCAGGCTCAAGCTCAGAAAGCAGACTTCATTGGCAAGTTCATGACAGTGGGAATAGACATTGTCCTAAAGGCAGGAGGGATGCAGCCAATAGCGCCACCGTCTCTCCCGAAGCTCGGTGTAACCATTCCACCATCGGGCAAAATAGAACCCGATTGGGAAGGTAATCCGTATAGAGAGCCCGGAGCGATTTTCGCGACGTATGAGGAGTTTATGGCAATCACCCAGAAGCTTAAAGATAAGTTGCTAAAGGGGACAATTGAGCCAACTAGTGAGGAGGAAATCCCCAAGCTGGTGCATAGCCTGGCTCTAAAGTCAGCTCAAGGTTCTCCTGACGAGTAACGGAGGTATGCAGTGAACCTATGCAGGATTTGCTTTCAGGAAGTAACAGGCGGCGTCCCTGTCCCTTCTTGGCATTGTGGTGAAAAAGATGACCGCGCTTCTGTTCACGAGGAATGTCTTGCCAGACAGGTTTCGGATTTTATCAATGAAGACCCTCAAAAAGTGGGGCTTCTTCGCTATCTTGTAGAGTTTGAAGAAAGTCACGCTCCTGAAGATTGGGCAAGGGATATATCTGGTGCCACGGCAGATGTATCATGGACATGGGACAAGGTAGGAATACCCACATCGAAAATCATGCCTCTGGTCAATGTCGGTCTTTTGGGCATTGTCTTCTCTTCACGAAGTTCAACTTATTATGCCCTGGTTGGGCGCAAGGTGATTAAGAAAGTGCTCGAGGAAATTAAGAGAGTAAGGGAAAGAGAAAGCCTTCTACCAATTCCCGATAAAGAAATAGAAATCCCTGAGAACCTTTTCTCAACGGTTTCCGGTTACGAGGAGATAAAAGCCTTCCTTAAGAAAGTGCTTAAAGCAGAAAGGTTTCATGTTCTATTGGTTGGACCTCCTGCTTCAGCGAAGACTGTATTTCTTCTGGAGCTGGCACGCCTACCTGGGAGTTTCTACTGCCTAGGCTCGGCGACTACTAAGGCTGGAATTGCGGAAATCCTCTATGAGTAAAGGCCGAGCATTCTCCTCGCTGATGAGATAGATAAATTTGAGAGTAAGGACATAGCTATTCTTCTTTCCCTGGCTGAAACAGGCATTGTAAGAGAGACCAAGGTATCAAAACAGAGGGAAGCTAGGCTAAACACGAGTATCTTTGCCGCGGCTAACTCGGCCAAAGGTATGCCGAAGGAACTTCTGTCAAGGTTTAGGGTGCTCTATCTACCAGAGTACACCAAAGAAGAGTTCATTCATGCCTCTACGAAGGTGCTTGTCGAAAGGGAGAATGTTGCCTCTGATCTAGCTGCTTACATAGCTGAGCAGACTTGGGAAGTATCAAGAGATGTGCGAGAAGCTGTAAGGATAGGGAAGATATGCCGGAGCCGTGATGAAGTGGATGAAGATATTAGGCTGATAAGAAGATATGGGGCAACCATTGTACAGTAGCAGATAAGAATGATAAGAAGGCAAGGCAAGGAGGCGTAATTTAGCCCCCTCTTGCGCCTATACCTATCTTTGACATTTCGGAGCGACCCGGCTATACTTGAAATCGGAAAGGAGGCAAGCGGTCTCCGCCTTTTCCACGGGCTAAATGGGGTTCAGGTGGTCGGCGGTTCAAATCCGCCCACCCCGATATCTGATTTTTCTCTTTTGGTCAGCTACAGGGCGTCACAGTAGGCGACAAAGTCTCCAGACATGACATCAAACACACTGTAACCCAAAGGCAGTACACCTAAACTGAACGTCGGAACAATCAAGGCGCTATATCACAGGCTGATAATACAAGAGCTGTTTTGATTACTTTTCAATAACCTGGATTTCTTGTCCTAAAGAATCGGAAAATTCTATGGTCACTTTGTCAATTGATGGGTCATCAGCAGTTTCAATATCAAAATTGAATACCTGTCCAGGCATAGTAGGACCGTGATGAACATATATTTCGGATTTTACAAGTGTGTTACCATGCCAACAGTTCATGGTACATATCACACCTCTCAAAGTGGCACGACTGCTATTCCTTACTGAGCCCTTAATAAAGAGAAACTTTCTCATATTCACCGGCTCAACGTCAAAGCCCGAAGCATCTTCCGTCCTCCGCCCCCATTCAGACCATTGCAGTTCCAACACGTATGGCGACTTTGGCGCCGGTGTGACCAGAGTGTAATCTGTCGACGCGGCTTCGTTCCCAGCTTTATCCTTTGACTTCACCCGATAATGATAAATAGTATTAGGCTCAAGACCACTCAAGTTTATACTGTGGGTAGTAGTCAGATTCTCGTTTGAAGCGACCACAAACCCATAATCTGTAGTCTTCCCATACTCAACCTGACCAGTACTGGGTTCATTTGTTACCCAAGAGATAAGAACCTTTGTCTCTGATTCATACGAAGCTAGCACATTTGTAATCACAGGCGCCTTGACGTCAGGAGCCGGTGACGGTGCAGCACCGACACTAATAACAACAGACTTGCTGACAGTACCTCCCGCATTTGTAGCAGTTAAAGTGTAGGCAACAGTCTTAGTAGGCGACAACTTCATTGACCCGGTAGCAGCAACATTACCTATACCCTGGTCAATACTCACAGCGGTTGCCCCTTCAATAGACCATCTTAAAATTGTTGACTCACCAACCGTAATTTCACTCGGTGCAGCACTGAAATCAACAATAGCTGGTGGTTTCGGTCGACAGGCAGTACCCGAACAACAAATCAATAGGAGAACTAGCCACCAAAAAGAGACCAAATACCAGCTATATCTGGCTTTGACGTCAATCACTTATGCCCCCCGGATGGGAGTTTGCTCACCTTATCTCCCCAATAGCTTGAATGTTGAGATTATTGAATTGAATTTATGATACTCGTATTCATTCTTGAACGCTGCTGTGTCCACTTTGTAAAGTCGCTTCTCAGTCTGCTTAAAATAAGCCTCTCCATGATAGAGGCCATACTCAGCCTCCCAATCATAGGAGAGATACCAATCCCAGAAATCCTGCCTGGGCTCGTTTTCAAACTGTGTCAATTCATTATGCGCCGTCCCCAGAGCCATAATCCAACGGTTAGCAGCATCTCGTGCAGCCATAGGCGCTGCTACATCTATCATAACCGAAGCTCGGCGGGTCGGAGATACTATAAAGCATTTTGTCCCATCTTCAGACACCTCGACTTGCCAATTAGATGGATAGCTTATAGCGTATCCCATCTCGCCATTCTTATACGTGGCATAACCAGGCTTACCACAAGCAACAGACGAACTAAGTAACAAAATAATAAGTCCCAAGAACGAAACCCAACACTTTCTGTAGCTTCTCACTTAAACCTCCTTATAGTATTACTAGCTAATACTTTTGTCTGATTATACAGCGTTGTAGATAAAGTGTCACCTATCATGTGAACAATTTCACGTGCCTGCCGAACGGCTTATACCTATAGCAACCAAAATAGTCGCGACAATTTGCTAGCATTCGCAGATTGCAGTGCAAGCATGCAAAGAGGCTATCATTCGGGGTGTTGATACACCAATAAGAGAAAGACTGGCTCACGAAAACTTGCTGTTCCGGAAGCTATTTATCACCAAAGTCTGTTTAGAGAGCTCTCAAGTGTTTGGTAGGAGAAAATAGCCCACGCTGGAAGAACTGATAAGGTGAAGCCAAATCTCAAATAGGCTCAAAATACTCGATATCGCGGATATCCCCCTCAGGTTTATCCCTCCATTTAGCCCTCACCGTCATGCCAATCTTGATTTTATCTTTTGCTTTTTCAATGTTGGAGAGATCCACGCCGCCGATGAAATGAGATATTGCAGTATCGGCACCATCCAAATCTATCAACCCTGCTATGTACGGGGGCTCCATAGGCTGCCCGGAAAATTCAAAGGTAATCAGTGACCAAGTCTTTACTTTACCCTTGTCGCTCACTTGAACCCACTCTGTAGCATCCTCAAAGCAGCGAGGACAAAACTTCCTGGCCGGAACAAGCACACGCTTACACTTAGGACACTTAGTTCCCATTATTCTCTTATTTTTAAACTCTTCAAAAAACCTAGTGATTACCGGGCCCATTGCCCATCTGTAGGGCAACGCAATCTTTCCTTCTATAATTCTTGATTCCGCTTTTGCCATCTTAAGCCTCCTTTTTATAATTGACTGCCAATAATCATAATTCCATTAAGCTGGTCCATCCCGCCCATAGCATGGGCAAGAGCTGTCCTGGCTCCGGGTATCTGGCGTTCGCCAGCCCTACCAGTTACTTGCAACGCTGCTTCACCAACTCGAATCAACCCTGTGGCTCCTATGGGGTTAGTACACAAAACACCTCCAGAAGGTGTGCAGGGTAATTCACCGCCTCTCAAAACAACACCATCTTCTACAAGTTTGCAGCCTTCGCCAAAGTCGCAAAAACCAAAGCACTCGTAAAAGATAAGCTCTTGATAAGTAAACGGGTTATATACTTCGGCGACATCGAATTCTTTTCGCGGATTTGTAATGCCCGCCATTTTGTAGGCTTCCTTTGCTGCGATAATGGCTGATTCCCAGACTACCTTGTCACTATCACCAAAAAAGGCTTCATCGCCAGCATAACCAAGACCCTTTACCCAAGCTGCCTTTTTCGGAAACCTTTTTGCCTTTTCCTCACTGGCAAAAATGACAGCACAAGCCCCATCTGAAGAGGGACAAACGTCCATCAGCCTCGTTGGATAAGCGATAATCCGCGATTTCAGCACATCTTCAACTGTAATTTTCATCCTAATATGGGCATAAGGGTTATCCAGAGCATTATCATGATGGTTGACAGAAATGCGGGCTGCTGCCTCCCTCACCCTTTCGTCTGGCAAATTATATCTGTGAGCATACTGGATAGCTTGCATGCTAAAAATACCGGGGGCTCCAGGAATAAAAGGTCTCTGGAAGAAGGGTTCAGCTACAGTGTTCATAGTCCCTTGAGGGTCACTTTCAAACATCTTTTCAGTTCCCACTGCCATTACGACATCAAAAAGTCCTGAAGCTACATGATAGAAGGCGGAATGGGCAACAGACATCCCCGTGCTACCACATGTAGCTATATGCATTAACGGTCTGTCTAAAGCTGCCATGGCACCTGATAGATACAGATGGGCAGCATTTATGCCTTCCATTGCCGAAGGCATAGATGAATGAGTCACCGCTTCTATATCTTCAGGCGAAATGCTGGCATCCTCCAGAGCTGCTTTTACCGCCTCGTAAGCAAGTTCAACATAATTAACGTCTTCCCTTCGTCCGTGTTTGGTCTGCCCGACTCCTATAATAGCTACTGCTCTCGCCATTTCTTATTACCTCCTATTTACCTAGAATGACTACGGAGTGATGTTGCCCGGCAAAGCCATAAGTAGCATGTGCCAGTGCTGTTTTCACACTGGACACTTGTCTTTTTTCGGCTTTGCCCATCACTTGAAGAGCGGCCTCAGCAATTCTAAAAAGCCCCCTGGCGACATATGGATTCATAGCTAAAAGACCACCGGATGGATTAACAGGTAGCTCACCATCCATAGCAGTAACTCCGCTATCTATTAGTTTTGCCCCTTCGCCATCTTTGCAGAAGCCTAATTGCTCATACCACAGGAGTTCCTGAAACGAATAGGGCTCGCAAATCTCCGCCACATCTATCTCTTTTCGTGGGTTCTTAATGCCAGCCATATCATAAGCCTTCTTAGCTGTTTTTCTCAGCACACCATCAAGCAAGTCCCTGTCACCAAAGAATTGATGGTCAACGCACCAACTGACCCCTTTAACCCATGCCGGATTTTTGGTTAACTTCTTCGCCTTTTCCTCAGATGCCAGAAGCATAGCACAAGTGCCATCAGAATATGCCGCACAATCTAATGCCTTTATCGGATGTGCCATAACCTGTGACATCAGAACCTCATCAATAGTAACCTTTCCCGCCTTTTGAACATAAGGGTTATTTATGGCATTGCCGAGATTTTTCACCACTACCTTTGCCGCGTGTTCCTCAGTTATTCGGTACTTCTCCGTATACAGTCTTGCTTGCATAGCTGCCGCGGAGATATCATCAAGCGCAATCGGACGCTGGAAAAAAGGGTCAGCATACAGATTGGTCAATGTGCTTAAGCTTGGAATCTCGGATGACTTGGTTATGGCATGAACTAAGGCATTATCGAAATGCCCGCTCATCACCCTCATCAGTCCATAGATAAAACCTGCGGCACCATCTTCCGAGGCTTTGGAGGTGTCTTTCAGATAAGCTCCTATAGCATCTAGGTAATAGGTATTGGAGCAACTAATACCCTGCCAGAAGTCTGAAGAGGAAGAAATGATTGTGCCCAGCTTTTCACGTTTCATGCCAACCTGATTTAGTACATCTTTGGTTACTTCATAACTCAGATCCCGAATGTTTTTGTTTAAAGCATCGTTATGTCCTATCTGGGCAACGGCCACAATGGCTACTCTATTTGCCATGATACCACCTCCTTATGTTTTAATATCCGAAGCAAGCGGTTTTATTACAGCAATTGCTACGCGTTCCCAACTTGATTGCTGGTCACCCTCTTTAAACTGCCACATGTTAATATACTCGCCACTGCCCTGATTGTCAATGGGCACAAAGCACAATGGGCACAAACATATTGACAATCCTCAGAAAGTCAAGTATATTTAAGAGTCGAGAAAATCCCCAATATTTCGCCTTATTAACAATGTGCCAATTCTCAAACAACTTGCTCACAGGTCTCTCCTAATGCAGAGCTTGGATTACTATAAAGGCTAATTCACCAATTTTAAGTGGGTTCTCGCATGCTCAAATCTATACTAATCGCTAACCGTGGGGAAATTGCACGGCGGATAATCAGGACAGCCAAAACACTAGGCATCGAAACCATAGCCATACATTCTGATGCAGACGAAACGGCTCTGTTTGCCCAGGAAGCAGATAAAGCTATAAGAGTTAGCGGCGCTAAACCTAGAGACTGTTACCTTAATATTGACAATATTATTGGAATAGCCAAAGAGGTGAAAGCAAGTGCCATACACCCCGGATATGGATTCTTATCAGAAAGGTGGGAATTCGCCCAAAGATGTGAAGAAGAAGGCCTCATATTCATTGGACCAAAGTCTGAGGTAATCCATAGAATGGGCGACAAAGCTCGCTCCCGAGAAATAGCTACCAGCCTGGGTATACCGATCCCACCAGGGAGTGGCATCTTAGGCAGTATTGAAGAGGCAAAAGAATGGGCAGCAAAACTTTCCTTTCCTGTCATTTTCAAGGCATCAGCTGGAGGTGGAGGCATAGGCATGCAAAAGGTGGAAACAATGGAAGAGGTAGCAGAAGCATTCGAACAGGCTTCAAATCGGGCTAGATTGGCTTTCGGCGACGACAGAGTCTACATCGAAAAATATTTAGAGTCACCTCACCACATAGAAATCCAAATTCTGGGTGACAAAAACGGTGATGTGGTCACCTTTCCCGAAAGAGAATGTTCGGTGCAAAGACGGCATCAAAAAGTAATCGAGGAATCACCCTCACCTTTCGCCACCACTGAGCTAAGAATGGGACTCAGGCAAGCAGCTAAAAGACTAGCTCAAGAGCTTGGATATACCAATGCCAGTACTGTAGAATTCGTCGTCGACAAAAACCGAAACTTCTACTTTCTGGAAATAAATACCAGGCTTCAGGTAGAGCACCCTATTACGGAGATGATAACAGGCCTCGACCTTGTGGAACACCAAATCAAGATTGCTTCTGGCAGGCCCTTATCAATTGGGGAAAAGGACATCAAATGGAAGGGATGGGCCATTGAAGCTCGAATTTATGCTGAGGACCCGGAAAACTTCTATCCCTCCCCAGGCAAGCTAATCTCCTATGTAGAGCCTCATGGTGATGGAATAAGAGTTGATTCTGGCTACAAGGCCTGTGACACCATCAGCCAGTTTTACGACCCTCTGATTGCCAAGCTAATCGTTTGGGGTGCAGATAGAGACAAAGCTATAACGAGAATGCTAAAAGCTCTAAATGATTATGAGATCACTGGCATTAAAAACAACATCCTCTTCCTGAAGAAAGCTTTTGATTCCGCAATGTTCAAATCGGGAACTTACGATACACATTTCATATCAAGGTTAAAGGAGATGAAAAATGGGTGACGTGATGAGAAAGGAAGTTGAAAAACTTTCAGAACTCCGCGAGGAAATCAAAAAGATGGGCGGTGAAGCAGCCGTCAAAAAACATCACGATAGAGGAAAGCTGACTGCTCGGGAGCGACTGGACCTCCTAATTGAAAAGGGAACTTTCGTTGAAGTCGGCATGCTCGGGAGCGAATTCGGGGTACCTGAGCTTGTCCCTGCCGATGGATGCATTACCGGCTATGGCAAACTGAATGATGGAGTTACTCTCAGGGATGTAGCTGTGGCAGCCTACGATTTCACAGTAAGAGGCGGCTCCATGGGCATAACCAACGAGACCAAGGTAACCAGAATACGAGAAATCGCTCTTAAGCAGAGGATTCCTATGATATGGCTGAGTGACTCCGGGGGTGCCAGAGTAAGCGGTGGAGGCCTTTCCGGTGAAAGAATACCACTGTTCGCTGATTCCGGCTACCTCTTTAAGGAAGAATCGCTGATGTCCGGCATAATCCCGCAGATTTGCGCTATGATGGGACCAGGATATGCTGGTACAGCCTATATCCCAGGGCTTTCCGATTTTGTGCCCATGGTCAAGGGAACTAGCTTTATGGGGCTAGGCGGACCATCTCTTGTAGAAATGGTAATCCACGAGAAACTTACCGAAGATGAGCTAGGAGGCTCTAAGGTTCATTGCGAGATAAGTGGTTGTGGGGATTTGGAAGTGAAATCAGATGAGGAGTGTATCAAAGCAATAAAGCAGTATCTTGCCTTCTTTCCCCAGAATTGCGACCAAAAACCACTCCGAAAGGAATGGACCGGAGACCCTGAAGCTTTGATTTCCGGCGGTATATTGAATGTTATTCCGGACAGTCCTCGAGAAGCTTACGACATGCACGACCTCATAAAATACATAGTGGACGACGGTTACTTTTTCGAAATGAAGCCGAAGTGGGGAAGAAATATCATTGTTGGATTTGGGAGAATAGCCGGCTATTCAGTAGGATTTGTAGCCAATAACCCTCTTTTCTATGGCGGTGTCATCGATATAGATGCCGCTGACAAAGCCGCCCGCTTTATCTGGCTCTGCGATGCTTTCAACATACCGCTCCTTTTCATCTCCGATGTCCCGGGCTTCATGGTCGGGTCTAAAGCTGAGAAATCAGGTATTATCAGACATGGGGCCAAGATGATTCACGCCGTTTCTGAAGCTACGGTTCCCAAATTTACCCTGGTTGCCAGAAAATCCTACGGGGCGGGGTATTATGCAATGTGTGGTAGGGCTTTCGACCCAGACCTATTGATTGCCTACCCCGGAGCTGAGATATCAGTCATGGGCCCAGAGGGAATGGTGTCTATTTTTGCCAGGAAGCAATTAGCGGAGGCCGAAAATCCTCAAGAGATGATAGAGCGTCTTGCCGATGAGATAAGACCACAAATTAACATCCACAAGACAGCCAGATTTGGCATCGTGGACGACGTTATCGACCCTAGAGAAACCAGAAAAGTCTTGCTCAGAGCTCTCGAGTTTACAAAAGACAAGAGGATATACCGGCATCCCAGAAAACACGGCGTTTACCCTGTCTAAGGAGGACTCGAATGTATCAGACTATAACAGTCGAAATAAGAAATAAAGTAGCCACAATAACCCTATCTCGAGAGGAGAGAAGAAACGCCATCTCGCCAACGATGATGACCGAACTTTTGGATGTCTTCAAAAAATATGACGATGACCCATCAGTAGTCGCTATCGTGCTGACCGGAGCTGGTAGTAAGGTTTTCTGCGCCGGTGCTGATTTTGCCGAGTCTATGGGTGCTGCAACAAGTTTCCTTGACCGCTATGAAGGACAAAGAAATTTTGCCGAGCTTTTTAAGATAATCAAAGGCTTGAAGAAACCTTTGATCGGCCGGATGAATGGCCATGCCCTCGGTGGTGGGCTTGGGCTGGCCTGTGCCTGCGACATAGTAATTGCTGCCGATGATTGTCTCTTTGGAACACCGGAAATAAACGTGGCGCTATTCCCTTATATTATTATGGCAACTTTAGTTCGCTTCACTTCGACTCCAAAGAGACTGCTAGAGATGATGCTTACTGGAGAAAGAATCCCTGCCAAAGAAGCCCAGATGCTGGGCATAGTGAGCCATGTGGTGCCCAGAGAACAGCTGGATGTAAAAGTTGACGAAATCGCCAAGAAAATAGCCAATAAAAGTCCAGCCATTCTGAGACTCGGCAGAAGAGCCTTCTACACAATGCGAGATATGGAGTATGAGAAGGCATTAGAATATCTAGCATCGATGCTGGCCATTAATACAATGGCTGAAGATGTAACTGAAGGCATTGCCGCTTTTCTGGAAAAGCGTGAACCAATATGGAAAGGAAAATAACGGAGAGGAGTAACCATGAGCTTACAGGACAAAGTAGTAATAACTGCGGCTTTGACCGGTGTGGCAGCTAACAGAGACCAATGCAAGTGGATACCATATACCCCTCAGGAAATTGCTGAAGAGGCACTAAGTGCCTACAACGCCGGGGCTTCGGTAGTACATATTCATGGCAGAGAATATGATGGCCGTCCGTCTTGGAGAGTGGAGATTTTTAGAGAGATTATGGAAGAGACGAGGAAAAGGTGCCCCATCATAATAAACTTTTCCACCGGTGCTGTAGGCGTAGACAGGGACAACAGAATCGCTCATATTCGCGAACTGAAGCCGGAGATCGCAGCACTGAATATGGGAACAATGAATTATGCCAAATACAGTCAAAGGCGGAGGAACTTCGTCTTCTCGGTTGTCTTCCAGAACCCATTCGATGATATAATGTTCTTTTTGGACACCATGAATAAGAGTGGTGTGAAACCGGAGTGCGAATGCTTTGACCTTGGGCATTTGGAGAGCGTGTTTCCGCTAATGGACATCGGATTACTCAAGAATTTTGAGGTAAGCCTCATTATGGGGGTGGTTGGGGGTATGGCGGCTACAGCTAGAAATCTAGCTCATGTGGCCAGTGTGGTACCCCCCGGTGTGCCCTGGCAAGTAATAGGTATCAGCGAGGACCAATGGCTGCTGATAGCTACCGCTCTGGCTCTTGGTGGAAATGTCAGAGTCGGACTTGAAGATAATTTTTATCTATCGCCTGGAGAGATGGCACAAGGAAATGGCCCTTTAGTAGAAAAAGCAGTAAGAATGACACGTGACATTGGCAGAGAGCCAGCGACGGTGGAAGAGGCTAGAACCATTCTGCGGTTGGTAGAAACAACGAGTGGAGATAAATAACCTGAGTTAAGCAAACCATGACAGAAGTTGTTTCACCGATCACAGGCAGCGTCTGGAAAATTGTGATAGAAGTTGGTGCACAAGTTGGCGAGGGTGAGACTATCGTTATACTTGAATCTATGAAAATGGAAATCCGAGTGAAATCCCCTCACAACGGGAAGGTGGTGGAAATTCGGGTAAAAGAGGGCGATTCAATTCTAGAAGACGACATTATCGCCATTATTGAGTAGTAAGCAACCTACTTGTGATATGGAGGGCAAGCATGGACTTTAGATTTACCGAAGAAGAGGAGGCATTTAGGAAAGAGGTTCGCCAATGGCTGAAACAGGAAATCCCGCCAAGATGGTTTGAACTTGACCCCGGCATGTGGGAGGAAACTGAAGAGTCCTGGGCGATTTCCCGCCAGTTCCAACGCAAACTTGGGCAGAAAGGCTGGCTGGCACCAGCATATCCCAAGGAATACGGCGGCTTGGAATTGAGCCATACAAAACGGCTCATACTCGCTGAGGAGATGGCTTACAACAGGGCACCCGTCAGCGTAGAGGTGGAGATAACAGTAAACTGGGTAACCCCCACCATTATGCTTTTTGGAACCGAAAAGCAAAAGAACGACTATGTAACTCGGGTAGCAAAGGGGGACATTATTTTCTGTCTTGGCTATAGCGAACCAAATGCTGGCTCCGACCTTGCTGCACTCCAAACTCGCGCTGTTGAAGCTGGTGATGAGTATGTAATTAACGGCCAGAAGATATGGTGTAGCTATGGCCATTTAGCCGACTATTGCTGGCTTGCTGCCAGAACTGACCCAGATGCCCCCAAGCATAAAGGAATCAGTATGTTTGTTGTCGACATGAAGACGCCGGGAATCACCATTCGCCCTCTGGTGAATATCTTGAACCGTCACTCTTTTAATGAGGTCTTCTTTGATGATGTGCGTATCCCCAAAGATAACTTGGTAGGACAGAAAAACAACGGCTGGTATCAACTAGTTATAGCTTTAGACTATGAACGTTCCTCAGTTGGCACCGCTGCAGCACAGCAACGAATCATTGAGGAACTAGTCAAATATGCTAAAGAAACCAAGCGCAATGGGAAACCGATTGCCAAAGACCTGCTGATCAGGAATGAATTGGCAGAAATGGCAGTCGAAAATGAAGTCCTCCGCATGATGTGCTATCGCATCGCCTGGATGTACAGCAAAAACCTTCATCCCAGCTATGAATCGTCAATGGCAATGATTTTTGGCAGCGAAGTAATGAGACGGTTAGCCAACGTAGGTATGCGTATCATGGGACATTATGGTGAACTTGACAGGGACTCCAAGTGGGCTCCCCTTAATGCTAGGATAATGCGGATGTTTCTATGCTCAGTCTCAATAGGCGTTGGAGGCGGCTCTAACGAGATTCAGCGCAGCATTATCGCTATGAGAGGTTTAGGGTTACCTCGGCACTAATCATTGCACACACTAGCTTCTGAAAAAGGACGACTATGGATTTTAGATTTAATGAGAAGGAAGAGGCATTTCGAAGAGAGGTCGAGAGTTTCATAAAGACAGAGCTGCCTGCAAATTGGACCGAGAAAAACATCTACTGGCCAGGGGGATATGGCACTTTATCAGAATTTGAGGAGGTGAACACTCAAATCGAGCAATTCAGACGTAAGTTAGCCGAGAAAGGATGGCTTACCATCTCGTGGTCTAAAGAATACGGCGGCGCAGGGCGCACCAATATTGAACAGGCCATCTTCCACGAGCGGATGAGCTATTATAGGGCACCCGGTGGTGAAGTAGCCACACTAATCGGCGGCCCCACCATCATGCTTTTCGGCAGCGACGAAATGAAGAAGGAATGGCTACCAAGGATAGCCAGAGGAGAGGCGAGATTCTGGCTGGCCTACAGCGAACCAAACTCTGGCTCTGACCTTGCTTCTATTCAGACTCGTGCTGTCGAAGACGGTGATGACCTCATTATCAACGGACAAAAAATCTGGGGTACTGCCGCTCACGTGTCACATTATGCCTGGATGATTGCCAGGACAGACCCTAATGTTGCTCCCCATAGAGGGATTACACTACTCATGGTAGACAACCAATCATCAGGTGTTACTATCCGCCCCTTGATGAATATATGTGGTACCCACTCTTTTAATGAGGTATTCTTCGATAATGTACGTGTACCCAAAAAGAACATCGTTGGGGAGAAGAACAAAGGGTGGTATTATGTAATGGTAGCCCTAGACTTTGAGAGGCTTGTAATCCCTATAGGGGGCTTCAAGCGGACCTTCGAAGAGATAACAGAGTATGCCAGGGAAACAAAACACAACGGACAACCTTTGACCCAGAATCCTCTAATAAGGAATAAACTAGCTGCGATGGCAATCGAGATTGAAGTAGCCTACATGTTCTTCTGGCAAACAGCCTGGATGCTTGACAAAGGACTTATCCCAAATATCGAAGCATCTGTGCTAAAGCTGTTTACCACCCAGCTAAGCCAAAAGCTAGCAAATACCGGGATGCAGGTTATGGGACATTATGGGCCATTAGAAAGGAATTCCAAATGGGCATCCCTAATAGGGAGAGTTCCGGCAGGATACATGGATTGTATTTCTGCCCTCGTTGGTGCTGGCACTTCTGAAATCCAGCGAAATATCATTGCCATGAGGGGGCTAGGGCTGCCCCGACCATAGATGAAGCCTGAAGTAAATTATGTAAACTCATGTAGAATAGGAGGGAAAAGATGGACCTTGGTCTGACTGAAGAACAAGAGATGCTGAAGACATCAGCTCGTGACTTTCTGCAAAAAGAATGCCCCAAGCAATTGGTCAGGCAATTAGATGAAAGCGACACTGGCTACTCCCCTGAACTGTGGCAAAAAATGGCTGAACTGGGCTGGATTGGGCTGGTATTCCCTGAGAAATATGGTGGCAGTGGTGGTAGCTTCCTGGACTTGATAGTCCTTCTCGAGGAGATGGGACACAATATATTGCCCGGCCCATTTTTTTCAACCGTAATTCTCGGTGGTCTTACTATCATGGCAGCAGGAGACGAGGAACAAAAGAAAGAGTTCCTGCCCAAAATTGCCGGCGGTAAGATGCTCCTTACCTTAGCATTAACAGAGCCCAGTGCCAGCTATGACGCATCGTCAGTGAAGACTCAGGCCGTAGGTACTGACGGATATATTATCAACGGCACCAAATTGTTTATTCCTGATGCTAACATAGCTGACCACATACTATGCGTAGCCCGGACAAAAAAGGAAAAGAAACCAGAAGACGGGACCACCATTTTTCTTGTTGATGCCAAAAGCCCTGGAGTCAAATGTACTCTCCTCAAAACTCTAGCTCGCGACAAACAATGTGAGGTTATCTTCGACAATGTGAGTGTGCCACAAAAGAACATCTTGGGCAAGCTAGACCAGGGCTGGCCTATAGTAAAACAGGTTCTCCAAAAGGCAACGGTAGCCAAATGTGCTGAGATGGTCGGGGGTGCCCAGGCTGCATTAGAGATGGCTGTCCAATATGCCAAGGACAGAGTTCAATTTAACCGGCCTATTGGTAGCTTTCAGGCTATCCAGCATTATTGTGCCAACATGGTGACCGATGTTGATGGTGCACGGTTCATTACATACAAGGCAGCCTGGAAGGTAAGCGAAGAGCTACCGGCTGATATGGATATAGCTATAGCCAAAGCCTGGACTAGCGAGGCTTGTGGACGGGTTACCCTGTTAGCACATCAGATATTCGGTGCAATTGGCTTTACCATGGACCATGATATACACCTGTATTACAGGCGAGCCAAAGCTGGTGAGATAATGTTCGGCGACGGCGATTTTCAACGCGCTATCGTAGCCCAAGAATTAGGGCTCTAGCTTCACCAGTTCACTTTATTCAGGCCTTTAAGCCCTAATATCTGCCTTGCCTCATCAGGAGTCGCTGGTTCCAGGCTTAACTCTCGAGCTATGCGCACTATTTTCTCTACCTGGTCAGCATTACTTTTGGCCAAGACACCTTTACCAGCATAAAGGCTGTCTTCCATACCAACCCTGGCATTACCGCCCATAACTAGAGACATAGTACACATCGGCATCTGATGGCGGCCAGCAGCACATACCGACCACACGAAGTCGCCAATTTGCTCTCGAGCGCTGTTGAATAAGTATAGCAAATTACTCGGTGACGCAGGCATACTACCTAGAATGCCTAATACGAACTGCAAATAAACAGGCTTCTTAAGATATCCTCTCTGCAGCATAAAAGCTACATTGTTAATCATTCCTGCATCATATATTTCCAGCTCAGGCTTTGTTTCATTTTCCTCAAAAGCCTGACTGAACTCTCGCAGCGTCTTAAAAGTATTGGCGAAAATGAAATCTTCCGTTCCTTGTAAATACGGTTTCTCCCAGGGAAATTTAAATTTTCTGACAGCTTCTGCTATAGGGAATAGCCCGAAATTTATTGAACCGAAGTTGAATGATGCCAGTTCTGGCTTAAAAGTTGTCACCCCCTTCACCCGCTCCGCCGTGGTCATGCCCACGCCACCACCAGTGCTCAAACAAAGAACAATGTTGCACCTGCTCTTCACCTTGGTGACTACCTCCCGAAACAACTCCATATCAGAGCTTGGCTGACCGGTTTCCGGATTGCGGACATGGATATGGGCTACTGCCCCACCAGCTTCATACACTCTTACTGCCTCATCAGCAATTTGCTGAGGCGTTATCGGTAAGTACGGAGACATGCTGGGAACATGAATGCTGCCAGTAATAGCTGCGGTGATTATAACCTTGCTCATAATTCCCCCTTATCTTAATCCCCAATGTCATTGCGCGGAGCCCAGCAACGAAGCAATCATCTTCCCTTATCTGTCATTCTGAGCCCCGATAGAATGGGGCGAAGAATCTCATCATATCACTATCATTTCCAAGATTCTTCAGTCGCGGAGTTTACCCTCGAGCGTAGCGAAGGGCTTCTTCAGAATGACCTAATGCACAGGGCTCGCAATGACAGAAAAGTGTGTTAGCAAATCACGCCAGCCAACGTTTCCGCCGCTTGTAATGTTTTACCTCGCGGTAACTTCTCCTCTGCCCTACCTTGCTCAACCCTAGATAAAACTCCTTTATGTCCTCGTTATCTCTCAGTTTCTCAGCCGGTCCATCCATAACCACGCGGCCATTTTCCATAACATAGCCATAGTTAGCCAGTTCCAGTGCTGCCCTAGCATTCTGCTCCACCACTAAAATAGAGGTCTTCTCCTCGGTGTTAATCCTTTTCACTATGTCAAAGATTTCTCTTACCAGTATCGGGCTGAGCCCTAGAGATGGCTCATCCAAAAGCATCAGCTTCGGGCGAGCCATAAGCGCTCGCCCCATGACCACCATCTGCCTCTCACCCCCGGAAAGATAACCAGTCGTGGCATGACGCAGGTCTTTCAGCTTTGGAAAATAATCATATACCATGTCCAGGTCTCTTCTTACCCCTGCAGCATCACCACGTGTATAGGCGCCTACTTTCAATTCCTCATCCACATGCAGGTGCTCGAACATGGGACGTCCCTCCATAACCTGAACGATTCCCAACTTGACCACATCTTCAGGGTTCATCCTGTCTATTCGCTGGCCATCCCACTCAATGCTGCCATCGGTAACATCGCCTTCCTCTGTATAAAGCAGTCCGGAAATTGCCTTAAGCGTAGTTGTCTTGCCGGCACCGTTACCACCGAGCAGCGTTACGATACCACCATCAGGCACCTCCAGCGATACTCCCTTGAGCACCAATATCACATTGAGATAGATAACTTCAATATTGTTCAACTTTAACATGTTGTACCCCTTTTATTATCGTTTCTATAATCGAGACAGGGTGCACCCTATTGTCGCTGTATTTCTCGTCTGTGTCAGGATGTTGATAAACAGTATTATATATCTTACACCTATACATAATTTGCATCAAGCAACCATACATGGAAGTCGTTTATCAATGTCATTCTGAGGAGTCCCAACAAATTAGGGCGCCGAAGAATCTCGGAGATTCTTCGCTTCGCTCAGAATGACATTGAATCGTTTATAAACAGTCTCCCTACATACTCGAGGCAAAAGGAGAAACCTCTCGGAAAGGCTTCTCCTTTCCTTACTTCTTTCAGTCTATGTGTCCTCTCTCAGATGTACCCGTGTCTACTTCTTGAATTGCAAGGTGTGTACTATCTCTGAGAACTTGGCTTCGTTGTACGGTGCCAGTAGCTCTACGGTGCCTACTGTAACAAGTATCCACTTGTTGTCTTTCTGCGTACCCAGAGCAAAGGCTTTAGCCCCAAAACCTCTCAATGTTACTTCAATCGCTGCCGCGGTGGCTTTAGTGCCATCGGCCAGAGTAGTTTCTTTCTCAGAGACAACTTTGAAGCCTGAGCCACCAGCTCCTTCAAGTGATTTCTTGAGCGCCTCGGCAAAGGTAGCAGCCTCCTCAGCATCAACAAACAGAACTGGAACCTGGGCCGGCGATGCAGCATAGAACAGGAGGGTATCAGGAGGTTGCTTTGCCCAATCCTTGGGATATTTGACGGAGAAACCAAGTTCAGCATTGGTGTACTCAGCAGCTTCAAAAGTGAGCTTGCCTGGCTCGGCTGGTTTCTCTGCAGGCGGCGCCGCTGGCGGTGTCAATTGCAGGTCCCAAGTTGTGGTAGCTACAGCACGCGTATCCTCACCCACAGCACGTAGAGTGTAGACAAGGTTCGGCAGTGGATTGCCGAGCGACTTTGTATCGAGTGCCATCGTGGGTAGAAAGTCACCCCGCAACAACCAGTCAACCTTCGATACTCTTTCCAGTGCCACTTCAAAATTGCCCTGGTCATCGGTGGTGGCAAAGGCAATGCCAACAGCATCTTCACCACGCTCTCTATCGAGCCCTTTCATTGCAACATCGGGAGGCACAACCAATTCCACGGTGACTATCTCGTTGGGCTGCCAGCCAGTGCCCTTAAACTTCACCGGTATAGCCAGGATGCCCATTTGAGGCGGGAGTCCTGCTGCCGCAGCCTCAGGAAGACCCAGGGCCTTGGCAAGTGCTGGCAGTACTCCCTTCAGCATAGCCTGGTCAATTTTGGCTGGTTCCACAGTCAGCGTCCCTGCTGGAGGTGGTGGCGGTGGTGGGGGTGGCGCCTTAGGAGCGCAGCCAACTACGGGCAACACCAGAAGTGCCACCATGACTACAATAATCAGTGTCTTAAAACTACATATTTTCATCATTATTCTGCCTCCTTCCTCCTCTTAATCCTTACCCCAGTCATGAAGGGCTACGCAATCGGGTACTTTAACCCAGCCGCTGATATCGACCTCTTTGCCCTTCTGCACCTGATAGAACTTGGTCTTGTCAGTACCCTGGCGGTTTGTAGGGCTATAAGTACACTCAGTTACCAAACCTTGGCCAATGTCCATGCCGGTGAGCGATTCGTAGGCTGTCTTCATATCCTCGCCAGTGAGCTTATCATAGCCAACAGCCTTTAGAGCTCTCGCGGCACCTTCCTTATAGACAAGTGCCCACACCATCCCCGTCACATAGTTCGCTGGCGTGGTCTTGCGGAACTCGTCAACGCTCTTCCCACGATACTTCGGTACCATCATAGTGGACAGTGGGTGGTCCCAGGCTTCATCCCCCCGGAGATAGTAACTGTTTATCCAGCATCCTTCCGTAGCCTCAGGGTGAAGCTTGATGCCGACAGCCTCAGTAGGACCCCAGAAAGTGGAATCAACAAACTGAATCGTCTTGGTCAGACCCAGCTTGAAAGCGTCACGCAGGATATTGCTCGGCGTCGGGTCCACGCCACCTATCATGATGTAGTTGGCACCACCTTCAGCAAGCCTCTTCAGCCATACGGTATGGTCAGGAGCGCCCGTAGGGAAAAACTCCGACGGCAGCAATTTTACACCGAGTTTCTCGGCGTATTCCTTGCCGCCACGCAATGGCTCTCTACCATAGGCGCTGTCCCAGCTCATGTAACCAATTACAGGGCTGCCGGTCTTACCCTTAGCCTGCCAGTCTTTCAAAATGAAGTCAATGGTAGCTCCGAAAGCGTTCTGGTAACAGACACCCCAGGGGAACACCCAGCCGATGTGCGCCTGAGCTTCGCCATCGCCCGGAGCCAGTTGGACTACCTTGTCTTTCATGGTCATGGGATAGATAGCTTTGCCGAATGGTGTGCTGATGGCATTGACCACCAGCAGCTTGGGCTCAGTCCGGTACCTCTTGTAGGCCGACACACCACGGGCAGTATCATAGCGGGTGTCGACGCCAATGAAATTGCACTGCACGCCATCAACACCACCCGTAGCATTTATCTCTTTGAACATGTCCCCACAACCCAAATCAGCAGGGACATTGAGTCCGGCTATCGGCCCGGTATAGTCACCCAGACTCAGATAGGAGATTATCTTCTCCTTCGGTGGCGGCGCTGCCCCGGGAGCACATCCCGAAATCGCTGGCAGTGTTAACGCTACCACAAGCAGAATTGCTCCAATTAATAGATACTTTCCTTTGCTCATTTGCAGCCTTTCACCTCCTTCATTTTAGTCCCTCGCTTTTAAGTTTCAATTCATACAATGCCCATTATCACCCCCTTTCACGCTACTGGCTCCAGTCATGAAGTGACACACAATCAGGCACCTTTCTCCAGCCGCTGATAGGCACCTCTTTGCCGTTCTTAACCTGATAGAACTTGGTTTGGTCGACACTCTGGCGGCTAGTAGGACTATAGGCAACAGGGCCTGTTAGTCCATCGCCTAGATCCAAGCCAGTAATTGCCTCCATACCTGCTTTCATATCTTCGCCATCCAACTTATCATAACCACCAGCTTTTTTCAGGGCTATCTCTAAAGCTTTAGCGAAGATAGGTATCCGTGTTAGACCAGCAACATAAATCGCTGCTGTCGTTTTACGGAACTCTTCAACGCTCTTTCCGCTATATTTTGGCACCATATAGGCGGCCAGCGGATGCGACCAGGCTTCATCCCCCCGGAGATAGTAGCTGTTTATCCAGCATCCTTCCGTAGCCTCAGGATGCAGTTTGATACCAACTGCTTCAGTGGGCCCCCAGTAGCTGGTATCAATAAACTGAATCTTCCTGGTCAGCCCTAGCTTATAGGCGTCCCGTAAGACATTGCTTGGCGTCGGGTCTACGCCAGCAACGAGTATGTAATCGGGATTACCTGCAGCCAGCCTTTGCAGCCAGACGGTGTGGTCAGGAGCACCGGTAGGGAAGAACTCCGGCGATAGCAACTTGACACCCATTTTTTCAGCATATTCCTTGCCGCCACGCAGCAGTTCCCTGCCATAGGCGCTATCCCAGTTTATGTAGCCAATAGTAGGCATACCAGATTTACCCTTATTTTTCCAGTCTTCTAACAGGAAATCAACGCTGGCCCCAAAAGCATTCTGGTAGGCAGCACCTATGATGAACACCCAACCAAGGCGGGCTTGAGGTTCACCATCACCGGTTACATTCTGCACCACCTTGTCTTTGGCAGTCATCGGTGTGATAGCTTTGCTAAGCGCCGTACTGATAGCCACCACCGTCATGAGCTTGGGCTCAGTCCGATACCTCTTATAGGCTGATACGCCACGGGCGATGTCATAACGAGTATCAACACTGAGATAATTTATCTTCACTCCATCAACACCACCCTTGGCATTAATCTCCTTAGTCGAGTCCTCGGCAGCCATTCCCGCCGGCACATTAAGTCCAGCTATCGGCCCGGTATAATCCGCCAAGTCAAGAAAGGTAACCACCTTCTCCTTCGGTGGTGGTGCTGCCCCGGGAGCACATGTAGATGCTAAAGCCAACATCAGCAAAAGTGAAAGCAGGACGACACTGAACAGCAGAGACTTCTTCTTTCCCATTTTCAACCTCCCCATATTTTTATTCCAGCTATGCCGTCAATAAGCAAACGGGAAAAGCCTGTAGGAAGCTTTGAAGATGCTCCAGCGATGGGCAAGCCCTCTAGGCTCAAAAATTAAGAAGAGGACAATTATAACACCGAAAGCACTGGCACCCAACGCTGCTGCCGGTGCGATACCCAGAGCCGGGAACCATCCGGTAAGTGTTGGCGAAGCAAAGGTAACTGCTTCGATAAGCAGGCTGATAAAAACGGTGCCGAAGAACACTCCCACTATGGTGCCCAGGCCACCGACGATAAGCATACCAATATAGAAAACAGCATCAGCCAACGGAAACTGCTCCACATGAACAAACTGCATCCAGTGAGCAAATAGCGAGCCGGCGATACCAGCGAAGAAGCAACCAATGAAAAAGCCGAGTAGCTTATAGTAAAACAGGCTAATCCCCATAACCGACGCCGCCAGGTCGTTGTCTCTGATAGCCACAAAAGCTCTGCCTATCCTTGACCTGGCTAAATTCTTGGCAAAATAGGTCATCAGCAGCATCATGGGCACAACGATGTAATACATGGTTTCATCAGTATCGAAAGCAAAACCAAACACCGTCGGTGCTGGCGCATGTAAGCCTACAACGCCACCGGTGATTTTCATGTGTAATATCAGCCAGGCGACAATGTAATGAATGGCCAGGGTAGCCAAGGCCAGATAGAAGCCCTTAATCCTCAGTGCAGGGGTACCACCGAGGACGCCAATCACCCCAGCAACGATACCGGAAACTGGTAGTGCCAGCCAGAACGGCCAACCGTAGGTAGAAGTGAGGATAGCTGAGGTGAAAGCACCTATTGCCACAAACGCCACTTGACCGAATGAGATGAGCCCACAATAACCCATCATCAACTGCAACCCCAACACGGCGACAATAGTAATGGACATCTTGTTGATTAAACCTATGAAGTAATGGTCGCCGTAAAGTGGAAAAGTAAGCAGTACGACAAGAGCCAGGATTGTAATAATCCACTGCAGCCTAGTCCTGATAACCGCCGTGTCTCTACCGTAGTCTTGGTTAAAAGTACCGCAGGGAAGCATGTCATATCCTCTCTATTCTGACTAAGCCGAAGATTCCGTAGGGCCTAACTAAAAGAATGAGAAGAAGCAGGATATAACCCGCTACCTCCATGATGCCGCCGCCAACAAGCGGGTCCAAATAGCCAGAAGCCACATTTTCCACCCACCCCAATATAAACCCACCGACAAGAGCACCAGGCAACGAGTCCAGACCACCCACCATAGCCACAACCAGACCCTTGAAGGCTACCAAAGTCAACATAAAGCGGATATCGTAATACCGTGCCAGCATGACACCAGCCACGACAGCCACTATCGCTGATAGAATCCAAACAAGTGAGAATATCGTCCTGACGTTTATGCCCACACTCTGGGCTAGCTGATGCGACTCAGCAGTAGCTCTCATTCCCAGACCAACCTTGGTATAACGGAAGAAAGCCACAGTCAACAAGAAAACCAAAATGCAGATACCCAGACTGTATAAACCACCTACGTGTACACTAGAACCAAGAATGTTGATGTTACCCTTGGGTAGAAAGTCAGGAAATCCCCAGGCTTCGCCCTTCAAGATGAGCGCAAAAATCCCGTCGAGCACCATAAATATGGCAAAGGTCATAAGGAAGCCGGAGAACAACGGCTGGCCAATTAGAGGCCGCAAGCAAACACGCTCGACAGCAAATCCAAGAATAGCGCCCATCGCCAAACCTAGAATCCAACCTGCCCACAAAGGCAATCCCAGTAATATATAGCCAACATAGAAAAATAGGGCACCGAAAGCTAGCAACTGACCGTGGGCTAGACTTACTACCTCAGTAGCTTTGCAAACGAGGACTATTGCCAGCGCCACCAAAGCATAAAGCCCACCGATAATCAAACCGTTAAAGCTCAGGTCCAAGAAAAACTGCACTTCTCCTCCTTCAACTCATCTTGTTCTATTCAACAGTGCTGACTTTGACACTTGTTATTATTGTCCCCGTTCGACCATCGCGGTAGGTAATCGGAGCTTCGACCTTCAACTCTTCCTTATCACCATAGAGTGCGTCTATCAAATAGCCATATCGCTCTTCGATGAAATCGCGCCGCAGCTTTCTGGTTCGTGTTAGTTCAGCATCATCAGCATCAAATTCTTTGTGCAAATTGACAAATCTCTTTATCCTCGTCCATTCAGGGAGGTGCCTATTAACCCTCAATATCGCGCCCTTTATCAGCTCAATGACTTCCGGCTTCTGGGACAAATCAGTGAAGGTAGTGTACGGGATACGCTTGGCTTCAGCCCATCTTCCCACATTGTCTATGTCAATATTTATTATAACGGTGACAAAATCCTTGTCCTCGCTACCCACAATCAAGGCTCCTTTGATATAGGGGCTGAATCTCAATCTGATTTCAGCAAACTGTGGCGAAAACTTGCGACCACCGCTCAATTCCTTCAGATGGTCCATCCTGTCAATACAGATGAGGTGGCCATGTTCTTCAATGTGACCGAAATCACCACTGAGATACCAGTCGCCCAGGTATTTTTCTTTGGTGGCTTCGGGCTTCCTGTAATAGCCGGCGAAAAGCATCTCGCTCCTGACCATAATCTCACCGTCGTCAGAAAGTCGGCATTCATACCCGGGCATGAGAGGACCACATGTTTCCGGCCGGACATCATCATCAGGGTGAATGGTAACCAGCCCCATTTCTGTGCTGCCGTATAGCTGCTTGAGTTTTACTCCAAGAGCCTGAAAGTAACGGAAGATTTCAGGGCTTATTGCTGACCCAGCACTGTAGGCAATTCTGACCTTTAACAGGCCAACTTTATCCTTAAGCTGCCGAAAGACTACTAGGTCAGCAAGAGCATAAAGCGCTCGCCACAGCCAGTTGGCCTTTTTCTCAGCTATTCTCAAGTCACCCACCTTGTAGCCTACCGGCAGGAAAATATGGTAAAGAAGTCTCCTCAGCGGAGCGGTGTCGATTATCTTCGCCTGAATCAGCCGGCTTACACTTTCCCAGTTAGCCGGCCCCCAAAAAAGGATACCAGGCCCGATTTCCCTGATGTTTTCCAGTACCGTCTCCGGCTCTTCAGGAAAGTTTATTTCCATACCTGTAAGCAAGTTGGCACCTACTCCAAGCCCTTGTTCCGTTATCCAGGCCGGGGGTAAAAAAGAGACATATTGCTCGTCAGCACGCCACTTGTCCACGGAGCCCCATGCCCTATTAGTTAGCTGGGATACCCTGTTCCTGAGCATGGCGGCTTTGGGTAAACCGGTAGTACCAGATGTATACATGAAAAGGGCGATATCATCGCCGCTGGCCTTCTCAATATTCTCTTCAAATACGCCAGGATGGCTTTTTTCATAATCCTTGCCCAGCTCGATAACCTGGTCAAAGCTCATCAAAATCGGGTCGGCATAGTCACCGATAGGAGTCCCTTCATAGCCCAGTATCCCCTTGGGGTCCCAGAAAATGACCTTCTTCACCAGAGGCAGTTCATCTTTAAGAGGTGGATGCTCATTGCCTTCCCTATCTTTGTAAGGGACTAGAAACTTATCAACCTGCTCCTGGTCATGGGCTATGACAAACTTAGATTCAGAATTCTCAACGTAATATTTGACCTCTGTAGGCAGACAATCAACGAATATACCGGTCACAGTTGCGCCCGCCGCACCAGCCGCCAACTCAGCCCAGAACCATTCAGGCTTATTTTCACCCAGTATCGCTACCTTATCTCCCCGTTCCAGACCACGGCTGATTAAGCCCAAGGAGAAACACTTCACCTTTTCGTAGTAGTCCTTCCATGTATATGACTGCCAGATACCTCTGTCCTTCACCCGCATGGCCACTTTCTTGTCGCCCCACTTTTGATAGTTATATCTCAAATATTTTGCTGCAGTATCAAAAACCGGTGCTTCCACCATTTACGCCCTCCTATTCACCTAGGTAAGCCTTGATAACCGCAGGATTCACCTTTATTTCATCAGGTGAGCCCTCAGCAATTTTATGCCCGAAATCGAGGACAACCACTCTGTCAGCAATGTCCATAACTACTTCCATATCATGTTCAATGAGGACGATGGGAATACGGCGAAGCTCTATAGTATCTATAATAAAGCGAGCCATATCCTCTTTCTCGTCTATGTTCATCCCCGCCATGGGCTCATCGAGCAAAAGAAGCTTGGGCTCTAAAGCCAGAGCTCTACCCAATTCTACCCGCTTCCGCATCCCGTAAGGAAGAAGTCCCACCACCTTCTTCCGTATCGGTTCCATCTCTAGGAAGTCTATTATATCTTCGACCACCTTCCGGTGCTCAATCTCCTCTCGATAGGCTGGCCCAAAATAGATAGCGCCAGCCAATGCTCCTTGTTTCATGCGAACATGCCGGGCCGCCATGATGTTATCTAATACGGTCAGCCCGGTGTAAAGTTCGATATTCTGGAAGGTTCGAGAGATGCCAAGTTCGGCAATCTTGTGGGGCGCCAATCGGGTGATATTCTTCCCCTCAAAAAAGATATTACCTTGCTGAGGGCGATAGAATCCGTTTATACAGTTGAGGAGGCAGCTCTTCCCAGCACCATTCGGACCTATGATAGCCAATATCTCTGTCCCAATGACCTCAACATCAACACCATCCAAAGCGCGGAGTTGCCCGAAGTACAAACCTATGTTTTCAACTTTTAGCTTAACCTGATCCTGTGTCCCCAAAACAAAGCCCATATGAACTCAAACTCAGAGGAAACTATTAAGTGTAAACACCTAGTTTAGATAATTATACAATACTTGTCAATAGTCTTATGGGAGATTTGCTAATCACCACTACTCATTACTACTATACAACATTTGTCAAAACCCAAACGTTGTGCTATAGTCTTCATTCGAAGAAAAGTAGGAGGTAACACGTGACAGCCGACCCTAACAAAGCTAAATATGAAGCAAGACCATGGTTAAAGTTCTATCTAAAAGAGGTGCCGCCTGATGTTGAGATTCCAGAGAAATCGGTAGTGGAAACTTTTGATGAAAGCACAGACAAATGGAAAGATAGGACCGCAATAGTATTCTATGGCAGGAAAATAAGCTACCGCGAGTTAAGAGACCAGGTTGATAGATTAGCTACCGCGCTGCATGACCTGGGAGTCAAAAAAGGTGACAAGGTCGCCCTGCTACTGCTAAACTCCCCGCAGTTCATCATAGCCTATTTCGCAGCCCTAAAAGCTGGGGCTACCTTAACCGCAATCAGCCCTCTCTACGTTAGCCCCGAAATCAAACATCAAATCGAGGACAGCGGGGCTACGACTCTCGTCTGTCAGGATATCCTTTATGATAATGTTGAAAGAGCAGGAGTTGAGCTGGATAGGGTCATCCTGACCAGCATTACTGAGTACTTGCCCGGAACGAAGAAATTCCTAGGCAGCAGTGTCCTCCGGGCAGTATATCAGAAGATGGCAGCACCACCCACCGAGCTTTACGAAAGAGAGGGATTCTACCGGCTTCAGGAATTGATTAAAAAATACCCGCCAAACCCACCGAAAATCGAGTTTGCCATCAGGGATGACCTAGTAACCCTCCCCTATACCGGAGGTACCACGGGGCTACCCAAAGGTGCCATGATAACTCATTACAATCTCACCGCTGCTAGATATCTGGGCGAAAAGTTCTGGGGAGACATCGTCCAAGAAGGCAAAGAGACCATACTAGCATATTTGCCATTCTACCACATCTATGGACAGGCAGTGGTTATGCTGGGTGGTCTATCTCAAGGTTATACTTTGGTGATATTTACCACCCCCGACCTTGACGATATTCTAAACGCCATGGAAAGCTACAAAGCAACTATTTTCTACAGCGTGCCATCATTGTATGAATTTCTCAGAGATTATCATAGAACTGACAGGGTGAATTGGAAGCGTATTAAGGTTCTTATCTCCGGTGCCGATGCACTTCTTGAGGATACTGCTAAAGGCTGGGAGAAACGGACCGGCGCCAAAATCCACGAGGGGTGGGGCATGACTGAGACCAGCTCAGTGGGCATTGTCAGTCCCTACGGAAAACCAAAAATTGGCTCCTTCGGGGTACCTCTGCCCAACACTGTAGCCGGCATAGTTGACCCCGAGAGTACTAAATTCCTCCCCATTGGCGAGATAGGCGAACTTGTAGTCAAAGGGCCGCAAGTAGGCAAGGGATACTGGAAAAAGCCCGAGGAAACCAAGAAGATGTTTGTGGATATCGACGGCGAAACCTGGCTTAGAACCGGTGACCTAGCAAGAATGGACGAAGACGGCTATTTCTACTTCTATGATAGAAAGAGAGATATGATTAAATACAAAGGGCTCGCTGTGTTTGCCCGAGAAGTAGAAGAGGTTTTGGCTGCCCATCCACAGGTTAAAGAGGCAGGAGTTATCGGAGTTCCTGACCCGGAGGTTGGAGAGAAAGTCAAAGCAATAGTTGTTCTTGAAACAGAAGCAAGAGGAAAAGTCTCAGAAGAAGAAGTAATGAAATATTGCGCTGAAAGGCTAGCCCACTATAAATGCCCCAAAATTGTAGAGTTTAGAGGAGAAGTCCCCAAGACAGATGTTGGCAAGGTATCCCGCCGTGAACTGAGAGAGGAGGAGCTCTAAAATGATGCCTTTTTTTGAAGTGGAAGGGTTAACCAAACGCTTCGGTGGGCTGGTTGCTGTCGAAAATGTGAGCTTCAAAATAGAAAGAGATGAAATCGTTGGCCTCATCGGGCCTAATGGTGCCGGGAAGACCACACTCATACGGTGCATACTCGGTATATTGAACCCAGATTCTGGCAAAGTCAGATTTAAAGGCGAAGATATAACCAAACGCCGCCCCTGGGAAATTGTTCAGAAAGGAATAGTGGGGACTTTTCAGGTAGTCAAACCATTCCGTCACTTACCTATCATCGCCAATGTGATGGTAGGATGCCTCTGCCCCCGGATAACAAAGCGAGGCGAATGGGTCAAAAGAGCAGAAGTGAAAGCTCATGATGCGTTAGAGTTTGTCGGTATCGCTGACCTGGCTCTTGAACCAGCGTCTATCTTGTCTCACGGGGATTTAAAACGACTGGAGGTAGCCAGAGCAATTGCCACCGAACCAGAGCTGCTTATCCTCGATGAGCCCTTTGGCGGGTTAAATCCGGCAGAAACAGAGCTAGTAGCTAAATCTATGAAAAGGTTGCACAAAGGAGGAAGATTTGGCAGGCTGCATAGCGAAGGGCCAGCTATGCTTATTATCGAACATAAATTAAGCGAGCTTATGAAGATAGTTGACAGGGTGATTGTGCTGAACTTCGGCGAGGTTATCGCCCAGGGTACCCCTGAAGAAATATCCAAAAACCCCACAGTCATCGAAGCCTACACGGGCAAGGAGGTGCTCATTGCTTGAAGTAAAGAATGTTACCGTCTGTTACGACACAGCAATGGTTTTAGATGAAGCCAACCTGAAGGTTGAGAAAGGTGAATTGGTGGGGCTTGTCGGCCCCAACGGCGCTGGAAAAACCACACTGCTTCGTTCTATAGCCGGATTGATAAATTGGGAGAAGGAAATACTAAAGGGAACAAGACAGGCAGACATAACCTTTAAAGGTAGTGTAGAATTTGAAGGCGAAAACATCGAAAAACTGTCGGCATCTGAAATAGCCAAGAGAGGCCTACTTCTTTGCCCCGAGAGAGGTAGACCATTTGCCGAAATGACAGTCAAGGACAATTTGCTTGCCGGAGCCTTTCTGGTTAAGGATAAGAAGGTAGTCAACGATAGTCTCAACAAGGTCTACGAATTGTTTCCTAGATTGAAGGAGAGGGAGAAGCAAGTGTCAGGTACACTATCCGGCGGTGAACGTCAAATGCTGGCTATTGGCAGAGCGCTGATGCGTAGACCAAAGTTTATGTTAGTTGATGAGCCCTCGAGCGGGCTGGCACCAAGGCTGAAAGAGGACTTATTCAAACGTATAGAGGAGATTTATCACGAACTCGGAGTCACTATACTTTTAGCTGAGCAAGATGTCAGCTTCGCCTTCGACTTATCAGGTAGAAACTACGTCATGTCAAGGGGACACATAATTGCACAGGGAACATCTCAAGAGTTACTCAAAGACGAAACTATCAGGAAGACATATCTGGGCTTATAAAGCGAGACCGTCTACTAATGTAGCGGCAAGGCTTCAGCCTCGCCAGTCCCGACCCTAAAGAGTCGCAACTACACTTTTAATTATTTAGTACAAAGAGGCACCACAGGCTCTACAGGTATGGCGCAAGGACACATTAGCCAACTTGCAGCGGGGGCAGTTACGCTCGATTTTATCTCGTATCCAGACGGCAATCCCCTCAGGCATGAAAAGTAGAATCACTATTACGATAGCTGCAAAGATTAAAAACCGCAACTCAGGTATAACCCGCAAGAACTCCATAAGAGGATAGAGGATATAAACTCCGACAACTGCGCCGTAAATGCTAACAATACCTCCAAATACCGTCCAGATTATCGCCTGGAAAGACAGCATCATGTCCAAGGTTGATGGCCCGGCAATTCTCATGAAATGAGCCAATAAACCGCCAGCAATGCCGGCAAAGAAACCACCTATAGCAAAAGCCATCATCTTATATCGTATAGTGTTGATACCAGTAGCCCGGGCTGCAATCTCGTCCTCACGAATAGCATGGAGGATAATCCCTGTCCTGACCAGGGCACTCTTGGCATCAGTGAGCTTCCACATTATAAACACCGAGATAGTCATAACCACCAGACAAATATAGTAGTCAGCCATCCGAGAATCAGAAAGACGGGTGAGACCAGTAATACCATGTTCGCCGCCGGTAACATCGGGGAAAGCCTTGATGATCCCAAGAACGATAAGAGGAAAGGCTAAAGTGACTAGAGACAGATAAGGCCCTCTTAGCCTCAATGCTGGCAAGCAGGTAACTACACCAGCCATCACAGCAACAAAGGCTCCGATAGGTATCGTCGCCCATGGTTGTAAACCCAAGTATTTGTTCAGCATCGCTGCGGTATAAGCCGCAACCCCAAAGAAAAGAGCATGACCAAAGTTCACCTGGCCGGTATAGCCAGATAAAAAATCCCAGCTAACAGCGAAAATAACGAAAATATTGGTCAAGATAAGGGTACGTAAAATATAAGGCTCTTGTGTAAATAGAGGCATAAGAAAGATGAGGAGAAAGAAGATTAGCGCTATAAGCCTCCCAGGAATCGCCAGCACATCCCCCTGGAAATCCTTAAACAGTCGTCTTAACACTATAATCTCTCCTCTTCAAAAACTACACCAAACAACCCCTCAGGCCTGACCACTAGTATTATCACCATAGCCAGCAAGGCGAATGCCCCCTTAAGAAACGCCCCCATAGGCATCAACAAAACAACTGATGTCTCAACCAATGCAATGATGAAGGCCCCAATAAAGCTCCCCCTGATACTTCCCAACCCACCTAGCACAACAATCGCCATAATCATCACCAGCGGTGATATCCACATATATGGATAAACAACCCATAACGGAGCCACAACGACTCCAGAAACCGCTGCCAGTGCTGTTGCTATGCCCATAGTCATCAAAAGTATTCTGGAAACATTTATTCCCATCAAATTTGCGATTTCAGTATCCTGGGCCGTAGCTCTAATGGCTATGCCCAATTTTGTCTTAGTTAAAAGTGCCCATACACAGAGAAGCGCAACTAAAACTATGCCTAACGACAATATCTGTTGATAAGTAATTCTGACACCTAATACTATCATGAATCCTGAGATAAGAGTCGGTGCTTCCCGAAAGTGAGCACCGAAGGCCAAAAGCATGAGCTCCTGAAAAACCATAGCTAATGCAATAGTTATTAATAGTACAATTGCATGATGTTCACGTATGCGGTCAATAAACAATTTGTAGCTCAAAACCCCCACACCAGTGGTGACAACCAAAGACAAAATAATTGAAGAAATGGGGTCTAAACCAAGCTGATAACTGCAAAAAAACATACCGTAGGCTGCCAGCATGAAAAACGCTGTGTGCGCCAGGTTTATCATCCGGGCTACACCGAAAATAAGAGAGAAACCGACAGCTAGCAGGGCATACACCCCTCCTGTCATCAGCGTCTGAATTACAAATAACTGAATCATAGCCTTCCCAAACCGAATTTTATTTTAAAACTTGTTCGTCTTATGGTGACCTCGGGCTATGAAGTAGCCCGAGGTCACCAAATAAACCTTCAACAGTTACTTTTTGAACTGCAAAGTATGAACTATCTCCGAGAACTTGGCTTCCTCATAAGGAACAAGCAATTCCACGGTGCCTACCATAACCAGAATCCACTTATTATCCTTCTGCACACCCAAGGCAAAACCTTTGGCTCCAAACCCAGACAATGTTGTTTCAAACGCTGCCGTGGAGGCTTTAGTGCCATCTGCTAGAGCACTCTCTTTCTCAGAGAGAACTTTGAACCCTGAGCCACCAGCCGCCTCCAGTGATTTCTTGAGTGTTTCGGTGAAAGTAGCACCCTCATCAGCATCAACAAACAACACAGGAACCCGAGCCGGAGCTGCAGCGTAGAACAGGAGAGTTTCGGACGGTTGCTTTGCCCAATCCTTGGGATATTTGACAGAAAAGCCCAAGTCGGCATTGACGTACTCATTCATTGCGGGCTCTACCGGCTTAGTTGGTTCTGGCTTTTCCGCTGGCTTAGCGCCCTTAAACTTATCAATGACTTCCGGCGCTATCTTAAATGGGACAGTGCCTGGATACTCAAATTTCCAGTCGCCGTAGTCGTCAACTGCACCATATTCTTTCTTGGGCCAGACGCCCTTCAGCTCTCCATCCTGCCATTGGGTACCAACTCCAGTGAGACGACCGGGGCCATAGACCAGGTCATGAGGACACTTTGGTGGACATGGTGATGAGCCTACCGGATAATATTCACTAGTTCCAGCAGTACCCGTGTATACCCGCTTTTCAATGACGGGAACAAGGACATCAGAATCCAGGGTCTGCGCCTCTTCAAAGTTTAGTTTCGCGGTGAGAAGTGCATCATAGGTAGCCGCGGTATATGTTGGAAATTGGCCAGTACGTTTCTCAAACTCATCGAAGAAAGGGATGGTCTTCTCAGTTATGGACACACCTTTAGCATATGTATTCAGGAAAATCTCATAGTTGCCTTTACCGCCAGTGGCCTCCCAGAAGCCTTTCTTCTGCCCCTCAACAATGATACCTACTGAGACAGCCGGTATCTTAAGTTCGCCGCGTTGCTTGGCATATGTGACGCCGACCGGGCCAGAGAAGGTGGTAAAGATAATATGAGGTTCCTTGGCGGCAATAGCAGTCAGCTCAGCAGTGACATCTGTGGCTGTATCCGAAGGTCTCCAGACACCGACTACTTCCATACCCATCGCCGGTATCCGTGCCTGGGCAACCGCTACCATCGCTTCGGTCCATTCCAGTTTTTCAGCAATTATAGCCACCTTCGGCTTCTCTATACCTAGTTCCTGCTTCAAGACACCAGCGACCATTGCTAGCATCTTGAAGTCGCTCGTAACCAAGAATATCTCATTATATGGGGTGACCTTGAAGAAGTACTTGTAGCGGTCATAATCGTCGGCTACTCGTTTCTGGAGCGCCACGGTGGCAGCACCACAATTGAGGAAAATCTTTTTGTAGTCCATAGCTACATCTGACATCGGAAACACAGCTTCTGTCCTGAAGCCGCCCATAAGCAAGTCCACCTTATCCACGGTGATGGCTCGCTCCACTGCAGATGCGGCACCAGCTACGTCAAGGATTTCATTGCTGTCCACCTTGACCAACTTAATAGTGTAGTTTTTATCGCCTATTTTCACGCCGCCGGCTTTATTAATTTCTTCGGCTGCCATGGTAGCACCCATCCAGTGGTGCTCACCCTGCATAAACTGCATTGGACCCACGACTGCAACCTTGATAACATTTTCTTCCTTAGCTTTAGGAGCGCAAGCTGGAATAGCTAACGCCACCAGCAAAAGACACGTAAGAAATAGGAAAAGATACTTTCTCATTTACCGATTAACCTCCTTCGTTGTTAGGTATAGCTTTCGACTACTGGCAGGCACTCATCGACCCCTATTTGCCCCCCACTGTGCTAATCTTTAATCTCTTAATGCATCACCCCCTTCCAGTGTTTTTATTTTGCACAGATGTCCTGCTGGTTCACCACAAGCTTCAACAGAACAAGACCGAATGCACCAAAACCTTATCATTATAACACAGCAGTCAATACTTTCAGGTTTAGAGTCCTAATTCAGCAGCTATTTTTTCTCGGTGTGAGTCAACATCTCCAGCAGTAAACTCCGCTGCTTTGACACGACGGTAGTATAGTCCTATATCGTGGTCCCAGGTAAAGCCAATAGCTCCGTGTGCCGTAATTCCATCAATGCAAATCTTCTCATAAGCCTCACTTGCCTTAGCTTTGGCTACGGAAATCTGCAGCTGAGACGGTTTGCCTTCGCTTATGCCGCAGGCCGCCTGGTAAACAAGATATTGAATCGCTTCCACATCTATAAGCATATCAGCCAGTTTTTGCTGGACTGCCTGGAAAGACCCAATAGGTCGGTCGAACTGAATCCGCTCCTTGGCGTAGGCGCTAGTCATATCAAGGACAGCCTGACAAGCGCCTGCAATCTCAGCACATTTCAAGACAGCGGCTCTTTGCAAAATAAAGTCCACTACTTCCCATCCTTTGCCTGCATCTCCCAAGATGTCATTCTTGGATACCTTAACTTTATCGAAAATCACCTGGAACTGCCTGTCTCCTGCCATAGTGGGTATTTTTTCTATTCTAAGCGCTGGAGATTTGGCATCAACTATGAATATTGTGATACCTGTCTGAGGTGTTTTGCCTTTGCCCGACCTCGCTACGACGAGGATGTAATTGGCTACATGGGTATCGGAGACAAAAATTTTCTCACCTTCCAGCACATAATCATCACCATCTGAGTGAGCGCTGAGGCTTATCTCCGAAGCTTCATAACTAGCTGATGGTTCCATCAAAGCCAAAGTCCAAATAGTCTCACCCCTAGCTATTTGGGGCAAGAACTTAGATTTCTGTTCAGTTGTGCCGAATTCCAAAATGGGTAAGGCGCAGAGGGCAATAGTGGAAAAGAAAGGGCTTGGTACGATGTTTCTTCCCATCTCCTCCATCAAAACTACCAGATCAACAAAATTGGCTTCCGTTCCACCATGCTCCTCTGGGAGGACAAGCCCCATCCACCCCAGTTCCGCCATGCTACGCCACATCTTAGGGTCATAACCCTTTTCGTCTTTATCCAGCTCTCTTACTTTAGACTTGGGACATTCGTTAGCCAGAAAATCTCTTGCCATGGTCCGGAGCATTTCTTGTTCTTCTGTAAAACCAAAGTCCACAGCAGCCTCCTAGAAAATTTACTCCTTTTGTCACCCTGAACGGAGTGAAGGGTCTAGATTCTTCGCTTCGCTCAGAATGACAGCAGCATGTTGTTAAACAATCTCCATGAAAGCCTTTAGTATGATTTGGGCAAACCTAATCTAAACTGGGCTATAATGCTTTTCTCTACCTCGGCAGTACCAGCAGCAATCATATTACCAGGGAAGCCAAGATAGGCACCCTGAATGGCCCCATTTAGCCTGGCCCATTTTGAATCCGGATCAACTTGAGAGTAGACTCCTAATATCTCTGCTCCGGAAATAGCTAAACGCCTAAGGACGTCATCGCCCATAATCTTATTCCTCGAGGATTCATAGGCGGGTATTGCACCCTGAGTCACCCTCCAAGTAAACTGGTAGGCAAACAGTTTAACTACCTCCACGTCTATAGCCATCTCAGCCAACCTGTGGCGGACAGCAGGGATTTGGTTCAAAGACTTACCTTCGCGCTGAGTCTTTTTGGCATAATCAACCAGGATTTCCAACAATCTCTTGGAACTTCCATATGCTAGTGGTGCCACACTGCGTCTCTCGAATGCAAGCGCCTGCATCAGATGATACCATCCCTTATTCTCCTCACCAACCAGATTGGATGCCAGAACCCTAACATTATCAAAAAATACCTCATTAAAGTGATGCCGACCATAATAGTTTAATATGGGGTTAACTGTGACTCCCGGACTCTTCATGTCCACAATGAAAAGGCTGAGCCCGCGGTGTTTCTTTGCAGCAGTGGCATCCGTTCTGGTCAAGAGCCAGCACCATCGTGAATGCTGGGCCTTGCTAGTCCATACTTTTTGGCCATTAATAACGTAATGCTCTCCATCTCTTACAGCTCGGGTTTGCAGGTTAGCAAGGTCAGAACCTGCGTTGGGCTCACTATAGCCCGTGCACCAGACACCATCTCGTTCCCCAGCGGCAATAAGTGGCAGGTATTTCCTCTTTTGTTCCTCCGTGCCGAATAGCATAAGGCAGGGCCCGACCCATTGCGTGCCACTTATACCCATCCACGCCCCTGGTATTCCCCAATATGCTATCTCCATCTCATACACTGTTTGTTCCATTAAAGAAGCACCCTGACCCCCATATTCCTTCGGCCAGCTCATAACCAGCCATCCCTTCTGAGCTAGCTTCTTAGACATGGATATTTCAAATTCAAAGTCTCTGTATTCCTGGTCAATCAGATGAGTGCCAACAAAATCCTCAGGCAACTCTTTTTTGGCGAATTTGGCAATGTCCTCTATCAGAGTTTTCTCTTTTTCACCAAGTTTGAAATCCATTCTCAGCCTCCGAACTTAGTTTGTTAGAACATAGCTCGTACTTTTACGTGTTATGTCAAGCGTGACAAATACAAACAAGGTGAACCTCTACCTAAATAAAAGCTCAACACCTGGTAACAACTATAACAGACAGGCATTTATGTAGATAGCGACTTTATCGACTACAGGCTATTCAATTGGCACCGCAAGCCACACTTCATAAATCCGACCGAGCTATTACTTCGGTGGGTGCGATGGATAAGGATTTACCAATCCCTTGGCCAGAGTTACGGGCATGATTTTGAGTAGCTCATCCAGCGTCCAAGTTCCGTCTTTATTAATCCAGCTTCGTACTTCGGGTTCAGCATAAATGCCTATTCTGCCACCACCGACCCAGAATGTACAACCATTTATGTTCGCTGCCTCATCAGTACACAAGTATACAACCAGAGGCGCTATCATCTCAGGAGTCATCTCCTCCAGGTCGTCTAGTGTTATCGAACCTCCTACAGGACGTAGCCCTTCTGCTTTAGCTTTTTCCCAGGCAGCTTTCAGCTCCGGCGTTAGAGTTAACCTAGTTCCAGCATTAGGACGAATGGCATTGCAAGTCACGCCATATCTGCCCATATCTCTGGCTACTGTCCTGGTGAAACCGACAATCCCCTCTTTAGCAGCGCTATAGTTGGCCTGCCCCATATTACCAAGTCCAGCTGTAGATGAGGTATTTATTATTCGCCCACTTCTCTGTTGTCTAAAATAGACACAAGCTGGCTTGGTACAATGGAAATGGCCATATAGGTGAACCTTCATGACCAAGTCCCATTCTTCTTCGCTCATATTGAAAATCATGCGGTCCCTGAGAATACCAGCATTGTTAACTAAAATGTCGATTCGGCCAAAATTATCAATCGCTGTCTTGATTACGCTTTCACCACCTTCTGGAGTGGCTACGGAGTCATAGCTAGCGACAGCTTCTCCACCAAGCTTCTTAATCTCCTGAACTACCTCTTCAGCCGGAGTTGCAGAGGCACCGGTACCATCCCCTGCCCCACCAACGTCATTAACCACCACTTTTGCACCTTCAGCAGCCAGGGCTAATGCCTCACCCCACCCAATGCCACGCCCAGCACCAGTAACTACAGCTACCTTGCCTTCCAGCCGTTTTGGCATTTCAGCCTCCTAGAATTGATAAGTTGCCGACCACAAATAGCGCTATGTCCGTCAACTGTCAAACTACATTACGCTAGAACGGCAAAATTTACATGTACATGCCAGAAGAAACGTTCAGCGTCTGGCCAGTAATAAAGGCAGCATCATCCGAAGCTAGAAACAGAACAGGCTTGGCCGCATCTTCAGGTGTCATCGGTTTAACCTGCAAAAGAACCATATCCCTGACCTTCTTGGGTATCCCAACCAGTTCTCCACCCACTTCTTCTTGCTGCGCCTCTTTTTCTCTAGTCAACCGAGTATCAACGAAACCATAAGCAACGACATTACAGGTGATGCCAAATCTTCCCCATTCCCTGGCTACGGTTTTGGTGAGACCGATGAGACCTGCTTTAGCAGCAGCATAGTTTATCTGCCCCACATTGCCCATTAGTCCAGCCACCGAGGCCACGTTGATTATTCTGCCGTTATGTCCTTCCTTCATCATATATTGTGAAGCAGCTCTAATGCAGTTAAAGGTTCCTTTAAGGCTAATATCAACACATAAATCCCATTGGGCATCAGTCATCTTATGTATTAAGGCATCACGGGTAAGTCCGGCATTATTGACCAGGATATCAATCTTGCCGAATTTCTGTGCCGCCATGTCCATCACCTTCTGGCAATCCTCCAGCTTGGTCACATCGCCAGCATAAGCTTCAGCCTTGCCTCCAGCAGCTTTTATCTTCTTAACCACTTCCTTCAGTGGGGCTTCATCAATATCGCTCACCAAAACAGCCGCACCCTCCTTGGCAAACAGTAGGGCATCAGCCTCACCTATACCCCGTGCTGCCCCAGTAATAACAGCTACTTTTCCATCTAGTTTTCCCATTGTCTATCTTTTTACCTCCTTGTGTTAGTTTGACTTTGATTAATCCCACAAGTCGCCGCTCTTTATTTCAGCACTCAAGGGAAATCGCTTCCTAGATGCCTGTCCAGACCAGTATGCTTTGCCTATTTCTTACCCCGTGATGGTAAGGCAACCAAGGCTGCACCAGGTGTCGTTTTATCTCCTTTTCCATTCTCCACCCAAATCTCGCACTCAACAAGATGCTCACCACTTTCCTCATATTTCTTGGTCACCTTGCCCTTGCACCACCATGTTTCACCGTCATGTGGCTCTTCCATGGTTTTCATCTTCCGTGGGTAGTCCATGCCACGATACTGGCATGACAACTTTTTGAGCACCCCCTGCTCACCAATCCAGTCAGTCATCAGTTGGCCTAGCCAGGCACGTTTAAGAGCACCATGCACGATAGGAGCACCCACACCCATAGCTTTGGCAAAATCGTCTTCGTAATGCAAAGGGTTAAAATCTCCCGAGGCCCCCGCCCATTGAACTAACATCCGCGATGTAGCAATTTTAGCCACCGGGGTTATTTCGGTTCCTGCATCAACGTCTTCATAATAAAGTTGTTTAGCCATATCTCCTCCTCAATTTGAAATAGTCACAAGATGGCTTAAAACTGGATCAAAGTGGAACGGCTCTTCAGCGCCACCTTTTTCTTCTGGTTAACAAAAGTGGTCTCGACTGTGGTGAACATAGTCTTACCCATTTTTGTTTCTCGCTCAGTTATGCTAGCAATCTTAGTCGTAGCAGTTAGCACATCTCCAGCGCCGATAGGCTCAAGAAATTCAAATTCAACACCGCCATCGAGGAGCCGAGTTGGCGCCCCAGCTTTAATAAGCGAATCAACGAGTTTGAAGACAGAAATCCCACCTTTGATTGGCCAGCCGGTGAAGCCTGGAGGGCAAATCAACCTGCCATATTTGTTTTTACTGGCATTCTCTATATCGTTGAATAAAGGATTGGGGTCGCCTATAGCCTGTGCATACCTCTGGATTGCCCCTTCTTCAACCTTGAAAGTAATTGGCTCTCCAGAAACACCTATTAGTTTTTTCAACTCATCTGTAATTATGGACCCTTCAGCCATAGCTTACCTCCTAAAAGTTTAGTTTTTTTATTACAGCCCTACGATAGCGACACTGACAATATTCATCGCCGGGAAGCCGCCCATATTATGGGTGAGACCCAGTTTGGGATTCTTTAGCTGGCGCTCTGGCAGCTGAGCTTTACCCTGCAACTGTTTGTACATTTCGTATAGCATTCTTAAACCAGAGGCACCAATCGGATGACCAAAACATTTCAACCCACCATCAGGCTGAATAGGTTGCTCGCCGTCAAGATTGAAACGGCCAGCCTCAATGTCTTCTTTAACCTTCCCTCTGGGACTGAACTGCAAATCCTCCATTGTCACTGCTTCAGTAATTGAAAAACAGTCGTGCACCTCAGCCATACTTATTTCCTTGCGCGGATTCTTAATACCAGCCTCTTTATAAGCCAGTACTCCAGCACGGTATCCAGTCTCAACATGAGCACCATCCCACTTGGTATACATCAGCTCCTCACCCGAGCTCAAGGCTATTTGGAGAGCCTTAACGTACACAGGGTCAGGCCTGAATTTCTTAGCCATATCAGCTCGAGTAACAATAGCCGCCGCTGAACCATCACTGACTCCACAGCAATCGAAAAGCCCCAGCGGCCAGGCGATGATAGGGGCATTAACCACCTGCTCTTCGGTCACTTCGCGGCGCAGGTGTGCCTTCGGATTCCTGGCTCCATTGTAATGACTTTTTGCTGATACTTTAGCCAGCATCTTTTTGCCCTCATCTGGGCTAAGTCCATACACAGCAAAATATCTCGTAGCCATCATGGCAAAAGCCCCGGGAGCGGTCACTTTAGGCATGAGAAGTGCATTTTTTGTTCCCATAAGACCAGGACCACTGGGAAGACCACCATACCCGGTATCCTTGAGCTTTTCTACCCCCACAGCCAACACAATATCGTAAGCTCCCGAAGCCACTGCATAACAGGCACCCCTGAAAGCTTCTGTAGCAGTCGCACAGAAATTTTCTGTTCTTGTGACCGGGATAAAAGGCAACTTAAGCGTTAATGCCAAAGCCGTGGCCCCCTTACCTACACTCTGTTCCTCAAAATGCACACCAAACCATGCTGCCTGAAGGTCTTTTTTCTCTACCCCTGCATCTTCAATACATTCTTGAAATGCGTCAACCATCAAGTCCTCAGCGCTTTTATCCCACAGCTCCCCAAACTTGGTACAACCCATCCCTATAATAGCTACCTTGTCTTTAATACCTTCTGCCATTTTTGTTCCTCCGTAGTTATTTATTTTTATAGTATTAGGTGCGCACCGGCGTTGCCTTCCAAGAATAGCCGTAAACACCAGTGGGTTCATCCAAATATCTTCTGCGGAAGGTCATTTCCACTGGCATACCTACCTTAACTGAGTCGAGGTCACAATCCGTAAAGTCAAACCAGAATCTGCCTCCTCCTTCAAAATCCACGAATCCGTATATTGACGGTGGGTCAATACTTGCAGCCAAATTATCACCAGTGTAAGTAAACACAGTGCCCTTTTTATCGGAAAAACGATAGTCTTCCATCTGGTCAACGGCTCCGCAATCAGGATTTACACACACTCTCTGGGGTGGGTATTGTGGTGTGCCACACTCTTTACACCTAGTTCCACAAAGCGACAGAATCGCTTTCCGCTCTCTGAACAGTGCAGACATGGGAGTGCGAATACCTATCTCACCACGCATGCCTATCTCCATTGGAGCCAGGTTGCGGAAGGCAAGATACTTCTCATAGCTAGCGAGTTCCTTTTTTAAAGCCAAGTGCTTCTTCACCCCACGTCTATCTCCAACCTTTTTAATGTTTTCAGTCACCTGGAAGAACAAGGCATCGCTGCCATTGCCAAAGCTGGCGACCAAAATCTTGTCTCCAGGCTTGGCATCTTCAAGTGCAGCCACTAATATCATCAAAGGCGAAACCGCACCCGTATCACCCACCTTATCCAACAACGTATCTTGAATCTGGCTCGGCTCAGCACCCAGTCGTTTAATTATAGCGGCATGTTCTCTAGCATAAATGCCAGGAAATGCAATTTTGGCAAAGTCCTTAATGTTCAAGTTATATTTCTTCAGCAGTCCTGAAATTGCTTCGGGTATCATTTTTGCATAGCCCTCGTCGCGGATAAACCTGTCTTCCCAGGCGTGTTCAAATTCTTCGCCAGTTGCCTTCCAGCGGTCAGGAAAATCATACGAAACTGAATTGAAACCCTCAAAAGTAGCAATCACCTCTTCATCTCCCAACAGAATTGCTGCGGCACCATCGCCATAAAGATGTTCCTGTGGTCCACCGGGCTTGCTTAACCGACAGTCAGAAACACAGACCAGAATATTGCTTGAAGACCCTCCTTTTACAGCATCACAAGCAGAAATGATAGCACCTGTGCCCGCTTTGGTAGAACCAATGAAGTCAGCAGTCCTTATATTAGGTTGAAGGTCGAGAGAAACAGCTACTATTGCCGAATTCTGCCTCAGCATATATGGCTGACTGGTGGTAGCAAGAAATAAGCCGTCTATCTCTTCTCGCTTCAAGCCGTCTATGCAGTCAATCCCAGCAGCTACCGCCATGCTCAGCGTATCTTCATCATGATTGGCAACTGACTTCTCACCCGGCGTGGGAAATGTTCCCAGAAAACCTACTGCTCCGAAGATAGTATTGTGGTTCATTCGATAACGTGGAATGTAAGCTCCATATGACTTAATACCTACCATTAGTTAACCTCCTGATGTCAGCGTTTTTAGGGCCGAATGGAATATAACACAGACTTTAATCTCTGTCAAACTTTTGTACTCGTCCAGTACATTAGTGACACATTAGTTTTGATTCTGAGACCAGAAGGATAGGCTTCCATCTCTGCTTATTTTACCTTCTCTCTTGATGGGAGAGGTCTAGGGTGAGGGTGAAGCCCTATTGTGACCCCTCACTCTAACTCTCTCCCGCCAGGGGCGAGAGAATAAGAAAGTAATTGCTTTTCATCTCTTGAAACGTCTAACATCGGTGTAACCCATCTATCTGAACGAGTTCAACTTTGGCAATAGCTTTTCTGAGACAAATCACGCAAATAAATTTTGACTCGCTGACAAATACCGCTGCGTACATAAGTGCTGGTAAAAAATTGAAAACAGCGTTAGCCTGCGGTGCTTGACAAATAAGACCGGCCGCTTTACAATGTGCACAAAATAATTGTGTACAAATTATAGGAGTGCCAGCTATGTACGACGCTAGAAAACATATCTGCTTCAACCTTGGTCGTGTGATGCGACGTGTATACGACTACTACGAGAAGCGACTATCGCCATTCGGCCTGACTCCCCCACAGTACTTTGTATTCAACGCTTTATGGATGGGCGACGGCATCACTATCGGTGAGCTTGGAGACAGAGTTTCCCTCGACAGTTCGACACTTACCGGCATTATCGACAGGATGGAGAAGAATGACTATGTAGAACGTAAGCCAAACCCAGATGATAGAAGGTCAGCATTAGTATTCCTCACTGAAAAAGCAAAAGAACTGGGGCCTAGTATTTTGGAGTTCGCTGATGAGTTAGACACGACCTTAAAACAGCCATTCTCCAAAAAAGACATGGCTACCTTTGAAAAGGTTCTCAGGGCTTTAGGTGAAACAAGCACTTAAGAACAGATAGCGCACAATAGTTTTGTAGTAATTCGGCAGACTCAACAAGCAAAAAGGAGAACAATGAAAAGAACTAAATTGTGCGAATTGTTAGGAATCGAGCACCCTATCATCCTGGGCGCGATGGGAGGTATCTCCACTGGCAAATTGGCCGCATCTGTATCCAACGCAGGTGCGCTCGGCTCAGTAGCCACAGCCTTTATTTCTATTGAAGAAGCTCGACGTGAAATTCAAGAATGCAAGCGCTTTACTAACAAACCATTTGCGGTCAATTGCCCGCTTTTCAGACCAGATGTCAACGAAATGCTGGATATCATAATTGAAGAGGGCGTTAGTATAATATCAACGTCGGCAGGCAGCCCAGATAGATGGGCAGAAAAAATCAAAGGCTTAGGAGCAAAATGGCTGCATGTAGTATCTAATGTAAGAGGAGCAGTAAGAGCAGCCGCTACCGGGGTAGATGTAGTCATCGCTGAAGGTACCGAATCAGGTGGAATCGCCTCCAGAGACGAGGTCACCACCATGGTACTAATACCCCAAGTTGTCGACGCGGTGAAAGTGCCGGTCGTGGCAGCAGGTGGTATAGCTGATGCTCGAGGTTTCCTAGCTGCCCTGGCTTTGGGTGCCCAAGGAGTGCAGATAGGTACCGCTTTCTTGACTACCAAAGAATGCGACCGAATAAGCGATACTTACAAACAGGTGCTTCTCAACGCCTCAGACACCGCCACCGGGCTAGCTACTCGCAAAGCGTACCCTGTAAGGATAATTAAGAACAAACTCTTCGACACTCTTCAGCATCTGGATGAAGAAGGTAAGTCGCGAGAGGAAATACAAATGATGCTGGCTCCAAAGATGATTAACCTGTCCCAGGAGAACGACCCTGAAAACGGGTTGTATGTTACAGGGCAAGTGGCAGGACTAATCCATGAGATAAAGACGGTGAAGGAACTGATTGAAGGCATCGTCACAGAATCTGAGAAGCTTTATCATAGTCTGGCAGGTTAGGTCTCTTGTAAGGCACAGTCACGCGACCCTATATATAAAGGTAAGGAAAAAAGGAGGAAATTAAAATGTCCAAGCCCAGAAAGCAAAAGGGGAAAACTGATATAGCCGAGCGAGAGATTTATCAGCATTTTATGGCCTGGCTCAAGCAGACATGGTGGGGATTACCCGAGACAGATTATACACTGCCTTTGATAAGAGCCCAGTACACTCCAGAAGAAGCATCTATCCTTACCGGTATGCCATTTTCGGGCAAAAGCCTCGAGGAACTGGCTGAAATAAAACAGAAAGACCCTGCCGAACTACGCAACCGTCTTGATGCAATGGCAAGAAAGGGCCTCGTTTTCCGCACAGTGAGAGGGGACACCGTACGCTACAGACTTAATGACTTCTTCTTCATCGGGCGCACAGCCTTCTGGCCCGGTCACAGAGACAAGTTAAGCAAAACCTTGGCACCACTGCACAATCAGCATTACTACCATGGCGGTTTTGAACAGTACAAGCATACACAAGCAAAAGGACTGCGAGTGCTACCCATTCAAGAAACAATCGAGGACACCAAACAGGTCTTGCCTTACGAAGAGGTAATCAAAGTGCTGGATTCCCAAGATTATTTTGTGGTCACCATTTGTCCTTGTAAGCACCGTAAAAATCTTGACCCTGACTTCCCCAACTGTGAGTATCCCACCGAGGTCTGTCTTCATTTCGGCACGCTCGGCCACTATATCGTGGAAAATGGTATGGGTCGCGAGATAACACAGCAGGAAACCGAAGACATACTACGCCAGTGCGCTGAAGTCGGATTAGTTCATGCAATAGATAACCAACAGGAGAGACCAGACACCATCTGCAATTGCTGCAAGTGCTGCTGCATATGGTTCGAGGCATTCCATAAGCTGAAGCATTCTATGAGCCTGACCCCGTCCAACTACCACATCCACACCAACTCGCAGACCTGCATCGGCTGCGGCTTATGCGTCAAGCGCTGCCCTATGGAATCGCTCCACCTGGAAGATTTTCCAGAAGCTAGAGGTAGGGTCACGATAGTGACTGAAGGGAAAGAACTGAAGAATAAAACTGGCAAAGTATCCGCAGCCAATATTGACTTCTGCATCGGCTGCGGCGTGTGTGCCTACAAATGCCCTACAAAGTCGCTGGTGCTGGAACGCCGTGAGGTTACCCATCATCCGCCTATGACCGGACGGGATTATATTATGCAGTACATGAGCGACTTGCAGGCTGCCAAAACACAGCTTTGACACCAAAACCTTGACAACCGAATACCACAAGCGTACCATCAATCCCTAATATAATAGGTCAAGGTTTAAAAAAGCTTCCCGCTACATGAAAAGGGGGATGTCGCCTCGGAGGAGAAACTATGAACATCGGCAGTCTGCTCGAGGATAATATCAAGAGGTTTGGTGAATATGAAAGCGTCTACTTTGAAGGGAAATGGTACACCAATACTGAGGCAAACCGCAATGCTAACCGTTTAGGCAACGCATTGAAAGCTCTGGGCATTAGCAAAGGAGACCGAGTAGCAATACAGATGCCCAATAGCCCACCTGTGTTCTCATCATTTCCGGGCATATACAAGATAGGTGGCATCGTGGTCCCATTGAACCCGCTATTGCGGCCTGACCAAGCTGCCTATATATACCGTGACTGTGGAGCAAAAGCCATCCTTACTAGCTCAGATTATTTGGGCTGGATTCTAGAGGCACAGAAGCATGCTCCAGACTTGAAACATATCATTCTAACAGATAAAGATGATGTTCCTGGCACTGTATCCTACCGTGAGTTGATGTCAAGTAGCTCAGACGAATTAGTGATAGAAGAGACCGCCAATGATGACATTGCCGCCCTAATATATACCGCTGGCACCACAGGGCAGCCTAAAGGTGTAATGCATACCCACTTTTCTCTCTACACCAACGCCTTGTCATTCTACGAATACATTATGGTTCGACGCTCCGTGACATTGTGTTTGACTAGCCGCGCTCTAAACCCCAAAACACTCCAATTCAATGAAGTCTTCCAACAAGTTTCCGGAGTCAATAGAGCGACAGTTAGCCTCGGCGTGCTACCTTTATCGCATTCCTACGGCATCGCCTTCAGCAATACAGGTTCCTTCTTTGGGGGGAAAGCAGTTGTTCTTAGATGGTGGAACGTTGAGGAGGCACTGAAGGCCATACAGACCTTCCGGATTACTCACATAGCTGCAGTGCCTACCATGTACATCCAGATGCTGGAGTTCCCTGACCTGGACAAGTACGACCTAAGCTCACTCGAGGACTGCAATTCCGGTGGAGCAGCACTCCCTGTCGAAGTGGCCTTGAAATGGAAGCAAAAGGTAGGAGTTGATATAAGAGAAGGCTGGGGGTTAACCGAGTCTGGGGCTACTACCACAGGACAGCCGGCTGACCTCCCACCTAAATATGGCTCCGTAGGTAAATGCTTGCTGAAATGCAATACCATAAAAGTCTTTGATGAAAAAGACAACGAGCTCCCGCCAGGACAGCGTGGCGAAATTGTGGTCAAAGGTCCTACATTAATGAAAGGTTACTGGAACCAGCCTGAGGATACAGCACAGACCATCAGGAATGGCTGGCTCTACACTGGCGATATAGGCTATCTGGATGAAGAAGGCTACCTTTATATCACCGACCGCAAAAAGGACATAATCATCCGGGGAGGAGAAAATGTGTCACCTCGAGAAGTAGAGGAGGTCCTTTACCAGCATCCTAAGGTGCTCGAAGCCGGAGTTATCGGCATCCCTGATAAGGTGTATGGTGAAGAGATAAAGGCTTTCGTGACTCTCAAACAGGGAGAGGAAGCTAGCGAAGATGAAATCATTACTTTTTGCAAGGAACGCTTGCCCACCTTTAAGACACCAAAGAAAGTACAATTCCTAGAATCTTTGCCCAAGAACCTTCTGGGCAAAGTACTAAGAGCAGAATTACGCAATCTGGGTTAATCTAGACCAAGGCTTGTCAAAACATTGAGCCGCTAATAGCCCCTTTCCGTCCCAATACTTCCTTGTAGGTGTCCCTCTGGACGATATATTTCATAATCTCCGACGTTCCTGAAGCAATCCTTCCCAACCTCACAAACCGCACATAAGACTCTATGGGATATTTATTCGTATAACCAATCCCTCCCAGCACTTGAAGAGCTGTATCAGCAATCTGATACCCCAATTCCCCAGCCAGATACTTTGCCTCGGCAATCTCCTTCATGGCCTTGGGACCATATTTATCCACCAGTCTGCATCCCCTCAGAATCATGGCGGAAATAGCATCTCTTTTTATAATCATATCAGCCACCATGTTATAAACCGTGGGAATTCGACTCAAGGTGACACCAAAAGCCTCGCGTTCAAGAGAATATTTGATAGCCTCATCTAAGCAGCGCCTGGCTCCGCCAAGCGCCCCTGCAGCAGTGCTCAACCTCTCCCATATTAAAATAGTATCCAGGACACCCCTCCCATCCCCCTCCTTGCCCAGAATACTTTCCTTCGGAACCTTGATGCCCTTCATAATCGAATGGGATACACCAGCACCGTGATAGCCCATCATTCTGAACTTTTCTACAACCTCTATCCCCATCTCCCGGTCAATTAAAAAGGCAGAAAGCCCACCTTTCAGGGCTGGTTTATTTGTGTCGGTAATGGCAAAGGTGACAAAGAAGTCTGCGCCTAAGCCTCCAACTTGAAAGCGTTTCTCACCGGCAACAGTATAGAAATCCTTATCTAATACCGCTTTAGTCTTATAACTATTGATATCAGAGCCGGCTCCAGGTTCTGTCATAGCAATAGCTGCCACTTTCATACCCTGTGATATGGGGATAACGTAATCCTTCTTTTGTTTCTCTGTTCCATACTTGCAGATAGCAATACCGACCCACCCTGTAGAACACCCGGGGCAGCTTAGAGCAGGACCAACATAGGCTAACTCCTCGCTCTTTATGACTTCATAAACAAGTCCGCGGTTTTTGCCCCCATATTTTTCCGGCAGGCACATTCCAAAATAGCCTTTCTTCCCTAAAATCCTGACCAGCTCAGTGGGAAAATCTATCTCGTCTCTTTCCTGTTTTTCTGCCAGACCCAATGGAACTATTTCTTTCTTGAGGAACTCCCTGAACTCTCTCCTGAAATCCAACTCTTCTTGGGTCATCAATATATCCGGCATCTCAAAACCTCCTTTCGCTCACTAGAATTCTACGCTTTAATGATTTTTATGGCATTCCTAGGGCACAGGTCTACACATGAATCACACGCGTAACAGGCTTCTATTTTAGCCACCTTTACACTGTCATCTTCTTGACCGAAGACTTTAACAGGACAAAAATCCACGCACAGGCCACAGCCATCACATAGTGTTTGATCGAGCCTGATAGCAAGGACAGTTTCCAGTGACATCTCGTCATACTTGGAGCCAAAATAAAGATGAAACAATTTTAAGCAAACTCCTAAATTGAGTCAAGGAGGACTTGTGCGGTTGTTAAAAAAAATTCAAAAGTGGACTGTATAAACTTGAAAACTGGACTGTTAAAGGCTGAAAAGTGGACTCTGGTACATTCCTCCAAAAAGGGAGGAGTCGAATGGACCAGGTTCACAAACGGTTGACTACTGAGCAAGTAAAAGTGTTGTTGAAAGGGTACTGCCAGGGATTGTTAGACAG
>Ga0194113_10000489_pt1 | contig 51715 bp, 49 predicted proteins | sample TA2MahC200mmetaG_FD_146193 | JGI IMG/M metagenome (GOLD analysis project Ga0194113, IMG submission 146193) | Freshwater microbial communities from Lake Tanganyika, Tanzania - TA2015017 Mahale Deep Cast 200m | ecosystem: Environmental > Aquatic > Freshwater > Lake | place: Tanzania: Lake...
ATAGGTGGGAGAGCCGATAAGGATCGCATCGTATTTTAACAGCTCATCCACGTCTACGCTGGCTGCGTCTTTTAAAGCCGCTTCTACATTCTCCTTCTGCAGGCCCTCAAGGACTGACTCTGCCATCTTCTTGGTGTTGCCGGTGCGGGAATAATAGATCACTATTGCCTTAGCCATATGCGCCTCCCGGGATTATTTGATCTCATCGATCTTGACCGACCTGATCCTGCCGATCTGGCTACAGAGGTCAAAGACCATGGCCGGCTCTTCGGTATCCATATTCACCCTGAAATTATTCCCTTCGCTTGCCGCGGGATCAAGGGGTGAGATTTCGCAATGCTCTCCGAACTCCGCAAGAGAGCTCCTGATAGACTGGACTGAAGCGTTGTGGCTGTGCAGAATAAACTCCAGGCGGTATTTCTGCATAAACATCGTCAGGCCCCTAGGTCAGCATCGCAACCGACATGATCCTGCCGCAGGAAGGCCCTTCCCGGCGGTAGGAAAAAAAATCATCTCTGCGGCAGGAAGTGCAGATCCCGGGGTCAAAGATGTTTTCCTCTTTAAGCCCTGAATCCATGAGCGCTTCCTTGTTTATTTTTCCCAGGTCCAGATACAAACTGCTATCCCTCTCTGCCAGGCCGCAGGCGAAATGACCCTTAAAATCATCACCCACTTCATAGCAGCAGCTTCTTATCGCCGGGCCGAAAGCCGCGTGCAGACCCTGCGGTTCTGTGCCGAAACGCCCCTGCATGAATTTTACGGTCTTTGCCGCGATCCCTTCTCTGGTACTGCGCCATCCGGCATGCACCAGGCCGACCGCCGCCTGCCCCGGGTCATAAAGGAATATACTCAGGCAATCGGCACTGAATATCGCAAGTGGCACGAATTTCTTGTCGGTTACCAGGCTATCGGTCCCCTCAATGGCGGTCCCGTAGGTAATGGCGCCGCTGCCTGAGTCTCTTTCGTCTACATACCTGATATTGCTGGCATGCACCTGCTTGGCAGCGACTAAAGAACGGTAATCGATATCGAGCCCGGATAAATAAGCTTTTCGGTTATCCAGGGAATCGCGGGTATCGCCGTAAATGAGCGACATGTTCCGGTCAGGGCGCCTGCTAAAGGCGCAGATAAGGTTCGGGAAGGTAAATTCCAGGTCAGGCATCGATCTCAATCACTTTATCCCGGGACTTTTCGCCGCCGGCTATCCGGATCCGGTATTTTTTTACCTTAAAGTGTCCGGACAACAGCTCTATCAGCTCTTTATTCGCCCGGCCCTCTATTGCAGGTTTAGTCAGATAGGCTTTAAGAAGCCCCTGCTCCTCCTTGACCAGTTTTCTGCCTGAGCCGGGAATGACGCGCACCCTGATGATCACTGTTTTATGGCGTAATTGTAGGCGTCGTAAATACTAAAGGCGCCGATAAGGCAGATATCGACGAGCCCGGAAAGCAATAACAGGAACCCGGTAAGCGCCATTCCGGCGGATGATATCTTGCCCAAAAGCCACAAGCCTAGGATCAAAGCGCCCACAATAAAAATGAGTATCCCCAGGGAAGAGAAAAAGATGATCCAGAGCCCTTTTTTGATCTGGCCGTTGTAGAGCTGGCCCAGGCCGTTATAGACAAAGGAAAGGACTGCCGCGACCCCGGGATGAGGAGAGACTTTTGGCATAAGCCGCCTCCTAGTATAATCCTCTAGTGAAACTATTGATTATACTTGATTACACAGATTTTTAAAAATAGATTACGCAGATTAAAGCCTCAGCCGATTTTGTTTCTAATCTGTGTAATCTGAGCATTCTAATCTGTGTAATCTTAATATTAATTTTACGGGATATCTACTTTGTCTCAACCTGTTTTACTTCCTGAATATTGTTCAGGCGGTCAGAGAAGCGGTCTAATTTTTTGGAACTATCGTCGTATTTGGCCTTGGCATTGGTGATGTGGCTGCCGAGGACATCAAAATCATCTTTGAACTTATTGATCTCAAGGGAGAGGCCGCTTAGGCTTTTAAGGATCACCTTGGCATTCTCCTCGATCTTCAGGCCCTTTAACCCGAGGCAGATCACCTGCAGGTAGGCGTAAAAGGTATTGGGCGAAACCGGGATCACCCGCTTAGACATGCCGTAGGAAAAGAGGTCCTCTTTGATGACCACTTCATAGTAGACATTCTCGGCCGGCACATACATCAGGGCAAAATCATAGGTATTCTCCTGGGGCAGGATGTATTTTGCGCTGACTTCATCAATACGCTCCTTGACATCCTGGATGAATTTCCTGCGAAAGGTGCTCTTACTCGCCTCATCCGGCGCATCCATCATTTTTTTGAAATTCTCAAGGCTGAACTTTGCATCCACCGGCACCAGGCGCTCTCCGAGTTTTACCGCCGCATCCACCGCCTCGCCGGAATTAAACCTGTGCTGGATAAAATAATGGCCCTTAGGAAGGATCTGGGAGAGCAGATTCTCAAGCAGAGTTTCTCCCATCGCTCCCCGGAACTTTGGCGCGCGCAGGAGCTCCTGGAGGCTTGAGATGTCCTTACTGATCTCGACGATGTGGCGGTTAGTCTCCTCAAGCCTGCCCAGCTGTTCTTTGACATTCCCGAAGACCTGGGTAGCGGAGCCGAGGTTTGCGCCGATGATCTTATTCGCCTCCTGAAGCGACTGGTTCATCTGGTTCAGGCGCTCGTTAACCTGAGAGGAGATCTTAAGGACGATGGCGATAATGCCCGCCGACAAAACCAGGAATAATGCTGCTATAATCCAGATCATAAGTTCTCCCTGTGTACTGCATACAGCCTACAGTCTACAATCTATTACTTCCAGTATACCACTGACGCTGCCCATCTCAAAGCAGATAATCCTGCTTGATGCGCTTTACGCTTTTGAAGACGTTAGTCTTGACCTCGGGGCAGACCTTTTCCAGCCCTGAAAGGATCTCGGTGATTTTAGTGCGTTGAGACGTAGAAGCATTGGGGCAGGCGCACTTGTGGTGCGGGAAGCCTGCGGATTTGGCAAACCTGACGATCAGTTTCTCTTCGCAATAACACAAGGGCCTGATGATCACGATCTTGCCGTCAAAAAGCTCCTGCCTCGGATTCATGGCGGAGATCTCCCCGTGAAAGAACAGATTCAAAAGCATGGTCTCCACGATATCGTCGTGATGATGGCCAAGGGCCACCTTGGTGCAGCCAAAGCGGTCTGCGGCCTGAAAGAGCGCCTTCCTGCGGTTCCAGGAGCACCAGAAACAGGAGATGTCTTTGCGGGTCTTGCCTTTTAAGATATCGATCTTTTCGATATGGTAATCTACGCCTAAACTTTTAAAATATTCCGCAAGGATCCTGGGATGCTGGCAGGGATAACCCATATCAATATGCACGGCGAGGATATCGTATTTGATGGGCACGAACTTCCTGCGCTCATGGAGGATCTTAAGCATGGTCAGGCTGTCCTTGCCTCCTGAGACGGCAACGCAGATCTTATCGCCGTCCTTAAGCATCCGGTAATCCATGATCGCGCGGCCTATGCGCTTTGAGATGTAGAATGCCTGGCCTTCGAGGACTGACATGGGTTCTATATCCTGCCTGATGCGGAGTTTAAACTGCGGATTTCTTTATTCAGCTTATGTTTCAAGAGCTCCTCAAGCGGAAGAGGCAGCGTCAGGGACCAGTTTTGCGGGCTGATCGTCCCGGGAGTATTGATCCGGTACTGATAAGGGTCATTTTTAAGGATATCCGACAGATATAGGAGGTCAAAAACCGAATTAACAGAGAAGGCGGCCTTTGAGCCCAGGACGGATCTAAGCACTGCCTGCACCAGTTCTTTATCGGACTTCTCCCGCATCGGGCCCTTAAGGCCGAGGAGCCGCCACAGTTTTTCTTTTTCGCAATAGGTGTTCAGGTACATCTCGATAAAATCCGCGACTTCTTCTCTCCTCTTGCCAAGGACCCAGCAGAGCTTATCCGGCGAGTCTATATCCGGCTTCCAGCGCAGCCTCCCGTGACGGCTAAGCGATAGATCAAAAAGTTCGGGTTTTACCCGGATAAAATCAATGCCGCGCTCGCCACAGCGGCGCTCAAAGAGCGCTTCATCCACCGTGCCTGCCTCATTCTCCCACCAGGCCGGCCAGTTAGTGGTGTCATGCGTGGAAAGCATGGCCACGGAAAGCTGGCGGTATTCCTGCGGCGCCAAAAAGTCATGGCGCACATTCCAGTCTTTTACCCAGCGCTGTACGTCGTTTCCCGGGATGCCCAGCTCTTTCAGGGTATCGAAACAGACCCTGGGGATCACGCCCAGGTCTTCGGCGCATAGAAGCATGTGCGTGCCTTCAAGGTGCACCGATAATAACTTGCGGCCGTGCTCTCCCCACTTGCTTTCATCTTGCGGGTCAAAAAATCCGCGCAGCCCCTGGTTCTCCGGGGCGTCTGAATAAGGTATGCTCCAGATGCGAAAGAGCCCCACCACATGGTCGATACGCAGGATGTCGTAAAAGTTCTGGGCGTATTTAAGTTTTTCTTTGAGGTAGATATAGTCGCCGGATGAGATCTTCTCCCAGTTATAGGTAGGCATGCCCCAGCGCTGTCCCTTGGCGCAGTACATATCCGCAGGGGCCCCGGCGGCAAATTCCAGCTTGAAATAATCGGGCCTGGCCCAGACATCGGCGCTGTCTCGCGAGACCAGGATCGGCAGGTCCCCTTTAAGCAGCACGCCTTTTGAGCGGGCATACTCTCCGGCTGCCCTGAACTGGCGGAAGAGCTGCCACTGCACCCACATATGGTAATCTATTTCCTTTTCCTGCTCGAAGCTGAACTTTTCCAGCGTGCCCACGTCGCGGTTACGGAACTTATATTCCCAGTCCCACCAGGCAAGGCCGTTAAAATGGCGCTTAAGGGATTTATAAAGCGCAAAATCAATGAGCCAGTAGGAGTTCTCCTCCTTGAAACGCTTGAACTCACCTGAATCCCGGTGGTCCCAGGCAAGGTACATCGCCCAGAGGAGCCTCTGTTTCTCGGATTTTATCCCGTAATCCACATAAGGTTTTCCCGTCGGGAAATTACGCGCGAGGTTCTCTATTTCTATCCTGATACCGCGGCTTGAAGCAGCGGGTACGCTTTTTAGGCTGATGAAAGCAGGTTCCAGGGCAAACGAGCTGACGGCGTCATAGGGACAGAAGACTGACCCCATCTCGTTCATGGGCAAAAGCTGCAGGATGGAATTGCCGGTTGAATGCAGCCAGTCCGCGAGGATTTTCAAGTCGGAAAAATCTCCGACGCCTATGCTATTGCGGGAATAGACGGAAAATAAGGGAATAAGGACGCCGGCCCTCTTCTTAAGGCCGGCCCTTTTCCATTTATCGCCGGAAGGGGTATTCAGCAGGTATTCCATTTAAAAAAAACTCTTGATTTTTCGGGCGTTTTGTAGTATATATTAATTAGATCTAAGAGATCTGGCAGAGGTGGGGGATGCAACTACAAAAACCCCCAACCGGATAAGGCCGCTAAATGCGGCCTTTTAATTTAATGCACTAGCACCAGGCTCATTATTTTTTCGAACCAGAACAGGGAAAGCAGGCACGCAAGCGCCAGATACGGGCCATAAGGTAAAGTATGGTCCTTTTTTGCGACTAGATTCGCTACCCCGGGAAGCACCCCTAAAAAAGGCGCAAGGAAAAAAGTCATTACCGCCCTCTCCCAGCCCAGGAATGCCCCGATCATTGCCAGTAATTTCACGTCCCCTCCGCCCATAGATTCGGTCTCGCCCTGAATAGCCGGCCTCTTCAGCAGCCGGAAATACACCAGGTCAAAAAGAAGCCCGGTCAGGTAAATGGTCGCGCCGCCGGCGATCAGGCCGAGGAAAGAATCCAGCAGGGGTTTGAAGCTGAAACCGAACGGCCCGATCCGGAACCCGGAAATACTCACCAGGATAAATCCTACGATCATGCCGCCGACAGAGACCTCATCGGGAATGATGCGATGGTCTATGTCGATGAAGGTCGCGATGATCAAAAGGCTGGCAAGGACTGCGTAAATAAAAAAACTGTAGCTTGGGCCGTTAAAGCGGATGAATAACGCCACCAGTAACGCTGCGGTCAGGAGCTCTACCAGCGGGTAACGCAGGGAGATGCCGCCTTTGCAAAAACGGCACCTGCCCTTAAGCAGGATGTAGCTGATAAAAGGGATATTGTCGTATCCGGGGATCTTCTTTTTGCAGTGCGGGCAGTGCGATCCCGGCCAGACCACGGACTCGCCCTTAGGCATGCGGTGGATGCAGACATTCAGGAAACTGCCGATGACGGCGCCGAAGATAAAGACGACTACTTTTGAGAGCATATTTTTTTTACTCCTTCCTCTAAAGCTTCCTTCATGATGGCGATGGGTGCGGCTTTATCTGTCCAGTGTTCAAACGAGAGCGCACCCTGGTACAAAAGCATCCCTAATCCGTTTGCCGTCCTTGCCCCGGCCTCTTTTGCCAGAGCCAGCAATTTTGTCTCGGCGGGATTATAGATAAGGTCATAGACCAGCAGGCCGCTGTGCAGCATTCCTTTTTCAATAAGGCAGGGGTCGGCCTCTTTCATGCCTATGGGCGTTGCGTTTATCAGCAGGTCCTGCCCTTTCAGGCCAAGGCCGTTAATAGAACCGGCGGCATGAGCCTTGCATTCAGGGAACTCGCGGTTAAGTTTATCTGTCAATTTAGAGCTTCTTTCCTTATCTGCGTCGTAAAGGGTAATGCTTTTTGCCTTGCGCCTGGCTAATTGATCCGCTACCGCCTTTGCCGCGCCTCCGGCGCCTAATATAGCTGCTCTTTTACCCGCCGGATCATACCTTAAATCATCTGTCAGATGCCTGTGAAAGCCTATTCCGTCGGTATTCCAGCCTTCCAGATGGTCTTTATCTTTGACTACGATAGTATTGACCGCGCCGATGGACTCTGCCTCGGGCGCAAGCCACTGAAGATGCCCCAACACCGCTTCTTTGTACGGGACAGTGACATTCAGCCCGAAAATCCGATTCTGTGAAAGGGAGCTTAAAAAATCCTCCAGCTCTTCGGGCCTTAGCTCGAACAATCTGTATTCTGCGTCGATCTTCAGGTGAGCGAATGCGGCGTTATGCATGGCCGGGGAAAGGCTGTGTCTTACGGGGAGGCCGATCAGTCCGTAGATCTTCTTTTCTTGCGGGGTCATCTTTTCTTCAGGATGATGCCGAAGAACACCTGCCAGTGCTCGTCTTTAAAATAATTGAACGGATTGGGATAAGTCTCTTTTAATTTTTGCGCGATCTCAGCCGGGGTGAGCTGGCGCATCCTCCTGGGCAGCCCCGGTTTTTCCGGCTCTTCCACCGGGAATGCGCCGTAGATGATGTTCCAGAAGTCATTCCAGGAGTTCTCGTTAAATCTGACAAAGGGGTTCGGGAAGCCGGCCTTTAGTTCCGTTTCCTTCTGCAACAGAGAGACGGGCCGGTGGCGTTTTGCCTCAGGGCCTGCCTGATAAAAAAGGTTCTCGCGGTGGATGCGCAATTTCTCCATGTTGAAATCCCAGACCTCTTTTATCTTATCCTGGTATTGTATGACGAGCACGAGGGCAAGAAAGCCCAGCAGCAGGAAAATCTTAGGCAGGATTTTAAGCCGCATATTTATCTATGGCGTTTAGATAGGCAAGGAGTGATGCTTCGATAATATCGGTGCTGGATGCGCGCCCCGAGATGACCTTGGATTTAAGCGTAAGCTTAAGGTTCACCTCGCCCAGGGCATCGCGGCCGGAAGTGACTGCCTCCAGGCGGTAATCAGAGAGTTTGGGTGAGAGGCCGGTGATCTTGTCGATCGCCTTGAAACAGGCATCCACCGGGCCGTCGCCCGTGGACTTGGCCTCAAAGACCTTATTCCTGTGCCTGACCTTGACCGTTGCCTCCGGAGCGATATCCGTGCCGGTTGAGACCCTGACCGAGACCAGTTCATAGACCTTTCTTCCGGCCCTGGTCTCTTCTTCCACCAGAGCGATCAGGTCGTCGTCAAAGACCTCCTTCTTTTTATCCGCGAGCTTCTTAAAGCGCGCAAAGATCTCGTTGATCTGGGATTGGTTGAATCTAAAACCCAGGTCTTTAAGCCTTTTATCCAGGCCGTGGCGCCCGGAGTGCTTGCCCAGGACTATCTGGCTCTTACCCATGCCGATGTCTTCGGGGTCCATGATCTCATAGGTGGTCCTCTTTTTTAAGACTGCGTCGGCATGGATCCCGGATTCGTGGCGGAAGGCATTCTTGCCGACGATCGCCTTGTTCGGCGGAACGATAAATCCGGTGACGCTTGAGACCAGGCGCGAGATATTGAAGATATTCTTCGTATTTATATCCGTATAGAGGTCACTGAATACATCCTTGCGGGTCTTTAAGGCCATGACTATTTCTTCTAAAGAGGCATTACCTGCGCGTTCGCCGATGCCGTTGATGGTACAGTGCACCTGCCGCGCGCCGGCTAAGACCGCTGAAAGCGAGTTTGCGGTAGCCAGCCCTAAATCGTCGTGACAGTGGATGGAGAGCGCCGCCTTATTGATATTCGGCACGTTTTCACGGATATCGGAGATCAGGGAATATACTTCCTGCGGATAGCTGTATCCGGTGGTATCCGGGATATTGATGGTGGATGCGCCTTCAGCGATCACGGATTCGATCACCCGGAAAAGAAAATCCCTTTCCGAGCGGGTGGCGTCCTCGGGGGAGAACTCGATATCCGCACAGAGCTTGCGCGCAAGGCGCGTGGCACTCCTGGCGATCTCTAATATTTCGTCTTCTGCCTTTTTGAATTTATATTTGAGGTGGATCTTGGAGGTGGCCAGGAATATGTGGATGCGGGGATGCTTTGCGCTCTTTAAGGACTTGCAGGCTGCCTCGATATCGGGTTTCAGGCAGCGGGCCAGGCCGCAGATGGCGCTCTTTTTGATACTCCTGGAAATGGTAGAGACTGCCTTAAAATCTCCCGGAGAGGCAATAGGGAAGCCTGCCTCAATGACGTCTACGCCCAGCTTCTCAAGCTGGAATGCCACTTCCAGCTTCTGGTCGCTCGTCATCGCCGCGCCCGGCGCCTGCTCCCCGTCGCGCAGCGTAGTATCGAATATTATAATTTTTTCCACGTTTTTCCCTAAATGCTAACTACTGCCTACTAACTACTGTTGTTTATGAGCCGGAGCTTACTTCCTCATCCATGGCATCATGTCTCTCAGCTTCTTCCCCACTTCCTCTATCGGATGCTTATCTCCTTCGTCTAAGAGGCGGTTGAAGTTCGGCCTGCCCTCTTCGTTCTCCTTGATCCACTCGCGGGCGAACTTGCCGCTCTTAATTTCTTTAAGCATCTTCTGCATGGTCTTACGCGTGCGCTCATTGATGATCACGGGGCCGCGGGTCAGGTCGCCGTAACAGGCGGTATTAGAGACCCTGCGCCGCATGCCGCTGATGCCGTATTCCTGGATCAGGTCAGTGATTAATTTGAGCTCATGCAGCACCTCGAAATAGGCGATCTCCGGCTGATATCCGGATGCGATCAGCGTATCGAACCCTGCCTTGATCAGCTCAGTCACCCCGCCGCAGAGGACTGCCTGTTCGCCGAAGAGGTCTGTCTCTGTCTCCTCTTCAAAAGTAGTCTCGATCACCCCGGCAGTAGTCCCGCGGATCGCCTTGGCGTAAGCCAGGGCGATCTGCTTTGCCTCGCCGGTTGCATCCTGATAAACCGCTAAAAGGCAGGGTACGCCCTTGCCCTCTTCATACATCTTGCGCACTAAAGCGCCCGGCCCCTTAGGGGCGACCATAAAGACATCCACGTTCTTGGGCGGCTTGATCTGTTTGAAACGGATATTAAAACCGTGGGAAAAACAGAGCGCCTTGCCCTTAGAAAGCTGCGGCTTGATGCCTTCATTATATACCTTTGCCTGCGCGTGGTCCTGAGTGAGGATCTGGATGATATCCGCGGCGCGCGCAGCCTCAGCGGCCGTCACCGGAATAAAGCCGTCTTTTTTCGCCTGTTCAAAATTCGGCGTTCCCTCAAGCTCTGAAATGATCACCCGGCAGCCGGAATCGCGCAGACATAATGCCTGGCCGCGGCCCTGTATGCCGTAGCCGATGATCGCAATAGTCTTATCCTTCAATAACTCCAGGTCCGCGTCTTTGTCATAATAAACCTTTGCCATTTCTCTCTCCTCCCACTCTGGTCGGGACAGGCCCCTTAGACAAGCAAGTTAATTGTCCTGGCGGGGTCTGTCCCGCGGCATCTAATTCAACTTTATTCTGCAATTGCCAGCCTGCCGGTCCGTACTAATTCCTTGACCCCGAACTTATCCAGCTGGTCAAGAAGCGCCTTTATCTGCCCCTGATCCCCTACCGCCTCAATAATGGCGGTGTCTCCTTTGGCCTTGATGATCTTGCCTACATATTTATCAAAAAGGCCCTCAAGCTTTACCTTTTCTTTTGCGCTGTAATTGACCTTTGCCAGGATCATCTCGCGGTCAATGTGCTCTTTCTTGGTGAAATCAGTAACCGTGATCACGTCGATAAGCTTATTCAGCTGCTTTTTGATCTGCTCAAGCACCTTCACATCTTCCGCCTCGACGACAATAGTCATATAGGAGATCTCCGGGTCCATGGTCTCGGAAACCGCTAAAGACGCGATATTATATCCGCGGGCGCTGAAGAGCCCGGCGATGCGCGCCAGCACTCCGAACTTGTTCTCCACCAATACCGAAATCGTATGTCTCACTTACGCCAACCCTCCGATGATCTCATTGATCGCCTTTCCGGCGGGGACCATGGGAAACACATTCTCCTCAGGCTCCACGCGAAAATCCATAAAGACAGTGTTATCGACGGAAAGCGCCCTCTCGATCGCAGGCCGCACCTCTTCTTTTCTGGTGACCAGGATCCCTACTGCTCCGTAACTCTCCGCGAGCTTCACAAAATCCGGGGCATAGATGCAGACCTGGGAATAGCGCCTTTTATAGAAGAGTTCCTGCCACTGCCGCACCATACCCAGGTATCCGTTGTTGAGGATGGCGACCTTGACGTTGATCTTATTGCAGACACAGGTGGCCAGCTCCTGAATATTCATCTGGATCGAGCCGTCGCCGGCGATGTCGATTACTGTCTTGTCAGGACAGGCGACTTTGGCGCCCATGGCCGCCGGAAAACCGAAACCCATGGTGCCTAATCCTCCGGATGAGATGAGCGAGCGCGGATGAAGGTATTTATACCACTGGGCGGCCCACATCTGGTTCTGCCCGACTTCGGTGGTGATGATGGCATCCCCTTTAGTCAGGTCATAGATCTGCTCCACCACATACTGGGGCTTTATCTTATCGTTGTCTTTATAATGCAGGGGGTGCCTTTTTCTCCAGTCTTCGACGGTCTTAAGCCACGCCGATATATCCGGGGCCTTCTTTATCTCTTCGATCAGCTGGCCCAGGATATTCTTGGCATCTCCGACCACCGGCACTTCCACCTTTACGTTCTTGCTGATGGAGGCCGGGTCAATATCGATATGGACGATCTTGGCATGAGGCGCAAAGGCATCGAGCCTGCCGGTGACGCGGTCATCGAAACGCGCACCCACGGCAATGATCAGGTCCGCGCCCATGATCGCATGATTCGCGTAGGCTGTACCGTGCATGCCCAGCATCCCTAAAGAGAGCTCATGCGTGCCCGGAAAACCGCCCAGGCCCATCAGAGTCATGGCTACCGGAGCCTTGATCTTCTCCGCCAGCTCCTTAAGTTCGCGGTGCGCTCCGGAGGTGATCACTCCTCCTCCGGCATAGATGACCGGCTGTTTTGCCTGAGAGATCAATCTAGCCGCTTTTTTGATCTGGCCGGGATGGCCGAAATACGTAGGCTTATAGCCGCGTATCTGGACATCTTCGGGCCAGACAAACTCTGTCTCTGCCTGCTGCACGTCGACCGGAAGGTCAATAAGGACCGGGCCGGGCCTGCCGGTGGAGGCGATAAAAAAGGCTTCGCGGATGATCAGGGCCAGGTCTTTGACGTCCTTGACCAGAAAATTATGTTTGGTGACCGGCCTCGTCACGCCGGTAATATCCGCTTCCTGGAAGGCGTCGCTGCCGATGAGAAAGGTCTTCACCTGTCCGGTGATCGCGACCATAGGAATAGAATCCATATAGGCAGTAGCGATGCCGGTGACCAGGTTAGTGGCTCCCGGGCCTGAAGTGGCAAGGCAGACTCCGATCTTGCCGGTTGCCCGCGAATAGCCGTCGGCAGCATGCGCTGCGCCCTGCTCGTGGCGGGTCAGGATGAACTTTATATCGGAATCGTAAAGCTCATCAAATATAGGTAAGACCACACCGCCCGGATAACCGAAGATCGCACCTACCCCTTCGCGCTTCAGGCATTCGACTAGAATCTTTGCGCCTGTCATCCCAGTATTGCTCCTTTATCCGCTGAACTAACCAGCTTCGTATACCTGGCCAGATATCCGGTCTTGATTTTCGGCGGCACCGGCTTCCAGGCCTTAAATCTCTTCTCTATTTCCGCCCCGGATAATCTTGCTTCCAACTTTCTATCCCTAATATCAATGCTGATTATATCACCGTCTTTTAAAATTGCAACCGGCCCGCCTGCCGATGCCTCCGGCGAGATGTGGCCGATGCAGGGGCCTTTGGTGCCTCCGGAAAATCTGCCGTCAGTGATCAGGGCCACGGAATCCGCTAATCCCATACCCACGATCGCAGAAGTCGGAGCGAGCATCTCGCGCATGCCGGGCCCGCCTGCCGGGCCTTCGTAACGGATGACTATACAGTCGCCTTTCCTGATTTTTCCGGCCAGGATCGCGCTCATCGCTTCTTCTTCCCGGTTAAAGACCCTTGCGCGCCCGTTAAACCTCATCATCCTTGGGCTGACTGCCGCCTGTTTTACTACAGCGCCGTTCGGAGCCAGGTTGCCGTAAAGAACCGCGATGCCACCCTGTTTATGATACGCCTGATTCAGCGGCCGGATGACTTCTTCGTCAACGATGCTTGCTTCATCGGCGATCTCATGGATCTTCCTGCCGCTTAAGGTCCGCGCGTTTTTAAGCTTTGCCTTCAGGCGCTTTAATACCGCAGGGATCCCGCCGGCAAACTCCAGGTCCTCCATAAAATGCTCCCCCGCCGGCTCGATATTGGTAATATGCGGAGTGCGCCTGCTGATATAATCAAAGGTATCAAGGCTTAAGCTTATCCCGGCTTCATGGGCAATGGCCATCAGGTGCAAAACCGTATTGGTCGAACCGCCTAAGGCCATATCCACGACAATAGCGTTCTCTAAAGAATCCTTATTGATGATATCGCGCGGCTTCAGATTCTTCTTCACTAATTCCACGATTCTTTCGCCGCTTGCCTGGGAGATCCTGCGCTTCTTGGCCGAGATAGCCAGGGCTGTCCCGCAACCGGGAAGGCTCAAACCCAACGCCTCGGTAAGGCAGGCCATGGTATTGGCTGTGTAAAGCCCCTGACAGGAGCCGGCGCCCGGGCAGGCCTCCATCTCAAGACAGGCCAAATCCTCTTGACTGATCTGCCCCCTTTTAGCTGCAGCCAGGGCTTCAAATGTATCGTGCACAAAAGCGAGTTTTCTCTTGCGGAAACGTCCGGAGAGCATCGGCCCGGCAGTGACTATGATTGCCGGGATGTTCAGCCGGGCTATACCCATGAGCATGCCGGGAGTGATCTTGTCGCAGTTAGTCAGGCAGACGATACCGTCGAGCCCGTGCGCGTTACAGACTGTCTCAATAGTATCGGCCACGATCTCGCGTAACCCCAGCGGATAGCACATCCCTAAGTGGCCCATGGCGATCCCGTCGCAGATGCCCGGGACTCCGAAGAAAAAAGGCACGCCGCCGCCGTAACAGATCCCCCGTTCGATAAAACGCTCAAGATCGCGCATACCGATGTGACCGGGAATAAGGTCGGTGAAAGAAGTGGCCACACCGATAAAAGGCCTCCCTAAATCCTTCCTGCTTAATCCCGTAGCATGCAAAAGCGCACGATGCGGAACTCTCTCCAGGCCCTTCTTGATGATGTCTGAACGCATTTTATCTCCCTTTTATAAAGAAGTTGTGTTTACCGTTTACCCGCTCCTCCCCCGACGTATCGTCGGGGTCGTCGCTGTTTACCGATTGATACGTGAACGGTACACGGTTAACGGTAAACGTAACTTACCTTAATAAATGTCTATGCTAATCCGCACCTTCTCCAGTATGCTCCACTATCGGCCCTGTATGGTGCCTGCGCACGATCACGCGCTTTAGAGTCACATATTTATCGATCAGCTCTTTGTTATTCACGGCATTCAGCTGCTTGAAGAGGAAATCAAACTTCGCCTCGATCTCTTTGGCGATCGCAAGGCGCACCTCGGGAGCAAGGCCCATGATCTCCTTCTTGAACGGGCCGAGCGCTTTTTTACGCGTCTTATAGAAGAACTGCTCTTCGGTCTCCCCGGCCTTGGCCTCGCTAGCGGCATTGGTTTTCAGCCATTCATACATCCTCTTCTTGAGGTCCAGAGGGAAATGCTTGGACTCATAGATCATGTTCTGGAACTCCGTGGCCAGATGCACCTCGGCAGTCTCCGTTTCGGCAAACTTATGGAACGCCTCTGGCGGAAGGGTGGATGCGCCGTGCTGCACTGCTCCGGCCAGGCCGAACTCGCTCCTTGCGATCTCAGACAATGTCTTTAATGTGTTAAAATCAAGCTTCACCTGTGCGATCGAGCCGTCCGGAAGCACGACCCCGCCGTGAGAAGTCCCGGTCTGCACCGAGATCTTGCTGATGCCCACCAGGCCCTTACGCAATCTTTCGCGGTAGCCGGCCATAAAGGCGCGCAGGTCTTCGGGAGTTGAGTTCTGATGCCCCACCTCGCCAATCTCACCCCCTACGGAGACAGTAATGCCGCGCGGCTCGATGCGCCGGATGAACTGGGTAAGCTTTGCGCAGGCCTCGTAATTGTTTTTCTGCTGGTCCTTGATCTTAGGCTTAGAGAGGTCTACCAGCGTTGATGAATCAATGTCGATATTATAGTAACCCGCCGAGACGGCATCGCTGATCAGGTCCTTAAGGCCGCTGAGCTCTTTTTCCGGGTCTTCCTGGAACTTTTTCGCATTCGCCTGGAAATGGTCTCCCTGGATAAATACAGGCCCGGTGTATCCTTCTTTTACGGCTGCAGCCAGGATGACGTTAGTATATTCTACCGGAGGCTGGTTAGTATAGCCCATCTCGGATTTTGCGATCTCAAAAATAAAGGCGCCGCTATTATTCGCTTTGGCTACCCTAAAGATCGCCGCAGCCAGGTCAAGAGTCAGGCCTCTTAAGTTTATCGCCGGGACGGTAAATCCGCCGAACTCCCCTCTGCCGCGGGCCATATAAAACTCATGTATACTGGCAGGATAGATCCCTTTCTTATAGGCGATATCCAGGATCTTTTTACCCGGCTCTTTTTTCTTTTCTATATTATCCTCCATGATCAGTTCCATGGCGATTTTTTCAATGTCTAGCGGCCTTCTTCCCATTTCTTTATTCCTCCTTAGGTTAATACTCTGATTAAATTATATAATGCGTCTGCTTCCAATGCCTTCTTCTGGATCGCAGTTTCAAAATCTACCAGCTCTACTCTTCCGTTACGGCTGCTTACTGCTTTATCGGCATCACCCTTTAAGAGATGCTCCACTGCCGCCTGGCCGAGGCGAAGCGCCAGCGTGCGGCTGAAAGCTGTGGGCCGTCCGCCGCGCTGGATGTGACCTAGGACCACTGCCCGCGTCTCAAGGGTAGTCAGTTCGGCTATTTGCCTGGCGATCTCCGTGGCTGAACCCGCGCCTTCTGCCACGACGATGATCCAGCTGATCTTACCCCTGAGATTCCCGTTTACGATATCATGGCAGATATTGTTTAAGTCGTACTTTTTCTCGGGGATGATCGCCTCTTCGCAACCGCCGCCTAAAGCTACCTGCAGGGCGATGTATCCGGAGTGCCTGCCCATGACCTCGACCACAAATATGCGCTCCATGCTGGTTGCAGTATCGCGGATATTGTCAATAGCGGTAAGAGCGGTATTGATCGCGGTATCCGAACCGATCGTGGTATATACGCCGTTAATGTCGTTGTCGATAGAGGCCGGGATGCCGATGCAGGGCGTGGCATATCTTTTGTAGAAGCTGTGCGCGGCGCGAAAACTCCCGTCTCCGCCGATGATTATCAATCCCTCAATGGCATGTTTCTTTATGTTATCATGGGCTCTCTTCTGGCCCTCTTCCGTTTCAAACTCCGGGCAGCGCATGGTCTTAAGGATCGTGCCGCCCTCATTGATGATGCCTGAGACAGAACGGTGGTCAAAGAGCTTCATCTCTTCGTTGATCAGGCCCCACCAGCCGCGGAAGACCCCCATCACTTCAACTTTATTATTGGTAGCGTAGCGCACCACCGCGCGGACGGCGGCATTCATGCCCGGGGCATCCCCGCCTGTCGTCATCACCGCTATTCGTTTCATAGCCATTTTAAGTTTTTGCTTTTCCCTAACTGCATTTATTGTGCACTTTGTCTTTGTTTTTCCCTACCTACTAACTACTACCTACTGTATTTTTACGTTCCAAGTTCCCAGCTCGCCAGGTACTTCTTCTGCTCCGGCGTCAGGGTATCTATGGCGATGCCCATAGACTTAAGTTTAAGCTTTGCGATCGATCTGTCTATTGCTTCAGGGACGGCATAGACCTCTTTTTTCAATCTCCGGTGGTTAGCCGCCATATATTCGGCGGAGAGCGCCTGGTTTGCGAAAGACATGTCCATTACCTGCGCCGGATGGCCTTCGGCGGCAGCCAGATTGATCAGGCGGCCTTCGCCTAAAATATGGATCTTGCGGCCGTCCCTTAACGTGAACTCTTCCACGAACTCGCGAAGGTATCTTCTTTTTTTAGCCAGCTTCGCCAATCCCGGAAGATCCAGCTCCACATTAAAATGCCCTGAATTGGAGACGATCGCGCCGCTTCGCATAGCCTTAAAATGTCCGGCCCGGATGACATTAATATCCCCGGTGACGGTCACGAATATGTCGCCGATCTTTGCCGCCTGCTTTATAGGCATCACGTCAAAACCGTCAAGGCTGGCCTCTAAGGCACGCAGGGGATTGACTTCGGTCACGATCACTCTTGCGCCCAGGCCCTTTGCCCGCATGGCTACGCCTTTGCCGCACCAGCCGTATCCGCAGACTACGAAATTAGAACCGGCCACCAGTTCATTGGTCGCCCGGATGATACCGTCGACCGTTGACTGGCCTGTGCCGTAACGGTTATCGAAGAGGTGCTTGGTCAGGGCGTCATTTACCGCGATGATCGGATAACGCAATTTCCCCTGTCTAGCCAGTGCCCTTAACCTGATCACTCCGGTAGTCGTCTCTTCTGTGCCGCCGAGGATATTGCTGTGCATGGAAACCGGGCGCTGATGAATAGTGCTCACCAGGTCTGCGCCGTCATCCATGGTAATATGAGGCCTTGCAGCCAAGGCTGCCTGAATATGGCGGTAATAAGTCCTGGTATCCTCTCCCTTGATGGCATAGACTGAAATCTTAAGGTCCCTGACCAGCGACGCGGCGACATCATCCTGCGTCGAAAGGGGATTGGAGGCACAGAGATATATTTGCGCTCCCCCGGCTTTCAGGGCCTCTGACAGGATAGCTGTCTCTGTGGTCACATGCAGGCAGGCTGCAACCTTCAATCCCTTAAGCGGCTTCTCTTTATTGAATCTTTCGGCAATCGCCACCAGGACCGGCATGGACTTACGCGCCCACTCGATGCGTAGTGCACCCTTCTTAGCTAGTTTGATGTTCTTAATATCGTAATTCATTATTACTCCTAGTTAATCTTAAGTTAATCTTAAGTTAATTTCAAATGTCAAATTAAACCTTCTAATTTGAAATTAAGTTCAAACTAATTATCTATAAACGCGCTGCCTGTTTCTTGAGCATAGCAGCCTTATCCGTCTTCTCCCAGGTAAAGTCGCCGTCATCAGGCCTGCCGAAGTGTCCGTAGCAGGCTGTCTTATGGTAGATCGGCCGAAGGAGGTCCAGGGATTCGATGATGCCTCTGGGGGTCAGCTTAAAGTTCTCGCGGATGAGACTGACCATTTTGGCTTCGGGTAATCTTCCGGTGCCGTAAGTATCCAGGTAAATCGACAGGGGATCGGCATGGCCGATGACATAGGAAAGCTGGACCAGGAGTCTTTCGGCCAGCCCGGCTGCCACCATGTTCTTTGAGATATAGCGGCACATATAGGCGGCCGAGCGGTCGACCTTGGTGGGGTCTTTGCCCGAGAAGGCGCCTCCGCCGTGGGGCACCGAGCCGCCGTAGGTATCGACGATGATCTTCCTTCCGGTCATGCCGGTGTCAGACTGCGGCCCGCCTACCACGAACTTCCCGGTCTGATTCACGTAATACTTGGTCTCCTTGTCGATCAGGCCCCTTAGCACCGGCTTTGCGATCTCATCGATCATCTCCTGCCTTGATTTATCGGTGATATGCCTGCCTGTCTTATCCAGTATCTCTTCGGTGTGCTGGCAGGCAAGGACGACCGTGTCTACGCGCTTAGGGTTTCCGTTTTCGTATTGCACGGTGACCTGCGATTTGCAATCCGGGCCGAGGTATTTTAAGACGCCTTGCCTTCGCACATCGGCCATCTGTTTGACCAATCTGTGCGCCAGGCTTATTGGCAGAGGCATGTATTCCTTCGTCTCCTTGCAGGCGTAACCGAACATGATCCCCTGGTCGCCGGCTCCTCCGACATTGACGCCCTGGGCGATATCCGGGGACTGCCTGTTTATGGTGTTGACGATAGCGCAGGTATGGCAGTCAAAACCGTATTTAGGATGCGTGTAGCCGATCTTCTCGATGATGTCGCGGCCGAGCCTCTGTATGTCGACATAGGCGTTGGTAGTGATCTCACCGCCCACGATCAATAACCCCATGGTGACGTAAGTCTCGCAGGCGACCCTGGCGTGCTCGCGGTCAGGGTCGTCTTTTAAGATCTTATCCAATACCGCGTCGGAGATCTGGTCGCAGACTTTATCCGGATGCCCCTCGCCTACCGATTCAGAAGTAAAAAAATGTTTCCGCGATGCCATTGCTATCCTCCGATCTTTATTTTTTGGCAAACTTCCTCTTTGCCTCGTAATAGTACTTATAGTCTCCGATGTCGTACCAGCGGCCCTTAAACACGAATCCGTAAGCCGGGCATCTGTTTTTGAGCCAGTCGATGTAAAATCCGGTGGCATCCTGCCTGTGGCTCTTTATCCTTAAATATTGCCTGATCAGCCCGAGCTTATCCTTGGGGAAATAATAAAGGCACATGGCTACAAGCGTGGAAGCAGGCTTGGCCGGTTTCTCCTTGAAGTCAATGACCCGCTTACTCCTGTCCAGCCTGATCACGCCGTATTTAGCCGCCTTAGCCCTGCTTTTTATATCATAAGCGCCGATCACCGGCTTGGCCTTTCCCCGGGCAAAGCGCAGAAAGTCCTGCAGCGTCCCGTCAAAAAGATTGTCTCCGCCGATGACCAGGAGGTCCTGCCTTATCTTTTTTCTGCTCAAAACGAAGTCTATATCCCCGATAGCGCCGCGGCGATGGGCGTTATCCGTAGTGAGGTCATCCACCAGCGTAAGCCTGTGCGTCAGGCGCTTCCTCTTCATCCATCTCCTGAAGGACGAAATGAACTTGCTGTTCGTCACTAAGATGATCTCGTCGAGCCCGTCGAGGCCTTCCAGTTTTTCGACGATATAATCGACGATCGGCTTATTCCTTACAAGCAGGAGGGGCTTCGGGTAATCCCTGGTAAGAGGATACATCCGGGTAGCATAACCTGCGGCCAGGATCAATGCCTTCATTTCAGGATCTCTGTGAACTTCGCCTGACAGTAGTCTTCGACTTCTTTTCCCGTAGATAACTTAAGCGCCTCGCTTGCGATCTCCTGCGCCTGCTTAAAGGTGACCGCGCGGATGATGTATTTGAGCTCCGGGATCACCTGCGGCGGCATGCTGAACTCATCCAGCCCAAGGCCCAGGAGTATGAGCGAAAGGCTCGGCTCGCCGGCCATCTCTCCGCACATCCCGACGCGGATGCCGGCATTATGGCCAGAATCGATGATATTCTTGATCAGCCTTAAGACCGCCGGGTGCGCCGGCTCGTAAAGGTAGGCGACTTTTTCGTTGACGCGCTCGACCGCCAACGAATACTGGATAAGGTCATTGGTACCGATGCTGAAGAAATTGGCTTCCCGCGCCAGGATATCCGCAGTCAGCGCCGCGGAAGGCACCTCGATCATCGCCCCCACCGGAATATTTTCATTGAAAGAAACGCCCCTGGACCTTAGTTCATCCTTTACTTCGGTGAGGATCTTGTGCGCCTGCTGCAGTTCTTCGAGCCCGGAGATCATCGGGTACATGAGTTTAAGGTTTCCGTGCACCGACGCCCTTAATATCGCGCGCAGCTGCAGTTTGAAGATGTCCGGGCGGGCAAGGCAGAAACGGATGGCGCGCCAGCCTAAAAACGGCTCCATCTCATAGGGCATCTCAAACTGGGATAAAAACTTATCTCCGCCCAAATCCAGGGTGCGGATGGTCACCGGATGCGGATGCATCTGTTCGGCGACGTATTTATAAGCCTGGTAGTGCTCTTCTTCCGTGGGAAGGTCCTTCCGGTTCATGTAGAAAAACTCCGTACGGTATAAACCGATGCCTTCGCCGCCGTGGAGCTTTACGGAAGGGACTTCATCGGGAAACTCGATGTTGGCGCTAATCTCCACGGTCCTGCCGTCAAGAGTGATTGCGGCAAGGTCCTTTGCCGAAAGATAACCCTGGCTGATCCCCTTGAGCCTCTCTTCCTCCGCCTGATAGGCCTTAAGGGTCTCTTCATCAGGATCGACCAGCACGATCCCCATGCCGCCGTCTACGATCAGAAGGTCGCCGCTTTTTATCTTCGTGGTAGCCACCTCAACACCCACTACCGCCGGGATCTCAAGGGATTTAGCCATGATCGCGGTGTGGCTGGTCTTTCCTCCGATATCCGTGATAAATGCCGCCACGTTCTGCTTGTGCATCGCCGCGGTGTCCGAAGGAGAAAGGTCATGCGCCACGACCACCACCTTTTCTTTAAGCTCGGCGAGGCTGGGACGCGACCTGCCCAGAAGATGGCGCAGGATCCTCCTTCCTACGTCGTTTATGTCGGCAATGCGCTCTTTAAGGTATTCATCCTCGATCTTGGAGAAGACGTCGATGTATTTTTTCAGGACTTCGGAGAAGATATAGGCTACGTTTATATGCTCTTTCTTCAGGCGCGAGATGACCTCTTCGATGAGCATGCGGTCCTCAAGCACCAGAAGGTGGGCGTCGAAGATCTGGGCCTCTTCCTGGCCCATCTCCGTGCCGATCTTCTTCTGCAGCTCGATGATCTCGCGGCGCGTCTTGATCAGGGCCTCTTCAAAGAGCTGGATCTGCAGCGGGATCTCGTCCTCCCTGATCGGCTCTTTGGGGACATTGATCTCCTCCCTGCCGATCCTGTAGGCATGCCCGATGCATATTCCGCTTGCCGCGGCTATTCCTTTGATAGTAAGCATTCTTATCCTTCGCTGGTGACGACCTTTTCCAGTTCCGTGATCGCCAGGTGCGCGTCTTCGCCGTCGGCCTCGATAATGATGGGGGTGCCGGTCTCAACTCCCAGCATCAGGATCCCCATGATGGATTTCCCGTTTACTTCCTCCTTATCGCGCTTGACGGTGATATGGGAATCGAACTTATTGGCTACCTGCACGAAGAGCGCGGCAGGCCGCGCATGCAGGCCCTGTTTATTCTTCACGACCAGTTTTTTCTTGATCAATCCCATCGCCTCTCCTAACCTACACTTCTTCCATAAGCCCCAGGATTATCTGGGCTAATTTCTCGGGGTTGTGCCTGATGACGTTGTCATCTATGACAGTGGCCTCGTCTTCGATGACCCGGTAACCCATGCTTTCTATTCTATTCCTGTCATTCACCACCAGGAACGAGCTCTGATTGGCGTAACGCCTGAGTATCTCGTCGGGAATATGAGCGGAGTTCACAATGCAATAATCGAGCGCCCGGGGGTGGCTGTGCGCAACCAGTACCTTCACGTGGTCCGAAGCGGTGTAGCCGTCGGTCTCTCCCGGCTGGGTCATGGCATTGCAGACATATATCTTCGTCGCGCCCGATGCGGCTACTGCCTCCTGGATCTCCCTGATGAGCAGGTTCGGGATGATGCTGGTGTAAAGAGAGCCCGGCCCCAGTATTATCAGGTCGGCCTCTTCTATCGCCTTCACTGCGTCCGGCGTCGCCTGCGGCTGGGCAGGCCTTAAGAATACGCGGTTGATCGGCCGGTGCGCCTTGGGGATCATCGTCTCGCCCTCGGTGGTAGTGCCGTCCTTATGCTGGGCTACCAGTATGACATTGCTTAAAGTCGAAGGGATCACCTGGCCCTTAAGCGCAAGGACGCGGCTTGTCTCCTTGATCGCTTTCTCAAAATCCCCGGTCAGGCGCGTCATCACCGTGATAAAAAGATTCCCGAAAGAGTGCCCGGAAAGCTGCGAGTTGGTATCAAAACGGAACTGAAAAAGGTCGCGCATCAGGGCCGGCGCATCGGCAAGCGCCACCAGGCAGTTGCGGATGTCTCCCGGAGGCAGGATATCAAACTCCTGGCGCAACCTTCCCGAAGAGCCGCCGTCGTCTGCGACCGTGACCACGGCGGTTATATTAGACGTATACTGCTTAAGGCCGGTGAGCAGGACCGCAAGGCCCGTTCCGCCTCCGATGGTCACGATCTTCGGGCCCCGGCCGAGCTGCTTTCTGGCATAAAGGATATCCACCAGCTCCGAACCGCGGGATGAAGGGATGAACGCCGCGATAAAAGAACGCATCATCCTCTTTACCCCGAGGATAAGGATAATAATCCCGGAGATGACGATCAGGGAGTCCAGCGCCTGGGTAATCCAGTGCACGTCCCTGCCCAGCTGGGTCGTGCCGAAGATCAGGAGGAGCACGCCGAAGGCGCCCAGGCCTATCCAGCGCTTGACCCCGATACCGGGATAAAACCATTTAAGAATGCTGCTGATCCTGGAAGTCATTTTTTGATATTTATTTTAAGGCTTCTTTTCGTCTTCCTGAGTGATCACCTTGACAACGGCCTTATCGTCGGTGCAGGCGCGCAGGGTGTCGCGGAAATACCTGTCTTTAAGAAGCCGGGAGATCCGGGCAAGGGCCTTCAGGTGCGGGCCGGCGGAGTCCTGGGGTGCGACAAGCAGGAAAAATATGTATGCCGGCTCACCGTCGAGAGAATCGAAATCGACCCCCTTCTTGGAGAGGCCGAAGGCGGCAACGAGTTTACTGACAGAGTCGGATTTTGCGTGGGGGATGGCAATGCCCTGGCCGATGGCGGTGGAACCGAGCGCCTCTCTGGCCATAAGGGCGTCAATAAGCTTATTGCGGTGGCGCTTCTCGATCTCGCCGGAGCCGATCAGGGCGTCTACCAGCTCTTTCATCACCTCGTCCTTCTTGGCGGTCTTAAGGTCCGTGGTGATAGCTTTTTTCGACAGGAAATCCATAATCTGCATGACTAGCTCCTTTCAAATTTCTAAAATATACTTTGCTAAAAAATTGGAGCGGGAGACGGGATTCGAACCCGCGACATCAACCTTGGCAAGGTTGCGCTCTACCAACTGAGCCACTCCCGCGTCGTTCGCTATAACTGCAGAACCATAGAACCATCATGGGCGGAAGAGGATTTGAACCTCCACGGGTTGCCCCACAAGGTCCTAAGCCTTGCGCGTCTGCCATTCCGCCATCCGCCCTCTGTTTTAAGTTCATAGAGCGGGTCAATGGTCAATAGTCTATGGCCCCTACTACCGACTATCGACTATAGACTATAGACCCGATCGAATAATTCAAGTGAGCCTCCCGCGGCTCGAACGCGGCACACCCACCTTAAAAGGGTGGTGCTCTACCAGATGAGCTAGAGGCCCAAATTTTCAAAAGAGCTAAAAACTATTTGTTTAAAGTTACTTATGGTTGCTTTTGTAACCTAACGCGACCTTACGTAACCCTACGTAACTTTAGGTAACCTAAAATTTAAGTATCTCTTCTTCCTTACTTTTCAAAAGCTCGTCAACCTTGGCGATGTATTTATCTACCAGCTTCTGCAGCTCGTCAATGCCGCGAAACTTATCGTCTTCGGCGATGACCTTATCCTTTTCCAGTTTCTCCAGCGCCTCCTTAGCCTCGCGCCTGACAGTGCGCAGCGACACCCTTCCCTCTTCCGCCATCTTGTGCACCACCTTGGCCAGCTCCTGGCGCCGTTCTTTGGATAAAGGCGGGACAGAGAGCCTGACTAACTTGCCGTCATTGGAAGGCGTGATCCCGAGGTTTGACTTCATGATCGCCCTTTCGATCTCCGGGATCGCCGTCATATCCCACGGCTGGATCACGATCAAGTGCGCGTCAGGCACGGAGATAGAAGCCAGTTGCTTCAGGAGGGTCGGCGTCCCGTAATAATCGACATGCAGCCCCTCGACGATCGCCGGGCTGGCCCTGCCGGTGCGGATCTCGGAAAACTCGCGGCTCACCGACTCAAAAGTCTTCTTCATCTTCTCTTCGCCGGAATGTAAAACTTCTTTCGTCGTCATCGCTTCCACCCTCCTTAAGCCACTACCGTGCCGATCTTTTCGCCCAGGATCGCGCGCTTGATATTACCTTCCTCATTCAGATTAAAGACGACTATCGGCAGGTTATTATCCATGCAGAGGCTCACGGCAGTAGCGTCCATCACCTTAAGTTTCTTTTTCAGGACGTCGATGTATCTTAAGCGGCTGAACTTCCTGGCGTCTTTGACCTTTAGGGGATCGGCGGAATAGACACCGTCTACTTTTGTCGCCTTTAATATAACGTTAGCGCCGATCTCCACCGCCCGTAAGGCTGCAGCGGTATCGGTGGTGAAATAGGGATTGCCTGTGCCGGCCACAAAGATCACTGCGCGGCCTTTCTCAAGATGCCTGATCGCCCTTCTTCTGATATAAGGTTCAGCGATGCGCTGCATCTCGATTGCAGTCATCACCCGGGTAGGCAGGCCGATCTTCTCCAGTACCGCCTGAAGCGCCAGGCCGTTAATAATGGTAGCCAGCATGCCCATATAGTCGGCTACCGACCTGTCCATATCCAGGCCGCGGGAACCGGTATTCTCTATCCCCCGGAAGATATTGCCTCCGCCCAGGACTATAGCTATATCCACCCCCAGGCCCCGGATCTCTTTGACCTGGCGGGAGATCGATTCCAGGACCCGCAGGTCAATACCGTGGGATTGCCTGCCCTGAAGTGCCTCACCGCTCAACTTCAGGACTACTCTCTTATAAACTGGTTTAGGCATTACTCGCCGGTCTTATAACGCGCAAACCTTCTGACTACGACGTTCTCGCCGACCTTGGTCACGATACTGCCCAGATAATCCTTGACTGTCATGGACGGATCTTTGACAAAGGGCTGGTCCAGGAGGCAGTGGTTCTTATAGAATAATTCCTTATCCTTTTCCTGCTCGATCACCTCCGCCGGCACATCCTCCCTCTTGATGTAGGCGGGGCTTGTAGCTGCGATCTGCATGCAGAGGTCCCTGGAGAACTGGGCAAAATCGGAATTCTTCGCCACAAAATCCGACTCGCAGTTGACTTCAAGCAGCACGCCGATCTTATTGCCGTGATGAATATAGGCCTCGATACGGCCTTCCTTGGCTGTCCGGCTGCTTTTTTTAGCGGCGATCTCAAGGCCGTGCTTACGCAGGAACTCCGCCGCTTTTTTCAGGTCTCCGCCCGCCTCTTCCAGCGCTTTTTTGCAGTGCGCGATAGACGCGCAGGTCATCTCCCTTAATTCCTTGATCAGATCTACTGATATCGCCATTTTATATTACACCTTTCTTTTTATTTTGGATTTGTCTTCCGGAATCTGTCCTGCCCGCCCTTTTTTGGTGGGGTGCTCCTCGCCCCCAACAGGCTCGGTGGTCTCGACTATCTCTTCTATCTCCTTGATCTCCTGCTCTTCTTCGGGTAAAATTACCGGCCCCTCTTCGCCCTTCTCTTCCTTCAGGGCCACGCCTTCCTGCGAAAGGTAGGAAAGGAACTTTTTCCTGCCTTCGATCACGGTATCCGCAAGGATCGAAGTGACCAGATGGATGGATTTGGTGGCGTCGTCATTGCCGGGGATGGGATAATCCACCAGGTCGGGATTGGAATTGGTGTCTATCAGGGCGATGATGGGGATGCCGAGCCTGCGCGCTTCATTTACCGCAGTCTCTTCTTTCTTGGTATCGACGATAAAGATGGCCTTGGGCATACGCTCCATCGGCACGATACCGGCAAAGTTCTTCTTTAATTTCGCCGATTCCTTCTCAAGGCGGGCGACCTCTTTCTTGGTGAGCTTGCTGAAGGTGCCGTCCTCGCGCATCTTCTCTATGTCTTTGAGCCGGTTGATGCTCTTTTTTATGGTGGCAAAATTGGTCAGGAGCCCTCCGGGCCAGCGGTCGGTGACGTAATACATCCCGGAGCGGATGGCCTCCTGCAGCACCACTTCCTGCGCCTGTTTCTTTGTCCCGACAAAGAGCACGTATTCACCCTTTGAGGTGACATCCAGCAGGAAATCCCTGGCGCGGTTAATGCATTCTTCGGTCTTTTCCAGGTCCACGATGTAGATGCCGCTGCGTTCGCCGAAGATGAACTTCTTCATCTTGGGGTTCCAGCGCTTGGTCTGGTGCCCGAAATGGACCCCTGCCTCTAAAAGCTTTTTGATCAGTTCTGATGGCACTTTTCTTATCCTCCCGTATAATATTTGCGTATAATCTTGGATTATACGTGATTACACAGATTTTTTTAGATTACACAGATTAAAGCTTCCAATCTGTGTAATCATTTTTTCAATCTGTGTAATCATTTTTTTCCAAATCCAAATTCCAAATAGACTCTTTTGGGATTTAAATGCAGGATTTGTTGGGTATAACCGCCTGCTCTTATCCGGCCGGCGGTTAAGACAATTGGGGATTTAACCCGGTTATTTGTAGTAATATACCATAATCTCCTCAAGATGCAACTATTTTTGCAGCTCTTGAAGGGAATAAAGCCTCCTGTAAAGCCCTCCCTGCGAGATGAGTTCGTTGTGCGTGCCCTGTTCTACGATCACTCCCTTGTCTAACACGATGATGCGCTGGGCATTACGCACCGTAGTAAGGCGGTGGGCGATGACAAAAACCGTCCTGCCCTGCATCAGCCTGTCCAGGGCCTCCTGCACGATCCGCTCTGCCTCGGTATCCAGCTGCGAAGTAGCCTCATCGAGGATCAATATCGGTGGGTTCTTTAATAACGCGCGGGCAATGGCGATCCTCTGGCGCTCTCCTCCGGAGAGCTTCATGCCGCGGTCTCCGATTACCGTATTATAACCTAACGGCAGATGCGCTATGAACTCATGGGCGTGCGCCAGCTGGGCCGCCTGTTCGATATCCCTGGTCCTGGCGTCGAGGTTTCCGTAAGCGATATTGGCCTTGATCGTATCATTAAAAAGGATCGTCTCCTGGGTCACGATGCCGATCGCCCCGCGCAATGACTTCAGGGTCAGGCCCCGGATATCCGCTCCGTCGATGAGGAGCCTCCCCTTTTTGGGGTCATAAAAGCGCGGGATAAGGTCTAAAAGCGTGCTTTTACCGGTGCCGCTTGGGCCGACCACGGCGACCATCTGGCCCTTTTCCACTTCCAGATTTACTCCCTTAAGCACCTGGTTATCGCCGTAATTGAACCAGACATCCTCGAAAACAATTTTTCCGGCGAAGGGGCGCATCTCCTGGGCATTCTCCCTTTCCCTGACTGAAGGCTCGGTTTCCAGGACCTCATAGATCCTCTCGCTGGCTGCCACTGCCTGTTCATTGATGGCGTTCACCTGGCTTAATTTCTTGAATGGCCGGATGAGCGATAAAAGGGAGCCCAGAAATAGCCCGAACACGCCGAAAGAAAGCGTGCCGGCGATCACCTCCCTGCCTCCCCAGAAAAAGACAAAGACTCCGGCGATGCAGCCTAAGAATTCTGTGCTCGGCCCGACCAGGAGCATGCGCTTGATGGATTTCATGGCCAGGCGGTAATAATCGTGGTTCACTTTTTTAAACTTTTCTATCTCGTAGCCCTCCATATTAAAAGCCTTGACAATGCGCGTGCCGATGATCGTCTCATAAAGCAGGGAATTGATATCCGCCATCTTCTCCTGGCCTCTCTTGGAGAGGCGGCGCAGGACCTTACCCACCATGACGATGGGGAAAGCGATCAGGGGCAGAAGCACAAAAGCGATCAGGGCCATCTTGAAGTAGATAAGAAAGGTAAGGAGGGTGAAGATGACCACCTGCATGGTCTGATAGACCAGGTCTGTCGAGCCGTAGGAGACAGCATTCTCCACGAGCTTCACGTCGTTAGTGATGCGTGACATGAGCTCCCCGCCGCGCTTATGGGTAAAATAGTCGAGCGAGAGGGACTGCAGCTTGGTATAGAGTTTATCCCGGATATCCTTGACCACCGACTGGCCGATATCGGACATGAGGTAGCTCTGGAAGAATCCGACCAGGCCCTTGAAAAGAAAAAGCGCCAATACCCCCGCCGCAATATAGACCAGCATATCCTGCGCCGGAGTATTATTGATCTTATCGATAAAATCAGCCAGAAAGGCAGGGAGTTTAGTGGGGATAATGATCTTTTTATTAGTCAGGACCTTGTCTGCCAGGGGCACGATCATGGCCAGCTGCACCCCGTCAAAAATCGCGGAAAACCCCATAAAAACCGAAGCTAAGAGGAACTTTCCGGTATAGGGCCGCACAAAACGCAGTAACCTCATGTAATCGCGCATCTTTTAAACCTCCTGGTATAATCCTCAAGCATAATTATAGATTATACCTGATTACACAGATTAATTCAGATTACACAGATTACAAGCTTTTATCTGTGTAATCTGCTTTAAAAATCTGTGTAATCATAAAACAGCCTCCAAAAGAAGAATTATTTTATCATATTCATTGACTTGTGTCGAGTATTTTGATATTATTTTTTCATGCCAAAATTAAGGATTGCGGTCATCGGCGTTGGGCATTTAGGCAGCATCCACGCCAAGATCTACAAAGATATCCCCTCCTGCGAACTGGTAGCCCTCTGTGACACGGACTCAAAGCGCCTGAGCGAAGTCTCAGCCGGCCTTGGAGTACCGGGATTCACCGGCCACCGCGAACTTTTCGGCAGGGTGGATGCGGTCAGCGTCTCCACCCCTACCAAAATGCATTGTCCTATCGCCCTGGACTTCCTCAAAAATAAGGTCCACTGCCTGGTGGAAAAACCCTTTACCCTTAACCTCAGGGAGGCGGATTCCCTGATCAGGGAGGCACGCAAAAACTCTCTCATCCTGCAGGTCGGCCACATCGAACGCTTTAACTCCGCTTTTGCCGCCACCAAGGAACTCATCAAAGAGCCCAAGTTCATCGAATGCCACCGCCTGAACCCCTTTACCGGACGTTCCCTGGATGTGGGGGTGGTGCTGGATGTGATGATCCACGATATAGATATAATCCTGGGCCTTGTCCCTTCGCCCGTAAAGAGGCTTGAGGCTGTCGGAGTCAATGTCCTCACCTCATTTGAGGATATCGCCAACGCCCGCCTCACTTTTAAGAACGGCTGCGTGGCCAACCTTACCGCCAGCCGCGTCTCCGACGAAACCATGCGTAAGATCCGCATCTTCCAGGAAGATACCTACATATCCCTGGACTACAAAGAAGCGGCTGCCTCCGTATACAGGAAAGCCGCAACCGGAATAACCAGGGAAAACCTGCCCATTGAAAAAGAGCAACCCCTCCAGAAGGAACTGAATGCCTTTGTGGATTGCGTCATAAACCGAAAAACACCCCTTGTCTCAGGCCCAATCGGCCGTCAGGCGCTTGAATTAGCCCTCAAGATCCAGGGACTCATATGGCAAAGAAGATCTTAATCGTCAGCGGCGAGGCTTCCGGAGACCTGCACGCCGCAAGCCTCACCCGGGAGATCCTTAAACTCTTACCCGGAACAAAGATCCTTGCTGTCGGAGGCGAAAACTTACGCCAGGCAGGCGCGGAGATAATTTACGATATCAAGGGTCTCTCGGTGATCGGGCTCTTTGACGTCTTAAAGAAACTTCCCGCGTTCTTCGCCTTAAAAAAGTTTCTCCTTGAGAGGATCCGGCAGGAAGGTCTTGATGCAGTGGTCTTCGTGGATTTCTCCGGTTTTAACCTGCGCTTAGCCAGGGAGCTGAAAAACTCCGTGCCGGCCGTCTATTACGTCAGCCCGCAGGTATGGGCCTCGCGCCCCGGGCGGGTGAAGACGGTCAAACAATACATCAAAAAAATGATCGTCCTCTTTAAGTTCGAGGAAGAGTTCTATAAAAAATACGGCGTAGACGCCGGTTTTGTCGGCCACCCTCTGCTGGATATAGTAAGACCCGAGATGCAAAAGCAAGAATTACTGGATAATCTGAAGTTCTCCGCGGACAGGCCCACCATTGCCCTTCTTCCGGGCTCCCGTAAACAGGAGGTCAGGAATATCCTGCCCGTAATGCTAGAGGCAGCTAAGCTGATCAACGACGATCTCACCGCGCAGTTTGTGGTCGCCAAGTCAACGTCGGTGGACTGGCAGGTATATGATCAAATTATCAGGCGCTCAGGAGGTATAGAGGTAAAGACCGTAGAGGGCAAGACCTACGACTGCCTGAACATTGCTGACTTCTGCCTGGTCTGTTCGGGCACGGCAACCCTTGAGACAGCGATCATGCAAAAACCCTTCTGCCTGATCTATAAAATGAGTCTCCTGAATTACCTGCTCTACCGGCCGCAGGTGAGGCTTCCTTACATCGGGATGGCCAATATCGTGGCGGGTAAAAGGGTTGTCCCTGAGTTCATCCAGTTCAACGCAAACCCCAAAAAAATCGCGCAGGAGGCTTTGCGCATCCTGCGCGACAAGAAAGAGTTTCAGAAAATCACGGAGGACCTGGCTGCTGTAAGATCCTCGCTCGGCCCGCCCGGCGCCGCCAGGCGCGCTGCAGAAATAATTACAGGCCTATTGAGCAGCCGTTCTATTTCTTGACGACTTTAAAGGAATAACTGCTGGTATCGCTCTTCCATCCCTCGTAAGAGATGGCCCGCACTGTCCAGGTATAGACCTGGCCTGCCTGAAACCGATCCACCCCTACCGCAAAGGAATGATCCGGCGAAGTGACCTTTTCGCTGATGATGAGTTCGGCATCCTGGCCGACATAACCTTTATAGAGCTTGAATTCGCAATAAGAAACTGTCATCAGGTCATGGACGTACCACCTGAACTCCAGGGAATCCTTAGCCGTCAGGTCTATCTCTTCCCTGGTAGGATAACTCAGGTCAGGAGGAGGAGGCGCATCCATGTCCCGCGCACCGCCTAAGGAAAAAGCCGGGCCCGACAAAACCAACAGAAACGCTGCCCCCAGGACCAACTTCATTATCTGTCTCATAGCCCCTCCCCTCTTTTAACTTGCCCTGGCCGCTTCGATGCGTTCATCGACCGGCGGATGGTCAAAAAAGAAAAACTTTATCAGTGGATGCGGCGAGCGGTCAGCAAGGTTCTGGGCGCTCAATTTCTCCATCATCGAGATGAAGGCCTCCTTAAGACCGGTGGCCTTAAGCGCCAGGAGGTCTGCCTTCCTTTCGAACCTGCGGCTGATAAAGTTAGTAAACGGCTCCATGACCAGCCCGAAGAGCGTAAAATAAAGTGCCAGCACCGCAAGGGCAGTGACGTCTCCCAGCGAAGGAAGCCCGAAAAATCCCAATACAAAGCGGCTGCTTGCGTGGATAAGATAAAAACAGCCGATGGTCAGGCCTGAGTTTATCAGTATGAGCCTGACCAGATGCTTCAGTTTGTAATGCGCCAACTCATGGGCCAGGATCACCTCGATCTCATCGTAGCTGTATTTGTCTTTCAGGGTATCGCTTAAAATCACGCGGCGGCTCCTGCCCCAGCCTAGAAGCGCGGCATTCGCCTTCAGGGTCTTTTTGCTCAGGTCTATTTCAAAGCAATCAATGACCCTGACCCCGAACTTGTCCCCCAGGGCAAGGAGGCGTTTTTTAAGCGTCTCGTCGGATAACCTCTTATATTTAAAGAAAATCGGCACGATCAGTATTGGAGCAAGCCTGGCCAGGATCAGGCTGAAAAATATATAAAAAACAGAGGCGATCAGCCACCATAGGCCGGGGCTCAACGCTAGGATATAATAGAAACCGCTTAAAAGGATAAGGGCGATGATATAGGAGACTGCGGCGGCCTTCAGCTGGTCCAGGAGCCAGTCTTTTATTTTCTGGGTGGAGAGAGAAAACTTATGCTCCAGAGTATAGGAACGGTAGAGATTAAGCGGCAGGGTAAGAAGGTAATATCCGAGGGAGAGCGCAAACAGGTTCAGGGGGACGATGAGTTGGGGGAACAGTGTGTATTTAAAAATGAGCCTCGCCAGGGCCTGGGGCAATCCTGAGGCGAGAAAGGCAAGCAGCAGGAAGAGCAGGAAGAATATATCCAGTATCGCCAGCTGGTATTTCAGCCGGGAGTAACTCCTGGCTTTTTCCTGTATAGGGGACGGTTCTTTGCTCCCTAACATAATGGTGTATATCAACTTATAACTTAGCCTCTGCTCAAAATTTTCACTAGATTTCTGACAATGAGGGCATTATAACTCATTGAGAGAGTAGGGGTAATTTTAATAAGAACCGTCCCCTATGGTTGAATATTGATGAAGGTGCGTACTGAGCCGTGACTTGTCTTCTTGCGGGTAAAATAAACCTTTCCCGGGCAGAGTGCAAAGATCGTGGCCTGGCCCCTGGTATTTACTCCCGCTTTGTAGGGCGGCATGTTCCTTACCAGGATCTGGCCTGTCTTGACGCTCATGCCTGCTGAGACCTTCAACATCTTATCTTTCTTCGGTGTTGCTTTACCTCCAGCCATAGCATCCTCCTCAAGTAATAGATCAGTTAAATTCTAAATTCCAATATCTAAATCCCAAACAATTTTTAAATTCCAATTTTCCAAATTCACCTGTTTGGGATATTGGGATTTCTGATTTGGAATTTGTTTAGAATTTCGGATTTGGGATTTAGGATTTCAATAGTAGCACAAATTCACTAATCCAGCAAGGCTTCTTCGTCTTTTGCCGGGATGTAGGCATTGATGCCCTTTTGGGAGAGTGCCCCGCTAAAGGCCTCTGCCTGGTCAGGGTCGGCATGCACCAGAAAGACCCTTTTTAGAGGAAGGCAGGCCGCGACAAAAGAGAGCAGCTCATTACTATCCGCATGCCCGGAAAAGGCGTTGATGACTATGACCTGCGCATTTAATTCGTATTCCACGCCGAAGATGCGCACAAAGGGCAATTTTTCGACGATCTTTTTACCCAGCGTATCCCTGGCCATGTAGCCGACGACAAGGATGGTATTACGGGAATCCTCGATATTATTGATCAGGTGATGCAGTATCCTTCCGGATTCGCACATCCCGCTTCCGGCGATGATGATCATCGGCTGCCTGTCGGCGTTTAGGGCCTTTGAGTGCTGCTTATCGCGGATGAACTTTAACGAAAGGGATTCAAACGGGCTCTTTCCCTGCGCGATCAGCTCGCGGGTCTGGTTATCCAGAAAGTTCACATTGTGCCTGAATAGATCCGTAATGCTGGTCGCCAGCGGGCTATCCACATATATAGGTATTGCCGGGATGAGTCTGGCCTCGATCAGCTCGTTCAGGAAATAAAGCACCTCCTGCGTGCGCTCAAGGGCAAAAGACGGGATAAGGACCTTGCCCCTGCGCGCTACGGTAGAATTGATCGCTTCTTTCAGTTTGGTCTTTGCCTCTTCTATCGGCGGATGCACCCTGCCTCCGTAGGTACTCTCGATGATCAGATAATCCAGATCTTTAGGTACGGCCGGGTCATTCAAAAGGGGCAGGTCCTTCCTGCCCAGGTCCACGGCATAACCCAGGCGGATATTGCGCAGGCCCTCTTTTATATCCAGCACGATGATGCTGGAACCCAGGATATGGCCGGCGTTAAGAAGGGTGGCAAAAATATTTTTTGCCACGCAGAACCTCTGGCCGTAAGAGATGACCCTGAACCTTTTTGCCGCAGCCAGCGCCTCGGCCGCGGTATAGAGCGGCCTCCTTAAAGGCAGCCCCAGGCGGCGGTTGATCTTGTTCACGTATTTGATGTCTTCCTCCTGGATCCTGCCTGAATCTTCAAGCATGAGGCGCGCCAGGTCGCGGGTTGCGGAAGTAGCATAGACCTTGGAACGCAGGCCCTTTTTGACCAGGTTCGGGAGATTGCCGCAATGGTCCATATGCGCGTGGGAGACGACCAGCGCGTTTATCGAGTGGGGATTATAGTTAAAGGTGCTGTTTTGCAGGTAGAACTCTTCGCGGTGCCCCTGGAATAAGCCGGCATCGAGCAGGACCTGGGACCTTCCCGTCGAGACAAGATGGCTTGAACCGGTAACATTGCGCACCCCGCCTAAGAACTTTAATGTTATGGCCATGGGATCAGACCCTCGCCCTTAATTTATAGACTACCAGTATCACCAGTATCACGTAAACGAAACTCACCAGCATGAGAAAACTGTTTTTGGCGAAATATTCCACCAGGGCGTAAGGATTGCGCAGGATATTGCTGCCTACGCCGTAAAGGATGTACTGTATCCAGTACATCTTAAGAGGGGAACCTAAAATTACCGCGGCCAGGTATTTTTTAAAACGGATACCGGTCAGGCCCGCAGCCAGGTCCATGAACCGGTAGGGTATGAGGGGCGTAGCCCGGAAGATAAAGAGCCAGAGGAAACTGATCTTGCCCAGGCGCTGATCCAGGTCTTCGTACTTCCGGGAGAGCTTTTTCTCCACATACGCCCTGCCCAGGGTGCGCGCCAGGTAAAAAAGGATAAACGCGTTACAGGTCTCGGCGATACAGATGAATAACGTGCTCCATCCGGGGCCGAAAAACAGGGCGCCGCTGAGCCAGAAGACATCCTTGGAGAAAAAGACAAAGAACGTTACCACCACATAGAGCGCGACATAAAGTGTGCCGCTGTAGGCCAGAGGAAAACCCTTCAGTGATTTCTGGACCGCCTCGGCGTCTAATTTAAAGGACTTTCCCGCCTGCCACAATAGGACGAACACCAGGATTAAAAGCAGAAACATGAGCTCCTGCTTATGTTTTCTGATCGGCATCGGGATTCTTTAGGTCACGAAAAGGTTGCGCGATGAGAACTTTCCGTCTGTAGTGAGGTTTACGCCCAGCCTCTTTAAGCCCACTTCATCGCCGGGGGTGGGGATATGGGTCATGTGCACTTCGCAGCCCCTCAGCTCCACAAGTTTCTCCATGGCGAGTTCCGCGGTGTGATTGGTAGTCGCGCTTATGGAGAGCGCAATCAGGGTCTCTTCAAGATCAAGGCTCTCAGACTCGCTGTCCAGGATACCTTCTTTGAGTTTGGCGATCTGATTGATGATGTGGGGAGAAAGCAGGAGTATCTCATCCGGGATATTTGCTATCTGCTTAAGGGCGTTGAGGATCAGGCTTGAAGCAGCATGCATCAGCCGCGAGTTCTTTCCGGTAAAGATCCGGCCGTCGTTCAACTGGATAGCTGCCCCGCAGAATATCCCTTCATTGCCTTTACCCTTGGCCTCTGCCTCTTCTGCGGCGCGCCGGGCTGCCTCTACCACGGTCCGGTCCGTTACTTTGATACCCAGCTCCTCCATCAGGAGCACCACCCTGTCTACGGTCTCCTTTTTTTCAATACCCATGACATATTCGGCATTATAACGGAAATACCGGCGGATCAGCTCCTGTCTTGCCGCTTCCTGCACCGTCTTATCGTCGACGATGCCGAAACCTGCGCGGTTTACCCCCATATCCGTAGGCGAATTGTACATCGGCAGGTTGACATTTTTATCGAAGATCCGGGTCAGGATCAGCTTCAGGATGGGAAAGCTCTCTACGTCGCGGTTGTAATTGATGGCGGTCTTATTGTATTTGTTGAGGTGGAACGGATCGACCAGGTTGAAATCCTGGATATCGGCGGTAGCTGCCTCATAGGCTACGTTCACCGGATGTTTCAGCGGCAGGTTCCAGATGGGGAAGGTCTCAAACTTTGCGTATCCGGCGTTTATCGAGCGCTTGTGCTCCTGGTAAAGCTGCGAAAGGCAGACGGCGAGTTTTCCGCTGTTAGGGCCGGGTGCGGTGACTACAACGATGGGATTTTTACTTTCGATGTAATCGTTCTTGCCGAGACCCTTATCGCCGACTATCGTATCCACGTCCGCAGGGTAGCCCTCTATCGGATAATGCAGGTATACTTTGACGCCGCGGCGTTCCAGTTTATTCTTAAAGATCGCTGCCGAAGGCTGGTTGGCAAAACGGGTGATCACCACCGCCAGGATATCCAGGCCCCATTTACGCAGGTCATCGATCAATTTCAGGGTGGCTGCGTCATAGGTAATTCCGAAGTCGCCGCGTACCCTGCCCTTTTCGATGTCTCCGGCATAGATGGCCAGGACGATATCGATCTTATCTTTGAGCTGCTGCAAGAGCCGGATCTTCACATTGGGGTCATAACCCGGCAAAACCCTGGCAGCGTGGTAATCAAAACAGAGCTTGCCTCCGAACTCAAGGTAAAGCTTATTGTTAAACTTCTTCACCCGGTCCAGGATCGCCGCGCTCTGCTCTTTCAGGTATTTTTCATTGTCAAATCCTGCTCTCTTCATCGCCTCTCCTGGTATAATGTTTCAGGTATAATCGCAATGCATTATACCTGATTACACAGATTTTTAATAAAGATTACACAGATTAAAGCTTCTATCTGTGTAATCTGCTTTTATAATCTGCGTAATCATAAATATGATTTTTATAGGCTGACTATTTTTTAAAGACCCATTATATTATAGCGGCTAGATCAGGGCAAGATAATCCTTGCCTTCGGTAAGCGGGTTCAGGGAATGTTCGATCTTAAGCCCGTCCTTTTGCCCCTTAAGGTCGATCCTCTCGCGCTTGTCGGCGGGTGCTATCACCTCTATCGTGGGACGGAAGGGATCATCATCATTCTCTTCCCTGACCACGCCGATGCGGCCGTCGCTTAACGCCACCAGTGTCCCGACAGGCCAGACACCGATCAATTTAAAGAACTCATCCAGAAGCACGGGATCAAAGGTCGCGCCCTTCTCCCTCTGCATCATGCCATATACTATTTCGGGGGGATAATCCGCCTTATATCCCCTCCTCTGAGAGAGGGCGTCATAATAATCACAGGTAGAGACGACAAGCGATGCAATATGGGGACGTCCGTAAAAGTGCGTCTTCGGGTATCCGCTAAGGTCATATTTGATATGGTGTTCGAAACAGACCACCACCGGCAGGATGCCGAGAGAGCCGGTGTATTTAAGCATGATCTCAGCGCCCAGCAGCGCATGGCTTTTGATCACGGTAAACTCCTCTTCTGTCAGGCGGCCGGGCTTACGGATGACTTTACGCGAAATATAACTTTTGCCGATGTCATGAAAAAGTGCTGCGATCCCTACGTCCAACATTTCGTCTTTGGCGAATCCGAGCCTGGAGGAAAAATACATGGAGAGTATGGAGACGTTCAGGAGGTGCGAAAAGGTCTTCAAGTCGTAGCGCTTGAGGGTGGCGAAGTTCAGCAGCTCCTGATACCGGCCAAGCAGGTTCTCCATGACCCCGGTAACAGCCAGCTGCAGGCCGAGGCGGTCGATCTCTTTTTCGTTGAGGATCGCCTCGAGAGACTCCCCGACTGTCTTGAGGGATTCCTCATAAATACTTAAATGGCTTATGGCCTTCTCAACCTGTATATCGGCTGCCGTGCCGGATGAGACCCTGATCTTTCCGGCAGAGATATTCTTGACACCCCGCAGCGCCAACTCCTCCTGCGCTTCTTTTTTTAGCTCTTCCTTCGGTGCCACCAAAAAACTGATAAACTCACTCAGCTCTTCCTGATTGAACTCGCGCAGGATCTCGATCCTCTCGATCCCTCTTTGTTTTAGATAGAGGATTGCCGGGCGCACGTTGCGGCTCAGGTCAAAGAATATCTCCTTTTCAAAGGCCAGTTCCTCTCCGACGATGCCGATGACAAGCTCCTTCTTCTCCTCCAGGACCTCTCTGATGCTGGAATAAGCCTTCTCCACCGACTTCTTAAACTGGGGGTGCCAGTCGGGATAGAGCCGGGCTACCTGAAGGGCGCTGATCAGGTCGCGGAATGCGCTCTCTATTTTTTCTTTCAGGCCCATTTCTTAAGCAGCTCCTGTGCTTTCTTCCTGACGCTCCTGCTCCAGAAAAATCCGCCCTTGCTTAACGCCTCTAAGTAAGGCCGGGCGTCCCTGAAGGAAGCATCTTCGATGACCTTTATATTCTCAAGGAGTAATTTATTCTTTTTGCCGAATGGGTTGGGAAGCATAAGGAGTTTCTCCATGGCCTGCCTGCGGCAGTATTCGTCATCGGATAATACCAGCAGGGCCTCTTTCTTCAGAAAGAAGGTTTCATTCTCAAGGACTGAAAAGAGGAACTCTTTATCGGGCTCGCCGGAATTGCGCATGGATCTGAGGATCTCAAGCTTAACCATCGGCATGGAAAGATAAAACATCCCTTCCAGCATCCTTAAGGCCTCCGGAGAACCGATTCGGCCGAGGCTGCGGATGACCTTCTCCTGCAGGTCCGTGTCTGAACGCTTACTTTTAAGCCTTTCCAGGAATAGCGGCTCATCCTGCGGGAAGAATTTCAGCCAGAGCGCTAAAACATGGACATTTACCCTGCCTTCTTCGAATATCTTCTTAAGGTAGGCCCCGGCATCTGAGGCGCTCTTTTTTAGTCTCGTGATAAAATAATCTATCCCGGCTTCAGGCTCTTCGGAAAAAACCGCGTTCTCGGTAAAATCGCCGATATGTTTTTCGATACCTTCAAACATAGGTATCAGCGCGCTGTCAGTTTTCGCCTTCTCATCCAGCACTTCGGCGGCTTTTTTCAGGAACCAGAGGCTCTTTCCCCCGGCCGCCGCAAGACACTCTTTCTCAAGCCGCTCCAGGACCAGGGCCAGGGCTTGCGGATCATCCTCCGCGAGGACCAGGTTAAGCAGGATATAGCGGTAATTCTCCTGTGCCTGGCCTCTGCTGAACTCAAAATGCGCCCCCCCTTCCCTTTCCCCGGAGAGCGAGATCAGGGCGTGGCGGTAGAGCGGCGAAATCTCGGTGCTTTCCGGGCTAAGGAAGAGCTCTTTGATCTTCTTTCTCACCCGGGGGTCGGCCTTTAAGGCAGCCGCCCCTTTTATCTTCTCCGAAAGGGCGGGGGCTACCTGAATATGGGTATCTTCGTCAAATAGCCGGGAGAACAAAGCCAGGCTCTGATAGTTAAAGTTCTCATCCTGGGTAATGCCCCGGATCAATTCTTCGGTCAGATCATCCTTGCCCAGATCCGTGAAAAAATGCCTGATCATCTCCAGGTTCTTTTCTTCGAAGACGCCCTTATCCCTGAGGACCGAACGCAGGAGCTCTCGCGAGCAGGAGTTGAACTTATCGCTGTTTTGCGCCTTAAGATAATCCAGGAAACTGCGCACACTCTTAAGCAGCTCCTCATCCTCAAGGAGGTCCTTTGTCCGGAACTTGCTGATTATATTCTCAAAATTATCCGCGAAATCGCTCAAACGTTGCGCATCGACCTTCTGGACCGCCTCTTTAAAAAGATAGGCCCAGATATCTTTGGCTTCTTCGCCTTCGGAACGCAGAAACTCCGAATAATCAAGCTCCTCGACCGCGATGTGGGGCAAGTCCTGCGAACCCAGAATATTCTGCAGCCCCCCGGCTTTGAGGATCTCCCTTACGGGCAGAGAGACCGCTGCGAAAAAACCCAGAAGCTCCTCTGCGGTGAGGCCGCGCCTGAACTCGACTGACTTGATCTTGCGCAGGTGCCATAATTGGGCAAGGTCGACATAGAGGCCCTGTTTGCGCCAGTGCCTGCCGTCGATAAAAAGGGAGTCGGGAGTGATCCCGATCTTTAACGGTTCAAGGAAGATAAAGATGGGGTCGAACTTCTCTTTAAAGCTCTCTACGGATTTGATGAAGTAGGGGTGCTCTTTCGGGTAGGCAGAGGCATTGTTGAGGACAATGCGAAGGGCTTTGAGAAAATCGATCAGGGCTTCGTCTTTATTCACGGAAGTTATTTTACCTCTAAACTAATCTGCCTGCAAGAATAAATAGGATACGCAGAAGCGCAACCTCATTAAAAACAGAGGCGTTCCCGGTCAAACCCCTGACTAAGAACGCCACTGTCCTTATTATGTTTTAATTCTTAACGGAGCACTACGGCGTGCTCGATTATTTAATAAAGAGCATCTCCCGGTATTTGGGCAGCTCCCAGTGTTCATCAGAAACCACGCTCTCCAGCGCATCCGCATGTTTCCTGATGTGCTCCATAAGGGGCTTGAGCTCCCTGAAGTAGACATCCGCGCGTTTTTCGGCATTCAGTCCCTTAGTGCGCTCAAGAAGCCTCATCATCTCTTTGGTGTTGCGCCGGACATAGTAAATCTTTGCTGCCACATCAGCCAGATGTGCCTTCTGATCATCCAGGGCCGCCTTATCGAGCCTCACTTTCCCTTCCTTTTTCAGGCGCACCAGCTGTGCCAGATTATCGGAGAGCAGCTTCTGATATTCAAGGCCTGCTGGGACTACGCTGGCATTAACCATCTCGTTCAAGGTATTCGACTCGATCTCAAGCGTCAGGTCGTACATGTGGACCCAGATGTGATAACGCGCCAGGATCTCTTCGCGGGAGAAGACCTTATATTTTTCAAAAAGCTTGATATTCTTTTCCTTGGTCAGCGCCTCTAAGGCCTCAGCAGTAGAGGCGACATTGGGAAGGCCTCTTTTCTTTGCCTCTTTCACCCACTCCGGAGAATAGTTGTTTCCCTCAAAGCGGACCTTTTTTGTCTCTTTAAAGACGGTGGCCACGGTCTTAAGGACCCTGGTATTCAGGTCTTTGCCCTGGGCTTTCTGGGTCTGGCCTGCCACATAATCGAGGCTCTCGGCGATTATGGTATTAATTACCGTTAGGGCAGTGGAGATGTTCTGCGAAGAGCCGACAGCGCGGAATTCGAACTTTGTCCCGGTAAAGGCAAAGGGTGAAGTACGGTTCCTGTCCGTGACGTCCTTGTTGAATCTGGGCAGGCGCGCAATCCCCAAGTCAATAATATCCCTCTTTGAGATCCTGGATTTTACGCCCCTCTCGATCATGTCTAGTATCCTGGTCAGCTGGTCTCCCAGAAAAACGCTCATGATCGCAGGAGGCGCTTCGTTTGCGCCTAAACGGTGTTCATTGCCTGCCATGGCGATACTTGCACGCAGAAGGTCGGCATGCAGATATACGGCCCTTAAGACCGCGGCCAAAACTGCCAAGAACTGCAGGTTATCTTCGGGAGTCTCGCCGGGGTTAAGCAGATTATTGCCCTTGCTGTCGGAGAACGACCAGTTAAGATGCTTTCCGCTTCCGTTTATCCCGGCAAAAGGCTTTTCATGCAAGAGACAGATCAGATTGTGGCGTAAAGCCACCTTCTTCATCAGTTCCATCAGAAGCTGGTTGTGGTCCGCGGCAATATTTGATTCTTCAAAGATAGGCGCGAACTCGTACTGGTGCGGGGCGACTTCATTGTGCCGCGTCATTAAAGGAATCCCCAGTTTATAGGCCTCCTCTGCCACTTCAAACATAAAGTTGACTACGCGCTCCTTGATCGTCCCGAAGTACTGGTCCTCAAGCTGCTGGCCCTTTGGTGAGGGTGCGCCGATCAGGGTGCGTCCGGTCAATAAAAGGTCCTGCCTCAAATTATAATAATGCCGGTCGATCAGGAAATACTCCTGCTCCGGGCCGCAGGTAGAATACGCCTTTTTTATGTCCTTATGGCCGAAAAGTTTAAGCAGGCTCACCGCAGATTTACTCAGGGCCTCCTCCGAGCGCAAAAGAGGCAGCTTTTTATCCAGCGCTTCGCCGTGGTAGGAAATAAATATGGTAGGGATGCAGAGGGTCTTTCCCAGGGTACTTTCTATGATAAAGGCGGGGCTTGAAGGATCCCAGGCAGTATAACCGCGCGCCTCAAAGGTGGCGCGGATGCCGCCGGAAGGAAAGCTTGAGGCATCTGGCTCACCCTGGATCAGTTTATCCCCTGAAAATTTCTCAATCACCTTTCCCGGGCCGGCGATAGAGATAAAACTGTCATGCTTTTCCGCGGTCAGGCCGGTCATCGGCTGGAACCAGTGGGTATAGTAGGTAGCACCCTTACTGATCGCCCAGTTCTTCATGGCACCGGCGATCTCATTGGCCTGCTCCAGGGTGATAGTCAGGCCTTCATTCATCCAGCGCTTAAAGGCGCTGAATGTAGCCTTTGAGATGTATCTCTGCATAGTGGCGAGGTTAAAGGTGTTCTCGCCAAAATAAGCGGAAATCTTCTTCGGCATCTTTACCTTTTCCAGCTCCACTGACTTGACCCTGAATAAGAGCTCCTGCCTTAATCCCATATTAGCCTCCTTGAACTTTCCTTCTTCAGGGGTTTATTTTATCATATTTTTCCCTAAAAATAAAAGTGTTCTTTATTCTTTTAATGCTCCAGCCATTTTTTTAACTATCTTGGCAATGGCCAGACACGCCGTCAATCCCGGAGATTCAATGCCTACCAGGTTGATAAAACCTGTAAGGCCCTCCTCAGCTTCATGGCGGATAATATAATCCCGGAAATCTTCTCCCGGGCCCTGCAGTTTTGGCCGGATACCCGAGGTATCGGGAAAAAGGTCGTCTTGTTTGATAAAAGGCAAGAAGCTCTTTACGCTTTCATAGAATTTCACCTTTTTGGATTCATCTATCCGGTAATCTAACTTTTCCACATACTCATCATCCGGCCCAAGCCGCAAACCCCCGGCTAAATCCGGTGTTGCATGTATTCCGAGGCCCGCACGGCCGTGTTTGGGCACAGGATAAACCAGCCGTTTTATTAATTTTGCCCTAGCCAGGTTAACCCGGAAATAATCGCCTTTACAAGGCTTGAGGCGATACTCGTCACTATTTAGCCCAAGGAGGCCTGAGACTTTATCCGAATCCAGGCCTGCAGAGTTAATCAGAATGCGCGTGGAGAATCTAAACGTACCTTCATCTGGGTCTTCTACCGTAAGCTCAAAACCATCTTTGGTCTTCCCTGCGACCATGAACTGCGTATTATAGGCGATTGTCCCTCCGGAATCCAAAAAGTGCTCTGCGAGGCGCTTCATCAGGCTATGCGAATCCAGGATCCCTGTAGAAGGAGAAAAAATGGCTGCTTCTGCCCTGATATTAGGCTCAATGGCCGTTATTTCATTTTTATTCAGCCACTTCAGGTCGCTTACGCCATTCTTAAGGCCCTGCTCAAGAAGCGCTTCTAAATCCGTTACCTCGTCCTTATTAATGGCTACGATCAGCTTGCCGATTTTTTCATGCACGATATTATTATTTTGCAGGAATTCATAAAGCAGCTCTTTTCCTTCGATGCAGGTCTTATGCTTGAAAGAGCCGGTCGGATAATATATCCCGGCGTGGATCACTTCGCTGTTGCGGGAACTCGTCTCCTGACCAAAGGAATGATGCTGCTCAATCACCACGATATCCTTATGGGCCTTAGACAACTCATAAGCTACTGCCAAGCCGACAACTCCGGCACCGATCACAGTAATATTTACCTTTTCCATTAAATGAGCAGACAACTTACGGAACGAGCTTTAGCTGAGTGAACGTAAGTTGTAGCTGCCTCGTTTAATTATATCCAACGTCTGCGAATTTATCCCGAGCGTACGCAGCGGATTTCGAAGAAATCTGCAAGTGTCTACGCGAGGGAGGGATATAGGTTTACTTTATTATTATAACAAAAACTGGTTAAAAAAACAGGGACGGTTCTGAATTTTATTGAACCGTCCCTTATTTTTTTCCCTAGCCAGCTAAGCCGGTAACGGACTTAGACCAATCCCTGGTCGATCATGGCATCGGCGACCTTGACAAAACCGGCGACGTTTGCGCCGTTTACGTAATTGATGTAGTTTCCTTCCTTGCCGTACCTGACGCACTGTTCATGTATTGCGACCATGATCCCGTGGAGCCTCTCGTCGACCTCTTCGCGCGTCCAGGAGAGCCGCATGCTGTTCTGGGACATCTCAAGGCCGGAAGTAGCCACGCCGCCGGCGTTAGCCGCTTTACCGGGAGCATAGAGGATCTTGGCTTTCTGGAAGACCCTTACCGCTTCCGGGGTAGAAGGCATATTCGCGCCTTCTCCGATTGCGATGCAGCCGTTCTTAACCAGGGCCTCTGCGTCTTTTTCGTCTATCTCGTTCTGGGTGGCAGAAGGAAAAGCGATGTCGCATTTGACTTCCCAGGGTTTTTTGTTTTCGACATATTTGCACTTGAACTCATCTGCGCAATCCTTGATGCGTCCGCGCCTGACATTTTTCAGGTCCATGACGCAGGCCAGCTCCTTCTTATCTATCCCGCCTTCATCATAGATGAACCCGTTAGAATCGGAAAGAGTGACTACTTTTGCCCCCAGCTGCTGCAGCTTTTCCACGGTGTACTGGGCTACATTGCCGGAACCGGAGACTGCGCAGACCTTGCCTTCAAGCTTCTCCCCTCTTGTCTTTAACATCTCCTGCACAAAATAAACGCAGCCATAGCCGGTTGCTTCCGGCCGGATAAGGCTGCCGCCCCAGTTCAGGCCTTTTCCGGTGAGCACTCCGGTAAACTCATTGCGCAGCCTCTTATACTGGCCGAACATGTACCCGATCTCGCGTCCGCCTACCCCGATGTCTCCGGCAGGCACGTCAGTATCCGGGCCGATATGCCTGAATAACTCGGTCATGAAACTCTGGCAGAACTTCATCACCTCGTTATCGGATTTGCCTTTGGGGTCAAAGTCAGAACCGCCTTTCCCGCCGCCCATAGGAAGGGTGGTGAGGCTGTTCTTGAACACCTGCTCAAAAGCCAGGAACTTGAGGATCCCCAGGTATACGCTCGGATGAAAACGGATCCCGCCTTTATAAGGGCCGATGGCGCTGTTCATCTCGATGCGGAATCCGCGGTTGACCTGGACCTCTCCCTTGTCATCCATCCAGGGCACGCGAAACATGATCACCCTTTCCGGCTCGACTATGCGCTCAAGGATCCTCTCTTTCTGGTATTTGGGGTTCTTTTCGATATAGGGCATTATAGACTCTACGACTTCCTGCACTGCCTGATGGAACTCCGGCTCTCCCGGATTCCTTGCGGTAACTTTCTCCATGAACTCTTCGATCTTCTTTGTCATTTTTCTCCTCCCAGACTGACTTTGTCTTTTCTATCCGCCTGCACTTTAGGCAGGATAAGGATGATCCATCCTGTTATTTAGTTTCCAGGTATTTGATAATCGCCTCTGAAGCCTTCTTGGCCATTCCCATAGCCTCAATAACCGTTCCTTCGCCTCCCACAATATCCCCTCCGGCATAGACACCCTTAATAGAGGTCTCCATGGTTTCGGGATCCACCACCAGGTCGCCGTACTTATCTGTCTTAAGTTCCGCAGTAGCCTTGGTCAGCACCTCATTAGCCTTAAGGCCGATGGCAATAACTGCCAGGTCGCAATTCGCCTCAAAGTCGCTCCCTTTTATGGCTATGGGCCTTCTCCTTCCGGACTCATCCGGCTCTCCCAATTGGCACTGAAGGCAGGCAAGCTTCTGCACGAAACCGGCGTCATTGCCGATAAACTCTTCCGGCTGCACCAGAAACCGGAAAATTATCCCCTCTTCCTTGGCGTGTTCGATCTCAAGGCGCCTGGCCGGCATCTCTACCTCTGTACGGCGGTAAAACACCGAGGTATCGGGAGTGATCCCGTTCATCTTCTGCAGCCGCAGCGCTGCCCTTGCCGCATCCATCGCGGTATTGCCGCCACCGATCACTATTATCTGCCTGCCTATATTGATGGGAGTATGGGACTCGGGGAACTTGAACGCAGACATCAGGTTCACCCTGGTCAGGAACTCGTTGGCAGAATAAACATTGCAGAGGTTTTCTCCCTTGATCCCTAAAAAACCCGGAGTACCTGCGCCAAGCCCGAGAAAAACGGCAGAAAAACCCTCTTTGAAAAGCTCATCCAGGGTCTTAGTCCTGCCGATGATCACATTCGGGATGAGCTCTACGCCTAATTTCTTCAGATAATCTATCTCGTAGTCCAGGATGTTGCGCGGAAGGCGGAAAGGCGGGATACCGTAACGCAAAACCCCTCCCGGCTTATGCAGCGCCTCAAAGACCACTACCTTCACTCCGCGGCGAGCAAGTTCTCCGGCGCAGCAAAGGCCTGCGGGCCCTGAGCCGACTACCGCCACCTTGAACTTAGCGAGCTTTTCGTCTCTTTCTATCGGGGCCTCCAGGGCCTTCTGCATGCCGTAGTCGCCGACGAAACGCTCCAGGAAGTGGATATTGATGGATTCTTCGGAACAGAAAGGCGAACCCTTCTTAGTCAGGACGCAAGTCTTGCGGCACTGATACTCCGCAGGGCAGACCCTGCCGCAGATAGAGGCAAAATCATTTTTCTGGCGGATGGTAAAATATGCCCCCCCGTAATCCTTGTCTACGATCTGCAGGATGAACTTTTTGATGTCTATCCCTACGGGGCAGCCGGCAATACAGGCAGGATTCTTGCACCGGAGGCAGCGCTTTGCCTCGGCAAGCACCTGCTCTTCGATGTAGCCGAGGATCACTTCATCAAAGCTTTTTATGCGTTCCTGCGGGCTTAATTCTTTAGGTTTCTGCGGTCTTTCTCTCATTTTCCTTCAACCCAGCATACTGCATACAGCCTACTGCATACTATCGTATAACTTGCAGATGTGCTTTTCTTTATCCTCATAGACCCGGTTTCTCTTCTCCAGCTCTTCCCAGTCCACGTCGCTACCGTCAAACTCCGGGCCGTCGATGCAGCTGAACCTGGTCTGGCCTGCCACATGCACGCGGCAGCATCCGCACATGCCGGTGGCATCCACCATCAGGGCATTCAGGGAGACGATGCTTCTGACGCCGAGTTCAGCGCTCACCTTGGCGGCCCGCTTCATCATCGGGATCGGGCCTACGGCATACACCAGGTCATATTTTGTATTTTTTAGCAGCTCTGCCAGAACTTCCGTGGTAAAGCCTTTTCTTCCGTAAGAGCCGTCGTCAGTAGTGACACAAAACTCATCGGATGCCTCTTTCAGCTCATCCTCCAGGATCAAAAAATCTTTGTTCCTGGCCCCGATAATGGTGGCAATGCGGTTACCTGCCTTCTTAAAGGCCCTGGCTACCGGCAGGATCTCCGCGATCCCCACCCCGCCGCCGATAAGGATGATCTTGCCGTAGTTCTTAATCTCGGTGGGGTGTCCCAGCGGTCCTACCAGCGCGTATAAAGAATCTCCGGCATTGAGCCTGCCCAGGAGCCGGGTGGTAAAGCCTGCCTCCTGGAAGATCAGGGTGATCGCGCCTTTTGCTTCGTCCTTATCCACGATGGTCAGAGGCACCCTTTCCCCCTCTTCGGAGCCCATCAGCGCCACAAACTGGCCGGGTGAGGCCTTTGCGGCAATATCCGGCGCAAGGACGTCCAGCCGGGTGATCTTCATGCCCCCTGTATCTGTTAAAACCTGCTTGTTTAGTATCTTCATTTGCACCGCCAAAAATAAAGCGCCCTTTCTTCATCAGGCATAGGGCCGGATAAAGAAAGGACGCCTTTGTCCTTCCAAAATTATGAATAGTATATTAACACAACGGGTCTTCTTGTCAAGTAATTTTAAGTTATTACTTTTTGTCCGGCGCGCCGTCAAAATAGCGGTAGTTATGAGAAGAAAAACCGCTCTCCTTTTGCGGCTCATAGGAAGGGAGACTATCTTCCGGGGAAATGCTCTCGTTATATTGCGCGGCCTCCTCAGTAGTATCTTCTAATTGCTGGGAGTAATCCAGGTATTCCAGCGTCCGGTCAATAGAACCGAGCGTAGGCTCAGGATAGAGCCCGGGACTGGATAAAGGCGCGGAATTGATGTTCGGTGTATTGGTCATATTGTTAAAAGCGCTGGTTGCGCTATTTATGCCCTGCATCTCGTTTTGGACGGTGTTGTAGATAAAAGGAATGGTGACCAGGCTAGTGGTGCCGCCTCCGGAACGGTCTCTGCCGCCGGCAAAACCGGGGCTAAACGCCAGAGAAATAAACAGCACGGAGAGAATGAAGCTTTTCATTTTTTCTCAGGATCCTCCGCAGAAAGAATACCATCTCCTGCCGGCAAATGCAATAGCCATAAGGGCCGGCTCTGAAAGCGTTTTCGAACCGGTTTTTAAGCTTTTTTCGCCTTGATATCCCTGGCCAGGATTATGGCTTCGGCGACTTCGCGCATGGACTTACGCAGGTCCATGCTCTGTTTCTGGATGAGCCGGTAGGCATCGGCAGGTGAAATATCCGCTTCCTGGGAGAGTATGTCTTTGGCGCGCTCAACGAGCTTGCGCGTAGTCAGGGCCTCTTCTGCCGAACGCGCCCTTAAGTCCAATTCCGCGTTCTCAATGGCAATGGCAGCCTGATTCGCCAGGGCGATCAGGATATCCAGCTCGGGCTTGGTGAACTTGTGCTTCTTGGAAGTATAGCAGTTCAGCACCCCGATGACCCTCCCCTTTACGGCAAGCGGAACGCTGGCCAGGGAGCAGAGCCCTTCTTTTTCGGCGATATCCAGGTTCAGATACCGCGCATCCTCCTTCACATCCGGGACTACGATGGGCTTATTCTTAAGCGCCACCCCACCGGAGATCCCCTCGCCTAATTTGACGTTGGGCTTCTTGTTGTATGCTTCGGAGACAGACTGGGTCGCCCTGATCACCAGCTCTTTCTTTTCGGGATCAAGAAGCATCAGGGATAAGACCTTGGAGTTCATGATCTCGGCAGTGACCTGTACAATGAGGCGCAGAAGCTCCTCTAAGTATAGCCCCGAAGTAATCAGGTTAGCTACCTTGGAGAGGGCCTCGATCTGCTTTACATAAAGCTCGTAGCGGGACTTCTTCTGTTTCGGCATCGCCTTTAATTTTTCTTAAGGAACCTTGCCATCCTCACCAGGGCCTCTTTGAGGTTTTCATAACTCGAGGCGTATGAGATGCGCACGTAATCCGAGAAGTCTTTACCGAATGCCGAGCCCGGCACGACTGCTACCTTCTCTTTCTTAAGCAGCCCCTGGGCAAACTCCATATCCGTCATGCCGGTCTTTTTCAGGCAGGGAAAGGCGTAAAACGCGCCTTGCGGCTTTTCGCAGGAAAGGCCGAGCCTATTCAGCCCGTCAATGACCAGTTCCCGGCGCCTGCGGTACTCCCGTTTCATCTCTTCCACGGATTTCCTGCCGGAGACAAGAGCCTCACAGGCTGCCATCTGGCCGGTGATCGGAACGCACATGATGGTGTACTGGTGGATCTTGGTCATCGCGGCAATTATCTCTTTCGGCCCGCAGGCAAAGCCTACTCGCCAGCCGGTCATAGCATAGCTCTTGGAGAAACCGTCCAAATATAAAGTGTTCTCCCTGGCACCGGGAAGCGTAGCAAAGGGCGTATGCTGGAAATCATAAGTCAGGTCTGCGTAGACCTCGTCGGTGATGCAGAAAATATTACTCTTAAGGCAGACACGGCTGAGCTCTTTCAATTCATTCCTGGTATAGGTGACACCCGTCGGATTAGAAGGGTAATTCAGGATCAATGCCTTGGGCCTGGCATCGATGTGCTCTTCTAAAAGCTTAGGGGTGAGCTTAAAACCGCTCTTCCTCGTATTTATATATATGGGCACTCCTGCGGTAAGTTCGGTGACCGGGCCGTAAGAAACGTAGCTGGGTATGGGGATAAGGATCTTATCTCCCGGATTGATCAGGGATCTAAGCGCCAGGTCCACGCCTTCGCTCACCCCTACCGTGATCAGGATCTCTTCTTCGGGGTCATACTCAAGGCCGAACCTCTGCTTAAGATACCGGCTGATCCCCAGCCTCAATTTATAGAGGCCCTTGTTGGATGTGTATGAGGTAAAACCCTCTTCCAGGGAGTAAATCCCTGCCTCGCGGATCTGCCAGGGGGTGACAAAATCCGGCTCACCCACGCCAAGGGAGATCACATCCTTCATCCCGAGCACCAGGTCAAAAAAGACCCTGATGCCGCTAGGCTGCATATCTTCCACTTTTTTAGCAACCAGGCTTTTTTTGGTCATTTCCCTTCCACCCTGACTACTGTCTACAATCAACTAATACGATATGGCGATTCTCTTATTCTCTTCCCTCTGCTTAAGGATCACCCCGTCTTCCTTATATTTCTTCAGCAAAAAATGCGTGGCTGTGCCCCGGACATTCTCCAGGGGCGCTAATTTTTCCGCTACGAACTGGGCCACGGTGTGCAGATTCTTTCCTTCGACGATCAGGAGCAGGTCATAGGTCCCGGAGATCAGGTAGCAGCTTGAGACTTCAGGATACGCATAGATGCGCTCGGCGATCTTGTCAAAGCCGAGGTCCTTTTGCGGCGTGACATTCACCTCGATCAGGGCCCTGACCTCCGACTCGGTATCCTTGGCCAGCTCCTTGTTTATCACTGCCTTATATTTTAAGATTACCCCTTCCTTCTCGAACTTTTTTATCGCCTGTTTCACTGCATCGGGCTTTTTCTTAAGCATCTTGGCGATGTCTTCTACGGGCGTGCGCGCATCCTTCTCTAATATTTCAAGTATCTCCTCCATCTTTTACCTCCGTCTTATAAATAACAAACCTTGGGCCCCTGGCGTTTATGTTCAGAGCACTGCATCATCTTCTTTACCTTTTTAACTTTCAGCCGGGAATAAATCTGCCTCCGCCCCTTCTCCATTCGCTCCAGGATATCATCCAATTCATTATAAGTTACCCCCATTTCGCCTTCGTCAGTCTGGCCCGGCCAAAGGCCAGCTGTAGGCGGCTTGGTAATAATGTGGGTGGGGATCTTCAATTCTTTCGCCAGTTTTCTGACCTCTTTCTTGTACAGGTCTCCGAGGGGCAGAATATCCGTCGCCCCGTCGCCATGCTTGGTGAAATATCCTACAGCAATCTCGGATTTATTCCCTGTACCGCAGACTAAATAGTTGAGTTTATTGGCGAAATAATAAAGAGTTGCCATCCTCAGGCGCGGCTTTAGATTGCTCCTGGCTAATTTTCCCGCAGGAGGCAGGACCTTCAGAAAATCGCCATAGATCCTTGAAAGATCGATGATTTTTGCCTTAATGCCTAATTTTTTTGCCACAAGCTTCGCATCCTCCAGGTCCCGGGGATGGCTGTGGATAGGCATCATCAGGGCAAGGACCCTGCTTCTTCCCGCTGCTTCTTTTGCAAGGCTTGCGACTACAGAAGAGTCCACCCCGCCGGAAAGCCCAAGGACAATACCTTTTGTCCCGGATTTTTTTACCTCATTTTTTATCCAGCGGATGATCCTTGCCTTCATTTAAATTCCCTTCAGTACCGGTCGAGGATAATATAAGTAATAATACATTAAATCAGTGCGGGGGTCAAGGAGATACTAGAGGCCTAAAAGAGGAGTTTGATCTTGGTCCCGAGGACGTTTATGCGCGGCCA
>Ga0194113_10000491_pt1 | contig 51678 bp, 43 predicted proteins | sample TA2MahC200mmetaG_FD_146193 | JGI IMG/M metagenome (GOLD analysis project Ga0194113, IMG submission 146193) | Freshwater microbial communities from Lake Tanganyika, Tanzania - TA2015017 Mahale Deep Cast 200m | ecosystem: Environmental > Aquatic > Freshwater > Lake | place: Tanzania: Lake...
CTCCAATCTGCTGGTGCTGGAAGTGAACCGAGGAGAAGGCGCCCTCTCTTTGGACCAGTGTGGAGAATGGCGGGCCGACTGCGTCGCCGAAATGGGCGGGTGCCGGGAGCAGCACTACTATACCCTGCCGCTGGAGGCGCAAACTCCGCCTTCTTTCTTTCTGGCGCCGCAGGTGCTGATTTATGGCGAGGGGGGCTTGGTGCTGGCGCCGCCGTCCCTGGAGCCCCTGGCCCGGGAACCCTGGCGCTGGCTCCGGCCGCCCTGGGAAGCGCCGCCCCTGCCGCCCAAACCGGCAGTCTGGCAATTTCTCAAAGAGTTTATCCCCGCGGCCATGGTGAAACCCGAGGTGCAGTCCTGGGAGGAAATTTACCGGATGATCGCGCCTCACGGTTGCATGTTGAAAGCCCTGCTGGTGCCCCCCACCTCTCAGGATAAGTACTATCAGGGGATTATCGGCACTGCCCTGGGGCTGGGGTTCAAAGATCCGGCGTTGCTGTTCGGCCTGTTGTGGCACGCCCCCCACGGGGAGGCCCGCCAAAACCCGGAAAAACGGGACTATTTCCAAGAATTGGTCGCCAGGGCCAGGGACCGGCAGGAAGGCGGCGCCTCGGTTCCGGGACTGCCGGCCAGGATAGACGGGGGCGCCTGGCCGGATAAACCAGCCAGCCACCTGGAGATTGCCTCCCAGGGCGCCCAGGAGGTCTTGGATATGCTTTCCGGTTCTGGATCGACCGACCCGAAAGGCCAGGAGAGGGAGACTGCATCCACCCCGCAATTCGATCAATCGGTTTCGGGGCAGTTCTTTCAGTTGCTGGCCGGACTGGGGGAAAAGGTCATCATGGAGAGCTGCCGCTACGAAGCGATGCTGACGGGGGTGCACCACCAGGCCGGGGAAATTGACAGCCTGGTGTCCCAGTGGGAGCAGTATTTCGCCGGCTCCGCCCCCAGCTCCCCGGAGCCGGGGCAAAAGCCGGCGGGAACCACCGTAGAATTCAATTGGGATGCCATAGTTGGCCAACCTAGCAGCAAAAAACAGCAAATCCAGAAAATCCAGACCGCAGCCGGTGATTTCCTGAATCAGAACCCGGACCTGGCCGGTGACCGGCACAAAGTCCAGATGGTGATTTTCTGTCTCAAGAACTATGTCAGCATCAACCCCGAAAATGCCGCCCTGCCCTTTCGTGAAAAGTTGGACCAGGCCGGCATTATGGCCCGGGAGTATTTACGGATGCAGCATAAAGTGTGATCGGGGAACGCATCGGCCGCTGGTTGCGGGACTGGCGGGCCAAATCGAATGGGTCAGTCCCCTTTCCTGCAGCGTTCAGGGGCCGGCGGTAAAACCATAAAGGAGGAAGGCATGACTTCGGGCCACTTAAAACCGGAGGTAAAAACCACTGGGGATCCTGCCCTCATGTTAGAGGTTGCCGGCCAGAAGGAAGCAACTCCTCGCCTCATACCCGTGCTTATCCAGAACCTTTCCATGGGAGGGGTTACCCTGGCGGTGACTAATCCCTGGGGCATAGCCGACTGGGATCGTTACCACGGGGAAGATTGCGTCCTCCGGGTGAAAAACTTTGGGGGCCGGGAAGTTTTCAATATCAAGGCCAAAATAGCCTGGACCAAGTTCGGCGGCAAAGGTCAGCCCCCCTTGTCTCTGGGATTGCACATGGTTAAGCCTCCCGGCGAGGCTCTCAGACGGTTGAGCAATCTCCTTACCCACACCTCTAAGGATATCAAGGAGCTCTGGGACAGATATGACCAAGTCCGGGAAACACCGGGGCAATCGCGCCTGGTGCGCTACGGCTATATCGCCGGGCTGGTATTGTTGACGGGAGGATTGGCGCTCCAGCTTACCGGCCCCCCCGCTTACAAAATATACGGCTGGGTCCTCTGGCTACTGGGCAGCCTGGGGATTGCCGGGAAGATTATCTGGCCGGTTTGGCAAAAGCGGGTTGCCGGTGACCAGATTGACAAAACTCTTTGAGGTTTATGGAGAATAGGTTATGCCGACGAACTTAAACAGGCTCAAGCTGTGGAGTATTGGCGGCGGCAAAGGGGGTATCGGTAAGAGCCTGGTCACGTTAGGACTGGGGGTCGCCCTGGCCCGCCTGGGGAAGAAGGTTATCCTCATCGACGGCGACCTGGGCGGCGCCAATCTGCATACCTTGATGGGGGTCCGTTACCCTCATGTCACCCTGGAGCATTTCCTGACCAAGAAAGTGACCCGGTTGGAAGATACCGTCATTGAAACCGCGGTTGAGGATATCGGCCTCATCTGCGGGGCCGACGATCTGATGGGGGCGGCCAACCCCACCTTCGCGCAAAAAATCCGGTTGTTGCATCAGATCGAGGAGCTGCCGGCCCAGTATGTACTATTTGACCAGGGGGCCGGCACCTCATTCAACACGCTGGATTTTTTCAACTTTTCCGGGGGGAAAATCGTCCTGTTCACCTCCCAGACCACCTCCCTCCAGAATGCCTACGGGTTCATCAAGAGCGCCCTGTACCGCAAGTTATCCCGGGATTTCGCCAAGGATGATGAAGTCCTCCAGATTTTGTACCAGGGCGGCGAGGCCGAAACTGGGAATAACTTCAGCACGATTCAGGACCTGCTGAACCATTTTAAGGATGCCCAGCCGGAGAAACATGCCCGGTTGACCCAGGTTTTATGGGATTTTCATCTCTTTCTGGTGGTCAATATGGTCAAGAGCAATGCCGACCTGAAGGCCCCGGAAATTATCCGCTCGGTGTGCCGGGATTTCCTGAATATCCAGCCTGACATTATGGGGGAAGTCCTATTTGATCCCGGGGTCGAGGCGGCCATCAGTCAAATGACGCCTTTCCCCCTGTATCGGAAGAAGAGCAAAGCCATGGCGGGGCTGAGCCAGATCGCCTTGAAGCTTGTGAAGCAATCCAGGCTGCCCCGAATGGGCTGGAGTGGGGCCCAGGAGGCTTCGGAGGAAGAGGTCTTGCCGCTGGACACGATCATTACCCACCCCTCCGGATCATGATCCGGAAACCCAGGGGGCTGAAGCAAGTTTGAGACTATCTATGGCCACTGAGCCCAACGTAAAACCTAACCCGCAAAAATCCAGTCGGCCAACGTCCTGCGGGCAGGAGACCATTATGGACCTGATTATGCAGTTTACCTTCGATGAGGCCGGCGCTCCGGCGGTGGAGTATGCCTTGTTGATGGCGTTCATCGCCGTGGCCATCGCCGCCAGTGTCCTGACTTTTGGCGCCGCCGTCAAGGGACTCTTTGACAATGCGGTGGCGAAGTTTCCCGGCGGCTAGATTGGACAAGGGGTTGAGCTGTTTTGACCTGAGGTGCAACCCATTCCCGCTTCGCCCGACGCGGCCTCGCCTTTCCTGGGCCTGATCCCGGCAACTGCCGGTGATTCTGGTTCAAGTTAGGCTGAAACCGTCTGCTGGGGCGAAAAAAGCATAGGTAAGCCTGGCATGAACCTGGCGCAGCGTATAGTTAAAGCCGGAGTCCTGGAGCCCGAACAGTTGGCTCCGGCCCTGTTCCGGCAGAAAAAATCCCGCGGTTTCCTGGCCCAACATCTCCTGGATCTTCACCTGGTGGAACCTGAGGTATTGGCCCCGTTCATTCACGCCTATCCCCCCCTGCCGGAGACTTTTGAGGAATTGGGCGTGCCCAAGAGCCTGCTGATCCAACTCCTGCTCAAGCATTCCTTCTTCCGGGATTCCATCTCCTCCCAGGAGATGGCCCACGATTTAAAAATATCTCGGCGCCTGGTGGACGAGCTTTTCGCGTATCTAAAGGGCCAGGGGTATGTCCAGGTCAAAGCCCGGGATGCCCTGAGCCAAACGAGCCAAATAGCTCTTGAGCTGCGCTATTCCTTGACCGATGCCGGGAAAATCTATGCCGAACAGTGCCTGGAGTCAAACCGGTATGTGGGGCCGGCCCCGGTGCCCCTGGAGGATTACTGGGATTGGGTGGAGGCCCAATCCATCAATCAGGTCAAGATAGAAAAGGCCCGCCTCAAGGAAGTGTTTGCCGATTATGTCGTGCCGGAGCATCTCCTCACTAAACTCGGTCCGGCCATCAACAGCGGCCGGTCAATTTTCCTTTTCGGTCCGTCGGGCAACGGCAAAACGGTGATCGCCAATTGCATCGGCCATGCCTATCAGGATGCGGTCTATATCCCGTATGCCCTGTTGGTCTTCGGCCAGATTATCCGCCTGTACGATGAACTCAATCACCAGCCAATCCCCCCCACTCCGGAGACCCCGGCTCACGACCGGCGCTGGGTGCTGTGCCGGCGGCCCATCGTCATCGCCGGGGGGGAGATGACCGAAGATGCCCTGGAACTGAGGTTTAATCCTCATCTGAAGTTTTACGAGGCGCCCCACCAGATGCGGGCCAATAACGGCGTGTTCATCATCGACGATTTCGGGCGCCAGAAGATTACCCCCCGGCAATTGCTCAACCGCTGGATTTATCCCCTGGAATCCCGGCAAGACTTCTGCAGCCTCCACACCGGCCAACAGTTCGCCGTGCCTTTCGACCAGCTCATCATTTTTTCCACCAACCTGAACCCCTACAGCCTGGCGGATGAGGCCTTCCTCAGACGTATCCGCCACAAGATTTTTGTCGGGTATGTCTCCCCGGAACAGTATCTGGAGATCTTCCGCCGCGTCTGCGCCGAATACCAGGTCGACTTTAATGCGGAAGCCATCCGGGACTTGATGGCCCGTTATTATGTCATTTCTTCCCGGCCCTTCTGCGCCTGCCACCCCCGGGACCTCGTTGAGAACCTGATTGATCGGGCCCGGTTCCTGGAGCAGAGGCCCCAACTCTCTTCCCAGGAACTGGATTACGTCTGCCAGACCTATTTTGTCAAACCCATGGGCGTCACCGACTACGACGCCATCGGGGACGAGCCCAAGGCTATCGTCTGAGACGTTCATGGCCTGCCGGTCCACCGCCAGCGGTGGTGTGCCACGGCGACCCCATCGTCCCTGGCTGGGGGCGAGCCTGAAGCGGTACAAGAAAGTTTATCCGGCCCGGCAATCGGCCGCACCCCCGCATCACCAGCTACCGACAGCCTTTTTGTTTCCCGAAACCTGAAATCCTGATAAACTAAAGGTCTTCAATAATGATATTAGGGAGAAAGCTATGAGGACCGGCAACCCAGCCCTCGGTGACAATACCTTCACTGCGGTGGGGCGTGTCGCCCGGGCCGACGAGGCCATGACCATCCAGGGCACCGCCAATAAGGCGATCTTGCTGCTGCTGTGCGTCCTGGTGACCGCCTCGTGGATTTGGAGCAAGTATTACCAGGCCATGAACCCCCAGGTAGTTATGCCCTGGGTGGCGGTGGGCGCCATCGCCGGGTTCATCGTGGCCATGGTCACCATCTTCAAGCAGACCTGGGCGCCCGTCACCGCCCCCCTGTATGCCCTCCTGGAAGGGTTGGTCATCGGCGGCCTCTCCGCCATATTCGAGTCCCAATTCCCCGGCATCGTCATCCAGGCCGCGGGCTTGACTTTGGGCACCTGCCTGGCCCTGCTGCTGGCTTATAAATCCGGGATGATCCGGGCCACCGAAAACTTCAAACTGGGAGTGGTGGCGGCCACCGGCGGCATCGCCCTGTTTTATCTCCTCACCATGATCCTGGGCTTTTTCGGCATCCGGATGCCGCTCATGTATGCAACCGGCTGGGTTGGCATCGGCTTCAGCCTGCTTGTGGTCATCATTGCGGCCTTGAACCTGGTCCTGGACTTTGATTTTATCGAGCAGGGAGCCGCCCTGGGCGCCCCTAAATTCATGGAGTGGTATGGGGCCTTCGGCCTCATGGTCACCCTGATCTGGCTCTATCTCGAGATGCTCCGGCTGCTGGCCAAACTGCGGAGCCGGGATTAACGGCACGCATAAGTCGCCGGTTTGGGGCGCGCTTCGTTTGAAGGCGCCGGGACCGAGGCAGTCGCGCCTGAGCCTATCGGCCCCCCCGTGAAGCATGAAAAGCTGGTATTAGCTGGTGGCACAGCCTTTCCAGGCTGTGCAAGACCAACCTGTAACTGTGGCACAGGCTGGAAAGCCTGTGCCGCCGATTTAAAGAACTTTTCAGGACAGTCACTCATGGGCCTTTGGCCCACCCGTAAATTATGAAAAGTTCATGCCTGCCCTTGTTCCTGACTTTGAACCTTGAACTTTTCATGCCAGCAGGAAAGAGATGCCGTCTAAGGATACCCCTCTGAATGAATGGGACCTTATCAATGCCCTGAGCCGGGAGTTCGGCCCCGCCCCGCCCGGGGTCATTCTGGGGATCGGCGACGACTGCGCCGCCCTGGCCGGAAACAGCCCTGATTGTCTCCTTTGGACCATAGATACCCTGGTGGAAGGCGTCCACTTCGATCTGGCCTACACCTCCCTGTCTCAGTTAGGCTGGAAATCCCTGACGGTGAACCTGAGCGACATCGCCGCCATGGGCGGAGCCCCGGGGCCGGCCCTGCTGTCCCTGGGCTGGCCCCCGGCCCGGGACCGCGGTCAGGCCCTGGAATTTGCCGCCGGCCTGGCCCAGGCCGCCCGGGAGTACGGCGTAGCTGTGATCGGCGGCGACACCGTCGCCTCCCCCGGGGGCCTCATCGTCACCGTGACCCTGACGGGGCGGGTGCCCGCCGCCCAGATGCTGCGGCGCGCCGGGGCTAAGATCGGGGACCTGATCTTTGTCACCGGGCCTTTGGGGGAAGCCGCGGCCGGCCTGGAGATCCTGCGCCGGGGTCTGGAACTGCCCCCGGACCTGCACGAGGCGTTAACTGAGGCCCAGCTCCGGCCCCGGCCCCTACTCCGGGCCGGCCGCCTCCTGGCTAAAGAGGGGCTGGCCACGGCCCTTATCGACACCTCCGACGGCATCGCCACCGACCTGTACCATATTTGCCAGGCCAGCGGGGTGGGGGCCCGCCTCCCTGCCGCCGGGGTCCCCGTCTCTCCCCGGGTTACGGCCGCGGCCCCGCATCTGGGCCGGGACCCCCTGGACCTGGCCCTCACCGGCGGGGAAGATTATCTCCTCCTGTTCACCTGCCCGCCGGAGGTGGCCGGGCGCCTGCCCGAATCCTTCTCCCGGGCCGGGCTGGCCGCGCCTTGCTCCTTGGGCCGCATCGTCGCCGGGGACCGGGTCGTCCTGTTAACCTCGGACGGCGAGGTGGATATCTCCGGCAAAGGCTACGACCATTTCCGCCTTGACCTCTAAACCGAGGCACAGTAACATGTCCCCGCGCGGGAGTTTTCCCTTACCCCCCCTCAGGGGCTCCGCCGCCGGCGGGTGGAAACCTGGCGCTCAACCCCAGAAACCCAAAGAAAGGTTTACGAAAAACCATGGCTGTAAATCGGGAAATCCGTCCGTTGAAGGTCTGTTCTACCTGTCATTACTGGGTCCACCGCTATAAAGGGTTGTGCACCCGCCTGAACCAGGGGGTGGGGAAGTTTTGGCTCTGCGCCGACTGGGCCGCGGCCGATGACCGTCTTGTACCGGCCGCGCCGGGGTCTGAAGCCCCGGCCCCCGCCCCCCCTGAACCCAGAGGAGGCTGACCATCCAAGAGGTAGCCTTTGCGGCCCTGGTCCACGGGGTTTATGTGGTCACCACCCGGGGGCGCGAGAAAATCAACGGCATGACCGCGGCCTGTGTGTCCCAGGTGTCCCTCAAGCCTCTGCTGGTCATGGTGTCCATCGCCCCGCGCCTGCCTGGGCAATCCCCTCGGGGTAAGAAAGAAAAAATTTGCATTTAATGCGACTTTAGTTTATTTAGAGTTAAAGGTTGCCGAATTAGCGGAGCAACTTCAACTTGCTTCCAGAAAGAGAACCCCAGGGGGAGATGGAGTGATGGTCAATTTCGGGGATGTGGGACGAATTTGCCTCAACCAGGATATCCGGGGGGTTTGCGAGAAATGCCTCTGGTGGGAGTGGGATTCCCGGCAGCAGCGTTGCAGTAACTCTCGATATCACGTCTGCCCGTTGTACCGGGAGCGGCTCTTCGACGCGACCGCCGCCGGCGGGTTGCCCCAGAGTCTCTGGCCCAGGGTTTAGGCTCGCAGGCGCCGGATCCACCCGGCGCCGCAACTCCTCGGGCTGCGCCACCGCTTTGAAATACGTCTTGGGCCACCCTACCTGACTGCCCACTCACCGCACCAATTCGGCGCTATAAATAAACGCCCCATCCCGTTTAATCAGTTTCCCCTCCCGATTTTCGATGATCCAGCCGCTTTCGCCTTTGCCGCCGAAGGGCAGGCGCAGGGGGGTGAAGACGAACTCCGGGTTGTCGTAGGTCATGCCGAATTTTTTGGTCAGGGCATCTTGAGCGCCTGGGGGCGGGGTGCCGAACCAGGCTACCAGGAAGGGGTAGCGGCTGCCCAGCACCTGAGCTACCGCGGCCTCGTCGCTCTTAACCGGCGCCAGGGCCAGAAAGGGGCCGAACAGCTCCAGGTCCGGGGGCTCGGTGGTCTCCAGCAGAAACGGCCCCCGCCACTCCCCGTCCCGGCGGGGCGGCACCAGGAAGTGCGGGTCTTGTATAGCCGCCAGGGCCCGGTCCAGGATCTTCCGGGTGCGCTCCACCTTGATGGGGCCGATCCTGGTCTTGGGGTCCAGGGGGTCCCCCACCTGCACCTCCCCCAGGTGCGACAGAATCAGCTCCTTCACCCGGTCATAAATCTCCCGGTGGATGTAGGCCCGCTTCAGGGTGGTGCAGTACTGGCCGCCGTTGATGAAGGCCCGCCCCACCACGAACCGCGCGGCCTTCGCCAGATCGGCGTCTTTAAACAGGATCACCGGCGGCAGGCCGCTGGGCCCGGCAAAAAACAGCTTGTCGAAGCAATGGGCTTGCCGGGCGTAGATGGCCCCCACTTCGCCCCCGCCGGAGATGAAGAAGACCCGCACCTGGGGGTCATCGACGCAGCTCCGGCCGAACTCCCGGTTGTCCACACCCACCACCGTGGTGAAGCCCGGCAAGCCCGCCACCACCTCCTGAAAGAGGCGCGCGGTGCGGGGCGTTTGCGAGGAGCAGCTGAACCGAAACTGATTGCCCCCGAGGATGGCGGCGCCGCCCACCCGGGCCACCATAACCGGCGGGGCATCATAGGGCAGGATGGCGGCCACTATGCCATAGGGGGCTTTGCCCACAACCAAAGGCGCCTCCAGCGCCATGGTGCGGAGATGTTCCACCGCCATGTCCACTTCCATGGCGACCGCGGCGCAGGGGGCGCCGATATCTTCGGCTTCCGCGGCTATGAAGTCGGCCCGCCGTTGTTCCAGACGGTCCGCCAGTTGCTGTAATAATGCCAGGCGCGGGGCAAATTCATTGGACATCGTAAGCTTTTCACCCTCCTTCGCCAACCTTGATCCATCCCCACTGCGACCGGCTTTTATAAAAATATCACAAAAATTAGGCGCGGCGGATAAAAACCGCGACGGTGGGGGAGGCCGGCAACGCTCCTGGAGGAACCGCTCAGTTCCCCTCGCTGACGGGTCTCGGAGGGTTTTTGTGAAAAATAGTATTTTCTGCTTGACATGAGCGCCCCTGCCTCTAAAATCAAAGAGCAGGGAGCAAAACTTCTTTATCTTTTGGTGAAAATTTTATATATAACCAACAGGGGCTAAGGTAAAAACCGCCTCATATTATTAAGGGAAGTCCTTAACCTGGCGATCAGTAGCGGGGCGGAGTTCGCCCGGGCCTGACGCCAGTTGGGATTGTACTAACCACAATTTACTCGGAGGGAACATGGCAGAAGAGGCCGTGAAAGAAATCAAAGTGGACAGGAAGCACCGTAAAATCGGGAACATTGCGCCCGAGTTGGCGGACCGCTGCTATACCTGTGGCACCTGCGCCGGAGGCTGTCCGGCCACCGGGCTGGTCCCCGGCTGGGACCCCCGGAAGGCTATCCGGGCCATTGTCTTCGGCATGGAGCAGGAAGTCATCGATTCCAAGTGGCCCTGGGTGTGCACCCTGTGCGGCCGCTGCCAGTACCAGTGCCCCATGGGAATTACCCTGATGCGGACCTTCCGGGCCTGCCGCTCCGCCCGGGAGAGGGACAAGGTCCCCGGCCCCATCCACAAGGGCACCATGATGAATCTCGAGCGGGGCAACAACCTCGGAATCCCCAAGGACGACTTCCTGTTCCTGCTGGCCGAACTGGGCGTGGAGATGGAAAACGACGAAGAGCAGCCCTGCCCTGGCTTCTACGTGCCGGTGGACAAGGAAGGGGCCAACGTCATCGTCACCATCAACTCCAAAGAACCCTTCGGCGAGCCGGACGACATGAAATTCTGGTGGAAGATCTTCTACGCCGCCAAGGAAAACTGGACCGTCTCCTCGGAAAACTGGGAAGGGGTTAACTGGGGCCTGTTCTCCGGTGACGACGCCTCCATGAAGGTCCAGGTCGCCCGGGTCATTGAGAACGCCCGAAAGGTTAAGGCGAAAACCATCTTGTACCCCGAATGAGGGCATGCCTACTTTGCAACCCGGTTCGGGTTCAAAAATTGGTTTCCGGAAGTCTTCAACGAATTTAAAGTGGTCAGCATCTTTGACCTGCTGAAAGAATACATTGACAGTGGCAGGATCAAGCTGGATAAGTCCAAAGTTCAACATACCTACACGGTGCACGATCCCTGCAACTACGTGCGCAAATCCCAGATTTCCTTCGGGGACAACTACGGCGAGCTGTCCCGCTGGGTCGCCAAGCAGTGTATCGACGAAAGCCTCTATCGGGAAATGTGTGAAGATTACATGAACAACCTGTGCTGCGGGGCCGGCGGCGGCGCCTGGGCCATGCCCTATGACGAAGAGCGCCTGACCTACGGCAAAATGAAGGTCGACCAGATCAGGGACACCGGCGCCGAGATCGTCATCGCCCCGTGCCACAACTGCCGGGACCAGGTTATGAAGGGGTTGGGCGACGAGTTCAAGAAGGGCAGGGAAGGCTTTGACATGGGCAACTACAAAGAGACCCTGTACACTTGGGAACTGGTGTCAATGGCCCTGGACTTCGAACCCTGGAGCGAAGCGGAGATCGAAGCGGCCCACGCCGAACGCGACGCCCAATTTGAGCGGGACGGGGTCGAACTGGAAGAAGAGGAATAAGCCGGCGGCCTGAACTGCACCACCACGCCGGAGCACCTTCTGAGCCTGGAGAACTTCTCGTTCTCCAGGCTCTTTTTTGTGTGAGGAAGCGGGCCCCGGTCTTTGATGACCTCCGGTATTGCTTTTTCTCCCACAAGACTTAACATCCAGGCAGAGGAGAATCGCCATGAAAAAATCCATCGGCCCCAGGACTATGGCTTTTCCCACCCCGGTGTGGGTGGTGGGGACCTATGACCAAAACGGCAAGCCCAACGCCATGACCGCGGCCTGGGCCTCCATTTGCTGCTCCAAGCCCCCGGCCATCGGGGTATCGCTGCGCAAGGCCACCTACTCGTATGGCAATATCGTCCAGCACCAGGCCTTCACCGTCAGCGTGCCCTCCGAGGCCCACGTCCGGGAGGCCGACTACCTGGGCATGGCCACGGGCAAAGAGGTGAACAAGTTCGCCGCCACCCGCCTCACCCCGGTGGCCAGCACCCTGGTGGACGCCCCCTATGTCGAGGAGTTTCCCCTGGTCCTGGAGTGCAGGTTGATCCACACCCTGGAAATAGGCCTCCACACCCTGTTCATCGGGGAGATCCTGGACGTCAAGGCCGATGAGGACGTCCTCTCGGAGAAAGGCTTTCCAGACATCGAGAAGGTCCGGCCCATCGTCTTCGGCCCGGAGATCCGCACCTATCACGGCATCGGGAAATTTTTGGGCCAGGCCTTCGCCATCGGCCGGGACCTCATGTGATGGGTAGTGTGACGCTCCATAATTAAGGTTCATCCGACTAAAGCGGATCGACGCCGGCAAGGTCCCCATAGTCTGGGGGCAGGCGGAAGTCCTCTCTGACCATCTGTTGAAGTGCATCGACCCGGATGACCCCCGTCGACCGGTTAAAATGGCCCGGAAGCGTAAGGGAATCATTGAAGAGGCCCAGAGCGAGGTGCTCATGGTCACCCCCTACTTCGTGCCCGGCCAGGCTGGCGTATCTCAGGAGAAAGCGCCGTGAAGTCATGGTGTCGCCCAGAAAATCTTAATGGTTCCGGTGGCTTGCTTAAGTTTTTTTATCCAGACCGTGTCTTTTATGCAACCAAAGCCAGGTTCTGCAGCACCGGCCGGGGGTCCACCAGATGGCGGACGAACCAGGTCTCGTAATCCTCCGCGCCCAAAGCCAGGGCCAGGATTTCGGAAAAGTGGAAGATCGGCAGCCTGGTTTTCGTAGTACCGCGAATTTCCAGGTTGAGCTGACACATGGCGCAGGCGGTCACCAGGCAATTGGCTCTCGAGGCTACCGCGCTATCGATGATCTCGTTCACCAGAGGCGTTACGACCTCCGGGTCGGTGGCCGACAGGAAAGAACCGCAGCAACGGTGCGAGAGAGCCGTGGTGACGGGTTCGGCCCCCAACGCCGTCAGGATGTTCTCCATTTCTCCTTGAAAATACTTCTGCCGGGCGAGACGCGGCGGGCGAAACAAGGTGCAGCCGTAGTAGGGCACGAACTTCAACCCCTTCAGGCTGCGCCGGGCTTTTTCCCCCAGGCGGTCCAGACCGCAGCGCACCAAGATTTCCATGAAGTGGATGATTTCCACGTCAAGATTGATGGGCCGGCCGAACTGCTCTTCCAGATTCCGGCGGGTCTCGCCATCATCTCTCAGACAGTGCTGAGCGCCCCGGAGATAGTGGAGGCAGCGGGGACACATGGCCACCAGGGGCCTGCCGGCCGGGGCCAGGGAGAGGTTCCGGGCCGCCATGGCCAGGGCCAGATTTTTGCACAAGGTGCTGGCCGAAGAAGAGCCGCAGCAGTTCCAATCCTCAAGTTCAATGAGATTGAGGCCCAGGATGCGGGCGCTCTGGATCATGGACTGGTTGCTCTCCGCCGCCGTGGTGGCCAGGGAACAGCCCGGGAAATAGGAAAAATCCATCTGCGGTGACTGACTCATGACGCCTCCCGCCAGTAGCATTGAAAGAGGCCGGCGATCTCCTTGATATCCTTAACCTTGGAAGGCCACAGGTCCAGCTTGCGCTTGGCCAGCATCTTCAAGCCCACGTCCAGGTCTTTGAACCAACTCTTGGTGCTCATCTTGTGACGCAGCATAATGCCGAGTTTATGAGCCCGGCCGTAGCGCTCCAGCGACCGCAGGACCTCTTCGTGAAAGTCCAGAATATGGGGGCTGGCGATGGCCACCCCCTCCTCCACTGCCATGAGGCGCAGCGTATCCATCACCGCCGCCAGGTCGATATTCATGGGGCACTGGCTCGAGCAGGTGTGGCACCCCACGCAGACCCAGATGGTCTTGCAGGTGAGCGCCTCCTGGGTCATGCCGTATTGTAGGAGGCGGAGCACCGCATTGGGAGGATAATCCATGGCCTTGACGAAGGGGCATCCCGCGGCGCAGGCCCGGCATTGGTAGCAGGCCTTAAAATTCGTGCCGCTCCGGGCCATCACTGCGTCGGCCAGAGAGCGGTCTTGCCTGCCCGTATCCATGCCGGTTTGGATTCCTGGTGAAACCGATAGTTGAGGTCGATCCATCATAAAAACCCCTCGTCAATGCCGGCCACGAATTCCTGCCTGCACTTAGCGCACCACACTGGAATGTCCTCCTGGACGCCATCGTCATCTGTAATATATAATAAACAGCTATACAATAAAGTCAAGAGAACATAATAAAAAATTCTGGCTCAGCTAACCATTAGGAATAGTTAAAAAAGTATCTCTACGGCCTGGTAGGGACACACCGGCAGGCAGAGCTCACAGGCAATGCAGCGCTCTTCGTCGAAGGAAACGGTCATGGTGTGGGGGTCGGCCACCGCCAGCGCCTGGGTGGGACAGGGGCCGGTGCAGGCGGTGCAGTGAATGCAGCGCTCTTCGTGCCAGCGCACTTCTTTGGAGAGAGGTTCCACCCCCACCCCCAGTTCCGTGAGAAAGGCCAGGGCCTCATCCAACCGGCCGTTGCCGTCCCCCAACTCCAATACCATACTGCCCCATTCCTGGGGGGTGATGCGAGCCCTCAAGATGTTGACCACCAGGCCATAGTCCATAATCAGACGGTAGGTGATGGGCTGATCGATGAGGTGGGGCGGAAAGTTTAAGACTACTTTCTTTTTCGGCATGATAACCTCCTCCTCTCAGCTAACCGCGTCTCGGTTCGACGGCACATAGGGCCGTTCTTTCAGGGGCTTGAAGGCGTAACCGGAATCCGGACCCGGCAGGGGCGCCAGGGGTTCGGCCAACAAGAAGCTCCCTTTCTCAATCCTTTCTTTCAAAATCCGGGCGACTTCCCGGGCCCTGGCGTAGGAAGAGAGCCCGGCGGTTACCACCTTTTTACCGTTCACGGAGATCTCCCCGCTTTTCAACTGGGCCACCGACACTTCCGCCAGGACCTCCGGTTTGCCGTTGGGATACGCTTCGCTGTAGTCCACCACGGGTGCGATGATGTCCGCGTCGGAGACCGCCGCGAACGCCATAATTTCCTCATCCAGGATGGGGATGGGAATGCCCAACCCCACCGTCAAGGTCACGCCGTAGCCGGTGAAGGAGGCGCCCCGGAGCCATTGGGGGCTCATGTGTTTCAAATCCCCGGTGACGGCGAGGGTTCCGGCCCCCCGTCTGGGCACGCCTCCGTCAGTCCGGAGCACCCCGGGATTGTGCTGGGTGCCCTGGCTCACCACCAGGCCCTCGCCCCCTCCCAGGAAGATGCGCGTGCCCACCCCGATGGTGCGGTAGAGGGGATCATTGAGCAGCGGGCTGAGCTGCCCGGCGGTGCAGTAGTTGGCGTTCCGCATCCTCGGCTGCAGCACCCCCATGTAAGTGTAGAGGACCCGGTCCGAGAGATTCACCGCCACGTTGTAGTTCTGATAAGCATTGCGCATATTAAAGAGCACCGCTTCGTTCAGATCGGCCAGGCGGATCCAGGTGTCCAGGGCTTTCCGGGGATAGCAGTCGGTGCCATAGGTTGAGGCGGTCAGGCGCACGTCTTTCCCCCCCACCAGGTCTTCGATGACATGGCCGCCGCCGTAAGGGAATTTCCCCGGGAAGACCTTGTTGCGGGGGTCGTCGTCGGGGAGCGCGGTAGCGCCGATCAGGATATCCACCGCCGCGAAGCCGGCGTAAGCCGCGACTTCGTTCAGCGCTACCCGGCCGCCGCCTATCTTCATGCGGGGGGTGGCGTGCCCCACGTTGAAGTAGGCCCCCGATGAACACATGGGTGCAAAGGTGCCGGTAGTGACCACGTCCACCATGGCCGCCGCCTGCTTCACGCCCTTTTCCCGCACGACCCCGATGATTTCTTCGGCGGTGAGCACCACGGCCCGCCCGGCTTTGATTTTTTCGTTGATTTCTTGGATGGTCTTGGCCATCGGTCACCTCCCCAACTGGTTCATGATCTACAATTTCAGCGCCAACATGCGATCCAGGGCCAGGCGCGCTTCGGATTTGATGTCCTCCGGAACGTTGACGACGTTCACCTCCCCGAGGTTTTCGAGGGTTGCCAGGAGCTTGGCCGGATTGATCTTGAACATGTTGGGGCAGAGCGAATAATGGAGGTCCAGCACCTGCCGATCCGGATATTCCAGGGCCAGCCGCGCCACCAGGTTGATCTCCGTGCCCACCACGACGGTGGCGCCGGGTTCCGCCTGCCTGACATATTCCACGATGAAATCCGTGGAGCCGCAGGCGTCGGCCAGGGCCACCACCTCCTCGGTGCACTCCGGGTGCACCACCACTTTGGCCCCGGGGAACTCTTGCCGCCTACGGAGCACATGCTCCACCGTGAAGCGGGTGTGGACGTGGCAGTGGCCGTCCCAGAGGATCAGCCGGGCCCGGCGGATGTCGTCGGGGCGGTTGCCGCCCAGGGGCTGCTCCGGGTCCCAAACGATCAGGTCTTCAGGCCCCAGCCCCAGTAATCGGGCCGTGTTGCGCCCCAGGTGCTGGTCCGGGAAAAAAAAGACCTTCTCCCGCTGGGCCAGCCCCCAGGGCAAGGCTATCCGAGCATTGGCCGAGGTGCAGACGGCGCCTCCGTGCCGGCCGCAAAAGGCCTTGAGGGAGGCGTCGGAATTCATATAGACAATAGGCGATATCATGCCCGGACCGACGATTTCAGACAGCTCTTCCCAGGCCATCGAAACCAGATCCAGGTCCACCATGTCCGCCATCAGGCAGCCGGCCTGCGGGTCCGGGATCTGCACCGTCTGGTGCGGCTGAGCCAGGATGGCGGCGCTTTCCGCCATGAAGTGGACCCCGCAGAAGACGATGAAACGAGCCTTTCCGCTATCCGCGGCCTTCCGGGAGAGGGCGAAGGAATCGCCCCGCGCGTCCCCCAGGGAGACGATTTCTTGCCGCTGGTAGTGATGGGTGAGAATAAGCAGCTCTTGCCCCAGGGCGGCTTTCCTGGCCAAGATCTCCTCCATCAGGGCCGCTTCATCCAGGGGCGCGGACATTTTTCGCTGAAGCAGGGTGCTCATAACTTTCTTCCTGAAAAAAATTATAGCTGCACAATGAGGCCGCTTATGGTGATCCCACCGGGTTGGGTGAAAAATTAATGTTTCTGTTTTATACCATAATGATATATATAAAGCTAATAATTATAATTTCAATAAAAAAATGTGATCATAAGGGCCCCTGGCCCGGAGGGCGGCGTTTCCTAAAACCGCCGGCGCCGGCGATCACAAGGTGGTTTGAGCCATGGCAGCCGTAAATCCTCAAGAATTGGCGCAGTGCAAACTGGAAGTGGCCGCGGAGCAGTCCCACCGAGAAGAGATTCCCGATATTGTCAGGCAGCTCGTGGATTCATGCGGCGGGGGTTGCTTTGAGCACATCAGTCCGGAGCCCATCCCTTCCCGGGAGAAGGTGATCGATCTTATCCACCGGGCCTGCCGCCTCCTTTACCCCGGCTATTTTATTGCCGCCAGGGTGGATATGGTCAACCTTAGTTACTATTTGGGCCAGGAGGCGGTGGGGTTTTTTGAGGTCCTCGCCCAGCAGATCACCCTCTCCCTTCGGCATGAGTGCCTGCGCTACGGCCTTCCCTGCACTCACTGCCAGGAGCGGGGCCAGTCCGAGGCCATCCGCCTTATGCGCCGGTTGCCGCGCCTGCGAGCCATCCTGGCCACGGACGTTCACGCCGCCTATGAGGGAGACCCCGCGGCCAAAAGCCATGACGAGGTCATCTACAGCTACCCGGGGCTTTTTGCCGTCACCGTCTATCGGCTGGCCCATGAACTCTGGGAGCGGCAGGTGCCGCTCTTGCCCCGCATCATGACGGAGTACGCCCACGGCTTAACCGGCATCGACATCCACCCCGGGGCCAGAATCGGCGGGAGTTTCTTCATCGACCACGGCACCGCGGTGGTCATCGGGGAGACCACGGAAATCGGCGAGCGGGTGAGGCTCTACCAGGGCGTGACCCTGGGCGCCCTGTCCCTGCCTAAAAATGAGGTGGATGCCCTGAGGACCAAGAAACGGCACCCCAAAGTGGAAGACGATGTGATTATCTATGCCGGGGCCACCATCCTGGGCGGAAAAACGGTGATCGGAGCCCGGGCCGTCATCGGCGGCAACGTCTGGCTCACCGAATCGGTGCCTCCGGATACCAGGGTGTTCCTGAAACAGCCGGAATTAGTCTATAAACCCGACCTCTCCCGCCAAGGGGCGGGGACGGCTGGGGGGAGATAACCATGAGAGGGGTGTTTCCGCAGGTGGTTCAGGCCGTGGGGGTCACGCCCCTGGTGCGCTTAAATAACCTTACCCGGGGACTTAAGGCCGCCATCCTGGCCAAACTGGAGTTCATGAACCCTCTGGGCAGCGTCAAGGACCGCATCGGGGCGGCCATGATCCTGGCGGCGGAGAAGCGCGGCCTCCTTTCTCCCGGCGCCCTGATCGTGGAGCCCACCAGCGGCAACACCGGCATCGCCCTGGCCTTTGTGGCCGCCGCCCGGGGCTACCGTCTCCTCCTCACCATGCCCGACACCATGAGCCTGGAGAGACGAAAGCTCCTGAAACACCTGGGAGCGGAGGTGATTTTGACCCCAGGAAGACAGGGCATGACCGGAGCAATTAACCGAGCCAGGGAAATCCTGGCTGAGACCCCAGGCGCCTATATGCCCGACCAGTTCAGTAACCCGGCCAACCCCGCCATTCACCGCCGGACCACGGCCGAAGAGATTTGGCTAGATACCCACGGCGCCGTGGATATCCTGGTGGCCGGGGTGGGCACCGGGGGCACCATCACCGGGGTGGCGGAAGTAATCAAGGCCCGGAAACCTTCTTTTCGGGCCGTGGCCGTGGAGCCTGCGGCCTCCCCGGTGCTTTCCGGCGGCCTCCCGGGCCCCCATCTGATTCAGGGCATTGGGGCGGGGTTTATCCCCCAGGTGTTGAACCGGGAAATCATTGACGAAGTTATCACCGTAGCCGACGAAGACGCCCTAAAAACTGCGAGAGAGGTTGCCAAACTGGAGGGCATCCTCTGCGGCATCTCCTCCGGGGCCGCGGTGTTCGCGGCGCTCAGCCTGGCCCGCCGCCCCGATAATCGTGGCAAGCAGATCGTGGCCATCCTCCCCAGCACCGGGGAACGGTATTTGAGTACCAAACTTTTCCTTGACTGAGGATTCTCGGAAGACTTCCCGTTTGGTTTTCATTTATTGAAACGTAGATCCATTTTCTAAAAACGATTAATTGTGGCAGTGTCCAGCAGTGTCCATTTTGGTTTTTGCAAAGGAGGCTGCTCGTTATACGTCGTCCAACAATTCACGTCCAACAATTCATAAATTCGCTAACGCACTTTTTGCTCCGAGAAGATTACTTCCCCCTCACCCCAACCCTCTCCCCCATTGGGGGAGAGGGGGTAAAGTTGAACCGATTTAATGCCTTATGGTTAATAGACCCGGCGACATCACCTACTCCCTCTCCCCCCGCTTCGGGGGGAGAGGGTTGGGGTGAGGGGGGCTGAACAACCGCATGCAATTTCCTAACCGGACAGTGCTGGGCAGTGTCAAGAAACGGCAGTGCAAAACGTTTGTCGGAACCCCAAAAATGCTTGACAGAGGCTAATGGCAAGCTTATAAACACACGATGAGATTAGTGAGAGGCTCGTGCAGGTTGGGGATGGCGTTGGTGGTCTTATTTCTCCTGTCGGCGTTCATGTTGACGGGGGTTAACCACTGCCATGCCGATGTCCATAACTGCGCGGGGGATTGCGCCCACAGCGAGTGCTGCGGCGGCCACTCGATGCCTCTCCTGTCCGCGGCTAAGGCCGTCCCGATAGTCAGACACTACTTCTCACCCTATCATGCCATCGAAGAGCAACCTGCACCGAGAATCTTTGCCTCCAGCATTTTCCGTCCCCCCCGGGCCTAGCCCCTTTCATCCCCTTTAATCTGTAGTTCGGCAATTAATTTCTGTAGTCACGCGCGTGGCAACGGAGGTGTGTGGTGAACCTCAAGTGGATTGCGGTGGGGGTGGTCCTTGGCTTGGCCCCCCTATGGTCCGGCGGAGCTCTGGCCGGACTCCGGGCCTATTCTCTCCCGGAACTGGAAGAGATGGCCTTGAAAACGCATCCGGCTTTGCAAGTCGCCGGGGCGGAGATCAAGAAGAGTGAAGCGGAGTTGCGTATCGCCCGCCAGTACCCCAACCCGGAAGCGGAAGGAGAGGTGAGCCGCCAAAAGGGCCTGGAAACCGGCGCCTATGTTACGGGCTACAGCCTGTCGCTCTCCCAGACCATCGAGTGGCCGGGACGCCGGGGGAAAAGGCAGGAGTCAGCCCGGTTCGGCATTGATGCGGTTAACCAGAAGTTAACCCAGGAACAGATCAACGTACGCGCCCGGTGCCGGGAATTCTTTTACCGGGTGCTGGCCGGCGAGCACTTGGTGAAGATTGCCGCGGAAAATCTTGAGTCGGCCAAAAAACTTTTGGATATCGCCGAAAAAAGAGTCCGCCTGGGAGAAAGCCGGCCCCTTGAGCTGGTCAAGGCCCGGGTGGAGTTTTTTTCCCTGGAAAGGGAATATGACAAGGCCAAAACCACCCTGGCCGGAGACCGGCAGGTCTTGCGGCAATTCCTGGGCGCCGCCTTGCCCGCCGATTTCGCCCTGTCCGGCGAAGGCGAAGTTATTGACACGGTCGCACCTCTGAAGCGTTGGCAGGAAGCGGCCTTTGCCTCGCATCCGTTGCTGGCGGCCCAGGAAGCCCAGGTCCGCCAGGCGGAGAGCACCCTGGGGGCGGAGCGCCAGGCCTGGGCGCCGGATGTGACGGTGAAGGTGTTCCATACCCGGGATGTGGACCTCAGGGCCACCGGCGGCGGTCTCAGCATCCCCCTCCCCTTATGGAACCGCAAGGAAGGCGAAGTAGCCAAGGCCGCCGCCGCCAAAAGCCAGGCCGACTCCGAACTCCGGCTGCTCAAACAAGACCTGGAAACCAAGTTGGCCGCCCAATACAGCCTCTATGAAACGGCCCGCCGGCAGGTGGAGTCCTTCCAGACCGCTATCCTTAAAGAGGCGGCGGAATCTCTCCGGGTGGCCCAGTTCAGCTATGAGCACGGCGAAACCAGCCTGCTGGAACTCCTGGATTCCCGCCGGGTTTATCGGGGGACGGAACAAGACTACTACAGGGCCCTGTTGGATTACCGCCTGGCTCGGGCGGAACTCTGGCGATTGGCCGGTGGAGGTGTCAAGTGATGCGGATGCGGTTGACCAAGACCCGGTGGCTGGTGATTATTCTGGCCACTCTGAGTGCGGCGGGCCTCCTGGGGCGGTGGTATGTACACGAGCGGCACGAGCACGATCAACATGCTGGTCACGACCATGCCCAGCATGCTGACAAAAAAGAACCCGCGGCGGCGCCGGCTAAAATCGAGACGGCCCCCGCTGATCACGACCATTCCAAACATACTGGAACAAAAGAACCCGAGGCGCCGGTGCCGGGCCAGGTGAAGCTGACCCCGGAGGCGGTGCAGCAGGCTAAAATTGAGACGGCCCCGGTGGTTCTCGGTCCCCTGAATAATCGGGCGTTATTTACCGGGGAGCTGGTCTTCAACGAAGAGCGCCTGGCTAAAATCCACTCCCGGGTGCCGGGACGGGTGGTGCAGATCGTCGCGGACTACGGGCAAATGGTGAAGCCGGGGGAGGTTCTGGCGATCATCGACAGCGTTGAACTGGGCCAGGCCCAGATGGGCTCCCGGCAAGCCGCGGCTAAATTTAACGCCGCCCAAAAGGCCCATGACCGGGCCCGCCAGCTTTATGAGGGCAAGGCCATCAGCCGGGCCGAACTCCAGGAGCGCCAGGCCCGGCTGGAAGTGGAGCGGGCCGATCTGGATTATGCCCAAAACCGCCTCCGCCTCCTGGGGGCCGGCGGCATTGCTCCCGCCTCTTTGCCGAAAGGCGCCCGGTCCGGCGCGATCTTCGCCCTGCGCTCACCCATCGCCGGCCGGGTGGTGGACCGTAAAGTCACCCCCGGCCTGGTAGTCAAGGAAGACGAAGAGCTCTTCACCGTGGCCGATACCTCCGCCCTGTGGTGCTTCGTCCAAATCCCCGAGAAGGATCTGCCTTTAGTGAACGCCGGTTCCCAGGCGATTATAACCGTCAGCTCCTTGTCCCGGGAGGAATTTCCGGGCGCCGTGGATTACCTGGCCGACATGGTGGACAAGGCCACTCGCACCGTCCGGGCCCGGGTGCGGGTGGATAATCCCGGCAACCGCCTCAAGGCCGGCATGTTCGCCAATATCGCCGTTCGGGTGGGCCAGCGCACCGTCCTGAGCGTGCCGGAAACCGCAGTCCTTTCCGCCAACGGCGAGCTCTTTGTCTTCGTGGAAATGGCTCCCGGCATCTACCAGAAGCATCTTGTCAAGACCGGAGTAAAAGGTGGGGGCCGGGTGGAAGTGCTGGAGGGTCTGGACGCGGATGAGCCGGTGGTGGTGCAGGGAGGCTTCACCCTGAAATCCGAGGTGGAAAAGGGCGCCTTCCAGGGCTGCGGCCTCGGCGGGGGGCATGGACATGCCCATTAATGCAGGTTGCGAGGAGGCTGAAGATGATTGATCGGGTTATTCAAAGCTGCCTGCGGCATCGCCTCATGGTCCTCATTGCCCTGGCGGGACTGGTTTTCTATGGGGTTTATGCGTCCCTTAAGCTCCAGGTGGACGCCTTCCCGGACGTCACCAACGTCCAGGTGCAGGTCTATACTACCTGGCCCGGCATGTCCCCCGAAGAAGTGGAACAGCAGGTCACCTTCCCCATTGAAGTGCAGATGGCGGGGCTGCCCGACATGGTGGAACTCCGCTCGGTGTCCCGGTTCGGGGTGTCCCTGATCACCGTGGTCTTCGCGGACCAGGTGGACCTGTATTTTGCCCGGCAACTGGTGTTGGAGCGCCTCATCGCCGCCAAGGAGAAAGTGCCTAAGGGAGTGGAGCCCGTCCTGGGGCCCATCGCCACGGGTTTGAGCGAAATCTACCAGTACACCCTGGAAGAGGAGAACGCACCGCCGCTGGCCGCACCCGGCCCGGAGACCGCCCGCCTCATGCGCCTGCGCACCATCCAGGACGCCATTGTCCGGCCTTTTTTGAAAACCGTGCCCGGCGTCACCGACATCAACTCCTTCGGCGGCTACGTCAAGCAATACCAGGTGCAGGTGGACCCTGACCGGCTGCGGAAATTCGATCTCAGCCTGAAGCAGGTCTTCAGCGCCCTGGCCTCCAGCAATGCCAATGCCGGCGGCAACGTCCTGGAGAAGGGGAGCGAGCAGGCCCTGGTAAGGGGCCTCGGCCTGATGCAATCCATCCAGGACATTGAAGCGGTGGTGCTGAAAACAGTGAACGGCACTCCGGTGCTGGTCAAGGACGTGGCCACGGTGGTTGAAGGTCCGGCCAGCCGCTGGGGCGCGGTCCTTTCGAACGGCAAACGGGAAGCCGTGGCCGGCATCGTCTTGATGATCCGGGGCGGTAGCGGCCGGGAGGTGGTGACTGCGGTCAAGGAAAAGGTCGCCCAATTGAACGCCGGCGGCATCCTCCCCAAGGGGGTGACGCTCAAGGCCTTCTATGACCGCACCGGCCTGGTCCGGGACTGCATCAACACCGTCAGCCGGGCCATCGCCGAGGGCGTCCTCCTGGTGATCCTGGTGGTTTACCTGTTCCTGCGCAGCTTCCGAGGGGCGCTGGTCATCGCCTTAACTCTGCCTTTGGTGGCCCTGGCCACCTTCATCACCATGCGGCAGGTAGATTTGTCCGCCAACCTCATGTCCTTGGGGGGGCTGGCCATTTCCATCGGCATGATTGTGGACAGCGCCATCATCCAGGTGGAAAACGTTATGCATCACTTAGGGGAGATGAAGCCTGGGCAGAATTTCCGCCGAACGGTGCTCAACGCCGTCCTGGAGGTGCGGAAACCCAGCCTCTTCGGAGAGCTGATCATCGCCTTGACCTTTCTCCCCATCATGACCCTGCAAGGCATGGAGGGGAAAATGTTCGCGCCCCTGGCCTTCACCGTGGTCATCGCGCTCTTGGCCTCCCTGGTGCTTTCCATCGTCGCGATCCCATCCCTGTGCTCATATGTGCTCAAGCCGGCGCCGGAGCGCGTCAGCGTCCTGGTGCGGGCGGCCCAGCGGGTTTACCGTCCGGTTCTGGCCCTGGCCCTGGAAAACCGCAAGACCGTGCTCCTGGGCGCCGGGGGCTTTCTGGCGCTGTCTTTGGCCGCCGTCCCCTTTCTGGGCACCGAGTTCATCCCTCGAATGGATGAGGGCTATATCACCAATATCACGATCCGTTTGCCGTCGGTCTCCCTGTCCCAGTCGGTGGAGATGGAGCGCCAGATGCAGCAGGCCCTCTTGAAATTTCCCGAAGTGGAGTCCGTGGTCTCCAAGATCGGCGCCGCGGAGATCGCCACCGAATCTCACGGGGTGGAATCCAGCGAGCCCATCGTGGTCCTCAAGCCCCGGAGTCAGTGGCGCACCGCCCGCACCATCGAGGAGTTGATTGCCAAGATGCGGGTGGAACTGGAGAAGATTCCCGGGGTCGCCTACAACTTCTCCCAGCCCATCGCCCACCGGGTGGACCACCTGGTTTCCGGGGTCAAATCCCAGGTGGGGGTGAAGATCTTCGGGGATGATATGAACCTGCTCCGGGCCAAGGCCGAAGAGGCGGCCGCGCTCCTGCGGACGGTGCCCGGGGTCACCGACCTCCGGGCCGAGCAGGTGGCCGGCATGCCGAATCTCAACCTCAAGATCGACCGGGCCAGGCTGTCCCGCTACGGCCTCACCGTGGCCGACGTCCAGGAGGTCATTGAAACCGCGGTGGGCGGCAAGGCGGCCACGGAGATCATCGAGGGCCAGATGCGCGTTGAGGTGGTGGTGCGCTTCCCGGAAGCGCGGCGCAACAGCGCTGAGGCCATCGGCAACATCCTGGTGACGACTCCGGGGGGAGGGTCCGTGCCCCTAACGGAGTTGGCCGAGATCATCGAGACCGAAGGGCCGGTGCAGATCAGCCGGGACAATGCCCGCCGCCGCATCGTGGTGGAGTTCAACATCAAGGGCCGGGATACCGGCAGCGTGGTGGCCGACGGCCAGCGGTTGCTGTCGTCCCGCCTGGCCCTGCCGCCGGGCTATTACGCCACCTGGGGCGGCACCTTCGAGAACCAGGAACGGGCCATGCAGCGCCTCCTGCTCATCGTGCCCGTCACCCTGGCCCTGGTGTATCTCATGCTCTTCCTGACCTTCGGGTCGCTCCGCTACGCCAGCCTCATCATGCTCAATCTGCCCCTGGCCTTGATAGGCGGCATTCTGGGACTCTTATTCACCGGCCTCTATCTGAGCGTCCCCGCCGCGGTGGGCTTCATCGCCCTCTTCGGGGTGGCGGTGCTCAACGGCGTGGTGCTGGTCTCCCAGATCAACCAACTCCGGGAAACCGGCCGCTCCGTGGATGAATCGGTGCGCCAGGGCTGCGAGCGGCGCCTCCGGCCTGTGCTCATGACCGCCCTGGTGGCCATCCTCGGTCTCACCCCGCTCCTGTTTGCCAGCGGGCCGGGCTCCGAAGTGCAGCGGCCCCTGGCGGTGGTAGTGGTCGGCGGTCTGTTTACCGCCACCCTGCTCACCCTGGTGGTCCTGCCGGTGCTCTACCAATGGTTCGCCGAGCCGGAGACGGAATCATGAAGGAAAATCCGGAGTAGGACCTGTGAGGAATAAGAAACACCGACATTTTGCCGTAAAGGGAGAAATGCCATGAAGAAATTAATGCACCCGGCTCTTTTGCTTGCTGTCGTTGTCCTGGCGGCCAACTGCGGCACGGCCCGGGAACAGATTCGGACTCAATCCAAAACCTTGTGTGAGGGGATTTTTTGCGAGGTGACCACCTCCGACGGGCCGCCCCCTGGATATGCCGATGTGGTCATCAAGGCTTCCCTGAAAACCCATTTGCCGGGAGAAGGCGCCTTGTTGGAGTCCGGGAGTTCTCCCCATGGCGGGCCTTTTTACCACTTCACGGTGAATGTTGACGGCCAGGCGGTCACCTGGAAGGTCCCCGGCCAACGGGAGAACCTCCCGGTGGTGAAAGACCGGGATTCCCAAGATGAGGGCGACGGCATGAGGTATGCGCTGGGAAAGAAAATCCGGCTGCGGGCCGGAACCCATCAGATATTTCTTGGCGTCCGGGAAAAAAACACTGCCAAAACCGTGATCGTCAACTTGCGGGAGGGCGCGTCATCTACCCTAGAATTCAGGCCCATCTATCCAAGATATAAATGGGGCCACCCGGCTTTCCGACTGGGATTTCTGGGGTTTAGCGTATGGTTAGACCATACCTCCATCAATTGATTCCTTGGTTAATGTTAGGGGGTGCCGGATATTTCCTGATGGAACAGGCGTCTAGCCTGGATGGTACTGGAAACCTCAAGATGGTGTGGCTTATGAACCTGAGTTGCCGGCCAGGATCTAAACTGGCGGTCTTTTAGGGGAGCTTCGGCGGACCTAATCGAACCCCGTTATTCTTCTTCTCCTGAACATCCCCTTTCCATGGTCAACTGCTCAATATCCATTTGATTTCAATTAGTTGATTTTTTCTGGGACAATGACATAATGGGCAAATAAATGCGCCGTCTCGCCACATTCTGCCTCCTTGCGGGGTATCTGTTGTGCGGCTGCGGCCAAGACGCCGCCGCGCCGGCGGGGGCCTTTCCGCCCTTTTATCCCGAGGCGCAGCCCTTTCGGGGCGCCATTCGCCTGGCCGAAAGCACCCCCCTGACCCAACGCATCACCGGTCTTACCGTGCCGCATCACCTGCTGGCCGCGGACCTCATCGCCGAGGCCTTCGCCCTGGCCTCCCGGCAGGATTACCGGCGGATCATTATCCTCAGCCCCGACCACTTTGGACGGAGCCCAACGCCTTTCGCCGTCGCCATCCGGAATTTTCATACTGTCATGGGCGAAGTGACCATCGACGCCGGGGCCGTAGACCGCGTCCGGGAAAACCCCCTGGTGTCGGCCTCCAATCTCTTTTCCCACGAACACGGCGTCCAGGCGCTCCTGCCGTTTTTGGCGCATTACTTTCCCCGCGCCCGGATCGTGGCCGTGGCCATTCACCGCGCCAGCCAGCCCGCGCAGTGGGATTGTCTGGCCCAAACCCTGGCCCCTCTCCTTACCCCCGACACCCTCCTGCTCCAGAGCACGGACTTTTCCCACTACCTCCCCTGGCCGCAGGCCCGGCAGCATGACCAGGAAACCCTGCGAGTCCTGAGCGCCGGCGACCCCGGCGCGGTGCTCGCTCTCACCCAGCCGCAGCATCTGGATTCCCGGGGCGCCCAATACCTCCAACTCCGGCTCCAAAAAAAGGTGCATCAGGCCAAGCCGGTGGTGGTGGCTTCCCGCAACTCCCAGGAATATGCGTCCCAGCCGCTCACTTCGACCACAAGTTACCTTGTCCAGGTCTATAGCCCCGAAATTCCTCCCATAAACGGGACCCAAAGGTTCTTCTTCGCCGGCGACACGTTCTTTGGCCGCTACCTGGCAGGCAAACTGGCCCGGCGGCCGTGGCGGGACGGGCTGGTCAACCGGGTCAGGCAGCTCACGGGCGGCGCGCCCCTCATCGTCAACCTGGAAGGCGTCATGATGGCCGAGTGCCCGGCAAACCCCGGCCCCCTGGAGTTGTGCATGGCCGCCCGGCCAACCCTGGACCTCCTCAAGGAACTCAACGTGGTGGCGGTGAGCCTGGCCAACAATCACCGCCATGACTTCGGCGACCTTGCCTATCGCACCATGCAGCATCTCCTTACCGATGCCGGCATAACCGTGCTGGAAAACCGCGCCGTGAAAGATCTGGGGCCTTTCCGCCTGGCCGCCCTCACCGACCTGGACAACCGTAAAGAGCCTTTTCGGGCCTTGCTGGCGGATGCCGATCTGCCCCGGTTCGATGCCATCAAACCGGACAAGCCCCGCTTCGCTTTCCTGCACTGGGGCGAAGAGTTCACGGGGGAACCAGGTCCCAGGGAACAGGCCCTGGCGGCCAGGCTGGCCGGGAGGGGCGTGGAACTCATCATCGGCAGCCATTCCCACCGGGCCGGCGGTCTCACCGGCGACCGCAAGCAGTGCCTGGCTTTCTCCCTGGGCAACTTCATCTTTGACCAGCGCCGGCCGGGGGTGTCCGGGGCTCTCCTGGAAGTCATTTTCTACCCCCAGGGGACGTATTTTCTGCGGCTCCACCCGATCGGCAATCTCTATGGGGAATCTTTCAGTCCGCCGTAAGCTGCGCTTGCCTATCGGGTAACCAAGCAAAAGCCCTTTGGGGCCCCTCTCTGTTTCAGACAATTTCTTGACTATACCAAGGCATTGCGCCATGATGGGCTTTATCAGTTTAGTTTTCTGAAAATAATACCGAAGGATATTGCATCGATGAAACCGGGATATCGCCAAGAGGTTCTCAATGTCGTCCTGGCCCAAATTCTCCAGGAACGGGGAGTGGTTTCTGTTCCCGAAAAAGTCGTGAGAGAAGTTCTCTCGATGCCCGGAAAGCGCCGTATGCCCGATATCATGGTGGATTTTATGGGGTTACGGACGGTGATAGAGGGGGAAGTGGATGACCAACCGGATGCCAAGAGCCGCTCCCTGGAATCCGCCGAGAAGCGGGTGGAAGAGGGGATTGCTCATATCGGGGTAGCCGTAATTTACCCGGCGTTTCTGCGGCAACTTGAACTCGGCGCATTGAAATCTCAAATGGCGGAGTGCCATTATGAAATCGCGGTAGTTGCTGAATCACAGTTCGGGGAACGCAGTTTTAATCATGGCGATGCTAACTATCTGGCGGAAGCTCTGCGAAAAACCTTTGACCAACTGGTCAAGGAAGATGTGGTGTCCCAGGCCGTTGCCCTCTTAGATGCCGGGATTGACAAGTTAGCCGCCGCGGTGCGTCATTGCCCCGGTTTTGTCCCGACCGCCGCCCAGGTTTTAGGAATTCGGGCTTTGCCCCCCAGGAAAAAGACCAAGGCTGAGGCGACCGAGTGACCAATAAGATTCCCCCGCAACAGGCCGACGCCATAAGCCGGATCAGCGGTCTGGTTTTAGTAAATGCCATGATATTCCAGGAGATTCTGGCATATCATGATGATCGGGTTGATTCCCTGGAAAAAACTTTGGATGAGCCCAATCCCTTAGGTTCATTCAGCGCCCATTGGAGATTTATTCTAGAAGATATCAACTATTACCCCATCTTCTATCTGGCCAGGGACATCATTATCAATCTAACCGCGGACGCGGATATTATCGCGGCGCTCAAGAATTTGGCAGGAACGGCTCAAAGAATAGTTAGTATGCGGGCTGCCTTGCGCCACGACCTGATGGGACGCGTTTACCATCGGTTGTTGGCTGATAAAAAATATCTTGCCACCTATTACACCAAGATTCCACCAGCAAATCTGCTTCTTAAACTCGCCCTGGATTATGACAATTTCCCGGTCGCCTGGCAGGATTTGGGCCAAATTTCTCAACTCCGCATTGCTGACCTGGCTTGCGGCACCGGCACCTTGCTGATGGCCGCGGCCGATGCCATCGCCGACAACTATTTGCGAGCTTCGGCGGGACATGGTTTGGTTCCTGACCTGGATGGTTTGCAGAAACGGTTGGTAGAGGAAATCATTCATGGTTATGATGTGCTGCCCTCGGCCATCCATTTGACCGCCTCGACCCTGGCCCTCCGCGCCCCGCAAATCCCGTTTGAAAAAATGAACTTGTTCAGCCTGCCCATGGGAGGACCGGCAATCCGCCTGGGAAGCATTGATTTTTTGGATGGCAAAAGGGTGGCGGTCCATCGGGATTTGATCGGCGCTGATGTGGAAGCCCGCCAAATGGGCGGGAAGGGGGCTAAACGGGTCAGCACAAACTTACCTGATTTGGACCTGTGCGTGATGAACCCCCCTTTTACGCGCAGCGTGGGCGGAAATTTGCTCTTCGGCTCTCTGCCGGAAGCGGACCGGAAGAAAGCCCAGGAAAAGCTCAAAAAAGTAGTCCGGCGTCGGGAGCTACAGGCCAACATCACCGCGGGCTTGGGTTCGGTGTTTGTGGCCATTGCGGATCGTTATATCAAACCTGGGGGCCGCATCGCTTTAGTGCTCCCCAAAGCGGTGATTTCAGGGGTGGCTTGGGAACCGACGCGGGAAATTTTGCGCACTAAATACCAAATAGAATATCTGGTAGCCAGTCATGACCCGCGGCAATGGAATTTTTCGGAAAGCACGGATTTAAGCGAGGTCCTTTTGGTGGCTCGCAAAGAGGACCCCAGGAGGCCATCGCCGCCCAGGTCAACCGTGGCCTTGAACCTCTGGCGCAACCCGGCCACTAATTTTGACGCCCTGACGGTTTGTCAGACGCTCAGGACCCATACCGCTCCCAATATTCCCACCGGGCAGGGGGCATTGGAAGTTTTTGTGGGACATGAAAAATTCGGGGAGGCCATCAGTTATCCCTGGGAGGATTTGAAGGCCTGGGGTTCCTGGATCATGCCCTGTGCCTTTGCGCAATCCGAACTGCTGCGCGTCGCCTATGATTTGCTGCGCGGGCAGCTTTATCTTCCCGGTTACGGGCAAGTAGGGGAAATCGCCCTGTGCCCCCTGCATACTTTCGCCACCCTGGGGCCAGACCGCCGGGATATTCATGACGGTTTTACAGTGGGCAGTCAATTCACCCCATATCCCGCTTTTTGGGGCCATGAATCCAAGGATGTTTTCAGTATTGCCCAACCCCCCAATGCCTACCTATCGCCTTTGCCAGAGGCCAAGCCGGGCCGAAATCTTCGTTTGGCACAAGAGCTATGGCCTTCGGCAGGAAATATTTTGATGGCCGAAAGAATGTGGTTAAAGACCCAGCGACTTGTTGCCCTTAGGGTTTCCGAGCGCGTGCTTTCAAATATGTGGTGGCCGGTTTCTCTAAGGGGCCAATTCGCTCATCAAAGTTTTGAAAAGGCCCTGGCCCTTTGGCTCAACTCGACCTTCGGATTAATTTTGCTCTTGGCCAACCGGCAAGAGACTAGGGGTGCATGGGTTGATTTTAAAAAGCCGGTGCTAAGCGAAGCGCCAGTGATTGATTTGCGAACTCTTTCCCCCGATGCGATGGAAACCCTGGCCGCGACCTACGATGCGGTATGCGACCAGGGGCTTCGGCCATTTTCCGAAATGGACGCGGACCCGGTGCGGGAGAGGATTGACACGGCTATTGGTCAGGCTTTGGGTTTGCCGGATATCGCGGTTTTGCGCCGTCTCCTGGCAAGAGAGCCCGTGGTTTGTCTGCGGCGGCTGTGAGACAAAGAGATGTGAACCGTCAGCAACGCCTGGGGCCCCACCCCGGCGGGGAGACTGTTGCCTTGACAAATTTTTGGTGGCGCCGGCATCTTGCCGGTGCAGCGCACAGGCTGGAAGCCTGTGCCACTAAAAGCAGCGGGCGGCGGCCCGCCCCACCGGAAAACCTGGGCGAGACCGGGCCGCCTCAGTCTTGCTCTTCCAGTTCCACCTTGAGGGAAAAGAAATCCAGCAGGTCTTTTAAGGTTACCAGCCCCACCAGTCGGCCGTTTTCCACCACCAGCAGCCGGCTGACCCCGCTCTGGTTCATCATGGCCAGGGCCTTGATGGCGTCGGTCGCAGGCGAGATGGTGTTTTCATCCGAGCAGGGGCTGGCCGCTTCCCGGATAGTCTCCCGGCCCCACGCCTCCCGGGGAATCTCCTTCACCTGCCGGGTGGTGATGCAGCCTACCAGCTTCTCCCCTTCCATGACCGGGAACATTTTATGATGATACTTGTAGATATAATTTTCCACCAGTTCGGCCACGGTGATGTAATCCGGCGCCGTCACCGGGTCGGCGGTCATGAAGCGGCGCACCGGTTCGCCCTCCAGGGCCGTGCGCACCAAAAGCTGCTGGTATGACATCTGGGCGGCGTTTCTTAAAAACATGCCGATGAGGAACATCCACACCCCGCCGATGACATCGCCGCCGACGAACCGGAGGACGCCCAGAAAGAGGAGGCCGAGACCGAACGCGGCGCCGATGGACGAGGACACCCGGGTGGCCCAGCGCAGGTTGTCTTTGGCCCCCCACAGGATGGCGCGCAGCATTCGCCCGCCGTCCAGGGGGAAGGCCGGCAGGAGGTTAAAGCCCGCCAGGATGATGTTGATGTAGAAGAGGTAATAGGTGACGGCATTGACCGGAGTATTCCAGGCGCCGGCCTCTCCCCCGCGGTAAACCAGGTAAAATATGCCTCCAATCACCAGGCTGGACAGGGGTCCGACCACGGCCATCATGAATTCGGCCCTGGCGGTGGGAGGCTCGTCCCCCATCTCCGCCACCCCGCCGAAGATGAACAGGGTAATGCCCTTCATGGGTATGCCGACCTTCCGGGCTACCAGAGAGTGGCAGAACTCATGCGCCACGATGGAAGCGAAGAGGCCCAGGGCCCCCACCACCCCCATGATCCAGTAGGTCAGCGGGGAGAGGTTCGGATACCAGTAGGGAAAGGCCCCTTTCGCCAGGGACCAGGTGACCAGCACCGCGATGACGAGCCAACTGAGATCGATACGCACCTCGAACCCGAGGAGCTTAAACAGCTTCATGCGCTTGCCGAACATCTCTCACCTCCCGTTGCCCTGTTTGAGCAGCGCTTCTAGTTCCCGGGCTTCCTGCTCCTGGCCCCGGGCCTGGTAGATGCCCAGCAGGAGCTGCCCGTTGAGCCTGGCCTCAGCGTTATCGCCCCGGGCCAGGGCCAGGAAGGTCAGGTCCTTGAGCGCGGCGGCAATGCCGTCGGTATCCTGGAGGCGGCGGAATTCGCTCAGGGCCTCCTTGAGATACACCGCGGCCCGGTCATAGTCCTTCAGGTCCAGAAAGGTGCGCCCCAGGCGCTCCTGGCGCAGGGCGCGGCCCCGCCGGTCTTTACCTCCCGTATCGATCATGAGGGCCTGGTGGTAATAGTTCAGGGCCGGCATGTAGTCCTTATGGGCCCGGGCCACATCCCCCAGGTGGGTCAGGGTCAGGGCCAGGAGCGGTCCGGGGGGCAGCTGCCGGGCCTGATCCAGGGCTTCCAGGTAGACGGCGTTGGCCTCCCGGAGGCGGCCCTGGCCTTGATAAGCCCGGCCCAGGTTGTTCAGGGTCTCGCAGATGGCGGCGGGGTCGTTAAGTTCCCGGTTCACGGCCAGGGCTTCCTTAAAGAGGCGCACGGCCTCCTCCAGGTATCCCTGGGTCTGGGCGATGACCCCCAGGTTGTTGAGGTTGCCGGCGATGCCGGACCTGCGATCGATGAGCCGGTTGTATTCCAGGGCCTTTTCGAACTTTCCCTGGGCCAGGTCAAAGCGGCTCTGCCGGTAATACTGATACCCCGCGTCATTGAACGCGATGGCTTCCTGCTTGAGGTCCACGCCGGTCTTGGCGGGCCCGCCGCAGCCCAGCAGGAAAACCAAAACCCCTAGCCACTGCCACCGGTCAGTCACGCCTAATCCTTTCCCGGCGCCGCATCCAGCCGGATGGTGCGCTCCTGGGGTTGGGGTACGTAGGAGCGCAGCAGCCAGGACCGGTTCGCCGCCTTGGCCGCCTGGTCGGCGTCCCCGAACAGGGTCTGGCCCTCGGTTACCAACCCCGGCAGGCCCTTTCCGGCCTTATCCAGGTTCACCACGAAACTCTCCAGTTTCTTCGCCATGTCCGGCAGCCGGGCCGCCACGTCCTTCAAATCCGCCGTAGTTTTGTTGAGGTTGGTAAAAGTGGCTTGCAGCTCCGCCATGGTCTTGACGGCCTGGTCCTTAAAGGCCGGGTCATTCATCAGCATGCCGACCAGGCCCTTGCCTCTTTCCAGGTCGCCGACGAATTTCCGCAGTTGCGCCATGGCCTCCGCGGTATCCCGGTAGAGGGCGGGATCGTTCACCAGCTTTCCCATGCTCCCTTTGCCGGAGTTGACCTTGGAGACGATGTCCCTGACTTCGGAAAGGATCGTTTTGGTATCACTTCCCGGCTCCGCCAGGTCATCAGTGAGGGACACCAGGTTGCTGATGACTTTTTGCAGGTCCTCCAGGCTGGGACCCGCCCGGGCCAGGAGTTGGGTGATATCCAGGGGCTCCACCGAAGTAACCAGGCCTTCCGGGGGGATCGGCGCTTTACTGAGGGAACCGGAGGTCAGGTCCAGGCTCTTGTCGCCCAGCAACCCCATGAAACCGATGGTGGAGCGGGAATCCTCCCGAATCCGGTCGCTGTTCTTTTTCAACACCCGGAAGGTAACCACGATGTTGCCCTCGGCGTTGATGGCGGTGCTAAGAACATTGCCCACCGTGACCCCGGCCAGGTGGACCTCGGAGCCGGCTTTGAGGCCGCTGACATTTTTGAAAATGGTCCGGTAGGTGACGTACTCATGAAAGATTCCTTCCTGCTGGGCCACGATTAAGATCATGGCGAGGAGAGCCGCCAGCGAGCCCACGACGAAAATGCCGACGATGGTTTCATATTTGCGCGCGATCATGGGGTCATTTCCCCCAGGGGCTCCAGATGGAGAAAGCGCCGGACCTCGGGATGGGAGGAGTTCAGGAATTCCGCGTAGGTCCCCTGAAAGGCCCAGTGGCCCTCGTGGAGGAGAACCTGCCGATCCGCCACCAGTTCTGTCAGGCGCAGGTCATGGGTGACCACGATGGAGGTGACCTTCAGGATCTTCTGGAGGCTATAAATCAGCTGGCCGATCTCATTGCCGGTGATGGGGTCCAGGCCGGCGGTGGGCTCGTCATAGATGATAATCTCGGGGTCCAGGGCCAAGCTGCGGGCCAGGGCGGCCCGGCGCTGCATGCCGCCGGAAAGGGCCGTGGGGTCCAGGGGCTCCACCCCCGGCAGCCCCACCTGGCCCAGCTTCTCCGCCACCCGGCGCTCGATCTCGGCTTCGCCCCAATCGGTATGTTGCAGCATGGGGAAGGCCACGTTTTCCCCCACCGTCATGGAATCATACAGGGCCGAACCCTGGAAGAGGTAGCCGGTCTTCAGCCTCAGGTTCCTCCAGTCGGTATCCGTGACAAACTCGGTAATTTCCACCCCTTCCACCGTGATGGCGCCCGCATCCGGGGTGGTCAGCCCCACCAGCATGCTGGTCAACACGGTCTTGCCGGAACCGCTGCGGCCCAAAATCACTATGGTTTCCCCCTGGTAGACCTCCAGGTCTATGCCGATAAGCACCTGATTTTCGCCATTTTCCCCAAAAGATTTGTGGATCCCCCGGAAGGAAATCAGGGGACGGCCGGGCTCCGGGATGACCCGGGCAGACTCCGCTTCCACCCTAAGGCCAGAGGAGTATGGTGAGTTTGGTGAGAAAGACATCGGCAACCAGGATCAGCAGGACGGACCTCACCACCGAAGTTTTGGTGGCTTGGCCCACCCCGAACGTGCCATGTTCGGTGTTATAGCCGTGATAACAGCTCACAGTGCCCACGATAAGCCCAAAGATTGCGGTCTTGCCGATGCCCGGCAGGACATCCTTCAGCGTCAGATACTTGATAGTCAGGGTATAGTAATAGGCGGGGGTCATACCCACCTGGGTCACCCCGATGACCAGGCCGCCTAAGATGCCGACGAAGTTGGCAGCCACGGTCAGCAAAGGCAAGACCAGCATGCAGGCCAGAATCCGGGTGACCACCAGGTATTTCATGGGGTTGACCGCGGAGACGGTGAGGGCGTCGAGCTGGTGGGTAACCCGCATGGAACCAAGTTCGGCGCCCATGCCGGCGCCGCCCCGGGCCGCCACCATGATGCCGGCCATCAGCGGGCCCAGTTCCCGGAAAAAAGACATGGCCACGCTGGTGGCGATGTAGTTGGAGGCCCCGAACCAACTCAACACCTTGAGGCCCTGCATGGCCAGGACCAACCCCACCGCAAAAGAGGCCACCACCACCAGGGTGAAGGATTTCACCCCCAGCTGGTACATCTGGTGGACAACCTCCCGAATGAACCAGGGCGGGTGGGCCAGGGTGCGGCAGGCATCCACAAAAAAGAGGAACAAGTCCCCCATGTAATCGACGAAAGCCATCGTTTGATGGCCGGCCCGATAAAAAAAACCCCCTTTCAAGCCTCGCCCCATGCAACCCTCACAAACGCAAAAGATATGTCCGGGGCAACCTGACCTCCGACGCCTCGTTTAGGGTTACAACGTCTTAAAACTACCCAAAAATCAGGCCTGTGTCAAGGAGAAACCCCCGGCTCCGGTCCGATATCCGCCCGCCTCCCTGGGAATGGATCATGGATCACATTTTCGTATAAAAATGTTATCATTTTTGTGGATAAATATACGAAAATGGAATATAGGTGATATAGTTAAAGGGGATCGGACGGACGGACGAGGGGTCCAGGCCCCCGCCGGGGAGAATCCGCCGCCGGGCCACCGGCGGCTTTTCTCAGATCACCCAAGTAAAATACGCCAAATTTTGCAGCCGGCTGCCAGCGAGTAATCTTATGAACGACCTTAACCTGCTTTACGAGATTACCGAAACCATGGGGACCCTTGGCCCCCTGCCCCGCACCCTGCAACGGGTGCTCCAGATCCTGGCCCAGAGCATGGGCATGCGCCGGGGCACCGTCACCATCCTCAACCCGGAGACCGCGGAATTGCAAATCGAGGTAGCCCACGGCCTCACCGCGGAAGCCCGGCGCCGGGGGCGCTACAAGCTGGGAGAAGGCATCACCGGCCGGGTGGTGGAGACCGGGGATCCGGCGGTGGTCCCCCGGGTGAGCCAGGAGCCGCTCTTTTTAAACCGGACCCGGTCCCGGGGCGCCCGGGAAAAGGACGAACTCTCCTTCCTGTGCGTACCCATCAAGATCAACTACAAGATCATCGGCGCCCTCTCGGTGGACAAACTTCACCGGGACCTGGACCTGGACCGGGATCTCAGGCTGCTCACTATCATCGCCTCCATCATCGCCCAGACGGTCAACAACTTGCTGCTCGTCGACCGGGAAAAGGAACGCCTCCACAACGAGAACCTGAAGCTCAAGGGCCAATTGCAGGAGCGCTACCAAATGGGGAATATCATCGGCACCTCCGGCCGGATGCGGGAGGTGTTCGAGATGATCGAACGGGTGTCCAAGAGCAACGCCACCATCCTGATCCGGGGCGAATCCGGCACCGGTAAGGAGATGGTGGCCTCGGCCCTCCACTACAACAGCCTCAGGGCCGACAAGCCCTTCATCAAGGTAAACCTGGCGGCCCTGCCGGAGACCCTGGTGGAGAGCGAACTCTTCGGCCACGAACGGGGGGCCTTCACCGGGGCCATGCAGCGTAAGCAAGGCCGCTTCGATCTGGCCCAGGGGGGCACGGTTTTTCTGGATGAAATCGGCGATCTCAGCCTCAATGTGCAACTCAAACTCTTGCGGGTTATCCAGGAGCGGGAGTTCACCCGGTTGGGCGGCACGGCCACCCTGAAAGCCGACATCCGCCTGCTGGCCGCTACCCACCGGGATCTGGAGCAGGCCATGTCCACAGGATTTTTCCGGGAAGACCTTTACTACCGGCTCAACGTCTTTCCCATCTACCTGCCCCCCTTACGGGAGCGCATGGCCGACATCCCGGCCCTGTCGGAGCACTTCTTGAACAAGTTCGCCGGGGAGCACCGCAAATCGGTAAAGCGCCTGTCGGCCCCGGCCCTGGACCTGCTCATGCAATACCCCTGGCCCGGCAACGTGCGGGAACTGGAAAACATCATCGAGCGGGCGGTGCTGGTGTGCGACGAAGACACCATCCTCAGCGTCCACTTACCTCCCACTTTGCAGCGCCAGGAGCCCGGGGGGGACCACCGGGGCCTGTCCGCCCAGGTGGAGAACCTGGAGCGGGAACTCATCACCGAGGCCCTGCGCCAGACCCGGGGCAACCAGAGCCAGTCGGCCCAAATCCTGGACACCAGCCTCAGGATCCTGGGCTATAAGATCAAGCAGTACGCCATCGACGCCAAACGGTTCCGGGCCGATTGAGGCCGGCATGGCGCGCCAATAGGGAAACCGGGCGGAGGCGCGAGGCTCCGCCGCCCGGTTCCGCCGCCCTGAACCCCGGCGTCTCCCCAAGCCTGGCTCCCACCATGCTCCGTCATCCTCAACCCAAGCCCCGACCCTTCTATGCACAGCGTCATAAATAATTGGACATGAATATGGTTGTTGCTAATCCAATGCTGCCTACTTTGTCACCCTGAGCCGCAGGCGAAGGGTCTCTTGATTGGCGGCAAAGACGAGATTCTTCGCCGCCTGCGGCGGCTCAGAATGACAAAAAAATCGTTTGATTGCTTTTTTTATATGAAAATATCCCGGTAGGGCGGGTCTCCGGGCCCGCCAGCCAGAGGCGGCCAGGGACGGCCGCCCCACCAACGCCAGCCATTTTTTCATGCTTCGTTGTGTCCGTAAGGAAATGATCTTTGGTATAAAAACCCCCGACCTGCCCTGCCTCTCCTGAGACCATAATCTCCCCGGTGCGAGACGTCTGGCGATATTATTTTATTTAATCAACCAGTTATAGACATCGCCCCCTCCCGACTGGCGACCGACAGCCGGGAGGGGGCGACAATTGTTACGTTATTGTCAAAGCCACTAATGTTTAATACATTTTTGGCAACTACCCGCTTTTAATGAACTTTATCGTAGGACTATTGGGGCTATCTGACATTTTTGTATGCGGCCAAATGGTAACTCATTGAATTATCAGTATTTTATGATGGCCCAATCTTTGCATTACTAAAGATGCGATTTTGCAACTTTTTCAAGGGGTTGGCTTACGCCTAACTATTTAACCTATTGTTATTGCACATAATATGCATATAATTGCCACCATTGGTTTTCTGCTGGCCATCCCCCCTGTCCTGAAAGCATCGCAGTCTATTTTCAATTTTGTCAATTTACTAACACCGAGATTACCATATTGTGGTCAATTTTTGGTTTTATCGTAGAAAATAAGTGGCCGCGGCTCAACCAGGCCCATAATCCCTGAAGGAGGACAAAAAACCATGAGTCTCAGCAATCCCAACCGCAGCCCCGCCACCTTAACCAAAAACCGGGTGAAGGCCGCTCCCGGCTCCGGCATCTGCGTCACCTGCCTGGACAGCTGCCCCGGTCCCTGCGAGATCGGCCGCTCGGCCATCCGGGGCCGGGAGATGCTCTATCCCCAGCCCTTCGGCAATGTCACCGCCGGGGCGGATAAAGACTACCCGGTGGATTTTTCCCACTTCAACATCCAGGGAACTTGCGTGGGCGCGGTAGGTATCAAGGCCGACTCGGATACGGCTATCTTCCCGGCGGTGGATGTCTCCGCGGAAATCGGGGTGAAAGAAAAAGTCAAATTATCCTTCCCGGCCTTTACCGGGGCCTTAGGGTCCACCGAGATCGCCCGGGTGCACTGGGAATCCATGGCCATCGGCGCGGCCATCAGCGGCATTATCATTGTGTGCGGGGAAAACGTCTGCGGCATGGACCCCGCGGCCGACATCAAAAGCGGCCGCATCGTCCGCTCCCCGGAAATGGAGCGCCGGATCAAAACCTTCCGTAAATGGCATCAGGGAAAGGGCGACATCATTATCCAGGCCAACGTTGAGGACGGCCGCCTGGGCGTCCCCGAATACGTCATCGAAAAACTGGGGATCGAGTTCTTCGAACTCAAGTGGGGGCAAGGCGCCAAGAACATCGGCGGCGAGGTCAAGCTGCACACCCTGGAGCGGGCCCAACTCCTTAAAAGCCGGGGCTACATCGTGCTCCCCGACCCCAGCGACGCGGCCACCGAAGAGCGCTACCTGGCCAAGGGCATCAAGGAATTCGAACGCCATTCCCGGGTGGGCATAGTGGATGAAGACGACTTCCATAAGACGGTGGAGCACCTCCGGAACGTCGGCGCCAAGCGCGTCTCCCTCAAGACCGGGGCCTACCGGCCCGTGGACCTGGCCCGGGCGGTGAAATTCGCCTCCGACGCCAAGATCGACCTGCTCACGGTGGACGGCGCCGGCGGCGGCACCGGCATGAGCCCCTGGCGCATGATGAACGAGTGGGGCATCCCCACCGTCTACATCGAGTGCCTGCTGTACGAGTTCCTGAACCATCTCAAGCAGCAGGGCAGGTTCGTGCCCGACTGCGCCATCGCCGGCGGCCTGTCCCTGGAAGACCATGTGTTCAAGGGGCTGGCCCTGGGCGCGCCCTTCGTCAAGCTGGTGTGCATGGGCCGGTCCATCATGACCGCGGCCATGGTGGGCACCAATGAGGGCCGGAAACTGGAAGAGGTGTGCTTCCGGGAGGAACGGGACTGCAAAGAGGCCTACGTGGAGCATTTCGCCGAGGCCGCAATCCTGCGCCGGGATTATCCCCTGAGCCAGTATGGCCGGATTCCCGCCGGCGCCATCGGCATGTACAGCTATATAAGCCGCATGACCCAGGGGCTGCAGCAGTTCATGGCCGGGGCCCGGAAGTTCGCCCTGAAGTATATCGACCGGAACGATCTCTTTGCCCTGACTGAAGAGGCCGCCAAAGTCTCCGGCATCCCCTATGTCATGGATGCGGATGCCAAGGAAGTGGAGCGGATCCTGGGCTATCGGCGTTAACCCAGTAATATCTGTTTTCTGTAAAAGAAAGCCGGGGCCGCGCCGCCAGTGGCGGGCGCCCCCGGCCCGTACCTTTGCTTCCGGCGCGCTTAAGCCCGCCCCGCCCTCCCGCTTGGGACCCCCTTTCCCTAAACCGCCCGCTAACTGTTCTAAAAAGTTTTCCGTTTTCCGTTTTCCGTTTTCCGTGGAACCGCCGCCCCGGCTGTGGTGCTCTGAAAAGTTAACAAGGGCTGGCACTGCCCGCCATAATTACGATCTCTACTTTTTCATGCTTTACGGGTGGACCAAGGACTCATGAATGACTGACCTGAACAGTTCCGGCGTTTTTCGTAGTTTTTCGCAGGGCGCGTCTCACGCCCCATTCTTGGTGCGTAATACCGTGTTCCCTTTGAAATGAAACAAACCATCCAGATAACCTATTGATATCTCTCGTAGGGGCGGGTTTCAAACCCGCCCCTACAAAACGAACACGGTATAAGACGCACCCTTGAAGGGAAATTACCTTTTTGAGCGCAGGTTGGCATTAGCCATCGAGATCTCGCGCCCGCAATCCCGCCGGCGCCTTCTGGTTAACATCCCAAGTTCAACCGAACTCTTAACCGCATGATACCTGGTCAGGGGCCGCTGGCGCCGGCCCAAGGGTAAAATTTGCTTGACTTTAGTTAGGTTATCAGCAGATTATATTTGCATATCATAAAGTTGGGGGGGGGTCCCGGTTCGGCCAGCATCCTTGGGGGAGGGCAGGCCTCCCGGCCCGGGACGACATAGACGAGCCGCCACAACCTTTGCTGCAGATTCAACCTTTCCCCTGAAAAGCCGATCTAACCGGTAGAGGAAAACGTTGCCTCATCGCCAAAACCTGAGATCATCCGGCGCACAATTGATGCGCGGTTTTCGGCTGTGCGCCTGGCCCCTATTGGCAGTAGCCGTGGTCCTGGCCGTGGCGTCAGTTTATTATACCGTTACGAACTTGACCATTCGCACCAGCCGCAACGACCTGGTGGCCAGCAATCAGCGCCTGGTCCAACAGACCGAAAAGATGGACAAGGCCTTTGGGGGCCGGGATGGGATGGTGGTGGTGGTGGAGAATGGGCATCCCAAGCGGGCCGTCAAGTTCGCCAATGACCTGGCCGCCGAGTTGCGGCGCTATCCGGACCACTTTCCCGAACTCTTCTATCACGTCGATCCGGAAAGACTAAAACGCTCGGCCCTGCTCTATCTGGACCCCCCGGACCTTGACAAGATCAAAGACAGTCTCCTGAAACAGGAAGACCTGTTGTCGAGCTTGGCCGCCAACCCGCGCCTGACCACTTTTTACGGGCTGGTGAATGACCGGATCGCCCGGGCCATGATCGGCGAGCTCTTCACCGGGTTCCTGGCAGAAAAGGAAAAGCCGGAACTGCCGGACCTGTCCCTGCTGAACACTTCCCTCCGGGGGCTCTCTGCCAGCCTGGAAGGCCGCCAGTCCCAGGAATCCTTGTTTAGCAGCTTTTTCCCCAAGGAATTGAATGATCTTGAGGGCGCCGGTTACTTTTTTACGGAAAATGACAAATTCCTCTTGTTTCTGGTGACCCCGAAAGGCGACGGGTACGCCTCCCGCGGCCAGGACCTGGCCCTCCTCAGGAAGGTGGTGGATCAGGTCAAAGCCCGGTACCCCGGCCTGGAGGCGGGGGTGACCGGCCCCGACGCCCTGGAAGCCGACGAAATGAGCAGCGCCATGAAAGACATCACCCTGGCCACCTGGTTATCCCTGGCCGGCCAGTTGGGACTGCTGCTCCTGTTTCTCCGGAGTCTGAGGCGCACCCTGGTGGAGGGGTTGGTGCTGGTTCTGGGTATGTGCTGGACCTTTGGGCTGGTCACCCTGGTGGTGGGCCACCTGAACCTCCTCTCCCTGATCTTCGCGCCCCTGATGCTGGGCCTCACCATCGACTACGGCATCCATTGGTTTTGCCGCCTGGAAGAGGAGGAGCGCGCCGTCGGGCAAGGCAGCATCACGGCTTTAACCTGCACATTTCAACGGGAAACGCCGGGGATTATTTATGCGGGATTGGCCGCCACCGTCTCCTTTGTGCCCCTGGCCTTCGTGGGCTTCAAGGGCCTGGCGGAATTGGGCCTGATCCTGGCCATGGGCATCCTGGTGATGCTTACGGCCACTTTGACCCTGCTGCCGGCCCTGGTGATCATTACGGAAAAATACGCCGCCGGGGAGGGCGCCGAAGCATGCGCCCCACAACCCAAGCCGTTTCTCCAACTGGCCTGGCGCCGGCCCGGCCTGTTGGCCGCCTCAGGGGTGGTGATTGTCGCCCTGGGCGGCGTCAGCCTTCAGGCGGTCAAGTTCGATCTGAATCCGCTGCATCTGCAGAATCCCGAGACGGAATCGGTGGTGTGGGAGTACAAGCTCATTGAGGATTCCAAATATTCCACCTCCTACGGCGCCCTGGCTACCGCCTCCCTGGAGGAGTTGGCGGCCCGGACCGAGGCCCTGAAACGGCTGCCCACGGTGTCTCACGTGGAATCGGTCCTCTCCTTTCTGCCTCAACAGGTGGAGGCCAAGCGTCTGCTCCTGACCGAAATGCAGCCGGTCCTCCATACCATCACCTTCCCCCGGGTCCCGGCGGGACCGGCTGAACCCCAGGCACTGGCTGCGATCTTGGGCCGGATCAATTTCAAAGTGGCTGAAGCCGCCAAAAATCTCGGGAACGATCAGGCCGCTACCCGGAAACAGGTGGAGGAAACCCACCGGCTCATTAATAAGATTATTCCTCTACTCCAGGCGGGCGACCCGCACGCGTCCAGGCGTCTGGATGAGTATGGCCGGTATTTTTTCTCGGATTTGCGAGACACCTGGGACCTGTTCCGGGGCTATGTGGACACGGGGTTGACGACACCCCCTCCCACCCTGGCGGACTTGCCCCAACCGGTGCGGCAGCGCTTCATCAGCTCTGATGGCACCTACCTCATCCGGGTCTTTCCCTCTGAGGACACCTGGAATTTCGGGCCTCTGAAACGGTTTGTCCAAAGCCTCTGGACTGTCGACCCCAATGCCGTGGGCGACCCGGTCCTCCTTTATAGCTTTACCCTGGGTTTCCGCAATTCCATCCTCTGGGCCGCGGGCATGGCCCTGTTGGCCATCACCGTCATGCTGGTGCTCTTATTCCGCAGCTTGAGAATGGCCATGCTGGCCCTGATCCCCCTGGTGGTGGGCACCGGCCTGACGGTCAACTTGATGTGGCTGCTGAACCTCCCCTTCAACCAGGCCAACGTCCTCTTCGTGCCGTTGATCTTGGGGGAGGGGATCGAATTCGGGATCATCATTTTGGCCCGGTGGCGCCAGGAGGAATCGGCTCGGGCCATCACCCTGCCCGCCAGCACCGCCAAAGGGGTGGCCCTGGCGGCCTTGACCACCGCCGTGGGGTTCGGCAGTTTGATGGTATCGGGGCATCAGGGGACCTTCAGTCTGGGGCTCCTGGCCACGGTAGGCAGCCTCAGCGTGCTCCTGGCCTCGTTGAGCATCCTGCCGGCCTTCCTCAGGTTGGTAGAAAGAACTTACCGGCGCCAACCCGCGTTCCAGCCTTACTTCACCCTGGGGCGGTGGTTACCCTACCGGATAAGGAAGAAAGACCATGAAAAAGCCGCTCTGGATCTGGATAATTAGCCTGGCCCTGGCCGCCTTCTGGGGATGGACTTTGCCGGCGCGGGCGGAAACCCCCACCGCTTACGTGCGAGGTATCTTGGACCAGGTGATGGGAATCCAAAATGCCCCGGCCCTGTCCACCCAGGCCCGGGCCCAGGCCATCCGCAAGATAATCGAAGGCAACTTCGATTTTGCCATGATGGCCAAAGACTCCCTGGGGCCGGCCTATGAGCGCCTCAGCGGCGGCCAGCGGCAGGAATTCACCCGTACCTTCAGCAATCTGTTCCAGGACTCTTACGCCCGCCTGGTCCTCAACTTCTTGAAAAAGGAAAACATCCAGTACGGCCGGGAACTCCCGGAAGGCGATAAAGCCCGGGTGGACACCGCCATCGTTCGCACCAATGAGAACATCCCGGTAACTTACCTGATGCACGCGGCCCCCCAGGGATGGATTCTCTACGACGTTATGGTGGACGGGGTCAGCATCCTGCAAAACTACAAGACCCAGTTCGCCCAGGTCATTCGGACCAAGTCTTTCGAGTTTCTCCTGAATAAAATGCAAGAACAGCGCCGGGCTATTCAATAACTTGCCGCAGGCGGGCTGCCAGCCGCACTTATTCACAAATAAGTTAATATAATTAACATGTTGCTTGCTTAGCCTGAAAATTGCTTCACGATCTTAAAGCGCGTTTGGGAGCAAGCCGAGCGCCGGGTTAGCTCCAGGCAGACCAGGTTAACAACGCATCTTTGCTCACCAATGACATGATTTTGCAAAAAAGTATTGAGAGTTTTTCATTTACAATTATAATAGGTTGAAAGATGGGAAAAATTGGCGGATCCAAGTAACCCCAGGGGAGGGTGCTCATTTGATTAGATTGCCTTCGCAAGTAAACTGGAAATGGGTGATTGGCAGCCTGGGAGTGGTGCTCAGCCTGGTGGTGATGTGTGGCTGCACCTCGCCGGGGAGCCATCTTACCGAGGCCCAGGCCGTGGCTGCGGCAGTTGCCGCTCCCGATCAGGACAAGTATCTCCTGGGACCGGAAGATGCCATTGAAATTTCCGTCTGGAAAGAACCAGACCTGACCAAGCAACTGGTCGTGCGGCCGGACGGTAAGATTACCTACCCCTTAATCGGGGAGGTGCAGGCCGCCGGGCGCACCGTCAAGCAACTCCAGGAAGAGATCTTAAAACGTCTGGAAAAGTTTGTCACGGACGCGCATGTGACCGTCATCCTGCTCAAGGCCCAGAATTATAAGGTCTATGTCACCGGAAAGGTCAACAAGCCGGGAGAATTCTTGACCGGCAAGCCCGTCAACGTGATGCAGGCCATCTCCATGGCGGGCGGCCTGACGCCCTTCGCCTCGCCCGGATCGATCATGGTCCTCCGGACCATGGGCGGTAAGGAGGAATTTTTCCCCTTCAATTACAAAGAGGTGGCCAAGGGCCAATTCTTGGAGCAGAACCGGATGCTGTTGCCGGGAGATGTGGTGGTAGTGCCCTAACTGAAAGGAAAATAGGGAATTTATGGGCGCTATAATCTGGGTGGGGCTGGCAATATTCATCGGCATGTGGACCACCAACCTCGCGGTTGCGGCTGACTGGTCCCTGGTGCCCTCGGTGACTCAGAAATCCGAGTTTAACAGCAATATAAACATGACTTATGGCAGCCCGCTCAGCGACTATATTTTTACCTTGACGCCGGCCGCGGACTTCAACTACACCACGGAAATCACTCAGTTACAGGGCCATTTGGCGTTAAGTGGCCAGCATTACATAACTAATAGCAATCTCGACCATATCGACCAGAATTACCAGATCAATGGGAAATATCAGGCAACTCCTAAAGTCAATCTGTCGTTGAACACCTCTTATATTGTCGATAGCACCTTGATGCAGGAATTGCTGACTTCCGGTCTGGTTATGGGCCGCTCCCCGCGCACCTCCTTCATGGCAAACCCAGGAGTGACGTACAATATCACCGAACGCCTGTTGGGCACGGTGAACTATAACTTTAGTAGAGTCCTCTACCAGCGTCCCCAGTTCACGGATTATACGACCCATCAAATAGGATTGACCTTTAATTACTTGATGAAAAATGAAAAGACCACCCTCACCAATACCAATATTGTCCGGGAAACACTCTATCCAGGAGGTAACAGCTACAAAACTCTGGGGATTTACCTGGGAGGCAACCATAAATTCAGTGAAAACTGGGAGTTCAATCTCTTGTCTGGCCTGAACATCAATAAGTCTGACTTTGACACCCAAGTGCAGGATGTTTCCCAGTTTCCCTTCTTTATCTCGGTACAGCAAAAGAGAGTCACCCACACCAAAGGGACTCCATTCTTTAATGTGTCCACCAAGCGCCGCTGGACCAATTTGAGTTTAACGGCCGGATTTTCCCGGGATCAAAACGCCTCAGCTTACGGGTATGTCACCAATTTCAGTCGCGTTTACGCTTCTTTGGCGTACAACTTTACGGAGCGCTTGACCGGAAATTTGGGGGGCGCTTATTCTTTGAGTACGCAGGCTTCTCAGGCGAATAGTTTGGACAATAACTATTATAATGTCACCGCGCAGTTGGCTTATAAAATTACCGAAAAATTCTCAGTAACGCCCGGTTACAGATTTAGCCAATCCGATAATGTCACCGCGGCGCAGTCTGCGCATGCTCATTCCGCCTATGTGATGTTAAGTTATGCCTATCCGATCCATTTCCAGAAATAAAGCCGGCTTTTTAGGCAATAGCGCTCGTCCATCTCATTTTCGCGGGTTTGTATAATTCATTGAAATCGGTTATCTTTTAAATTTGAACCAGAGCGATCATACCAAGGATTGGCGGGAAATCGCCCGGGCGGTGCTGAAAGTCGAGGCTCAAGCCCTAACTGCGGCGGCGGATCGTCTGGATCATAACTTGGCCGAAGCGGTGGAGCTGCTGCTGCGACATGACGGTAAGGTCGTGGTCAGCGGCATCGGCAAATCCGGCCACATCGGTCAGAAAATCGCCGCCACCCTGGCCAGCACGGGCGCCCCGGCGGTGTTTCTCCATGCCGCTGAGGCCGTGCATGGCGATTTGGGGATCTATACCCCGGGCGACCCCAGTATCTTGATCTCCAAAAGCGGCAGCACCGCGGAATTGCTGCGGTTAATCCCCGTGTTACGGCAATTCCGGTCGCCGTTGATCGCCATCGTGGGGAACCTGAACTCACCCATGGCCAAACAGGCTGATGTGGTTCTGGATGCCCGGGTGGAACGGGAGGCTGATCCCCTGAACCTGGCGCCTACCTGCAGCACCACCGTGGCCTTAGCTCTTGGGGATGCCTTGGCGGTAGCCTTGATGATGGCCCGACGTTTTACCGATCAAGATTTCGCCCGTTACCACCCCGCCGGCCAGTTGGGGCGCAATTTATGGTTGAAAGTGGCGGATGTCATGCACGAAAATGATGCCGTGGCCTGGGTTAAGCCGGATACCCCCCTGCGCCAGGTAATCATTGCCATGTCCCAGCGCCCCTTAGGGGCGGCGTGCGTCGTGGATGAAGCTTTTCAGTTGCTGGGGATTATCACTGACGGTGACTTGCGGCGGGCTCTCCTGACCCATGAAGATATCCGTCTTCTCCACGCCTCCGAATGCATGATGCGGCAACCAATTACCATCACCCCGGAGGCCAGCCTCAGGGATGCCGCCCGGCTGATGGAAGATCGCCCCTCGCAGATCTCCGTCCTCCCGGTAGTGGACCCGGGCCGCCAACGCTGTCTGGGGTTAATCCGGATCCATGATATTTATCAACCGGAATTAATCTAAGGACTGGATAGGGCTCAACGCACGATTTGTATAATAAGTAACCTCGGCACCTGAGAGGGCCAAAATATGCAACCTAATGAAACAGCAGATATCGGTCAATATATAACTATTCTGAAAAGCAGGAAAAAGTACTTTATTATTCCGGCCGTAGTGGTGTTGGTGGCAGCTATTCTGGTAGCCCGGCTCTTGCCGTCCATCTACCAATCGAGTTCGACCATTTTAATCGAGGAACAGCAGATTCCCCAGGAGTTTGTCAGATCCACGGTGACCGGCTTTGCGGATCAGCGGATCCAGAGCCTGACCCAGCAGATTCTCTCCCGGGTCAAGCTCGGGGAAATTATCAAGCAATTTAACCTCTACCCGGAAATGCGGGAAAAATTCACCCGGGAAGAGATCCTCGAGAAGATGCGCGATGATATTAAGCTGGATACAATCAGCGCCGATATAGCAGATAGAAAGGGAGGACGACGGCCCACCCAGGCAGCGGTAACCATTGCCTTCTCCATCTCGTATCGCGGCAAGGACCCGGGTACGGTGCAAAAAGTTTCGGGAACCTTAGCCTCCCTTTATTTGGAGCAAAACCTCAAGATCCGGGAGGCCCAGGCCCAATCCACCACCCAATTCCTGGAAGCGGAATTAAAGCAATTGCAGGAGCGCATCAAAGTCCTGGGGGAAAAGATCACCGCCTTCAAAGGGCAGCACGAGGGTTTGCTCCCGGAACAGCAGAGCTTCAACCGGGAACAAGCGGCGCGGTTGGAGATGGAAATCAAACAACTGGATAATACCGCCCGCAATGCCGAGGAGCGGAAGAACTATCTGGAAGGACAGATCGCCACGGTGAGTCCGGATTCTACCTTCACCGGCAGTCCCGGGGAAAGGGTTATGGGCCCGGCCGACCGTCTCAAGGCTCTGGAAGTGTCCCTGGCCGACCTCCGGTCCAAGTTTGCTCCCGACCATCCTGATATCCGCAAGGTTCTTAGGGAAATCGCCGAACTAAAAAGATTGTCGGGCGCAACTGACGGTAGCATGGTGGCGCGGCGCAAAAAGCTCGCCCAGCTCAAAACAGAATTGGCCGAGAAGCAGGGAAAATATTCCGACCAGCATCCGGAAGTTAAAAAGCTGAAAAACGAGATCGCCCTCCTTGAACAAGAACCCAAATCAGTTTCTGGTCCTAAACCGGTAACCGAAGCGGAGAACCCGGCGTATATCTCTCTTGCCATCCAGATTAAGAGTGCGGAGACTGATATCAGCGCTTTTCGCAGGCAGCAATCGGAGTTAAAAGATAAACAGCAGATGTACCGGCAGCGTCTCGAAGCCGCGCCCAAGGTGGAGCAGGAATACCTGGCGCTGGCGCGGGATTATCAAAACGCCCATTCCAAGCACCAGGAGGTCATGAATAAAATCCTGGAGGCGCGCATTTCCGAAGGCATGGAAGAACATCAGAAAGGGGAGAAATTCACCCTTATCGACCCGGCGAGTTTCCCTGAAAAACCGGTGTCGCCGAAAAGGTGGTTGATATTTTTGGCTGGGGTCATCATGAGCCTGGGGGCGGGGTTGGGTGCCGTGGCTCTCGCCGAGCACGTCGACCGCTCGGTAAAAAGCAGCGACGAACTGGCCCGGCTCACCGGCCTGCCGGTCCTGGGATCGATCATTCGCATGCAGACCAGCGAAGATATCACCCGGGCCCGCCGGAAACGGCAATTGATCTGGGGGGTCACCGGTTTATCCCTGGTTATGGGACTGGCCCTCTTCCACTTTTTTTATATGGACCTCTGGGTGCTCACTGCCAGGTTGCTGCGTCTGGCGGATAAATATACCTGATCATCGAGAGCTGGGGGGAGCTCAGCCCGTGATTAATTTAACCAATCATAACCATAGGAAGCCAACACATTGAGTTTCATTAATAAAGCTTTAGAAAAAGCCAAAGCTTTGCATCACCAGAAGGTGAAGCCGACCCCTTCCCCCAGCCAGGCGCCACCGCAGACGCCTTTGCCTGACCTGGATGAGGTCACCGGTTTTTCCGAGACTCCAGGGGAGATTCATTACGCCTACACCCGCAAGGTGGCGGTAGATATGGACAGTCTGCGCCGGCAGCGCTTGATCGTGGCTGGCAGTGACGAGAGCTTCGGGGAAGCCTATAAATTGTTGCGGACCCACATCTTGCATAGCACCAAGCGGAAAGGCCGGAATACCCTGATGTTTACCGGCCCCCTGCCCAACGAAGGGAAAACCCTGACGACCATCAATTTAGCCATCGCGATTTCCCAGCGCGTCGGCCAGTCGGTGCTCTTGGTGGATGGTGATCTGCGCAATCCGTCAATGCACCGCTACCTTGACCTGCCTCCGGGACCGGGGTTGTTTGATTATTTGACCTCAGGGTATCCCATTGCCGAATCTCTGGTGCATCCCGGGGGCTTGGCCAACCTGGTGGTGCTCCCCGCGGGGAAATCTACCCCCCAATCCGTAGAACTCCTCAGTTCTCCCCTCATGGTGGATTTGGTCCGGGAATTGAAACATTTTTATCCAGACCGTTACGTGCTCTTTGATTTGCCGCCTTTGGTCTATGCGGATGCCCTGGCCTTTGCCCCCCTGGTAGACGGCATTATTTTGGTAGTGGAGGCCGGCAGCACTCCCCGGGAAGAAATCACCCGTGCCCTGGCGCTGCTCAAAGCCTTTCCGGTTCTGGGGTGTGTGCTCAATAAGATAGACCCCATAGATCTATCTTATGACTATTATTACAAACACTATCCGGATCGAAACTCCCAGAAAAAATTCAAACTGCCCTGGTTTAAATAACTATGTACGAAGATTTTTATGGACTGAAGGAACGCCCCTTTACCCTGGTACCTGACCCGGATTATTTATATCTGGGTTCCCAGCACAAACTGGCCCGGGCTTACCTGGAATACGGCATCAAAGAACGGATGGGGTTTGTGGTGCTGACGGGAGAGGTAGGCACCGGCAAGACCACCTTAATAAAATCGTTATTGCGGGAAAAAGAAGCCACCCAGCGTGTGGGCGTCCTCTATCAGACTTCCGTGGAGGCTGAAGATCTCCTGGATCTCCTCCTCAAGGAATTTCAAATTCGCGGGCATTTGGGGGGCAGTCGGGCGGCCCGTCTCGGGGCGTTTAATCAGTTTCTGCTGTTGTCGCACGGCCGGGGCGAACACGTTGTCCTGGTGGTGGATGAGGCCCAGAACCTGGGGTCCAAGGCCCTCGAGGAATTGCGTCTTTTATCCAACCTGCAGACGGATAAGGAACCGCTCTTGCAGGTAATTCTGGTGGGGCAACCCGGGCTACGGGAGCGGCTCAGGCATCCGGCGCTCCGTCAGTTGGCCCAGCGGGTGGCGATCCATTACCATCTCAGACCCCTGGACCAAGATGAAACCAAGGACTATGTCCGTTTCCGCCTGGCCCGGGCCGGCGGCAGCGGCATTTTTACCACCTCGGCTTTAGATAAACTCTATGAATATACCCAAGGGGTGCCCCGCCGGCTCAATGCCTGGTGTGATTTGGCCCTGGTGGCCGGCTACGCTGAGGGACGGCATGAAATAGATGGGGAATTTATCGATCTGGTGATCTCGGCCCAAGGCGGAAGCCTGGAAGACACCGAGGGGGGAGAGTCCTCAATTTCTGAAGATCTAGTTATCTTGCCAGAGACCTTGGGCAGCCGCCTTCAAGCCTCTGACAACGGGCTGGAGGCCGCGGTGCAAGATCTATCGGGGAGGTTGACCCGGTTGGAGGGAATGGTGCTGGAGCTTACGAGCCAGTTGCTGCCGGTAATAACGACGGTGCTGTCTAACCACACGCCTACCTTGCCAAAGCAACCAATATGCCACGATGATGCCGACAAAATTAACCCGACTACTCATGAAGAACCCCAATCCCAGGATGTCGTTCCCCTGGCTCGGGGTAAGTTTTGGAAAAAATTTTTTTGATCCTGAATTGATAATGCCGTGAACCATAACCACAGATTACCTCTTTTTTTCAGACTAATCCCCTCATACCTGAGCTTCTTATAAAGTTGCCGTCAAACTCATCTTCGACAGTTGTAAAAAAATAGTTTTGGATTATCAGTAAGTTAAGCCATGGCAAAAAAGGGTTGGCACTACATGCTATTGGAGTCCGGCGTCTGGTCTTCAACTGACC
>Ga0194113_10000492_pt1 | contig 51676 bp, 51 predicted proteins | sample TA2MahC200mmetaG_FD_146193 | JGI IMG/M metagenome (GOLD analysis project Ga0194113, IMG submission 146193) | Freshwater microbial communities from Lake Tanganyika, Tanzania - TA2015017 Mahale Deep Cast 200m | ecosystem: Environmental > Aquatic > Freshwater > Lake | place: Tanzania: Lake...
GCTGGAGATGCCGCTTCCCAGCAAGCATGTCCAATTTCCGATTTACGCGCGTCGGCTGACTACCGCCGTCGAATGGTAAAAGTGCTGACAATGCGCGCTTTGCAGAAGGCAATTGAGAGAACCAATCAAGAGTGAATAAACGAACGGATGATTTTAACACGACTTTTTCAGTTATCGTCCTGACAGTGTTGCGTATTGCGTAGTGCGGAGTGTGTAATTACATAAGAAAATACGAAGTACGAAATACGAAATACGTTTTACTTCTTCACAGTATTTATTTCCTATAAAGTTTCTCCTAAGTGAAAAACTCGTGTTTTAATTAAAACATAGGAAGGTGGCTACAGAGATGAAACATCGAATAAATCTGACTATCAATGGCGACCCTTATGAACTATTAGTTGAGCCGCGTAAAACTTTGCTCCGTGTGCTCAGGGATACCATCGGCTTGACAGGGGCGAAGGAGAGCTGTTCGACGGGTGATTGTGGAGCGTGTACCGTATTGTTGGACGGTAAGCCGGTAACTTCTTGCCTTGTGTTAGCGGTATCGGCAAATGGCAAGGCAATTACGACGGTCGAGGGTTTGGCAAGCGAGGGAGAACTTCATCCCATTCAACGAGCTTTTGTTGAAAAAGGCGGAATTCAGTGCGGCTATTGCACCCCTGGGATGCTTTTGACCGCCAAAGCGTTGCTGGATGAAAATCCTAACCCAACGGAAGAACAGATTAGACGGTATCTGGCAGGGAATATTTGCCGCTGTACCGGATATAACAAAATTGTCCAGGCCGTTACCTACGCGGCTCAATTGTTAGCCCAATAAGGCTGTTGCAGAAAATAAAACCTTCCACTTTTTTATCCGCTAATCCACGCGAATATTCACGAAGAAAATATTCGCGTCAATTCGCGCCGATTAGCGGATAGAGTTTGAACTTGGAAGGGTTATTAAGTTGGAAACGCCTAAGAAGGGAGGCTTAGTATGTCTGAATACTCAGTGCTTGGCACAAGCGTTCCGCGCGTGGATGCGGTTGAAAAAGTTACCGGAAATGCCAAGTATGCGACGGATATGGCCAGACCGGGTATGCTCTTCGGGAAATTTGTCGGCAGCCAATATCCTCACGCGCGAATTCTGAATATAGATACCAGTAAAGCCGCAAGGTTGCCAGGAGTCAAAGCAGTGGTTACACAGGCGGACGTTCCAACAGAGGAAAAGTTGTTTGCCACGGAAACAGTTTTCGATTCAGGTGAGCCGATAGCGGCCGTGGCGGCGAATGACCCAGATATTGCAGAAGAAGCCGTTGCTCTGGTGGAGATTGAATACGAACCGTTACCCGCTGTTTTTGAGGTGATGGAAGCAATCAAGGAAGACGCCCCAAAACTTCACAGCCCAAATGCTGTAAACGGACCGAATGGTGAAAAATTTTATAATATCGCCGGCGAAGCGCATCCTGCTGTCGGTAATGTTGAAGCAGGTTTCGCGGCATCTGATGTCATTATCGAAAATACCTATTCTGTTCCGCGGGTACATCATTGTTACCTGGAACCAAATGTCTGCGTGGCTGAAATTGATAACGCTGGGTGTGTTACCGCCTGGGTAAGTACACAGGGCACTTTTGCCATTCGTTCGAGTATTGCCAGCGCGTTGGATATACCCTTGAAGGATATCAATGTAGTTGGCGCTACTATGGGCGGAGGCTTCGGAGCAAAATTTGACCCGATTGTTCATCCGCATGCCGTGCTACTGGCGCAAAAATCCGGCAGGCCGGTCAAACTTGCGCTCACGCGCAAGGATGAATTTATCTTTGGACACCCCGCCCCAGGTGTTGTCATCCATCTGAAAACCGGCGCTAAATCTGAAAACCGGCGCTAAAAAAGATGGGACGGTTTTAGCTCAACAGGCATTGGCGTTTTGGGATGGTTCTTCCGCCTGGGCAACCATCAAAGTCCGCAATATCTATAAAATCCCCAATGTGAAAGTTGACGCCTATAATGTTCTCACCAACAAACCTCCAGTAACTGCATATCGAGCGCCTGGCACCCCGCAGCCTACTTACGCGTGCGAAGCGCAGATGAACGAATTAGCGAAGGCATTAGATATTGACCCCATAGAATTGCGCTTGAAAAATATGCCAGAACCAGGTGAGGTCATGCCTGGCGGGCGCAAGGTAGGACAGGTTGCATATAAACAAACTTTGCGCGCCGTTGCCAAAGCCGCCGATTGGAAAAACCGTAAAAAAGGGAAGCGTCAAGGCTGGGGCGTTGCTATTGGGGAATGGACTCATGGAGCTGGGCCAGGCAGTATTCTGGTATCGCTCCACGAAGATGGTAGTGTCCACATCTTTCACGGTTTTATGGACATAACCGGCACTGACACCGCAGCCGCGCAAATAGTTGCCGAAGTATTAGGTGTGGACTATGAAGATGTCTCGATGGCCCGCGGGGATACCAAAGCCGCGCCATATACGGCTGGCAGCGGCGGAAGCCTGGTCACCTTCAGTATGGGTAATACGGCAAAACTGGCGGCTGAAGATATGAAAAGACAGCTTCTGGAACTGGCAGCGAAGAAACTTGAGGCTGATGTTTCTGACCTGGAACTGAAAAACAAAAGGGTCATGCTGATTTCCAATCCCGCCAAATCGGTAACTTTAGCCGAATTAGGCGCTACTGCTGTGGATGAAGGTGGGCCCATAGTCGGCAAAGGAACTTTCGCGCGTGCGCAAACAAACTCCTGCGTCTCCGCTCAGATAGCGCAAGTTGAAGTTGACCCCGATACCGGCGAAATTAAAGTCCAAAAGATTTTCATCGCCCAGGATGTCGGTTTCGCTATTAACCCAATGGCTGCCCAGGGACAACTTGAAGGCGGCATGACGCAAGGACTATCATGGGGCTTGTGGGAGGAAATGTTATACGATGAACACGGTAATTTGAATCCGGGTTATACTGATTATCGCCTTCCCACCGCTGCGGATTTGCCCAAAATTGAAACGGTGCTGGTCGAAGATGCGCCCGCGCCATACGGCCCTTTCGGCGCTAAAGGAGTGGGCGAACCTCCGATTACACCAACCCTGGCCATGATAGCCAACGCCATCGCGGATGCTACGGGTGTACGAGTAACAAAATTGCCGATTACACCGGAGAAAATTGTTATGGCTTTGAAAGCAATCTGAAGATACGACTTTTTCAGTTACCGCTCTGTTGCGGTAAAAATACTGTTAGGGCAAAGGGGAACAATGGTTAAGGGGCAAGACGGTAAGATGGCTATTTAAAATTGCTTTCTTGCCGTTTTGCCACTTTGCCGTTTTTCCGTTTAATGCGACATTAGCAAGACAATTGGTGAAGCATGAAAGTCAAAGTAAAATTTTTTTCAACCTATCGTGATATATTTGGTCGGCATGCAGAAGATATGGAATTCCCAGATAACGCCACGGTTATGGATATCTTAACCAGATTAGAGTCTGAAAAACCGGAGTCCGCTGAATATCATAATGTAATGCAGATTGCTGTTAATTGGGAACGGGCGACAAAGAAAACTCCGATTCAGAATGGCGATGAGGTAGCTCTCATTCCACCTGTAATTGGCGGTTAGTTTAAATGGCATGTTTCAGAAAATAGTTCCCCTTACCAAAGGGTCAAAAATTAGTTGATAAAGGGGCAAGGGGGCTAAACGGCAAGACGGCAAGAGGGCGAAATGGTTAAAAGCCGTCTTGCCCTCTTGCCCTCTTGCCATCTTGAACAATGCCGTTTAAATTACCAAACCAACAGCAAGGTAAAAGAAATCACTAAGGAGAAATCAACTGTGTACAGCGGGTATGTCAAAAAGATTCTTTTCATCAATCTTTCGACCGGCGAATTACAAATAGAAGAGCCAGAGGAAGAGTTTTACCGCCAATTTCTCGGCGGCTACGGTGTTGGCGCGCGGGTTATCTATAGCCATCAAAAACCCCAGGTCGCCTCACTAAGCGCGGATAACATCTTAGGTTTTGCGACCGGTCCATTGACCGGCACGCCATCGCTCATCGCGTCGAGATATATGGTGATGGGAAAATCGCCTTTAACCGGGACATGGGGAGACGCGAACGCCGGTGGATTTTTTGGCCCGATGTTGAAATTTGCGGGTTATGATGGGCTTTTCTTCACCGGTGTTTCGGCAGAACCAGTTTACCTCTTTATCAACAATGGCATAGCCGAATTACAGGACGCCGGCGAAATTTGGGGTAAAGACACACGCCAAACCCAGGCATTTCTCAAAGTTAAACACGGGCGCAATATCTCCAGCGCTTGCATTGGGCCGGCTGGTGAGAAGCACTCCCTTATTTCGTGTATCATGAATGATGGCGGCAGGGCCGCAGGGCGTTCAGGACTGGGCGCGCTGATGGGCTCCAAAAAACTGAAAGCGATAGCAGTAAAAGGCAACATGCGCGTTCCATTAGCGGATAAGGAAGAGACGTTACGTTTGAGAAAAAAGTATTTAGGGAAGTTATCGGGATTGGTGGTTGATGTCTTTCGTGATTATGGTTCGTCCGGACTGGTGCAGGATTACATTGCGGATGGTGAAGCGCCCATCAAAAACTGGCGTGGCGAGGGACTGAAGGATTTTCCCAATGCCGCCGCCATAAGTGATGAAAACGTCATCCGGTACCAGGTGCGGGCTACTGGTTGTTATGGCTGTCCGCTCAAATGCGGCGGACAGGTCAAAATCGAGGATGGCCCCTACAAAAGCGAAAGCCGCAAGCCAGAATTTCAGACCATCGGCGCTTTCGGGCCACTCTGCCTCAACGACAATATCGAATCCATCATCAAAGCAAACGAAATCTGTGACCGTTATGGCATTGACACCGTATCCACCGGTTCAACGATTGCGTTTGCATTGGAATGCTATGAAAATAACATCATCACTAAAGAGGACACTGACGGGCTGGAATTGACCTGGGGCAATCACGAAGCCATCATAAAATTGACCGAGAAAATTGCTAAACGCGAGGGTTTGGGAGACATTCTCGCCGACGGTGTAAAAAAGGCGGCGGAAAGGCTCGGCAAAGGCGCTGAAGCATTTGCCATGCACGTTCAAGGGCAGGAAATCCCAATGCACAGCCCCAAACGCTCATCGGGTTACGCTACAACTTACAAAATTGACGCTACTCCTGCACGTCATACACAGGGCGGAACCGCCTACGAAAGTAGTATCCGACTGGAAGACAATCTGCAACTGCAAGCCGCAAATCGAGGCGAGGTACATAAAAGAATGAACAATTTCATCCACGTTATCAACTGCGTTGGCTGGTGTCTCTTTGGTATTATGTGTATAGATGCCAAAGCAGTAACGGAATTTATCAAAGCCGTTGTCGGTTGGGAGTATACGATGGGTGAACTTTTAAAGACCGGCGAGAGAATAGCCAACATCCGCCATGCTTTCAATCTGCGGGAGGGGCTGAATCCGCTGGATTTCAAAATTCCCAAGCGCGTCCTGAAAAAACAGGAAAACTTTGCGGATATTGTCGGCGGAGAAATTGATGTGGATACGCAAGTACATGAATATTTGATGGCTATGGATTGGGACTTGCAAACGACTTACCCCAGCAAGAAAAAGCTGGTTGAACTGGGGTTGGATGATGTCGCGCGTGATTTGTGGGATTAGGGTTTACATCTAAACTGATTTTCAGTCATGTTTTATAATCGTCTACCCAGGAGGTAACCTGATGATTTTTGCTAAAATAAAAACCGAAAAAGCTAAAAAAGAATTACTTTTAATTCCTCTTCTTTTCTTTTTGTTCAAACTTTTTCTTTTAGGAAAAGAAAAAGTTTGGTTACATAATATTTCGGCGCTGGCTTATCTTTTAATCATTTTTATCATATCTGGTTGTTCAAAAGACCAACCAGAAGAAATGACGGTAGCGGCAGCGGCGAATCTTCAATCAGTTTTCACAGAAATCGGTCGGCGTTTCTCTGAGGAAACGGGACACAAAGTGACTTTTTCCTTTAGTTCCTCCGGTAATCTTGCTCAACAGATTATCAACGGCGCGCCCTTTGACATTTTTGCTTCGGCAGATACCAGTTACGTTGATAAGCTGGAAGCGCAAGGGTTGTTATTGCCAAATTCAAAGCAAATATACGCTCAAGGGCAGATTGTGTTAGCGGTGAACCAAAAATCGGGTTTGAAGGTTACGCAGCTTGACGATTTGTTAAATCCACAGGTACGCAAAATTGCTATCGCCAATCCGGAACATGCCCCTTATGGAGAAGCAGCGATGCAGGCTTTGCAGAAGAGAGGATTATGGGAGCAACTTCAGCCTAAAATTGTATATGGAGAAAATGTCTTACAGGCATTGCAGTTCATTAAGACAGGAAATGCTGAAGCAGGAATAGTTCCGCTGTCGATAGCAACGGTTGAGGAAATTACGTATACCATCGTTGATGCTTCGCTGCATGAGCCGATTAACCAGGCGATGGCTATTATCAAAACGACAAAACACCAGGCTGTTGCGAAGGCGGTTACGAAATTTGTCAACAGTTCACAGGGACGTGTCATTTTAGAACAATACGGATATAAAGTGCCGTGAAACGTGAGGAGTGAAACGTAATAAGTAATGAGTAATAAGTAATGTATTTTTACGTTTTACGTTTTACGCATTACTCATTTGTTTAGGCGAAAATTTTCTCTGGAAATGCCTCACTTAAAAACGCAAAATTTGGGGGGGAAATGCTTAACACAATGTCGGATATAAAACTATTTCCACTATATCTTACATTTAAAGTGGCAAGCCTGGCGACCATATTGTCTTGTACCGTGGGATTGAGCCTGGCGTGGATTTTGGCGCGGAAACAGTTTTTCGGCAAGAGTTTCGTTGATGTTCTGATTATGCAGCCACTTGTTATTCCGCCGACAGTGCTGGGTTATTATCTGTTAGTATTATTGGGACGGGCAAGTCCTGTCGGCAAGTTTTTAGAACAGGCCTTCGGCTTAACGTTAGTGTTCACCTGGAAAGGCGCTGTCATTGCCGCTAACGTGGCATCTATGCCGCTGTTTATAAGACCCGCGAAGGCAGCCATAGAGAATATTGATGCCAATTTAGAAAACGCCGCCAGACTGCTGGGCAAATCCGAATGGGAAGTGTTTTGTACTATCACTTTGCCTCTGGCAAAACGCGGCATTCTCGCTGGAACGATATTAGCTTTTGCAAGGGCAATGGGTGATTTCGGGACAACCTTGATGGTGGCAGGCAACATTCCCGGCAAAACTCAGACACTTTCACTCGCTATCTACGATGCTGTGCAAGCAGACAATATCGGTCTGGCAAACATCTTAGTTCTAATCATGACGGGTTTTTCAATTGCCGTACTCTGGACGGTTAATCGCTGTACGCATGGGAGATACTAAAAGTGCAAAAAGCAACCCACGCCTCCGGCTTAGGGTTAGACTTCCATCTAAAAAAACAGTATCCCAATTTTGCTTTAGATATCGAGTTTCAGATGGGTCGAGAACTGGTGGTGCTGCTTGCGCCATCGGGCGCGGGGAAAAGTCTGACACTGAATTTATTGGCGGGGATTGTCAAACCCGATTGCGGATACATAAGGCTATTTGGCGAGGAACTGTATAATTCACAAAAAGGTATAAGCGTGCCGATGCGCAAGCGGCGGATTGGATACGTCTTTCAGGATTATGCTTTATTTCCTCATAAAACAGTTTGGGAGAATATCGCTTATGGTATCAGAGACAAATCCAAACGTCATAAAATAGTCGCAGAACTTCTGGGAATGCTTGATTTGACGGCTAAATCCCAAAGTTATCCGTCCCAACTTTCCGGAGGCCAAAAGCAACGTATTGCTTTAGCTAGAGCGCTTGCCGCAGAACCGCGCTTGTTGTTGATGGATGAACCGCTTTCCGCGTTGGATGAAGCTATTCGTGAACGGCTTCAATATGATTTGATGCGCTTGCGGGAAAACTTTGACGTTCCGATGATTTACGTCACCCACAGCCACGCTGAAGCATTTACTCTCGCAGATAGAATTATTATTTTGGATGCTGGTAAGGTGGTCGAAAGCGGTGCGAAAAACGACATCTTTTATCGTCCCCAGAAGCGTCAAACGGCTGAATTTCTCGGCGTCAGGAATATATTCCCCTGCGTTGTAAAAGCGATTATACCACCCGATGAGATGAGGGTGATACTACTTAATGCGGAAATTTGTACACCACTATATACGCGCTTCAAACCTAAGGATAAAGTATATTTGGGGATTAATCCGATAGATGTGCGACTTGTGGTTAGCGACAACCCGAAAGAGAATCTATTCGATGCTATGGTAGTCGATATTTTGCCGATGGAGAAAAGTCATCGCATCCGGGTGAAATTGCTATACCAGGAACATTATATTACCATGGACCTAGAGCGATTGGCTTGTGAAAAATGGAAGGTGAAAATCGGTCAAATCATACAGTTCTCTTTGCGGAAGGAGGGTATTTTTCTGTGTGATTGAGATTCACCCAATAAGGTAAAACGTCAAACGTGAAGGAGGAACTCATGATTCTCACCATAGGATAAGCCTACACACATTTAAACTGGAGGAAGAGATGAAAAAAATTCTCAATGACCCGTTTGATTACGTTGATGAGATGTTAGCAGGGTTATGTTTAGCCCATCCTGAATATTACCGTCAATTAGGTTCTGACGGTAAAGTTATAGCTCGTCCAGAGGCGCCGATTAAGGGCAAAGTGGGACTTGTCTGCGGCGGCGGCTCGGGACATCTGCCGGTGTTTACCGGCTATGTCGGAAAAGGACTGTTAGATGCCTGCGCTATAGCCGGTATGGTTTATGCGTTTAAAATGGCTGGGGCTAAAGCTGAAGAGATGGCGGATTTAGAAGCGGTTGCCTCTATCGCCCAGAAGGCGGTTGATGCTTGTCGTTCCATTGGTGTTGCCTTGACTCCTTGCACTGTGCCAGCGGCTGGCAGACCAACGTTTGAAATTGGCGAAGATGAGATGGAGATTGGTATGGGAATTCACGGAGAGCCGGGCGTTCGACGCGGTCCGCTAAAATCGGCTGATGACATCGCCGAGGAAATGCTGGCTATAATTTTAGCAGATATGCCTCTTGCATCTGGGACTCGAGTCTCCGTCCTGTGCAATAGCCTCGGCGCGACGCCACCGGAAGAACTTTACATTGTCTATCGTTATGTTGCCAGAAGTTTAGCTAAACTCGGCGTCGAGATAGTCATGCCGTTAGTTGGTCGATACGCTACTTCTATGGAGATGATGGGAATGTCCATTACGGTTTGCAGACTCGATGACGAATTAGAAAAATTGCTTAAAGCGCCATGCGACTGTGCTTTCTGGAGGGTTTAACATGACAAACGGATGGACAACCGCTAATCTTCGCGAAGGGATAAAGCGCGTCTCAGAGAAAATAGCAGAATGCGCTGACGAACTAAATAAGCTTGACGGTATGCTCGGCGATGGTGACCTGGGCGTGACGGTGGCGCGCGGTTTCCGCAGCCTGGTCGATGAATTGCCCAATTTACCTGATGATGTAGGTATGGCGTTACTTAAATGCGCTCAGGCTTTTACCAGAGTTTCTGGCTCCACTTACGGCACCTTATTGGCTACGGGAATGATGAGCGCGGCTAAAACAACCAGAGGTAAAACCGTGATATCATGGCGCGAAATTTCTCCGCTTCTGGCAGAGGCAATCAACGCCATGGCTCGTCGCGGGAAATCACAACTTAGTGATAAAACCTTGCTTGCTGCTATCGAAGGCGCGCGGCAAGCTACTGAAGGACTCGATAATCCTGACGAAATCGTTAAAGCCGCGAACGCTGGGGTTGCAATGGCTCTGGAACAATTTCGCCATCGACCTTCTCGCCAAGGAAGGGCACGCATTTGGGGCGAAAAAAGCATCGGCTTGGATGACCCTGGAATGGTTGCTTTTAAGCGCATTGTTGAAGGACTTTTGTGAGCGAAGATAACTTGACTTTGGTAAATTGGGAGGAAGGGAAGGAAAGGAAGGGGGGGAATAGAGGAAAGTCGAATAGTTCAAGAGAAAGGTGGGGGTGGTAGGATTTTTTCAAAATCGGAAGGTTAGGATTTGACTAAGTTGAGACTTTCCGAAAAAGCTCAAGATTAAAAAGATTTCTAAGTAATTATGAAACTGATTCTTTAACTTTCCACCGCAACGGCGCAAAGAGCGCAAAGGAAACGCAAAGGTTTTTCTTTGCGATACCTTTGCGTTCTCTGCGTCTCTGCGGTTATTCAGAAATGAATAAAACCAATTTCATAGTTACTTATGAAAAATGCAAGAAAAAAATGAACTATTGAGAGAAAATCAAAATCATTAATTAGTATACCAGGAGGTAAACATGAAGGGCATTAAAAGTGAACGGAGTACAGCGTCAATTCATTGTCGAAGAAGACCGGGTGCTCCTGGACCTTCTTCGGGAAGATTTGAAACTCATAGGCGCCAAACAGGGATGCGACCGTAAAGGTCAATGCGGCGCCTGCGCCGTCATTGCCAACGGCAGAACGGTGTTGTCCTGTCTGGCAAGGGTAGTAAACCTCGACGGCGCAGAAGTTATTACCGTGGAAGGGTTGGGCACGCCGGAGAACCCTCATCTGATACAAGAAGCCTTTGTTATATCAGGAGCCATTCAATGTGGATACTGTACCCCCGGGTTGATTATGGCCACCAAGGTTCTGTTGGACAATAATCCCAATCCTATCCGTGATGAAATCAGAAGGGCATTAAGGGGCCACTTGTGTCGCTGTACCGGGTATGACAGAATTTTCGATGCCGTTGACTTAGCAGGCAGTTTTCTCCGAGGAGAGACAAGTCCTTCTAAGGTAGCGCCTGAACCGGATGAAGAACAGCTCGGTGTTTCTCATCCTCGTCCCTGGTCTATGCTCAAAGCATGTGGTCTGGCGGAGTTTTCCGCCGACATCATTATGCCTGGAGCCCTCGAATTAGCCGTCGTGCGCAGTCCTCACCATAATGCCAGGATAAAGGGGATTGATTACTCCGAAGCGGAAAAGATGCCAGGCGTAGTCGGAATCATGACGGCTAAAGATATCAAAGGTACTAATTCAATAGGAATGGTAATAGACGACCAACCTCTTCTTTGTAATGATCTAGTTCCTGTGCTTGGCGCGTCGGTGGCTATTGTTGCCGCCAGAACCCAAAAAGAGGCTCTGGCAGCGGCTGAGGCCGTCAGAGTTGAATATGAAGTTTTGCCTCGAATTAGTACAGTGGCAGAGGCAATGGCTGAGAATGCTCCTGAAGTACAACCGGGCATACCCAATCTCTGTCATATCAGACAGCAGATAAAAGGCGATGCCAAAGTAGCTCTGGAGTCGTCGGCCGCTGTTGTCTCTGGAGAGTTCAATACGCAGTTGATTCACCAGGCGCCGCTGGAACCGGAGGCTGCCGTTGCCTATATGGATGGCGAAGGTGATGACGCCCAACTGGTTGTGATAGGACGGTTCATCAGGATTCATGACCATTTGCGTGTGCTTAAAAAAGCTCTGGGATGGGATAATATCCGTTGTCAGGAAGCCTTTAGCGGCGGTCAGTTCGGCATAAAGGTTGACTTAACGTCGGAGCATATAGTCGGCGCGGCCGCCCTCCATTTCAAGAAACCAGTACGTTATATTCCCAGCACCAAAGAGTCCATGCAGCTAACCACCAAAAGGCATCCCTTCAATATGAAAGTGCGGTTGGGCGCTGATTCGAAAGGGAAGCTCACCGGATTTGAGATGTATTTCACCCTGGAAAACGGAGCATACCGTTCAATAGGGGAGATAATCGTCGAGCGCGCCCTGGCGATGCTCAACGGCGGCTACTATATACCCAACGTATTTGCCGAGGGAAAATTGGTTTACACCAACAATGCCTGGGGAGGAGCGGCTCGAGGCGCAGGACCACCACAGGCAAACTATGCTCTGGAGTCGGCTATGGACCTTTTGGCTGCCAAACTGAACATGGATGCTTACGAATTCAGACAGATTAACGTTCTTCAACCTGGACAGTCCACCTCGAGTGGGCATGTAGTTGATGAATGGGCTTTAGATGCTTGCATAAAAAGGATTAAACCTGAATATGACCGGGCGAAGAAAGAAGCCGAAGCCTTCAAATCCGGAACCCTCCGCAGAGGAGTGGGTCTGGCCGGAGCCAGCTTTGGAATAGGCAGTGGTCTTGACAGGTCTAACATTGCAGTGGAACTTAATCCGGACGGAGGCATAACCATTTACGGCTCCATTGCTGACCCAGGAGAGGGAAATGATGCCATGTTAACTCAGCTCGCTTCCCACTTAATGAACCTCCCGCATGAGAAAATCCGGCTGGAGGTCCGAGATACGGCAAAAGTTCCTGATTCAGGTATATCTGCTGGTTCCAGGCAGACTTTTATATCTGGGAATGCTTTAACCAAAGCTATAGAAGCCCTCAAAACCGCCATGAAAGAAGCTAACGCCGAAACCCATGAAGACTTAGTTAAAGCAGGTAAGCCGACCCGTTACGAAGCAAGACAAAGTTTGCGGCATCGGGGTATGGACAAGGAGAAAAGTCAGGGTCAGGCATGGGCTTCTTATTGTCACGGGGTTCAGATGGCTGAAGTCGAAGTTGACCTTGAAACCGGCGAGACCAGGATTCTGAAAATGACCGCTGTGGTTGATGCTGGAACTCTCATCAACCCCCTGGTTGTCACCTGCCAGCTTGAGGGCGGTATGGATATGGGCGCCGGTATGGCGCTTCGGGAAAAATACGTGCATGGAGAAACGGTTGACTGGGTAACGTATAAGTATCCTACCATAAATACCGCTTTTGACAAGGAAACGATTCTTCTCGAATCACCCCGCAAAAACGGGGCACTGGGAGCAACAGGCGTAGGGGAATTTACTCTTGTGCCCACCGCTCCGTCAATCCTCAATGCCATAGACAATGCCATTGGGGTAAGGATATATGATTTGCCGGCTACTCCTGAAAAGATTCTGGCGGCTCTGAAAGGTAAGAATGCTTGAACTTTGGAGCCGAACTATAGTTGACCTACAGAGATTTTTTCAGAGAGGGCTTCACCCAAAATGAGTAATGAGTAAACCACATTATTACTCATTACTCATTACTTAAATGTTTAACAATGGTGGACTAAAGTGGAATAAATGTTTATTTACCAAAGTCAAGCTAAATATGGATTACATAATAGACGGCATCAAAAAAGCAATTTTATTAATCTTTACTGCGGACAGAGAAGTTTTTAGCATCGTCCTGGTCTCATTGCGCGTGTCCTGTATCGCCATTATCTTTGCCATCATTATAGGAGTGCTGTTGGGATTTATGGTTGCTACGAAAAACTTCCCTGGTAGAAGAATAATAGCGACGATTTTGAATACTTTAATGGCACTGCCTGCTGTTGTGGTCGGCCTCACGGTCTATACCTTTTTATCTCGACGCGGACCTTTAGGCATGCTTGGATTGCTGTTTACACAAACAGCGATGGTGATAGGACAGATTGTTCTGGCGACTCCCATCATCGCAGCGCTGACCATGTCAGCAATTCAGGGCGTCGATATAAAAGTGCGGAAAACAGCCTTGACCTTAGGCGCTACTGGAACACAAGCCGCGTGGGCGGTGTTGTCTGAAGCGAAATTTGGGTTGGTGGCGGCAATTATCGCCGGATTTGGCAGAATTATCGCAGAAGTCGGCTCTGCTATTATGTTAGGCGGCAATATCAAAGGCTCAACGCGGACAATTACAACAGCAATCGCATTAGAGACCAGCAAAGGCGAATTTGGCCTTGGTATTGCATTGGGCATCATCTTACTGATAATCGCATTTGGTATCAATATTCTGTTGCATCGTTTGCAGAAAATGTGACTTCCAAACTTTTCTTTCAGAATGTCGGTAAAATACTAGTGAATGCTGATGAACTTAGAACATAAGGAGCCAACTTGTGAGACATTTAATAATGCCTGATAAATATAGGCAAATGAGTGACCAGCACTTGATAGAACAGATAAAAGCCATAAAAGCTGAACTTAGTAAACGTCTGGTCATTCTCGGACATCACTATCAACGCAAGGAGATTGTCGAGTTAGCGGATTTTCGTGGGGATTCACTCGAGTTATCGCGTGATGCGGCGCGGCAAAAAGAGGCAGAATTTATTGTCTTTTGCGGTGTTCACTTCATGGCGGAAAGTGCAGAGATATTATCGCGCCCAGAACAAATTGTTCAATTGCCTGAATTCCGCGCTGGTTGCCCAATGGCGGATATGGCAGAGATATTTCAAGTAGAATCCGCCTGGCGGGAGATTGATAAAATCTGTTCCGCAGAAAATTTTACGCCCATCACTTACGTAAACTCCAGCGCTGAATTGAAGGCGTTCTGTGGCAGAAATGACGGTATTGTCTGCACCTCGTCTAACGCCAGTGCAGTTTTTGACTGGGCGTTTAAAAAAACGGCTAAACTATTTTTCTTTCCCGATGAACATTTAGGCCGAAACATTGCTAATAAAAAAGGTATTCAGAAAGATAAAGTTATTGTCTGGGACCCCGAGGAGGAGATGGGCGGAAATACCAGTAAGCAGATAAAAGAGGCGGATATTATTCTGTGGAAAGGATATTGCCGTGTACATACCTTTTTCAAGCCTGAACATGTCCTGGCAATAAGAGAAAAATACCCCCAAGCGGTTATCATCGTCCATCCGGAGTGTGTTGAGGAAGTTGTAGGTCTGGCCGACGCCGATGGTTCGACAGGGTTCATCGTTAACTTTGTGCAAGCAGCCAAACCAGGCTCTACTATTGTCATTGGTACAGAGATAAACCTGGTCAGTCGGTTGGCCATGGAACATCCCGATAAAAAAATCTTCGAGTTGGCACGGTCATTGTGTCCAAATATGTATAGAATTAATTTGCGCAATTTACTCTGGACGCTCGACAATATTGGCAAAATCAAAATCGTCACCGTGCCTGAACCGATAAAAGCCGAAGCTAAAGTAGCTCTTGAGAGAATGTTGGAAATAACCTGAAACGTGAAACGTAAGAATGGAAAAAATCACGCATCACGTATCATGTTTCATTATTCACGCAACACGCATTACGCAACAATTTACACTAAACTTTAATACTTGCCACCCATCTTAAGAAAGAAAAGTTCCATCATAAGAAATAAGAGGAATTTCTCGTGACTTCGTTTTATGGTTGATGAATACAATGACAAATGTTATAATATAACCGTAAAATATATCTGAACAACGATAGGTGATATTATGGGAATTACTCAACAACAAAGATTCAGCGATACTTCAACCAAGCCTTTGCATGTTAGAATTCCTGTTGCATTACATGAGGGACTGAACAAGTTAGCCATTCAAGAGAAAAATGTTTGTTCGCAACCGAACTCTTACAAAAAGCAATTAGGCGTTTCCAACTTAATAACCCTTCCAAGTTCAAACTCTATCCGCTAATCGGCGCGAATTGACGCGAATATTTTTTCTTCGTGAATATTCGCGTGAATTAGCGGATAAAAAAGTGGAAGGTTTTATTTTCTGCAACAGCCTTATGGATATCAACACTGAAAACATAGAACAAGAGGAACAAATATTGCTTTCCTTGTATAAAGAACTATCGGAAACACATAAACGAAAGGCTATAGATTTCTTAGAATCCTTAGTGGAGGAAGAAACTAATGAAGATATAAAACATGCGCTTTTGCAAGCAGTCCAAGAGTTACTTATGGGAACAAGATAAACTACCATTGCGCTCTCTTGATGAGTTGCTTGCGGAGATTTCAGAATGAATTTCTTATCAACGCCAACTAAGGATACCACAGATAAAATAGACGAACACGGATGGGAGAGGTTACTTATCCGCGTCCGTCTATCAAATTCGCGGTATCATCCAAGGAAATTCAGGATATCCTTAAACAATTAGGTCTTTAAAATTGCCTATGTCCCTTCTTTTTCTTCCTTGTTAGCATTTGCATTATTCTCCTGTGCAATAATCAACTCAACTCGCAAGCATGTCCAATGAATGAAACAATTTTTCGCATCGAAAATCTCACAAAATATTACGATGACAAACTGTCGTTAGACGTTCCGCATTTAGAACTAGAAACGGGTAAAATCTATGCGGTCGTCGGCCCAAATGGAGCAGGAAAAACAACTTTACTCAACGTTCTGGCGGGATTGGATAAACCAACCGACGGAATGGTCTTTTTCCAGGGACAGATGATTGATTGTAAATCGAATATCATCACCGACATCCGCAGACACATCACGATGGTGATGCAAGACCCGATGCTTTTTCACACCACAGTGGAAAAAAATGTCGCTTATGGTTTGCGCGTTCGCTCCATGGACAAGAAAGCCCGGAATGAAAAAGTTATCGAAGCGCTTAAGATGGTAGGTCTTTCTGGCTTTGAGAAACGCAAAGCATATCAACTATCCGCTGGCGAAACGCGTAGAGTCGCGCTCGCCAGAGCCTTAGTATTAAACCCGAAAGTTCTCCTGCTGGATGAACCAACGGCGAACATCGACAGGCAGAATGCGGAAGTAATTGAAAAACTGATTCAGAAAATCAAATCAGAACAACAGACCGTTATAGTAATGACCACTCATGACCTCTCTCAAGCATACCGACTCGCCGACAAAATCATTTCTCTCCTGTTGGGGCGCGTCATCGAGAGCAGCCCCGAAAATATCTTCTCAGGAAAGATCGAAGAATCCAACGGATTCAAACAAATGTCCCTCTCGCCGTCGCTTAAAATTCTCATCAAAACCGAAAAGAAAGGCAATGTGCCGAAAGGCGAAGCCGTCGGTGAACGAAGTGAAGCGGTTCGTCCTGAACAAAGTGAAGGAACAACCGCGCGAAGCCATATCTGTATTGACCCCAAAGATATTCATATCTCAAATCAACCAGGGGAATCCAATTCATGTAATTCCTTTCTCGGAGAAATCACCTCAATAACAGCCGAAAAAGAATTGGTAAGACTGAAAATCGACGTGGGCGTCGAATTCATCGCGCTGCTGCCCAAGCAGGATTTCCATAAAATGAACCTTAATATAGGAAAGCAAACTTACATAACATTTAAAACTTCTGATGTCCATGTGTTTGGCAACTAATGACTGGCCGTCTTGTCCCCTTGCCGTCTTGCCATTTTACCATTGCTTTTTTTAGCTTTGTCAGTTATAATTTATATCAAAAATCAAGGAGGAGAAGCCTGAGAAAGGCGGAAAAATGTCATTAGTAATTGGAACAGTTGTTCTTAAAGAAGCTTTAGAAAAAAAGTATGCTGTTGGTGCTTTTAATGCTAATGGCGCTGAATATGTGCAAGCAATTACACAAGCAGCAGAGGAAGAAGGTTCGCCGGTTATCGTGCAGATTAGTCCAGGGGCGACTAAATATCTCGGATTAGAGATGGCAGTCGCTATTGTCAAAACCGCTGCTAATATAGTGTCAGTTCCTGTTGTGCTTCATTTAGACCATGGTGTGACTTACGAACAGAATATCGATTCCTTGAAAGCCGGATTTACTTCGCTGATGTATGATGGTTCAGAATTGCCTCTTGATGAGAATATCAAGGTAACCGCGGCGATTGTAAAAGAAGCTCATCCTCGCGGCGTACCAGTGGAGGCAGAACTCGGTAAAATACCCAAAATAGAAGAGTTTTTCGATCTGCTCCCAGCAGATTATGATTATAGCTATCCACCGCCTCAAAACATTCAAGAGAAAGTTATTGAACTGATGGCAAAACCGGAGGATGTTGAAAGATTCGTAGAACAGACAGGCTGTGATTCCTTAGCTGCCGCTATTGGGAGCATTCATGGCATGAAGAACGATGTGCAACCGCTCTACATCGAGCGATTGCGCGAGATACGCAAACTAACGGGCATTCCAATCGTTTGCCACGGTTCTTCTGGAGTCATTCAGACCCGCAAAGATGTGGAAGCATTAGAAGCGAAAGGTTGGAAACTTCCCGAAGGCTGGGGATGTATGGAGGACGCCATCAAAGAGGGTTTGGCGAAGATTAACATCGCTACTGCCGTTTCAATGTCTTTCCTCAGAGGAATGAAGGCAGCCTGGGATAAAAATTCCGATGAGAAAGATTCTCGCAAAATCACCGGCCCAGGCCGAGACGCAATGAAGGAAACTATCAAGGGATATATGCGACTATTCGGCTCGTCTGGTCAAATAGTGGTAACGCCTAAAGCTAAAAAGTCAAAGGAAGGTCCTGAAGGGCCAGAGTAAAGATTAGAAGAAACCGAGTTTCTCGAAGAAACTCGGTTTCTCTCACTAATTTTACAATGTTTCCTTTACTTTTTTCCTTTTATTTCTTTTGATTAAACTTTTCTTTCTAAAAGAAAAGTTTGGTTACTTATTGACATTATTTGCTTGTCCTTCGACGATAGTTATAATTTGGTTTGCCTTCACATTCTCTACCTTCTCAACCATTCCGCTCGGCCAGCGAATTTCGACGAAATCAACGGCGGCGTCTTTGCCCAATCCGAAGAAGGCGCGCATATCGCTCTGGCAAAGAAAGCTGGAACCGCTTTTGATTTCGCGAATTTGCCTTTTTCCATTTGCGGATACTGTGATTCTCGCGCCTATGCCATCGCGGTTGCTCTTGACGCCGACTGTTTTTATCATGAGCCAGTTATTTTGGTTGCCGCCGTCGTTGCGCAGGAGGTTAGGCGGTTGATTCACATTGGTAACGAGAATATCTATATCTCCATCGTTATCGTAGTCTCCGAATGCCGCTCCTCGGCTGACTCTTTTGATTAACAATCCTGGTCCAGCCATATTTGAAATGTCCGCAAACGTCCCATCCCCATTATTGCGAAATAACTGATTTTGCTGATTGTACGTGCCGATAGGGTCAAATTGTTCGATATTATTATCGACATGTCCATTTGCGGTGAAAATATCGAGGTCGCCATCATTGTCGAAATCGAAAAAATCTACTCCCCATTCGAGGTATGGCAATGTTTGTTCGCCAATGCCGCTCGTAAAGGTAACATCGAAAAAGAAGCCATCATGAGTATTGCGATACAGGTTAGTGGTTTGGTCTTGAAAATTAGTTACGATGATGTCTAAGTACCCATCGTTGTCGTAGTCGCCGAAATTCGCGCCCATGCCGTTGAACGCCATCCCGCTTTCGCTCAAGGCGACTCCAGCCATCATCGCCATTTCAGTAAATGTTCCATTGGAATTATTGCGATAGAGAAAATTTGGCGTGGTATCGTTCGCCACGAAGAGGTCTAAATCGCCGTCGTTATCATAGTCTCCCCAAACCGCTCCAAACCCCTTGCCCATATCAGACAAACCGGCGGATTTTGTTACATCGGTAAATGTCCCATCGCCGTTGTTCCGATATAAAATATCGGGGACGCCCTGATATGTTTCGGGGCCACAGTACACCCGAATACCTTTGCTGCTACAGAGTGGATTATTTTCCAATTGGAACACAACATAATTTGCTACGAATAAGTCTAAATCCCCATCGTTGTCATAATCCGCAAAAGCACAGCATGAACCCCATCTTTCATCTCCCACTCCGGCTTTCTCAGTGACATCGGAAAATGTCCCATCGCCATTGTTGTGGTACAACACGTTAGCCTCAAAATTGGTAATATACAAATCCTGATTGCCATCGTTGTTGTAATCCCCTACGCAACATCCAAAGCCATATTTGGTATCGCCGACGCCAGCAATATCGGTGACATCCGTGAATGTACCATCTGAATTATTGCGGTATAGCGCGTTGCGCGGTGGTTTTTCCGATGTAGCGCCGGGCAAATTTGCGCCGTTGACAAAGTAGATATCCAGGTCGCCATCGTTATCATAGTCGAAAAACGCCGCCCCTGCGCCTGTTGGTTCGAGGTAGTATTTCTGCCCACTACTGCCGTCGTTGTGCCGGAAGGTGATTTTCGCATCTTGGGTTACCTCCACAAATTGCACGGGGTTCTCTTGAGACTTACCTTCCAACACAAATAGTAGAATGAGAAAAAAACCGAAAACGAATGTTTTGAGGTAATCTTTGATTTGCATTTTCAATGATACGTGGAACGTGAAGCGTGTTGTGTGTTGCGTATTGCATGTTTCGAAGCACGCAACACGCAATACGTAACACGTTTTCCCGCATATCTGTGATTCATGAACAAACTCACTTCTTCCGCGCTTTCTGAATCTGTTTAAGTCCCTCGCGATAAAGCGGATTTTCGGGTGCTAATTCGATGGCTTTTTTTATGGCGGCTTCTGCTTCTTGATACTTTCCTTGTTTGTAATAGAGCAACGCCAAAGTATTCAGATAACTGGTAGATGTGGGGTTTAAATCGACGGCTTGTTTCGATAGCGACACGGCTTCAGCAAGTTTAACTCCTTCACCGCCGTATAGTTGCGCCAGACCATCATAAGCTTTAGCGGAATTAGGTTCAAGTTCGATGGTTAGCTTATATTCTCGTTCAGCGGATTCAAAATCGTTCTGTTCAGCATAAATTGACGCCAGGACATAATGCGTTTCTGCCAAATCAGGCTGGATTTGAAGCGCCTTTTTATACGCGGCAATAGCATCTGAGATTTTTCCTTGATGGGCATAAGCTAATCCTAAGTTGTGATACGCCGAGGCATCATCCGGTTGCAGTTTGATGACTTTCTCAAAATCTGCTTGAGCTAAAGCATATTCCTTCTGACGCAAATAAATCAATCCGCGTCCAATGTAGGCTTCTGTCAAATTAGTGTCCAGATTGATAGCTCTTCGGTAATTTAAGAGAGCGTCGTTCAACTGATGCTGTTTCGTGTACAACTCGCCAAGCCTGAGATAGGCATCCGTGAGATTTGGATTGAGTTCAAGCGCCCGACGATAATGTTCTATCGCCGTTAAATCATCCGCTTGCTGAAAGTAAATAAATCCAAGCCCGGCATACGCTTCAGCCAGGTCAGGTTTCAACTCCAACGCTTTTTTCTGCTCGGCGATGGCTTTATCATAGCGTTTCTGAAGGGCATAAGCCAGCCCAAGTCCATTATGCGCCTCTGGTACATTGGGATACATGGTGATAGATTTTTTATATTCCCAGATAGCATCATCTATCTTGCCTCTCATCAGATAGATACGCCCGATATTGGCGAGAATTGCCGCTCTATCCGCCGTATCGGTATCCCGCGAGAAATCATTCCGTAGTCTATCTATCTGGTCTTTTTCCTGTTTTAAGCGTTGGAAAATTTGTAATTCTTTTTGAGCCTCCTGTTGCTTATCCTGCTTGAAGTAAATTTGCGCTATATTATAATGCGTTTGAGCGAATTCAGGGTCGATTTGGATAACCTGACGGTAGTTTTGAATCGCCTTTTCCACATCTCCTTGTTGGGAATAAAGAAGTCCCAATTGGTAGTATGCTTCAGCAAAATTGGGATTCTCACTCAAGACGAATTGATAATGTTCCTCTGCTTTATCCGCATTTCCTTGTTTGGCGTAAGAAATTCCGAGTTGATAATGAGCGAGGACAAAGTTAGGATTTAACTCAATAGCTTTTTCGTAAAATTCTATAGCGGAAGGATACTGATACAATTGGAAATAGCAACTTCCGAGCGCTGAGTAAATTTCCGTTTGCTCTGGCGCGAGCGCGATGGCGCGCTTATGAGCTTCTATCGCCGCCGCAAATTTATCTTGAGCATAATACGCCAACCCTAAGCCATAATGCGCTGCAAAGTTCTCCGGAGACAACTGAACCGCCTGCTGATATTCGTCTAAAGCGGCTTCATAGGCCTCCATCGCTAAATAAGTTACGCCTAATTGGAGATGAGCGGAAACTGAATTGGGATTTTGCTGTAACTGTTTTCTACCCTCTGAGATGACATCCGCAAAATCTTTATCTCTCCATTGTTCGCGTAACTGAAGCTGGGATTGCCCAAAGGTTATTAAGGGGTGCGAAAAATAAAATGAGAATACTGTAACGATAACAAACCAGTGGAAAAAGTGTAGGTAGTCTTTTATAAAGATGGAGATTGATAGATTGCTATTTGACATCATTCTTCTCCCTAATGAAATGTTACTATGATAAATTAGATTGTGGCTATTTGCAAGAAAAAAATCAATAGGAGTTCGGCTATCCAAAATTCCCCATGATAGAGATTGCTTCGTCTGTTCCTTCACTTCGTTCAGGACTCCTCGCAATGATGTAGGAAGGTTGTCATTGCGAGCCTAGCGAAGCAATCCCGTTTTGAACAGATGTGGGGAATTTTTGTTCGGCTATAATTTTTCTTGATATTTCAAGTCCCTTGTGATATAATATTACGTGAGAACTCACAAAATTTTTCAAGCAATATAGTCAAAAGGAGGATAAAATGAAAAGGTTGAGTTTGTTAACTACCATCAGCATTGCTTTTTTATGCATGGGCATGTTGATGGGAACAGCGGACGCGGGTACCCAAATCTGGAATTTTGAGAAAGCAGACCAGGAGAAAGATTGGCATGTTGCGACGGGAAAGTGGAGCATTAAAAGCGGCGTCTATCAGCAAACGGACGCGGCGTTACCGGCGATGGCCTCTTTCGTTGGTCAGGCAGATTGGACAGATTATACGGTAGAAGCGAAAATCCGCATCGAACAGAGCAACTGGTCAGGGCTAATATTCCGCGCCAAGAGTGATTTGGAATATTATGTTTTATACTTCGGTGTCGGGTCAAATCTTGAACTTTGGAGACACAAACCTCCAAACGTGGATAGCCGCGACCAAATATTCATTATTGCACCGAAAGGCGTAGCAGCATTTAAGGCCGGGGAATGGTATACCCTCAAAGCAGTGGTCAAAAAGGACCAATTTCAGTTCTTCGTCAATAACGAGCTACAGAACGAGGTCGCAGATGCGGTATACAAAGCCGGGCGTATTGGGGTGTGGGCGTGGCAGGCCACTGCAAGTTTTGACGATGTAACAGTAACAGGAGATGGCATCAAGGATACAACCGCCGTCGAACCCGATAAGAAACTGGCAATCACGTGGGGAAAACTCAGGGTTGACTAATGCTAAAGTAAAGCCTGTATGCAAAAGAAACCGAGTTTCTTGGAGAAACTCGGTTTCTCTCAACATAAAAAGCGAGTGGGCTACCAACCGCCTTCCTTTTTGATATTTCCCCAGATAATCACAGATTTGCCGGAAAACTCAACTACTCTGCCTTTTTCAAAAGCGTCGGATTGATAATCTCCACGATAGACCACTGTGTTGTCCATCTGGCCGGGCGCGGCAGCAGAGCTGAATATCATGTATCCTTTTGAGAATTTGAGCCCGTGTTTATTTTCATCGAACATATTACTTTTTATTCCAATTATTTCTTTTGATCAAACTTTTCTTCCAACTTTTTCTTTAAGAAAGAAAAAGTTGACAAAAAGAAATAATTGGAAGAGAAGAACTTTTCTTTCTTAAAGAAAAGTTTGCTTACCGTCCAGATATCCTTTGTAAGTTGTGCTGTCCAAAAATAGCGAGAGTTTCATTGGCGGCATCCTGAACCAGACCTATCATCCGCTTTTTCTTCTCAAACTCCTTCACCGTATAACTTAATACTTCAAAAGGTCGCGAGCAGAATGAATGCGTAAGTTTTTATTAGATACCACAGATTTTATGGACGGACGCGGATAATAAATATTGTCCTGTCCGCGTGCGTCCATCAGGTCAGTGATATCTCCTCCATTTCCTAAAATATCCTCTCCAACCGCAGCATCAAAGCGGGCCCCATATCCTCTTCTAACGACTGTGCTAAATCAATGTGGATATCATCGCCGAGTTGCAGTCCGATGCCTATATCAGTATGAACATTATCTAAGTCAATTTCCTCCTCATGTTCGCTTCGCTCAGCGCTTACTTCGTGAAGCGCTTGAAAAGTATATCCCGCATCTACGAAGGCGACGAGTGCAGAACCGCCTGAACGTCGGAAGCGCAAACGGTATTCGGCATTAAGCAGGAGCATGTTGTCACCCATAAATTGTTTAAATTCGTAGCCGCGCAGGGTGCCGATGCCGCCGAGATATGATAGTCGTTGAGCGGGTAGAAATGCGTCGGATAATGCACCGGTGACGCGAAAATCGAATGTTTGTCGGCTGGATAGTCGATTGTAACGTGTGATGTAAAATTTATACAGAGTGAAATCGAAATCACCCTTCAGCCCTCGCCCGGCGTATTCCATCGAAAAATATCCCTGCCAACCGTTCTGAGTTTCGCCCGCGGGTACCGGATAAGTGTAGAAGTTGCGTGTGTCGAAGCGCTTGACGTTGCGGCTGTCAAATTCAAAAGAGACTGTTATGCTACGGATTCTGCCGTCGTCTATCCGAGGATTGCCGCGCTTGAGCATGGACGGGTTTAATAGGCTCCAATCGTTATTGATGAATAACGATGAGTATTTGTCATCCGCATATCGAACTCTGACAGCCGTAGAGGGGGTCAACTGTTGTTTCAGCCAGGCTTCATAGCCTTTGCGCTCAAAATAATCTTCAAACGCATTCCCCAAAAGAAAAGAAGCTAAAAGACCTTCGTTTTCTGAAAGCAAACTGAAGTCATTCGTATCCGTGAGTTTATGAATCTGAGCTCCGACTGTAAATCGATGTCGATTGAAAAGCCATTTTTCCGTCCCCAGTTGGAGATTCCAACTTTTAGAAGAAATTCCATAAGACGCGCCGCCGTAAAACCTTCCTCCGCCGGCAAAGAGCGTAGTTGCTTCCGCGCCCCCGCCCAAAATCAACCCATGAACTCGATTGAAATTGACAGTCGGATGTGGCCTGATACTCCCAAGCGGTTTTTCTTTAATTTCAATAGAGAGCGTTTTTTGCGCACTGTCCAATTGCCAATCGGTGAGCGTTGCAAAATAACGATTTTCACGTTTCAGCTTCGCTGCCATATGGAATATCTGCTCTTCAGACGTATCTGAAGTATATACATCGCCTTCGGAGATATTGAGTAACTTGATAACCTCATCCCGCTTAATCCGATTGTTACCTGAGAGCCGAATCTGTTTTATTCGTCCTTCATCAACAGTTATATTTAATTCGCCGTCAGCGACGCGATAATCAACCGAAGCAAGCGGATAACCGCGATTGTGGTAAAGTTCACTAATGAGACGACATTTCGTGCTGATTTGGTCAGTAACAAGTCGCCCTGTTCTTAGGTTAAAATACCGCGTTAGTTGCTGGCTGGTGAACAGGGTATTGCCATGAATTGAAAGCGACTTAACAGTAAGGTGGGCGTTGCCCACCCTACCAGCAGTAAGGTGGGCATTGCCCACCCTACCATCTGAAAGGGACGAAGACCAATCCACGACTTCAACATAAGGATTTTCAACAACCTCAACGATTAAAGTTGACGAATCGTCAGAAGATGATAGTGTTGTGATGACTTTTGAAAACCAGCCGCATTCTTCAAGCGTTTGTCGTATCGCGGGGATTTCTTCAGGATTAAATATCTCTGAAGGTTTTAGGTCAATTATCAAGAGGATTTCCGCATCACTGACAGTTTCATTCCCTCTGATTTCAATTTTATCGAGCCGCATCTGCTCTGGGGGTTCAAACATAGATATTGTTGGCTCTTCGACGAATCGCAATGTACCAAATCGTTCGGGAAAATGCGGCCAGGAGGCGTCTTCATCTGAAGCGTAGGTGGGCGACCAGTAGATGTATTCTTGTTGAGCTTGTACTTTGCGATGAATGTTGAAACCCCATTGCGTGCTGGGTGAGGGAATCCCTTCGCCTACGGATTTAAACGGAATGGCTATCTCCAGGCTCCAAAAATCGGGATATATCTCTGTACCAACGACACAATGTGAACTCCAGGTAACATCGGTTTCCTTTTGATTGGTATTCAGGATTTGCTCGACCGATGAACCAAGATGTTTCGGTTCATGCCGCCTCAACACCTGCTGGTCAAAGATGGTTCCAATTGGATTTACGGCGATGTGGTAATATTGTTCGCTTCGCTCACCGACGCCTTCGGCTTTCGGTTGGGTTTTAGGATTGGTGTCAAGTAGTAATTCGATATCGTCATCCTCCCAAACCGGGCTATCAAATTCGGTCTGTGAGATTTTTATATCAGGCATTTGCGGGTCATAAGCTTTCACGCCGATGTAAACATTATCCTCGTCCCAGAGGAAATACGCTTCCGTAAATTCATCAGCAGGCGTACTACCATCTGCCAAATAAAAGTCACTCAAACGCGTCGCCTTTCTCCATACCCGTTCATCCAACGTTCCATCTATCGTTGGCGGAGTCTGCGCTTTGACAATTTCAACGCTGGGAAGTCGGAAGTGGGAAGTCGGAAGTGGGAAGTCGGAAGTATGAGGAACTTCTACTTCCGCCTTCTCACTTTCGCCTTCCGCCTTCCTATCAGCCTGTTCGGCGCTAACTGCTTGAATGTTTATGTCGCCGTTTGACGCGCTTAATTTCAGCAATGGCCCGCCATCATTAAAATTACCTCGCAATACCGCTTCGGATTTCTGTTTCTCCCCTCCTCCGGAGGGGGTAGGGGGTGGGTTCTCAATGGTCAAAGGGATTTCGGAAATTACCCGTCCGTTTTCGCATTGCGCTTCTAAATCGGCGGAATATTCTAAAGGCAAGCGGAGATTGATATCGCCGTCGGTCACATCAAGAGTGAGTGGAAAGCTCAGTGTATCCAGAATGTCGAGGTCAATTGAGCCAGCCGTTGTTGAAAATTCACTTGCGCCATTGAGCCAAATATCGCCTTTGATAGAGCCGTTGACTACTATTACCTGAAATTGTCCAAGAATACCTCGCAACTCTACCGTTCCGTTCGCCGCGCCAATATCCTGCGAACCGTTGATGCCTGCGATAGTGACGTTTCCGCGACCATTACGAATGACCACGGCTATATCTTGCGGCACGCTCAGGTAATAATTGACCCTAACCGAGAGAATCCCTTGCGGAACTGTATCAGGCACTTCCGTCTTATAGATAATTCTATCGTTGTCGCGTAATTGCTTGATTTCTATTGATTTGGAATAATCCTTTGCGATTAAACTTTCGTGGCCTTTATTTTCGTCGAGCGCGTCTATCTGCTTAATCACCTTAACTGAAATCTCTTCACGATTCTCAATTGCTTCAATCTCTATGTCGCCGTCAACGTTATCTATGGATATATCGTAAACATTATCAAAACCTATAGTTTGTTCGATTTCCTCAGAATATATCTTCGCCAAACTGGGGAAAGACATAATTGAGGAAATTATTAGCATAATTGTTATGACCAAAATTTTTGTGAGCATAATTTTAAAACTGGCAAGAAGGCAATGAGGCAAGAGGGCAAAGGATTCCGTAGCCATATAGCCCTCTTGCCATCTAGCCATTTTGCCCCTTAGCCCCTTAACCCGAAGGAGAAATACATGAGCACTATACAGTGCCAATTGGCGGCCATTGACTTAGATGGAACATTGCTTGATAATCACTACCAACTTAGCGAAGAGAATTGCCAGACTGTACAAAAGCTGGCGGAAAGTGGAGTAATTGTCGTCCTTGCATCAGGTAGGATGCACGCGACGATTTTGCCGTTTAGTCGCAGGATGCATCTTAATGACCCTATCATTTCATACAACGGCGCCATGGCAAAACACGTAAAAACAGGTGAGACCCTGCATCATATTCCGATTTCATGCCACCTTGCGAAGGAACTTATCGAGTATTGCGCTAGGCGTAAGCTTCATCTGAATTTCTATTTAGACGATGTCTTATACGTGCGCGAGCAAAATGAGTGGAGTGAGCTTTACGATAGCCGAACAGGAGCAACATCACATCCTGTGGGCGATTTACATCGCTTTGATGGACATGGCCCCACGAAGCTTCAAATTGTAGACGCACCTCAGAATATTGACAGATTTCTCCGCGAATTCAAAAATCTATTTAAGGAGAAACTGTATATCACAAAAACGCAGCCGGAGTATTTAGAGTTCATGAATCCAGAGGTATCCAAAGGAAGTGCTTTAATTGCAGTTGCTGAGAGACTTTCAGTCAGTATGGAAAAAGTTGTCGCTTTCGGTGATGGATACAATGATATCAGCTTGATGGAAGTCGCAGGGTTTCGAGTGGCAATGGGAAACTCAATAGACGAAATAAAGACCTCTGCAGATTACATCACGGGAACAAATAACGAAGACGGCGTCGCAACCGCGATTAAAACGTTATTGTTGTAAAGCGCTTATCTGAGGAATAACTTCCTCTTCTTTTCTTTTTGATGGAACTTGGTCTAATTTCTCTTATTTCTTATGATGGAACTTTTCTCTTCCAATTATTTCTTTGTGTCAACTTTTTCTTTCTTAAAGAAAAAGTTGGAAAGAAAAGTTTGGAAGAAAAAGTTTGGTTGGCAGGAATCGTAGGTGAAAAGAACAACGGAACACGCAACACGCAATATGTAATATCATAATTCCATAGTAATATAATCGGTAATTTCACCTATTTTCCCACACGAACCATATCTTTATGTCGGACTTTCATCCCTTCAACTGGTACACTGGCGACGAAGGCCAGAGATTCATTCTCCCGGTGAAGTTCCATTTCGACACCAGCTTGCTCGAATTCAAAGTATTTTGAGAGCACATCTATTAGCTCATCTCTTATACCTTCAAGAATATCTGGCTCAACTAATGTGCGGTCCTGGATCAAAATTAACTTTAACCGGTTTTTCGCAACGTTTTTGCTCTTTGGCTGTTTGCGAATGAGATTTATGATTCGGTCAAACATGATTTATCCTCCTTCTCCTGAGCCCCTAAATATTTTCGCCAGTTTTGCCAGAAAACCATCTTCCTTGAAATTTGGAATCGGCAGGTCTTTTTCGCCATCAACCCTTCGAGCAATTCTCTTGTATGCTTCTCCTGACTGAGAATTTTTAGTGAGGGTAAGAGGTAAGCCTTTATTCGTTGCAACAATTATCTCTCTATCTTCGGGGACAATTCCTATAAGTTTAATCGCTAAAACATCCAGGATGTCTTGCGGCCCCATCATATCCCCTCTTTCTATCATTTCAGCCGACAAGCGATTGATGATTAACGATGGTTTTTCTATCCCAATCTCCTGCACCAAGCCGATGACTCGGTCGGCATCTCGAATAGCAGCAACTTCCGGTGTTGTAATGATGATGGCTTCATTGGCAGATGTGGTTGACATCCGAAATCCTTGCTCAATTCCCGCAGGACAGTCAATAAGTACATAATCAACCGTTTCTTTAAGCTCGTCAACTATCTCTTTCATCCGTTCCACCGGAAATTCATTCTTGTTGTTCCTTTGTGAAGCCGCTAATAATCTCAGGCTGTCAGTGCGTCCTCTGACGAGCGCTTTGGCGAGTGGACATTTGCCCTCGACCACATCCATAGAAGTGTAAACCACCCGACCTTCTAATCCCATAATAATGTCAAGATTTCTCAAGCCAATGTCAGCATCCACCAGCACGACGCTTCTCCCCATCAACGACAACGCGGTGCCGATATTAGCTGTCGCCGTTGTTTTTCCGACACCGCCTTTGCCAGATGTAATAACGATTGTTCTTCCCATATTTTTTCATCCTTTCTCCTAAACTTTCGTGGTTTTTCAATTTGGCTAACAAAGCACCCGATAATGCAAGCGGGACAAGCTGGTGTTAGAATATATTGTTTCATAATCCTTTGTATTCTTCCACGACTATTGTTTCACCTTCCACACGGGCGATTTCCATAACCCACCCATGTTGTTTCTCTTCATTAGGACGCGAGACGATATTGCCAATGCGTAATTGTGTTGGGACTAAATTTAACGCGACGATGACAGCAGAATGGTCACCTAAGGCACCGGCATGGGCAATTCCGCGTAGCGAACCTAAAACAATGATATCCTTTGCGGCGACAATCTCCGCGCCTGGATTAACATCTCCCAACACCACAAGGTCCCCGTCTAAAAATTCCTCCCGTTGTCCAGAACGCAATGTATGTCGGATAACACGGGCTTTCTCTCCTGGTGGTTCTGCCACTTTTTTTTCTACTCGCTCCCGTTTAATGACAACTGGCTCCGTCAGCATTTTCCCTAGATTTTTGGGTAACTGAGTAGTTCCATGGTAGTCCATAATGATGCGTTTAATTTCCATACCGTATTTTTCCTTCAGCCATTGCTGCAAATTATTCAAATCTTCGGTTTCAATGGTTCTGCTTCCAAGGTCCAGGGTAATTCCTATCCCTGACAAGGAAACATTCAGCGTAGACAAATGTTGAGTTAAAGCCTCTTCTATTTGGGAAATCGCTGGTTCTGGCTGAATGATGAATAATAGTCCATCTTTATATCCTCTAACTTTTACAATTTTATCTAATGTTTGATTCGGTCCCATCCTTTTTTCGCTCACTTCCTTTTCAGTATTACGTTCAGAATTTACCATAGGTTTCACTTATGTTTAGAATTCTCCCATAAGCCTTTGGCGTTGGTGAGGCTTCCGAACACAACCGGTAAGATATACGGCCCCTCGGGAATAGCGATTATAGAAGCGTTTGAACCATACTTTTGTAATGTTAAATTGATACCTTCTTCTGGAGATTTGAGCGGGTATACAAACAGTTGTCCAAGCACATCGTAAGGTATCCCATCCGAATAACAATAAACCTCCGCTTTTCGCGCAACTTTTGCTAATTCTTCAAGTTGCCATTGGTCAACGACAAAATTTTGTGGGTCATATAGGTCATCGACAAATTTTTGCAGGTTTTGAGTTCGGATGACTAAATCTGTAAAAGGTTGACTACCTACTCCCTCACTACATTCCGCCAGCAAGATAATACTGCCACCGGGCTTGACAATATCCATAGCTCCCACCAACCCCTTGATAGCTTGATAAAACGTGGCGTCCAAAGGATATCCTGCGCAGGTAGTCAGAACTATATCCACTGGCGAAGGCAAAACGACTTTAGCATTTTGCTCTACAAACTCAATACCGGCAATATGAGCCGCCACTAAGTCTCCGGCGAATACTCCAATCAACCGCCGTTTCCTATCAATCGCAACATTGACGATAAAATCTACTCCAGCCAGCTTCGCAATTTCTGTCGCTTCTTCATGAAACGGATTACCTTCTATCACTCCAGTTGTTGTTTTCGGATGTTCCAAAATTTTTGGGCCGTGCATTACTCTCATCGTCTCTATGGCGCTAATTCCTGGGCAGATAGCCTTTCGGCCTCCAGAATAACCCGCCATCAGATGCGGTTCAATCAAGGCTGTCGTTATTTTTAAATCCGCTTCAAGATAAGTTTTATCGACATAGACTGGCGTCCCCTTCTTAGTCAAGCCGAGATACTTATGAGTATTTAGTTCTCCTGAGAAATGGTTCACGATTTTATAATTCTGCATAATCTCCAGCCCCACCATTTCCTCCAACTCTTTTCCTTCGTTAGGCCGATGAATTCCCGTGGCAATCAGAATAACAATATTTTCTCTTTGAATGCCATTTTCCTCAAGGATTTTCAAAATCGGCGGCAAAATCAATTTATTCGGGACCGGACGTGTGATATCGGAGATAACGACACATGCTGATTTTTTGCCCGTAGCTAATTGTGCCAATGGCACCGAACCGATAGGTTCCTGCAAAGCTTGAAAAATAGCTTCTTGCGGCGAATCTATGGGAGTAACCGGCCGCAACTCTAAAACCGCAACTAAATTGCTGTCAGGAATATTAACCTGAACCTCACCTTTTCCATATTTCATTCCGACCAACATTCGTAAACCACCTTAATATTTTGGCATATTTTTGAAATTAATGCAAATGTTTTTTAAATTATACCACAAAAGATAATTTCTTTCAAAGCGAACTTCGTAATCTGCAAATACATTGTTAAGCGACGTGACTTTTAAAAAACAGACGGGCATGCTCGTTCACCCTGTTTTTCTTGATTCAGAATCAATTGTTTGAGTTTTTCCTGAGTTTTGGAGTCGAGTCCACGCAACAATTCTTCGGGAGTCAGTCCATGTACCCGTTCTTCGGGAGTCATCATCATAAGTAGCTTGTCTTTACCAATAATGGACAGCAAATCTTGAGTGACACGCTCCAGATTCTTTTGGTATAAACTCTGTTTTCCAGCCATTGCTAATACCTCCTCTGTCATTTCATAGTCTATAAAGTGGGCATGATAAATGCAAACTGTATTGTTCTCTGAGACAATTCGTTCAACAAACTGATGAAACTTCTTCTTTGAAGCTGCAAACAGAAGCAACGGATAATTTTTCGGTTCGATTGCCAGTTCATTGCTCACAAACAGATGAACTGGTAAAAAAGGATTAATGCTGACGTAATGTCCAACGTCGACTTCTTCCCATCTGACATCGTCCTGGCAATGGCGCAATACCTTTATAGGCTTGCGAGCGGAAACGATTGTAACTGTCATATCTTTAGCCGAAATATCTTTTTCGCCGAGATAAAGGTTCGCGCGTCCCAAGATAATATGATACCCTGCACGAGTCAGAATATCTTCTTTTCCTTTGAACTCGATTTGGTTATGAACACGGAAATAGCTGAAAACCGTTTCTTCTCTGACTTTCTTCAAATCTTCGTTCTGCTGAAGAATAACAAGCGCATCCATTGTTTTGTGCGTTGTGCTCATATCAGCCTCGTTGAGTCTCAATTCAGTCCTGGATGAGTCCAACGCACAAGACATTGTGCGAGGAAGTCGGCTTACCTCGACTTGCGTTTGGAGAGGGATGTCTAACTTTCCGAAGTTGAATGTCAATACTTCCTTGAAAACGGGGTCTATCTCGGCGCGTTCCACAGTGGATTTAGTCTTTTTGTCAGTGGACATCAAACCTTCTCCCCTTAAGTTAATCATTACCCACAGATTTTGAGCGGTTATTATATTTTTCCAGCAAGTAAATTATACCACAAAAAATAATTTCTTCAAAGCGAAAAATTACACATAGAAACCGAGTTTTTCCCCAAAACTCGGTTTCTGCTGCGCACGCAGCACGTTTTACGTTTCAATTAAATATTGACAACGCAAAACCTGTCAGATATAATAACAAAAACTTTGAGGTGTTCAAAAGGAGAAACTTTCATGGAAAAATTCACGACAATAGTATTAGACAATTACTACAATTCATCCCGCGCTGAACCATATCCGAAAGTCGGCGCCAAACCGCGCTGGGATACAGGGACAATCGACGCTTTGAACAGGCTTACGCTTGGTGAAGTCTGCGCGCGTGGGATTCCATTCTCTTTGGCTAATCCTGAAGCAACTGCGCATTTAATTGTTCTGCCCGCGCTTGCTGGTGATGGACGACCAGGCGAGCCGGTTGTTCTGCCCGTTGGGAAAAAAGCGCATTTTGTCTGTTTGGGGCATAGCTGCGCGAGGCGGGATAACGATGAGCTTGAACCAGCTATCGGCATTGAGGTTGCTCGCTACACCTTAGTTTATGAGGATGGTTCAGAACTTATGACTGCCATCCGGCGAAGATTTGAAATCAACCCATTAGGAGGCGGCGTCGGCGGAAGCGCATTTGTTGCGGAAACTATGCGGACTTCACGGCCATTGCGCCCAGGAGAACCCGGCCAATGGGGCTGGGCGCAGACTGGCGTCAGCGGCGATAATCTACCGGGCATCTGGATTTACGCTATGCCCAATCCTAATCCTGACAAGGAAATCAAAGAACTACGCTTGCAAGCTCTGACAGAAGACGGCATTGCAATCTTTGGCATCACGTTAGCGCATTTTCCCGACCATCCACTCCGACACTGGCCGCGCAATACATTTCGATTGTCACTGCCAGAAAGTGTGCAAGTTATGCCAACAGACCTGACTGTTAATTTAGACATGGGACACGTTACGCGGCTCTATCCCGAAGCGGGTCTAAATGAGACGACATGGTTGGATGACTCGTTGACAGGTTTGGGCAGCCAGGCGCAACCGCCAGAACCTCGAAGGAATTTCATGGTCGAAGCGACTGGCTCAAAGGCTGCGTCATTCCAGATTAAAGCGGGAGAAGAAAAGTTCGAGTTGTCTTATGGAGATGCGTTAAAAACCGGCGAATCCCACGATGAAAAAGGCGCACGGGTTGAACTCTGTCATCCTCGCAAAACGTGGGTGCACGTGAAAGTTATCGACGAGGAAACGGGAAAACCTGTCCCCACGCGGACTCGGTTTCTTGGACCACGCGGCGAATACTTGCCGCCTTATGGACATCCCGCAGAAGTCAACACGAACTGGTTTGAAGATGAAGGCGGAAACATCGTCCTCGGCGGCGACACTTTCGCCTACCTGCCTGGAGAATTTCAGATTGAATTGCCCGTCGGCGATGTCTTTGCCGAACTCCACAAAGGCTTCGAATATGAACCCACGCGCAAAAAGCTTAACATCGAACCGACGACGCGCGAATTGGCTTTGAAAATCCGCAGGTTCAGTCGGATGCGAGAAAAGGGATTCGTGACCGCAGACACCCATGTTCACTTTCTGAGTCCGCAGACCGCCTGGCTTGAAGGACAGTGCGAAGGTTTGAACCTCGTCAATTTATTAGCATCGCAGTGGGGCAAGCTATTCACCAACGTTGGCGACATCACAGGAAAACCGTCCGGCTGTTCGGAACAAGATACCATCGTTTTCGTCGGCACGGAAAATCGCCATCACCTGCTTGGACACATCAGTATGCTTGGCACGCAAGGAATGCCAGTATTTCCGATGTGTACAGGCGGGCCTGGCGAAGCCTGGTTCGGCGACGCGGACATTCGTTCACAAGCAGATTGGGCAGATGAATGTCGCGCAAAAGGCGGCGTCGTAATTCGTCCGCACTTCCCCGGCCCAAACTGCGAAGTCGCGGCTGATATTGTAACTGGAAAAGTCGACGCGGTGGAAGTGCGCGCATTCGGTATCATCAACGATACGCTCGATAGCAGTCCCATTAGAGAATGGTATCGCTACTTAAACTGCGGTTATCGCGTCCCTGCCGCTGGAGGCACGGACAAGATGTCAGCAGGCATGCCCGTTGGCGGTGTTCGCACGTATGCGCAACTTGACCATAATGATGAATTCAATTTCGACAACTGGGGCAAAGCGGTTCGCGCTGGCAGGACTTTCACCACAAGTGGGCCGCTCATCGGAATCACGGCAGACGGTCGAGAAGTCGGCGATGAAATTAAGATGCCCGCCGGCGGAGGGACAATCGAAACAGAAGCATGGGCGGTTTGCGCTCAACCGATTCACGGATTAGAAATCATCCATAACGGCAAAATAGTCGCTAAGACAACTTCAACAGAAGGCGCGAAACAGTTAGGATTGAAAGAAAAAATCAAAATCAACGGCAGTGGATGGCTCGCCGCGCGTTGCTACAGTTATCACCGCGTCTGGCACGTCTGGCCAGTGAATGTCGCCGCGCATACGTCGCCGATTTATGTAGTCGTGGATAATCAGGAGGTTTTCAATCCCTCAGATGCTGTATATATCATGACGTTAGTTCACGGCGGAATGGAATGGTTAGATACACTTTCAATCAAAGCCGATGAGCAAACTCATCAACGCTTGCGGTCTGTTTTTGAGATTGCGGAACGAGAATTGAAGGGGAAACTTGAGATGTATGGTAAGTGAGAGTTGTTATAATTTGGGGGCTATCCAAATTTGTTTTGGATAGCCTCCGAATTACTGAACTACAATCAATCTTGACTTTGTATGGAAAAAGTGATATTATTTTTGATGTAATATGCTCAACCTTGTAGAGCAAATGAAGAGAGATTAGGAGGAAAGTATCATGCGGACAATACCAATTACCGCCGAACTAATCAAAGAAACGGAAGGCGGATATACCGTTTACTGCCCTGAATTGGATATTTACACTCAAGGCGACGATGAGATAGAGGCAATCGAGAACTTACAGGAAGCAGCAGAACTACATATTGAAGAAATTGGCATAGAAAATTTGGAACTAAGAAATGTCCAGATTAAAAAAATAGGGATAACGGTCAATGTCTAAGCTCCCACGAATAACAAGCAAGGAATTACTTAGAGCGCTTCTGAGAGATGGCTTCGAAGTAGCGAGACAAAAGGGAAGTCATGTCCAAGTGCGTAAGTTCGTAGATGGCGAGAAAATCACATTTCCAGTACCTGTTCATGCGGGCAAAACGGTAAAGATAGGAACATTAAAGGGAATTTTAAGAAAGGCGAAAATATCTGAAGAGAGATTAATTGAACTTCTTTAGATTTATGCCACATGGAGTGGCTGGATGCGCCCAAAAAGTTCGCTACGTGTTTGCTCAAACTTTTCGTCTTCAATCCATTCTCCGTCATTGTATTGAAGAAGCAAGTAGATGTCGTACTTTTTCACGTTGACTAACAACTGTTTTTACCTCCTCAAAAGGAAGTTGCTTTTCCTTGAGAATCTGCACGTGCCGCGCGGAAACAATATAACAATCTTCTGAAACCTGGGTTACCGCTCCTTCCTGAAGCAACGTTTTCCAACTTTTGAACCATGTTTCCTTTGGTATTCTAATTTTTTGCATTTTGCCAACAACCCCTCAATAATAAGTGATTATGAATTTAAACGTTTGGTGTGAATTAATTGCATCTCACCCATGTTCACTTCGTTCACCGACGCCTTCGGCTTACGGTAGCTTATGGACAAAGACCCTTGTCTGAACAGGAGGAATAGACTACCATGGATCGAAGAAGCCTTGTAGTTTTAGTTATTGCAGCTATCATTTTTATAGGAAGTTTTGTGTTAGATGAGTATGCTGACTATAAAAAAGGCGAGCTTGGAGGTTGGTATACTTTTACACCACCTTACTCCAACGAAAGAGAAGCAGAAATTGCCTATTTAATGAAGGCTGCTAAATGGTCAAGAATGTTAGCTATTGTAGCAGGTGTAGCTGGAGGTTTTTGGTTGGTTATATCTGTACAGCAAAAAAAGAAATAGTGACTTTATAATAAAGGAAGAGGTTTACGGATATGAAATTAACTGCTGTTTTCCTAAAAGTCCCGGAAGGATACATCGGGTTTGTCGAAGAACTACCCGGAGCCAATACCCAAGGGAAAACCCTTGAGGAAGCAAGGGCGAATCTACAAGAGGCAATAGAAATGACTCTTGAGGCAAATCGTATACTTGCCGAAGAATCCATCGCAGAGATGCAAAATGTGATTCGTGAACCCGTGTTTGTGCATGTATGAAAAGACGTAATCTAATCCGCCATCTTGAAAAGCACGGCTGTGAGTTTCTCAGAGAAGGCAGTAACCACACCATGTATGTCAATCGCGGAGCTCAAAGAACTTCTGCTGTTCCAAGACACCGAGAGATTAACAAATTCTTGGTGAATAAGATTTGTAGCGATTTGGAAATACCGGCCCCATAGTCACCGAATCAAGCGTTGCAGTGGGTAGGGTGGGCACCGCCCACCAAAATCAATGTAGGAAGTTAAACCATGCCGAGATATCTGTTTGCCTAAGTAGAGCTTACGGTAGGGTGGGCAGTGCCCCATACGCATCAAGCTAACTAGTTAATTCAAAAATAACAGAATGATAATTCTGTAAGATTAGTAGCCGAAAAACCATTTTTGAATTGAAAAGTCCTCCATTCGATTGTAAAATAAATTATTCTATTATCATTTTTACAATACAACAGAATGGAGCTTTCCAATATGAACACCCTTGAATCTGCTATTGAATTCATGCAGGAAAACATCTCTACGATTTTCGATGTTGAGCATTTAGATACCCTGGCTAAAGAGAGTGGCTTCATTAAACGAAAGAGCAATCGACTTTCTGCTATTGATTTTGTACAACTGATGACGGTTGAAATTATTCAGGATCCGTTAATCTCTCTTGACGGATTATGTGATATATTAGCAACTCTCAATGAGAACTCCCAAATGTCGGCTCAAGGACTTCAGCAACGAATCAATACTTCTGGTGCCGCAAATTTCCTTTCGACCGTATTTTGCATTTGTTTCACAGACGCAGTGACACCGATTTTTGCTCTGACACCGCCAACACTAATGGCTCCTTTTCGACGAGTTCTGATTCAAGACAGTACCACCATAACCGTTCATGAGAAACTTGCCGAACCGTTTCGGGGATGTGGTGGAAGCGGCGCAAAAGCGGCTTTGAAACTTCATTTTGTCTATGATTTTCACCACCATCAATTCACAAATGTAACCGTCACAGATGGCGCTACCCCGGAAATAGAAATGGGACAAGCTTTAATGGATATGATACAACCTTCAGATTTGCTTCTCAGAGACCTTGGCTATTTTTCTCTTGAGCAATTAAAGCAAATTGAGCAAAAGGAAGCTTATTTTCTCTCGCGCTTATCCAAGTCATGTGGTGTATATCTTGACGATTCAGAAGATGCCCAAGCTTTCGATATTGCTATTTATATCGACAGTCATTATCATAATCAAGCAGTTGTGGATTTACAAGTGTACCTTGGGGCAGTGCCCACCAAAACTCATCTCCTATCTGGTGGGCGGTGCCCACCCTACTACTGATTTTAAGGAATCTCCAATCAGCGTATTCTGAAAATCAGCGGTTCTAAATTTGTGTGAAGGAATGATTAACCTTGACTTTACATGGAAGACGTGATATTATTTTCAATGTAGCACATTTAATCTTGTAAAGCAAATGAGTGGATAAATCAAGGAGGTAATCTATGTATACACTTCAATCTTTATCAGGACATTTAGATGAAATATGCAAAGCTGACGATGTGAGAAATTTACCAAATTTTCCCGTAGGCAAACAGTTAGAGATAACCGAAGAACGATTGAGCAATGATTTTCTAAGACAGTTGCCGTTCGGAGACTACTTGGTAAGATCAGCAGATACAGGATGGAGAAACGTGAGTGCGGAAGAATTGAAAAAGGAGTGCCTTTTTTGTTTTACACCGGTGATAGTGCCTGGAATATCCCGCTTAACGTTACCGCGTTGATGGATTTGCCAACTGAATTGGAGCCGTTCGTTCCACATCACAAAACGTTGTTCCTAAATCTAAATGCAATATCTCCGGAAAAACCTACTTTTTATTCCAATTATTTCTTTTGATCAAACTTTTCTTTCTTAAAGAAAAGTTTGGTTACCGAAAACCCACATTCATTCGGCTGGATTTTACGAATAATCCAGAGTGAGAAAGCGCCTTTAGAAAAGCTAACTAATGAGTTAAGGGAAGCAATAGAAAATATAGATAAGTTGACAGTTGATGGGGGGGGATATAATGACAAAACAAAACTTTCACGGTTCATTCGTCTTAGTATTACACGCGCATCTACCGTATGTGCTTCATCAAAATCGACTCGAAGAGGAAATGCTATTCGAAGCTACTGCCGAAACGTACATTCCACTGTTAGAAATGTTCAATAAATTAGTAGATGAAGGGGTTTCGCCTAAGGTTACCATTGGCATTTCTCCGGTCCTGGCAGAGCAGTTAACAAACTCATATTTCAAATACAAGTTCAGAGAATACTGCCTGCTGAAGATGCAGTATGCGCTACAAGACCAAAATACTTTCCGAAATGTCAACGAACACATAAGCGGATTGGCAAGAATGTGGGAAGAGTTTTATTCGCGTACCTACACCATGTTCATGGAGAAATACAATGAGGATTTGCTAAGCGCATTTAAGAAATTGCAGGACGAAGGACATATTGAGATAATTACCTGCGGCGCTACTCACGCTTACTTTCCTGCACTGCGCGAGGATACCAGTATTCAAGCTCAGGTGAAGATGGCTGTAAAAACCCACCAGCGACATTTTGGCAAGAAGCCACGCGGTATATGGCTGCCAGAATGCGGCTATCGTCCGCCTTGTGATTGGTCGCCGCCATTTACCTCTGACTATGGCGAAACACCCTATCCGCGCAAGGGCGTTGAGGAGTTTCTGAGTGAGAATGACATAACCTATTTTGTCATTGACGCCCACCAACTGATGAGAGCCTGGCCAAACGATATCTTCAAAAGCCCGATGGAAACTTACTTAGTGGGCGGCGCGCAGATACCCAAAAAGCCTGTAACTGTTTTTACCAGGGACATAAAACTCTCAGCTCAAGTTTGGTGGCATCAGGTAGGTTATCCCGGTGACGCTGCTTATCTTGATTTCCATAAACGTCACGAAGGCAGCAAACATCGTTACTGGCGTATTACGGATAACCGTTTGGATATGGCATACAAAGAGCTTTATTATCCTGATGATTCGTATAGACATCGGGTTAAGGAACATGCTGGACATTACAAATGGCTCATTGCTCAAAGCTTGAAATCCAATTATCAAAACACTGGCACAGCCACGCTCGCGATGACAGCCTTTGATGCTGAATTGTTCGGACACTGGTGGTTTGAGGGACCGACTTTCCTCTACTACGTCATAAAATGGATAGCGGCTGACCCGGAAACCAAATCAGCAACCTGTAGCGAATATCTCGACCAGAATCCGGCGGACATCTGGGTTCACCTCCATGAATCGTCATGGGGAAGGAATTACGACTCCAGTACGTGGATTAATCCAGAAGTAGAATGGACGTGGGAGCGAATCTATCACGCAGAAAAAGAGATTCAGTATTTAGCAAAGGATTTTGCCAGTAGAAAAAATGACCAAACTTTACAGCGCATCCTCAAACAAGCCATCCGAGAACTTTTTATCTTGCAAGCATCCGACTGGCAATTCATGATTACTAATTGGTCGACCAGGGATTTAGCTGAAAAACGGGTTGTAGAACGCCACGAAGATTTCATCCGTCTCGCCAAAATGGCCTGGGATTATGGACATGGACGGAATGTGCCGGAAGAAGAATGGGTATTTCTGCACCATTGCGAAATGCGAAATGATGTTTTCCCGGAGCCAGAATTGGGTTGGTTTAGCAAGTTGGATTATCCGCCAAAATCAAAAGAGTAGAGATACCACTGACTTTATGGCCTGCCCTCGAACGAAGTGAAGGGACGCACGCGGATAGTCTTAAACACTTGGCGTGAATTAAGACGCAACAACCCCGTAGGGTGGGCGATCTGCCCAGATGGTTAAAAACGGGCCAGGCAGACCGCTCTACTTTAAATTTAGAAAAAACAAAATGGAGTTCATGATAGAAATGTCGAAAGTTGAAAGGAGCAGGTTATGAAATAGGTAGTAACTATATCAACTTTATTCCTGCTGATTACATCGATATGGGCAGGAACGTTGAGGGATGATTTTTCAGATGGGAATTTTGATGGGTGGCGTTTCTGGAAGTTTGGAAACCAACCCACCGAATGGTCTGTCAAAGACGGCGAATTGGTTTGCGTCTCAAAGAATTGCGGTGATTATTTTAATAAAGACCTGATAATTGGTGATGATACATGGAGGGATTATGAGTTTGAAGCCCAATTTAACGGAAATTTTCCCTCGGGATTGCAATTGGTGGACTGCATTTATTGTGGTTGGAGTCCGCTACGATGAGACAAAAGAAGGAATAACCTTTGTTGATTTCGGGGTATATACTTCAGGGAATGGTCCTGACAAGGATGGGATTGCCAGTGCAATCTTTATTAACGGAAATGGACAGACTATTCATAATGAAAACTTTAAAACCGAAGTAGGCAAATGGCACACCTTGAGATTTGTTGTTAATGGAAATAGTTACGAAGCATTTATTGATGATGAGCAGATTTGTGAGTTCCAAACTAATTTACCAGATAGGGGTGGAGCAGGATTAGCCGCAGGAAATTGTGAGGCTCACTTCGATAACGTCGTCATCACGGGCGATGACATTCCCGACAGGAACTTGTCGGTTGAGCCGAAAGCCAAACTCACAACGACATGGGGACAAATAAAGAACCACTAATAACAACTCCCGGAGTGTTCACTCATCAATCGACAATCGACCATCCAAAGAAAGGTGACAAAGATGAGTTTATTGGAGAATCTACCAAAAGAGGTAAAAACAGAAGAGTTTGACGCGTTTTTAGACAAGATTACTTCGGAGTTTCCAGCGGAGGAGTTTCCAGAACTCTTTATCCACTATCAGCAGACAGATAGTAAAATTTTAATCCTTGGCTTGGGTAATAACGGGGAGTGTGCTCGTCAAGCAGTTCAAGTTTACGAAGAAAATCCTTCCCTTAAGAAACGAAGATCTGCTACTCGGATACTCCGAGCCCCAAAAAAAAGATTTCTGCTGAGGTAAAAAATGTCAGAAAAAACCACTATAGTTATCCCAATGGACGGAAATTATCCCGATATCTCCTCCGGTATTGTCTCCTTTGAGAATAGTAAGACTGGCGCCAAAATTTCTTTAAGACCCGCCGATTTGGAAAGCGGTCTTTATGGTATCAAAAGTATCACCATGGATTCTGGCGCAGGTTATACTATACTTCCAGAAGGTTTTGCTACTTTTTTAGATATTTCTCGACCAGAAGAGGAAAGAGCATCCTGCTACATTTTTTCTGGTGTGGGAGGAACAAGTGTCTGTTTTCTCTCACCCGACCCTCTTTATCTGGGAATAGAAGACATGCCGGGCAATAAGGTGGTAAAGGAGATTACGCCGTTCTTTTTGACTTCTTACGCTCCTTCGATAACTTCTGAGGGACAACTTCTTGCCCAAGAAGAGCATCAACCTCAAACTTCACAAGTCATAGATTTCATCTCTCCACCATTCAAACATTGTGACGAGTATACTGTGAAAGTCTCTTCACCTAATCGGAAGTTTCCCCCTCAAGATAGAAGATTAAAACTGGAAGTCGATGTAGGAAAAGAGATGGATTATATACTAATAGGTCGAGATTGGCCGGAAGAGTTTAAACTGACCTTTGAAGCACAAAGAATGATAATAGAAGTAAAGGAAAGGGCTTAAGCTGAAAGGAGGTTTTAGTTCATGGGACTAACTTACATTGAAGGTGTGGTAACTGGCCCCAATGGTAAACGGGCAACCGTGAATTTTCTGGTAGACAGCGGCGCAACCTATTCGTTGCTTCCTTATAAAGATTGGAAGACAATAGAATTGTCACCTAAGCGTACTGTTACGTTCACTTTAGCGGATGGCACAACCATTGAGCGTAAAGTATCGGAGTGTCATATCGCACTACTCCAGGGAGAAGGACATACGCCTGTCATTCTCGGGGAACCCGGCGATGAAGCACTCCTTGGAGTTGTCACATTAGAAATTCTTGGTCTTGTGCTAAATCCTTTCAATCGTACTTTACAGCCGATGCGGATGATGCTTGCTTAGATGCTCAAGTAGCTTACGTTTGTAGTGACGACTTTAGTCGTTTTCTAAGCGCTTGAAATCGCCACCATGAACCCGTTAATTCAAATGTCACAGAGTTAATCGTATAATCAGGAGATTCTCGGCATGAACAGCAGTAAAGTAGTTCTCGTCAACCCCAACCAAATGAAGCCCGTCGTTGCGCCGTTAGCGTTGGATTATTTATCTCAAGCGTTGACGGCAGAGGGTTTTGAGGTCGATATTCTTGATTTGGCTTTTGATGATGATTACAGAGATATAGTAGCGGATTATTTTGCCAAAAACGCGCCGCTTGCTATTGGCATCACCATCCGTAACACGGATGATTGTTACTTCGCCAGCCAGGACTTCGTGTTGCGCAGAACTAAACAGATATCGGATGAAATCAAAAAGCACTCGAAGGCCCCGATTGTGCTGGGCGGTGTGGCGTTCTCAGGAATGCCCGAAGCGATTATGCGTTATCTCAATGTAAATTTTGGGATTGTCGGCGAAGGTGAGGCGGCGTTGCCAGAATTTCTCCGGTGTTTACGCACTGAAGAAGATTTTTCCCGCGTGCCTGGCCTGGTTTACAAAACGACAGAGGGATACCGTCGCAATCCGGTCGAATATCTCAACCTGAATGAAATCTCACTTGCATCAAGGGGTGCCATCGACAATCTCAGATATTTCGCCGAAGGCGGTATGGCGGGCTTTGAAACGAAACGAGGGTGCAATCAAAGTTGCGCATACTGTCTTGACCCTGTGTCAAAGGGACAGAAAATTAGAATGCGACCGCCTCATGATGTTGCCGATGAACTGGAATGTCTGTTGGAAATGGGCATCACCCATTTTCACACCTGCGATTCGGAGTTTAATCTTCCCGTCCATCATGCGCAAGCCGTATGTGAAGAACTGGTCAGAAGAAAATTAGGCGAAAAAATTCAGTGGTATGCTTACGCAAGCCCTGTCCCGTTTCCCGATAGTTTGGCTCAGTTAATGAAAAAAGCAGGCTGCGTGGGAATTGATTTCGGAGTTGACCACGGAAACGATGAAATGCTCAAGCGTTTAGGACGAAACTTCGGTGCGGATGATTTGAAGCAAACAGCCCAGATTTGTCATAAGCATGGCATCATCTTCATGTATGACCTGTTGTTAGGCGGACCGGGTGAAACGCGGGCAACGCTCAAGGAAACCATTGACCTGATGAAAAAGATACGCCCTTCGCGGGTCGGAGTTGCATTAGGCATGCGGGTTTATCCGGGCACTGAGGTTGGAAGACTCGTCCGTGAAATCACTACGGGAGAGATAAATTCCCTTCACGGACGAATCGAAGGGAATCCTGATTTCCTTGAGCCGGTATTTTATCTCTCCTCTGAATTGGGTGATAAACCCACCGATTATGTCGCAGGTTTGGTCGGTGATGATGAAATGTTTTTCTTCGCTTCCCCAGGTGAGACAGGACAGAATTACAACTATAACGAGAACAGTGCGCTTGTCCAAGCGATTCGAGCCGGCTATCGCGGGGCGTTTTGGGATATTTTACGAAAATTGAAACATTAAGCGTATAAATAACTCAGGTTATAACTATGTGAATATTTTATGAAATCGTTCAATAAAAATATCAAACAATTTAGCAAGGTTTAGACTTCCGAAGTTTCGAAGACTTCGGAAGTCTAAAGTTTTGTTCAGAGTTTTTGAGCCGTGCGTGAGATAATATCGTCTTGCAATGCCTTGCTTAAGGTAGTGAAGCGCGCGCTCCAGCCAGAAACGCGGACTATCAAATTGCGATATTTTTCGGGGAAACGTTGCGCTTCAAGGAGCGTTTCTTTGTCTACAACGTTAATCTGAAGTTGCATTCCACCCAACTTGAAGTAGGTGCGAACCAAAGACTGTAGCTTGTGAAGTGAGTCGTCAGTGGAAAGCACCGTAGGCGTAAATTTCATGTTGAACGATAATCCACCGACGACCGGCGTATAGTCTATTTGCGTCACACTTTCAATTAAAGCCGTCGGACCTTCAAGGTCACGTCCCTGCGCTGCGCCGATCGAATCGGACAAAACTTCTCCATTTTTTCTGCCGTCGGGAGTTGCGCCGGTAGCTGAACCAAAGCCTTCTGCCAGCGTCCATGTGAGCAAGCCGGGTATGAATTTCCCGCCGCGCGGGTTGGTGTATTTTTGCACCTCTTCATAGAAGTTATACACTACTTCTTTGGCAATCTCATCTACAAATGGTTCATTGTTTCCATACTTTGGGGCGTCATTTAGTAGCATCTGGCGCAAACTCTCACGATTATCGAAGTTTTCCCACATAGCCGCAACAAGCTCACTTAGCGAGATGCGTTGTTCCTGGAATACGAACTTTTTGATGGCTGCAAGTGAATCTGCCACGTTCGCTATCCCAACTCCTTGCACTTCGGTAAAATCGTATCTGGCGCCGCCTTCGGTGATGTCCAGACCGCTTTTTATACAATCGCTGACTAAGGACGAAAGAAATGGGAAAGGCGTTACTTCAGCTTGCGCTACGTCATAGCTATTTTCAGACGCCGCCATCAATTCCATAAAATAAGCAACCTGACGTTTGTAAGCATTCATGACATCGGCAAAGCCCTCACCTCCGCCCCCTCTCTTACCCACCCCCAACCCCTCCTTGGAGGGGAGAAAGTTATTTACATCTCCGGTTTGCAATCCGATGCGCTCGCCGGAAGTTGGGTCGATACCATTGTTCAAAGCGAGGAGAAGGCATTTCGGGAGATTGAAAAAATTGCCCACCCAAGGATTCGTCTTTCCTTGAATTGAAAGTTCCACGCACCCACCGGGAACAGCATCGCGTGCGTCTTCCTCAGTTGCTTCTGCATAAACCAGAGCGCGGCACATCAAATCATCGTTGTACAACTGTGGGAACCCAATGCCGGTTTTGATTAGTTTGCATGCTCTATCCATAACAGTCGCTGGTGTACCCTCATGACAACGAAGCATCAGAGAAGGATTGACCAACCGCAACCTCTCGGTAGAGTCCATGCAAAAGATTGTCAGTTCGTTATCTCCGATGGTTCCATTTCTCTGAGTACCGCCAAGCGTGATAGTTTGCGGCAATTCACTCCCTATCTCGTTAAATTTTATCCAGAGACAATCGATTAACTCTGCCGCAGAGGTCTTTGTTATTTCACCGTTCGCAATGCTATTTTTGTAATACGGATATACATATTGGTCAAATCGCCCTGGGGCAAAAGCCGCATGAGATTCTCCCTCTTCAAAGCACACAAGGAGATGGATGAACCAGGTTACTTGACAAGCCTCGTGGAATGTCTGCGCCGGTTCCATCGGAACCCTACGGCAAATCTCATAGATTCGGAGTAACTCATCCTTGCGTTCGGGAGTATCTTCAATCTCGGCAAGGCGAAATGCTTCATCAGCGTAACGTTGCGCAAAAGCACAGGCGGCGTCCAACGTAATCGCCGAAGCTCGCAGGAACGCCGATTTTTTGCTCCGCATCGGGTCAGACAATTTCAAATCCCCCCTTTCCCCCCTTTGGAAAAGGGGGGTAGGGAGGATTTCGTGAGCAACTTCTTCCCTTATCCCTTTAAGTCCAACTTTGAGGACTTTTTCAAAATCGGGCGTCATGTGTCCCGTTTTAGATGAGGAAGTGTAGACTCCGGCTTGTATAGCCTTCTTCTCCTCCTGCGTTAAAACCGGCGCTACTCTGTCGCCTATCGTTTTTCCCGCCCAATATTGATTCGCTTCCTTGAGCCGCTGACTTTCCTCCTCTGAAGCCATGCCCTTAGGATGCGCGCCGACTATCAGTTCATCCGGGTAAATTTCGATAGGAACATTGTTAAGCAGATGGGCGAAAGCCTTCGCTTGACGTATGACTTGCGGCTGTCCCTCAGATGCTCGATAAGATTCAGTCCAGAGGATTCTGCGCGAGTAGAATGAACCGCCGGTGAGAGAGGGAAGCCTATTGAGCAATTTCTCAACACGCGGGGTTAAATAGGTATCGTCATATTCTTGCATTTTTATCATCCTCACATTTTTCCTCCAGAAACCGAGTTTTTTGGAAAAACTCGGTTTCTGATTCTCCCCCCAAAAAACGGCGTGAGCAAGGCAGCTTCCCTCTGCTCACGCTCCCAAAATAATCAAATCACTCAAGTAACCGAATCAATAACTATCATGGCCCTGGCCGCCTCGCACACACCAGACATACTGGTTGGCGTTCTTACTGCGGTCCTCCACATCCCCATTGGCGAAGTTCACACACCACGCGTCGGTGGTAGCGCCGGCGCCAGTAGTAGACGACCAATACGGGACTGACTGCACATTGATGAAAGGATGGCCACTGGGTAAAGTCGGTGGACCTCCGTTCGGGTCTACCAGGCTGGCCAACTCCTCTATGGTGGGAAGCCGCCACCCTTTACGGCCACCCAGATAATACTGGTAGGATTCGAATAGAGCGCTATCCCAGTCCATGGCGTTCATACTCGGTGCTTTCTCCCACACTAGCCCGGTCTCCTTGTCAAGGACTATGTCGTCTGTCATATCTCCAGGAATACCAGAGTCATAAGTGGCAAATCTTGGATTTGGTGGCTGGTCTCCCCAATTAATTGATTGGGCTGTCTTATCTATGGTTATTTGCCAGATAGGGATACTGGTAGCCATGTTCTTATTCCGCAGGTTAAAGATAGCCCAAATTTTAGTTACTGGGTCGGTCGGGCCCGCCTCTGGGCCTGCCAGTACCAGCCAGGTCAGAGCAAAACAAAATGCTACTGCCAATGTTAGAATAACTGCTGTTTTTCTTGTCTTAAACATTTTCAACCCTCCTTTCTTTGTTTGAGTACAAATGTAGGTCGAAATTCATATCTCGACTAAAATTTGTCGAGTTTGGAAACTTGACCTACGAGCTTTCATAAGGCATGGTTGTTACCTCAGAAGTTTTAATCTTTTTAAATCTTCCTCAGTCCATTTAGCTTAATCTTCGACCATAATTTTGAGAATCTTCGTCCGGAAGGTATCACCTGGACGATGGAATGAAACAGTAACTCTCCTTCCATCGTGGTGAAGATATTGACGATGATTACCTGATTTTCTATCAAGATAAAATCCATCTTTTCTTAAAGCGTTAATCAGCTTTCGAGCAGTTAGAGAACGCAATTTTGAATAATCAATATCATTCATACAGTGACAGCCACCAAGGGTTCAGGGAAAATCCTTACCCCTTCTTCAGGCTTTTCTGGAATTTTCTCTCCGCGCTCAATCATACTCTCTATTGTCATCTGAATTACTTCTCTGATGTTCTTCAAAGCCTCATCCTTTGTATATCCCCAGGTAGCTCCCCCTTTATCTTTAAGGACAGGGCAATAAGCAATCCATCTATCTTCATCGGATTCAACTATTACTTTAAAGAGATAGGTTTTTATTTCTTCTTTAACCATCATAGAGTGTTGTTCTCCACATTTTTAAAAACTTTGACATTTAGTTTAGCGTTTCTGCAAAGATTTGTCAACTTTATTTTCATAATATTGCCGCATAACATCTTTTAAGGAAAATTTGGGAGAAAATCCAAGATGTTTTTTAGCTTTTTCAGTATTGTACCAAAATCTTATTTCAGGTACGTCTACGCCTATTTCCTTAAAAAATTCAGAAGCACCAGGGTAATATTTTTCTAAAACTGCAAGCGGCGTCTTTTTTAAATCCTCTGCTTCTTCTTGCACAAAAGGTGCGCCCAGACCTATAATAAAAACGTCGTGTTGGACTTTCTCATCTTCGATAGCCGCTTTGAACGCTTGCGTTAAATCCCAAGCGTTGGTGAGCTTAAATGCTGGCCCCGTTCCTACGAACCGCCCTGCAAACGCGGGTAAATCTATTTTATCCCACAGAATATCGCCATCGCTTGAAAAACCCTTCACCGGGTAATAGCCACATAAACGAAGAATCATCGTGTTCAAGCCGTACATTCTATAAAAATATTCGCAGAATTCCTCGCCCATGCGCTTGGTTATGTCATACAGCCCTTCAGGTTTACACGGTATATTTTCGTCAATCGGTAGATACGGAACCGAAAATCCCCTCGAAGCCGCCCAAACGCTCGACGCATAGACTACCTTTTTAACGCCATTCTTTAGTGCCGCTTCCAGGATGTTGCATGTTCCTTTAGCGTTTACATCTATAAATTGGGTTGAGGTGTCGGCGCTAATGAGAGCGGCGAGATGGGCAATTACATCGACGCCTTTGGTCGCTTGCTCCACATCCTTCGCCTTGCTAATATCGCAACACACAAATTCCAGGTCATTGTCTGGTTTCTTAATGTCCAAAACTTTAACGTCATGATACCTCGCCAGGAGAGGGCCTAAATCCCTTCCCAAATCTCCTGCTCCACCTGTTAGCAGTATCTTCATATATTCTCCTTTACCTTGCTTGATTTAAGAGCCGCTGATTGTCAGACAGCGCTGATTAAGGTTGCCCAAATCAGTGGCTATATATTCCGCGACAAAGCCCGTCCAATTTCTATAGCCGTGGGCGGGCATCCGGGAGCGTGAAAATAATCGTTCCAATATTCTTTCGTGCAATCCCCTATTAGCACCGCGTCGTTTCTATCTGGAACATCGTGCCCCATAACAATGGTGTCAGTCTTTCTCGCGGAAACGAAAAAAGCCAGGCCATCCATAAAGTTGGCGGTACAAGCGCTGCATGCGCCTTTTTTCAGTATCCTAAGATTCGGGAATCTTTTGCTCATTGCCTCCTCTGGCAACTCAAACTTGACTCTATTCTCTTCCAGAGAAACGCCTGTAATCTCCATATTGTTTAAATTCGATTCTCCAATACCTTCCTCTTTTCCTAATTTAATCAACCTTATGCTATCCGGTTTAATGCCGATACAATAACTCGCCACAGAGTCAACGGCGACAATATCCTTGCTACAAAAAACCAACCCCAAATCGACGATATCTCCATTATTGTGGTCGGTTCCTTGCATAGCCTTGGTGCCGTCTATGAAATTAATGGAGGGCTTGACCAGTTTGTTAAGTTCGACAATCGCCTTCTGCAAATCCAGTCTATGGAATTTGATTTTGTCTTCCCCTCTCATACACCCCTTCAAGTTTTTCATGCAGAACGTAACTACCGTTGAAGGGTGGACTTTCAACATCGGCACATTGATGATTTTGTCCATTTCGTGGCAACCTTTTCTTTTAGAAAGAAAAGGTTGATCAAAAGAAATTAGGTAGTTTTCAATTAAGAACTTCGATATGCCTATCTCTTCGGGCAGATATTCAGAAACGTTCTTATAGATGACATGCTCATAATCATCGAAGTTTACAAAAGAAGCTCCTACCTCCTTTGTCGCTTCCACTATCCCAATATCCGCAAAATATTTATTTAGGCGTTCTCTATCCATTCGGACGGGGCCTTCGCCGACGACGACTTTGCTCGCTCCCCTATCATAAGCCCATTGCGCAATTGCCTTGATGACCGGGACGCTCGTTGAACCCTTGATGCTACAACCGCTCAAATTCGGCTTGATTAAAACAGAATCGCCGGGCAAAATTACATTTTCACAATCCGCGTCCTGCATTGCTTTAGCTACCATCACATTCAAATCTTCACCCGCCTTTTCGATAGATACTTTTACTTGATTGCTCATTCTTTATCCTTCCCGTTCTTGGTCTTTCGATAAATAATCAGCGTTTGCATCATTTGCTCGCGTTTGTCTTTCTCTTGTTCAGTACTAAGAGCTTTCTCCATGTTCGTAATTGCGCTATCAATATTTTTGTTTAGATAATACAGTTCGGCTAATGTTACCAGAAATTCTGCCTCTCTACCTTCAGTGATTTCGACCGATTTCTCTGCGTAATCAATTACCTCTTTGGGTAAAGTATTGCCCTCACTCTTGAATAGATTGATATAAGCCTTACTGATTAAGTGATACAAATATGCTGTTTCATATTTATTATACGACTGTTTGAGAATAGCAAAAGGAAACAATTCGTACTTGTCAATAGGATGCCCATAAGACTCCCATTCCTCTAACTCTATTCCAGGTGCCTTCCATTCGCTAATAGCTTTTTGAAACTGGCCTAATTGGTAATAGATTAACCCTATCCGGATATAAGATGACACATTTGTATAATAATCTTCAATCGCTTTTCTATAGTGCTCGATCGCCTTTTCATAATTTCCTAATTGTTCATAACAAACACCTAAATAGAAATTAATAAGCTCCATCCAATCTGGTGGTAGCATACTCATGAAAAGATATGGTTCTATATGAAATTCTTCTGCCTCCTCCAGCCGTTGCATAGCCTCTCTAAATTTACCATCATCAAGCAAAATAAGACCTAATAGATAGCTTGCCTCTGAATAATTTGAATAGTCGTTAGCTGTTTCCAATTCTTTTCCATTTTTCACTGCTAACTCAAATTGTTGCTTAACCAAAGTTCGGTAGTTTAAATCATTTGTCAGTAGAAAATAGTTATAGTACATTTTCCCGAGTTCTAAGTATCCTTCAGGTGATTTAGGGTTTGCTCTAATGGCCTTTGTTAGATATTTCTCAGATTTGTTAAGCTTTTCGTCAAGACCACAAAAACTACAA
>Ga0194113_10000496_pt1 | contig 51479 bp, 39 predicted proteins | sample TA2MahC200mmetaG_FD_146193 | JGI IMG/M metagenome (GOLD analysis project Ga0194113, IMG submission 146193) | Freshwater microbial communities from Lake Tanganyika, Tanzania - TA2015017 Mahale Deep Cast 200m | ecosystem: Environmental > Aquatic > Freshwater > Lake | place: Tanzania: Lake...
GATCTTCCGGACGAAGCTCATGTAGTGTATACATTGTACACCACATATATAAGCCTGTCTATTACCGGTGGTGGCATGTTCGTTATACACTACAGGGGCTCAATTCAACCAGCTATTGCCGCAATAGCATCTGAATTGCCCGTGAAAAGGTCTGCTTCAATATGTACTGGCATCAATCCAGTTGGATATTCGGGAAAAACCGTTGATTTGTGCACATACAAACGGGCTGGAAGTGGCGCTCACGCGCCCAAAGACCGTGGAGCGGCCGGTCGTCAACGACGAGGCCGTCGGGTACCACCTGCGCAAGCTCGCGCGCGAGGGGAGGCCGGCCCGGGACCGGAAGGGGAGGGCGAGGGTGTATTATCCGGTCCAAAAACAGGGCCAATGGGTTTGAGCGGCTGGAAGAGGGCAGACGGCATGATCAGGAGAATCCCTCCCTGGCAGCGTTCTAACGTCAAATAACGTAAACCTTGGTTTTTTAACGTTATCCTCCTGCCGAAGAATCATGCCTATTGCCGCGCTTTTTATGAAATCATGTCAGTATATTGTCATGGATTTCAATTCCCTCCTCGGTCCAAGGCCGAGCGGAGGCAGCCAATCGGTCGACGGCCCATCCGAAGGCCCAGGCCCGGGAAGTCCCCCTTCACCGGGCAGGAGGTTTGACCGGTTCCCGACCCGCGGCCCCGGTCGGATTCCCATCCGGGGTCATGAGCAGCCATTTCCAGGCCGGGATGTGGACGATCCTCCTCTCGCCGGACTTATCGTCCCCCTCGTAGTCCCAGGTGACGATCATAAGGTTCTTGCACCGGAGCGATTCAGCCCCCGCGAGCAGGCTCCTCCTCTCCCGGTTGTCCACCTCGTCCCTCCCGGACGCGTGTGTGACCTGCACCAGGGCCGTAACGGTATTGCCGCGCCGGACGACGAAGTCGATCTCCCGGTCCTGGTAGTCCTTCCAGAAGAAGAGCTCGGTGGTGCGGTCCAGCGCCCTCCTTCTCAGGAGCTCGAGGAAGACCGCGTTCTCGAGCTGCGCCCCGCGGTCTTTGGCCGGCGAGAGCGACAGGGCGTTCATCAGCCCGGTGTCGATGACATACGCCTTCTTCGGGGAGTTCAGGATCTCCTTCGGCTTGGGCGAGTATTTGTCAAGAACAAAGACCAGGTACGCCTCCGAAAGGTAATCCACGTAGTTCCTTGCCGTGTGGACGCTTCCGAGGCCGAAGGTGTTCTTGAGCTTGTTGTAGGTGAGCGGGCGGGCAAGATTCGACACGATGCTCGCCGCCATCTCCCGGAATGTCTTTGCGTGCCTTATGCGGTACCTCGCCAGGATGTCCCTGGTTATGATGCTCGTGTACAGGGACGAAAGGTAGATGTTCCCCATGGCCGGCTCGGCCACCACCTCCGGGAACCCGCCCCCGGCCAGATAGGAGGCTAGCGCGCGCCGGAGCGCTGCCTTTCCGGCGGTCGTGGGGCGTGCCTCCAGGCCCTGCCACGCGGCATACTCCCGGAACGAGAACGGGAATACCTCAATCTGGATGAACCGCCCGGTGAGGTGCGTGGCAAGCTCCCGGCTGAGCATGTGGGCGCTGCTCCCGCTCACGAACACCTTCATCCCCGAGCGCTGGAGCCGGTTCACGAAGAGCTCCCAGGCCGGGACGTTCTGCACCTCGTCGAGGAAGAGGTATTCGAAGGCGCCGTGAATCTCGTGGAGCGCCCCTAATATGACGTCGAGGTCCTCCCTGCCGGCCGCCGCGAGCCTCTCGTCGTCGAAATCGACCGACGCGAACCGGCGGTCCCCCAGGAGCTGGCGGGTGAACACCGTCTTCCCGGACCTCCTCACGCCGGTCGTCACCTTCGCGACACCGGCGGAAGCGAACCGTCGCCAGGGGGCGAGGGCCTCTCGCTCCAGGACCCTTCCGCCGCCCGGGACCGGCGATGACTGCGCGGCCTGGTCCTCCAGGACCTCCCGTATCGCGCTCCGCTGCATGTGCATTCATAGTGCAAGCTTTATATTTAAAGTTTGCAGTGGCAATGCACACATTGCAACCCTGACCGGACGGCGGGCAAGCCCGGGAAACTCCCGCCTGGGAACATTCTAGCGTCAAATGATACAAACCATCGATTGTTGACCGTGGCCGCATACAGCACTGCATGACGGAGTATCAGGGCGAGCACTACACGGCCCTGAAAAGGGCCCTGAGGCTGTCCAACAGCGTCATCGTCTACCACCTTCTCGTCTTGGAGCGCGAGGGCTTCATCAAGTCATTGCGCGACGGGACGATGAAGCGGTTCTACCTGGTCTCGGTCAAGACCCCGGAGGTCAGGAAAAGGACGCCGGAAGAGATAGACGCCGAGATCCTTGCGGTCGTCGAGCAGAGGCCCGGCATGACCCACAAGGATCTCATGGAGCACCTCGTGGTCTCAAACGACGTCGTCAAGTACCACACCCGAAAGCTCGTGCGCGCCCGAAGGATGCTGAGCTCGAAGGACGGGAAGACGCGCAGGTATTTCCCGCTTGAAAAATGAATCACCGGTTTCCCATCATCCAGGTCCCAAGCACCTCCGAGGCGGTCATTACACGCCCCCGAAGGAGCCTCTTGACGGCCGGTGCGAACAGCTTCCTGTCTCCCGTGACAAGGACGCAATCGCGGCCCTCGTCCAGTCGGTGAAGGGCAAATGCGACGATGGGGCGGTCCTTGCGGTCCGTGACGCATGACCTTGTCAGGTCGATCTCGGACTGCCGGACGGCGTCCGAGACGCGCACCTTCACGCTCGGAAACGTTCCGAGGAACTCCAGCAGCGTTCCGGGGGAAACCCCCTTCCTTCCCAGCACCTTCCCGAGCTCGTCCAGGACGTAATCCAGAAGCACCACCGGAACATGACGGTGGTCGGCCTCTTCGAGCAGCCAGGCCGGATTGCCGTACGGATAAAGGATCGCCGAATAGAATATGTTGGTGTCGACAATCAGTTCAGGCGAACCTCTTGTACTTCTTTGCGAATAATTCATCCGCGGCCCCGTCCCTCAATCTATCGAGGTCCTCCGGCTTGAAGCCGTTCTCGGCCAGTGTCCGGACCATGTCCAGCCTGATAAGCTCCCGGATGGCCTCGCGCACGACCTCGCTGCGGCTCTTGTACAGCCCTTTCCTGACCTTGGAATCAAGGTAGTCCAACAGGCCGGGCGTGACCTCGATGCTGATATTCATGCAATCACCGACGCTATCATCATCTATTAGCGGGCTAATATACATTTCGATTGCCTTCCTCCACACCCCGCAAGGGGGATGACAAAGCTTGAGCTGAAGATGCATATAAACCGATCCGGAAGGGGTCGGCGAAAGTGCTCAGAAAAGCCTCTTCACCTGCACCCCCATGGCCTCGAGCTTCTCGAAGCCCTTGCGGGTGAGGAAGTACACGGTCTGGTTCTCGCGCTTTTGCTTGATGAGCCAGCCCTGCTTGACCAGGACCTCGACGAGAAGGCCGCAGAGAGTGAGCGAGTTCACCGGCCTGGGGATGTAGTCGTCCTCGTGGGCCGGCCTCGTGGTGGCGTCGTAATCCAGGTCCTCGGTCCAGTCCTCGGCCATCGGGTTGCCCTCGGAAATGGAAATGGCTTTTGCGAATATAAGACTATCCCCGTGGAAAGGAATATTAGCGGACAGGACAATGCCGCTACGGAAGTGCTCGGATGATCCGCTGCCCCGCCTGCGGGACCGCCAACATGGACGGCTCGACCATATGCAAGAAGTGCCGCCAGGCCCTGCCCGCGACGGGCCCGGCGCCCGGGCCGCCGGCACCGGAGAGGCGCAACGCCCGGGAGCTCTTGGAGGAGCTCAAGGCCCTGGACCCGGTCTCCGTCGAGCCCCCGGGGGTCGTCCGCTCGCTGGTGGACATGCTGCTCCAGGCCGACATCCCGGTGCTCATCGAGAACTACCCGGCCCAGCCCGTTTCCGACATTCAGAAGTTCCTCGCCGGGATGGTCGAGGAGAAGCTCGAGGAGCTCGAGCGGCACACGGGCGCGCCCGTCAGGGATTCGCTGCTGATGCTCTACCTGGGCTGCGCCGCCTACATCAACGGGGACTTCGAGCGCGCCCTGGGCCGCTTCACGGTGGCGGCCGAGACCGACCGGACGGACGCGGTCGCCGAGTACGACCGGGGCATGGCCCTCCAGTCACTGGGCCGCTACGAGGAGGCGATGGAGTCGTTCACGCGGGCCATCTCCCTGCGGCCGGAGTTCGAGCAGGCCTGGGCCAACAAGGCCCGCACCCTAGTGCTCCAGGGCCGGGGCAAGGACGCGCTGGAGTACTTCGAGCGCGCCCTGTGCCTGGACCGCAGCGACCCGGTGGCCTGGTTCGGCAAGGGCGCGACCGAGGAGGACATCGGGCAGTACGAGGAGGCCCTGCGCTGCCTGGACACGGCAATAAGGCTCCGTCCGGACTTCGTCCAGGCCTGGAACTACAAGGGCGACGCGCTGTACCATCTGGGGCGCGTCGAGGAGGCCAGGAAGGCCTACGAGAGCGCCCTGCTGGTCCGGCCCCACGACTTCGATGCCTGGAACAACCTGGGCATCGTGCACTTCACCATGAAGAGCCTGGACAAGGCCCTGGACGCCTTCAACAAGGCCCTGATGGTCCGGGTGGAGTCCGACGACGCCTGGCTCAACAAGGGCACCGTGCTGGAGCTCAAGGGCGACCTCCAGGAGGCGCTGGCCTGCTACGACCGCGCCCTGCGCCTCAACCCGGAGTGCGACCAGGCCCGGAAGGCCCGGGAGAAGCTCTACACCCTGGGCATGACGAGCGGGCTTTGAGAACCCTTGCGCCCCGCGCCTTCCACCCTGCACCCTGCACCCTGCGCCTTCCTAGATTATCTCCGCCTCCGCGGCGATCTTTTGGAACTCGCCCGGGGTCAGGGAGCTCGGCGGGACCTGTATCAGCAGGTTCCCCTTGCGGACTCGCGCGAGGTCCTTGAGGTGCGTCACGGCGCGGTAGAGCTCGTTGAAGCCGACCTCGGCTATGAGCAGGTCTATGCCGTCCAGGAGAAGGATTGCCCGGTCCTTGGACAGGAACTGGGTCAGCCGCTCGAAGAGCTCGGCGGGCCGGTCGGGACGCACGACGTCCGGGTGGGAGGCCCGGCTCAGCCAGTGGAACTCGGTCCAGGCGGGCATGAGCGCCTGCTCCCTAAGCGAATCCGGGAAGGTCCGCACCACGCACATCAGCTGGCGGTCGCACCGGGCCGCCTCGGCGGCGATGCGGTAGGCCCGCTTCCCGCCGGACTTGAGCACGTAGGTATGGCCCTCGACCATCTTGAGCGCCGGGAGGAAGCTGTCGGGGGGGTTCTCGTCCGAGAAAATGAGCCGCGCAAGCCGGCTCATCTTGCGGTACTGTCCCTCCTCCAGAGCGCGCCTGTCCAGGGAGATGATGGTGATGGAATCCCTGTGGTGGGTATCGTCGCGGATGTAGCTGTAGAACTTGAAGACGTTGGCGAAGTCGTTGGCGCTGACCAGGTGGGTGAATATGTCCAGGAGCAATATGGTCTTTTGGTGCTTCTCGAGGAACCGCTCCCGCCGGGCGTTTATCTGGTCTATCATCGCCGGCTTGAGCGCGCCCGGCACCGACACGTCGGTGACCCAGGTGATGTCCACCTTGTCCGCCACGGCGAGGCGGTGGCGCGCTAGCTCCGGCGGCTCGCCGGTGATGTAGAGCCCGGCCCGGCCGGTGCGGACATGGCCCTCGAAGACGGCCACGGACATGCCCGGGGAGGTCTCGTCGACGAGGTATGTCCCGCCGCCCTGGAGCGGCCCGTAGTGGTCTGTCGTCAACCTTTGACCCCCGCCGGTGGTCCGGCCCTCCCAACAGTACGCGCTGGAGCGTATTTATTCTTATCTGCCGGCCTCCCGGCGGCCTCCCGTCCCGATGTCAGAAATCATAAAATACGGTCATTTCGATTCTCCAAGCGGGGTGGATCACCATGCACCACAAGATAGCGGTAATCGGCGCGGGCCAGATGGGGAACGGCATCGCCCAGGTCGCCGCGGCGGCCGGGTTCGAGGTCGTGATGCGGGACATAGAGCAGAGGTTCGTCGACAACGGCCTCAAGACCATCGACAAGAACCTGGGGCGCATGGTGGAGAAGGGCAAGCTCCCGGCCGAGGAGAAGCAGAAGATACTGGGCCGCATCAAGGGCACGCTGGAGCTCAAGGACTGCTACGACGCCATGGTGGTCGTGGAGGCCATAATAGAGAGGGCCGACCTCAAAAAGCAGCTCTTCAAGGAGCTGGACCAGAACTGCCCGCCGGAGACCATCCTCGCCTCCAACACCTCCTCGATATCGATCACCGAGCTTGCGGCCAGCACGAAGCGGCCGGACCGGTTCATCGGGATGCACTTCATGAACCCGGTGCCGGTGATGAAGCTCGTCGAGATAATAAAAGGCGTCGCCACCTCCGAGGAGACCACCCGCGCGATCGTGGAGCTATCCAGGAAGATGGGCAAGGAGCCGGTCGAGGCCAACGACTACCCGGGCTTCATAGTGAACCGCATCCTCATGCCCATGATAAACGAGGCCTGCTTCGCCCTCATGGAGGGCGTGGGCACCAGGGAGGGCATCGACACCTGCATGAAGCTCGGCACCAACGCCCCGATGGGCCCGCTGGAGCTCGCCGACCTCATCGGCCTGGACACCTGCCTGGCCATCATGGACGTCCTCTACTGCGGCCTGGGCGACCCGAAGTACCGCGCCTGCCCGCTTTTGAAGAAGATGGTGGCCGCCGGCAGGCTCGGAAGGAAGACGGGAATGGGCTTCTACGACTATACGAAGAAATGAGAGCGCTGGGAAAGGCAGGAAGGGAGCAAGGGAGCAAGGCAGCAAGGGAGCAAGGCAGCAAGGGAGCAAGGCAGCAAGGGAGCAAGGCAGCAAGGGAAGGCAGCAAGGGAGCAAGGGAGCAAGGGAGCAAGGCAGCAAGGGAGCAAGGCAGCAAGGGAAGGCGGGAAGGCAGAAAGGGAGAAGGGCGGCAGGGGGACGGAACGACAAGTCGTCCCCTTGCTGCCTTGCTGCCTTGCTGCCTTGCTGCCTTGCTGCCTTGATCCCTTGCTGCCTTGATCCCTTGCTGCCCGCTGACTCGTTTTTTATATTCATAATGCCATGATTCCCCCGGCATGTCGCTCGCCCCGGGAAGGATGGTCGGGAGGGAGGCGGAGCTCCGAAAGCTCTCCGAGCGGCTGGAGGCCGCGAGGGTGGGCAACGGTTCGACCGTCATTATATGCGGCGAGACCGGGATAGGCAAGACGCGCCTTCTGGACGAGCTCGCCTCCTCGGCCGTGGGCGTCCGGATGCTGCGCGGCTCGTGCCTGCTCGAGTCCGCCTCGCCGTTCCTGCCTTTCAGGGAGGCGCTGGCCTCCGGGGGCCTGGGCGCCCTTCTCGCCGGCGGCCAGAGCCCCCGGCTCGAGGCCGTCTACCTCATCAGCCTCCAGGGGCTGCTCCTGGGCAAGGCGGAGCGCAGGAGCACCGACTTCGACGCCGACGTGTTCTCCTCGATGCTCCACGCCGTGGAGTCCTTCGTGCAGGATTCGCTTTCCCGCTTCTCCGGCCGGGAGACCCAAGACGGCCTGAACAGCATGGGCTACGGCCGGTACACCATCCTCCTCCAGAAGTGCCGGCTCTTCTCGATGGTCGCGATGATCTCCGGCCAGCGCAACGAGTTCCTGATAGAGGACCTGGGGGCGGCCTCGGGTACCATCCTGCGCGACTTCGGCTCCAAAATTGAATACTGGAACGGCATAGTCGACCGGGTGAAGGGCATAGAGGGCCCGCTGGAGGCGCTGCTCTCTTCGGGCAAGTACGACGGCATAGACTACGCCCGGGACGACCCGAGGCTGCGCCAGGCCAACATAATGGAGAACGTCGCCCGCGGGCTTGAGCGCGAAAGCCGCGCCTTCCCGGTCTGCCTCGTGCTCGAGGACCTGCAGTGGTCCGATCCCTCTTCACTGGCCCTGCTCCACTTCCTGTCGCGCAACACGCGACGGGACCCGGTGCTCCTGATCGGCACCTACCGGCCGGAGGACCTCCTGCCGTCGCCGGACGGCTCGGAGCACCCCCTCCTGGCCTTCCTGCGCACGGCCGCCTCCGAAAACCTCCTCGAGCGCACCGAGCTCGGGAGGCTGGGCCCGGAGCACACCGACGAGATGGTCCGGGACGTGCTCGGTCCCTCGGAGCTGCCGCCGGAGTTCACCGCGCAGGTCCACCGGGAGACCGACGGCAACCCGATGTTCGTTTTGGAGCTTCTGCGCCTCTACGAGCAGGAGGGCGCCGTATTCCGGGAGGGCGGCGCCTGGCGCGCCCGGGAGGCGTGCACCACCTGCGCCCCGGCGCGGGTCAACGAGGTGGTTCTGAGGAGGCTGGGCCGGCTCTCCCAGGAGCAGCGCGACGTCTTGGACTGCGCCAGCGTCATCGGGCTGGAGTTTTCGGCCGACCTCCTGGGCCGGGCGCTGGACCTCAACCGGCTCAGGCTCCTGCGCACCCTCAAGGAGCTCGAGGACCCGCACCGCCTGGTCCGGGCCCGCCAGGACCGCTACCGCTTCGACCAGACCCGGGTGCGCGAGCTCCTCTACTCAGGGCTGGGCCCGGACCTCCGCCGGGAGTACCACCGCCTCGTGGCGGCGGCTATGGAGGGGGCGGCGCCGGAGGGCCCGGCCGCAGAGGAGCTGGCCTACCACTACATGAAGGGCGGGGAGCCGGCCAAGGCCGTCCCGCTCCTGGCCGCCGCCGGCGACCGCGCCCGGAGGGAGTACGCCAACCCGGAGGCCCTGAGATACTACACGGACGCCCTGGATCTCATGGGCGCGGACCCGCAGTACGCCGGCGACATCGCCGGGCTCCAGGACCGCTCGGGCGAGGTGCTCTCGGCCACGGGGGACTTCGACCGGGCCGTGGAGCGCTACCGGAAGGCCCTGGCGGTGCTGACCTCGGGCCGGCTCGGCTGGGGCCCGCCGGCGCGCCTGCGCGCGGCCGCGGTGATGCGCCGGATGTCCGAATCCCTTGAGAAGAAGGGCGACCTCGAGAGCGCCGAGCACGGGCTGGAGAGCGCCCTCCAGATGCTCGGGGAGGACGACCCCGCCGAGAGGGGCCGGGCGCTCCTGGGGAAGGGCGTGCTGCGCTGGAAGCAGGGCGACTACGCAGGCGCCGATGCGTTCATAAGGGAGTCGCTGGGGGCGCTCGGGACGGCCGGCGCCGACCGCAAGGACCTCTCCAAGGCGCACAACCTGGCGGGCCTCGTGGCCCAGAGCCGGGGCGACTACGACGGCGCCCTCCTGGAGTTCCAAACAAGCCTGGACATCGACCTCTCGACGGGGGACCTTCGCAGCGCCATCTCCACCCGGAACAACATCGGCGTCGCCCTGTGGAACAAGGACGACTACGACCGGGCCTTGCGCATCTTCGAGGAGAACCTGGCCAGCATCGAGAAGGTGGGGGACCGGCACGCCCTGGGGAACACCCTGAACAACCTGGGCCTCATCCAGTGGAACCGCGGCCGGTACGCGCAGGCGCGCGAGTGGCACCTGAAGAGCCTGGCGGTCCGGGAGCGCATCGGCGACCGGCCGGGCATCGCCTCCTGCCTGAACAACCTGGGCCTGGTGGACTGGGGGCTCGGCGAGCACGCCTCGGCGCTCCAAAGCTTCGGGCGGTGCCTGGCGCTGCGAGAGGAGCTCGGCGACCGCAGCGGGACCGCGGTGGTGCTCAACAACATCGGCAACGTCCTGGCGGACCGCTCGCGCTACGGCGAGGCCCTGGACCACTACCGCCGGAGCCTGGCCATATCGGAGGAGCTGGGCGACCGCCAGGGGATAGCCATCGCCCTGAACAACCTGGGCGACGTCTCCTCGAGGCTGGGCCGGATGGACGAGGCGTTCGGCCACCACCAGAGGTCCGTCGGGATCCTCGAGAGCATCGGCGACATCCAGGGCGTGGCCGTGGCCTACAACAACATCGGCAACCTGTACATCGAGAAGGGCGAGTACGACCGGACGCTCGAGTACTTCGAGAAGAGCCGGGCCATCATCGAGAGGATAGGCGACGAGAGGGGGCTCGCGGTGGCGCTCAACAACCTGGGGGACCTCCACTACTACAAGGGAGAGCCGGCGAGGGCGGAGGAGCTCTACCTTCAGAGCGTGGCCATCGCGGAGAGGACGGGCGACCGGCGGATACTGGTGGAGAACTTCTGCGGGCTGGCCGAGGCGCGCCTCCGGCAGGGCGACCTGGAGGGGGCGGCCTCCCACGCGAGCACGGCCAACGAGATGTCCCGGGCGGTCGGGCTGCGCGAGAACGAGGGCTGGAGCCTGCGCATACTGGGCCGCGTGTACGGCAAGCAGGGCAAGTGGATGAAATGCATGGAGCTTTTGGACCAGGGGGTCAGGCTCTACCGGGAGATCGGCCTGGAGGCCGAGGAGGGGGACGCCCTCCTGGAGATAGGCGAGGCCTACCTCGAGAGGGGGGAGCTCGAGAAGGCCGGGGACTGCCTCGAGAAGGCGGCCGACATCTTCGAGAGGCGGGGGATGGCGGCGAAGGCCGAGCGCGCCCGGGTGTCGCTAGAGAAGATGGGGTCGCCGGGCGCCGCCGCCGACAACCACTGACAGCTATCCTCAAATACGCACCCTGCGATTACCGGGCCGGTGTCTGAGATGGCCTACGAGAATGTCTCGGTCTCCAAGGAGGAGGGCATCGGGATCGTCACGGTGAACCGGCCGAAGGCGCTCAACGCGCTCAACGCGGCCACGCTGAGGGAGCTTTCGGCGGCGTTCGACGAGATGGCGCAGGCGGCCGACGTCAGGGCGGTCGTACTGACGGGCGGCGGGGACCGCGCCTTCGTCGCCGGGGCCGACATCTCCGAGATGGTCGGATACGCGCCGATGGACGCCGAGCTCTTCGCGGCGCTGGGCCAGGGCGTGATGTTCAAAATCGAGCGCCTGCCCAAGCCCGTCATCGCCGCCGTGCACGGGTTCGCCCTGGGCGGCGGCTGCGAGCTGGCGATGGCCTGCGACATCAGAATCGCCTCGGACAAGCTGAGGATAGGCCAGCCCGAGGTGAAGCTGGGCATCCCGCCGGGGTTCGGCGGCACGCAGCGCCTGGCCCGCATCGTCGGCCCCGGCAAGGCCAAGGAGATGATATTCTCGGGCGACATGTACGACGCGGCGGAGGCGCTCAGGATAGGCCTGGTGGACCGGGTGGTCCCGTTCGAGAAGCTGATGGAGGAGGCCAAAAAGCTCGCAAGGACCATCGCATCCCGCGGCGAGGTGGCCGTGCGCCTCTCGAAGGACGCCATCAACGCCGGGATGGACGTGGACATCGAGAGCGGCTGCATGCTGGAGCGCAAGGCGTTCGGCATGTGCTTTGCGAGCCGGGACCGGCTGGAAGGGATGAAGGCGTTCCTGGAGAAGAGGGAGCCGAGGTTTTCGGGCAAGTGAGAGGCCCTCAGGCCCCCGCACCCTGGACCCTCATCCAATCACGCCAGGAACACCTGCACCTCGTCCACCTTCTTGACGGACTGCAACCCGTCGATGGCCTTCCTCACCCTCTCAGCCGCCCCCCTGAAGACGAGTATCTCGCAGCAGCGGGTGCTCTTCACCTCGAAGTCGCAGTGGGTGTACGACCTGAAGATGTCCGTGAACCCGTGCCTGAGCTCCGACACGCCGTGCTCGGCCGCGTGGTCGTATATGAGAATGATGACGCCTTCCGATATCCCGACGAGCCTTTCCAGCCTCTCGTTGTTCTTGAGCAGAAGCCGCACGCCGTCGCGAATCAGCTCCGAGCGCGTCGGGTACCCTATCGCCCTCGAGGTCGCGTCCAGTTTCCTCACGAGCTCCCGGGGCAGGCTGAACGACAGTATCTCGGTCCCGTTCCTCTTGCTTGTCATGTGGCATCCCCCAGCCTCGAATACACGGTCGTGACGGCCGCCACGGCCATCGCGGTGAATATTATCGCGGCGGAGGCGGCGATGTTGGCCACCGCCGACACGATCACGCCCGTGGTGACGGACGCCGCGGACGCCGCTATCGCAAAGAGCATCGTCCCGCGAAACGACAGTCGAAGCTGCATCGCCGCCACGCCGGGCAGGATGAGCAGCGCCGTGACGAGCAGTATGCCGATTATCTTTATGGAGAGGGCCACCGTGAGCGCCACCAGGATGTTGAATGCGAAGTCTATCCTCTCCACGGGGATGCCCGACACGCGCGCCGCCTTCTCGTCGAAGGTGATGGAGAGCACCTCCTTGTGCAGGGCCAGAAGGAACACAAGCACCCCGGCGGCGAGGCCCGCCGAGATGAGCAGGTCCTGGGCGTCTATCGTCAGCACCGAGCCGAAAAGATAGGTGAAAAGGTCGACGTTGAACCCGCCCGACAGGCTCAGGAGCACGAGCCCCAGCGAGAGCCCGAAGGCGACCACAATCCCTATCGCAGCGTCCGAGTTGGCGATGCCCCGGCGCCGGAGCCAGCCGATGAAGAGCGTCGCCGCGACCGAGAGCAGCAGGGCCGTGTACACGGGGTACACGCCGATAAACAGGCCCAGCGCTATCCCGCCGAACGAGACGTGCGCTATGCCCTCCCCGATAAGGGCCTCGCGGCGAAGGAGCATGAAGAGCCCGATGGCGGCGCAGGTGGCCGCCGCGAGCGTCCCGCCCAGGACGGCGTACTGCATGAACTGATAGCCGAAGAGCGACGGGATGTCCGAAAACGGAATGCCGCTCACCGGAAATCCTCCTTGCACTCGTGCCGGTGATACACGATGTTGAAGTGCTCGCCGTAGACCTTCTTGAGCACCTCCTCCTCGGCGTGACCGTCGACCGGGGAGGAATAGACCACCCGGTTGACGCAAAGCACCCTGGACATGCGGCAGAAGACGGTCGAGAGGTCGTGGGACACGACGAGCACCGTGACGCCCCGCTGACGGTGGAGCTCGGAGAGCTTGCCGTAGAACCGCTCCAGCGCCGTGGCGTCCATGCCCCGCTCGGGCTCGTCGAGGACCAGGAGCTCCGGGCTGCGCACCAGCGCCCGCGCCACCACCACGCGCTGCCGCTGTCCCCCGGAGAGCTCGCCCACGCGCTTTTTGGCGATGTCCGAGATGCCCATGAACCCGAGCTCCTCGTCCACCCGCCTCCACTGGGCGGCGCGCAAGGGCCGGCCGGTGTTCTTGCCGGAGACCAGGCCTATCCCGACGAGCTCCCGCACGGTCAGGGGGAACCTGTCGTCGTAGTTCGTGGCGTCTTGGGAGATGTAGCCCACCTTCTCCCAGTCTTTGAACTCGTGCAACCGGACGCCGTACATCCATATCTCGCCCTTGGAGCGCGGGAGCAGCCCGAGCAGCGCCTGGACGAGGGTGGTCTTGCCGCCCCCGTTGGGGCCGACGATGCCCACGAAGTCCCCCCTCTCGATGGAGAAGGCGGCCCGCTCTATGACCACCGCCCCGTTGCGCCGGACCTCGAGGTTCTCCGCGCGGATGGCCGGCGCCGCTTCTCCGGTCATGCGCCCTCCGCCCCCAGCCCGATGGCGAGGTTTTCGATGTTTTGGCGCTGTATCTCGAAATAGTCCATCCCCGAGTGGGGGCCGGACCTCCCGTGTATGCCGTCCAGGACGAGCACCCGCACCTCCCGGCCGGACCGCCGCGTCACCTCCCCGGCGATGGTCTCCATGTAGCGGTCCGAGTAGACGGGCTCCCCGAAGACGACCGGCAGGTCGTGCTCCAAGACGACGTCCACGAGCTCTGCGATCTTGGCGGCGCCGGGCTGCTCGTCGGGCGAGAGGCCCAGGACCGATTCGGCCGTGAAGTTGTACCGGCCTGCCAGGTAGTCGAAGCCCTCGTGCGTCGTCACTATAGTGTCGCGGGTGCGGTTGGCGAGCGCCTCGCGGTATTCGGCGTCCAGCGCGTCCAGGCGCGCCTTGAGGTCATTGGCGTTCGAGGCGTAGTAGGCGGCGTTGGCCGGGTCGGCCCGGACGAAGCCGCCGAGGATGTTGTCCACCTGCATCGCGGCGAGCACGGGGTCGATCCAGACATGCGGATTGAGGCCGTGGCCGTGCTCGCCGCCGTGGTTGTCGCCCTCCTCCTCCACGATCGGCAGGCCCTTGACGGCCTCGACCACCGTCATCCGGTGGCGGTTCTGGAGCGAGCCCAGGAGGTCCTCCACCCACGGCTCCAGGTCGGCGCCGTTGTAGATGAAGAGGCGCGCCCTGTCGGCGTTGACGATGTCGGCGGGGCGCGGCTCCCAGCTGTGGGGCTCGGAGTTGAAGGGGATGAGCGGCTCGACCCGCGCCCGGTCGCCGCCTATCTCTTCGGAGAAGTAGTACAGCGGGTAGAAGGTGGCCACGACGCGCAGCCGGCCGTCGCCGCCGGCGGCGTCCGGCGAGGCGAGGTACCCCGCCGCCAGAAGGAGCAGCAGGGCGACCGCCAATGAGGCCAGGAAGACCTTCTGCCGGGAATTCACGACATGCATATTCTGGCGGTGGTTAATAAATATTTGCCGATAATTAATAAATATGGGGTTGGGGGATCCCGCGGTGTTCGAGCTGACAGAAAAGCTATTTAACAGATACATCCTTTTCTGTCAGGATGGACCGCAATAGAGTATTGTCATCGCTCTGTAACGATGCCGACCGTGGCAGCACTCCATCCATGACCGAACTGGCCCTGGGAATGACCCAGGAATTGCACAAAGGCCACACCCCGGTACTTATGTTGGAGGAAGGTCAATGCGTGAAAATGGGAAAAATAAAATTAGTGCATACGTGTTTGTGATTGTCACCGCCGGGGCATTGATATCCTCCGCTTGCATCTCGAATGAGCAAAAACCAAAGGCTCCATCCGAACCGCAGAATCTCTCGGCGACTGCGGGAGATGGATACATCTCGCTCTCCTGGCAGGCCCCCAGAGACAATGGAGGAGCGGCGATACAATATTACAGGATCTATTGTTCCAGCTCGTTCCTGACGCAAGTGGACGCAAAGACATTTTCAATATTGGACACCGGTCTCCAAAACGGGATCAGATACACCTACCAAGTTTCTGCTGTGAACTCCGCAGGCGAGGGCCCGAAAAGCAATATGGCAAGCGCAACGCCAATCACTGTTACCGCAGGTATCGTCTTTAACGAGAATTTAAGGCTGCCTGAATATCACCAAGGACTCAGGGATGTTGTTGTCCAAAACGATTCCGTTACATACAAATACTATTCTGATCCTGGAACGCTGAATTATACCGCTGGAGATATCATAGCTGGAGCAACAGGTTTGGGTTATTTGAGAAAAGTGGTGGATGTACAACAAACAGGGAACCTTGTCAAGGTCCAAACGACAAATGCCTCTCTGACAGAAGCCATCCGGCACGGAAAATTGCAAGCACAAAAATATCTGTCCCCCACCGGAAGGTCCTTTTCAGGACCGGTTTGGAATATCGATCTTGCTCGCACGATCTATGATGCCGACGGAATTACGGTGGATATCGTCGGCAATGCCAAGATGAGCGTCAATCTCATTTTCAACTTTGAAATCAAAGACTGGAAATTACATAATCTCTCGTTTATCATCGAAACGGAAGAAGAGGTCTCGCTGGGCATCGAGGCGACAAAAGGTATCGAGCTTTCCAAGGAGGCAACGGTCTATTCGGTGACCCTCTCACCCATGACATTATTTATAGGGCCTCTCCCCATCGTTCTCGTCCCCCGATTTGACTTCGGTGTGGGCGTGGATGTCAATTTTGAGGCCACTCTTTCCACCTCCATCTCATTTACCCAGACCACGAGAACCGGTATCGAGTACAGGAATAACAAATGGACGCCAGTGTCCGAACAGACCAAACAGACAACGTTCTCACCACCCGAGCTCAGCCTGTCTGCGGATGCGAGGGCCTATGCCTGCATCCCGGAATTTCAATTGCTCGTGTATGGTGTCGTTGGACCGACCGCCGAGCTGCAACCCTATCTCAGGTTGCATGCATCCCCGAGTGAGGACCCCTGGTGGGCCCTCTATTTCGGATTGTGCGGGAACGCAGGTATGGAATTGGAAATCCTCGACCGCAAAATTGCAGACATTTCATTCGAAATCTTTGACTTCGAATGGGAGATCGCGCGCGCGTCCAACGAGTCCCCGGATCAGGAAATAAAATACATGTTTCAAGAGGATTTCGAAAAATACGATGCGGGAACATTCCCATCTTCAGGCGGTTGGGAGATTGTCCATAATGGGAAAGGGGACGATTATCAATACGTAAGCGATTCCTTTTCCAAATCACCGACAAAGTCATTCCACCTTTGGGGGCAAAAGGGCTGGTCATGCAATGTCAGAAAAAAGTTCACAACAGATGCAGAGGCGATCGGCTTTGAATTTGCCATAATGCTGGGCAACCGAACCTCAGGTGCTGATCACCCCGGGTTCTATAAAAAAGGGGCGGAGGGACAGACATGGGGCACTTACTATGCCTCGGTGAATTTCAACCACATTGATGGAAAAATAATGTCCGAGGATGATACTATCCTGGGAGACTGGGTTCCGAAAAGGTGGTATAAAATAAAAACGATCCTTGACAGGCCGTCAAAAACCTATAGTGTGTGGGTGGATGGTTTGCTCAAAGGCTCTGATATGGGAATAGACATGAAACAACCCGAACTCATCGATGCGATCTCGTTAATCGCGGGTCATCCGGGTGTTGAGGTATATTATGACGATGTAAAGGTGTTCGAATACATAACCGGGAAAGCACCACCTTCAGCTCCACAGAATCTGCAAGCAAGCGCAGGCGATGGACAAATAACATTGGGATGGAACCCCCCCTTATCGGATGGTGGCTCTCCAATAACAAAATATCGGGTATACCGTGGCCTGACCTCCGGAGGAGCAACCTACCTGAAAGAGGTGGGTGATGTACTGACATTCACCGACACGGGCCTATCGAACGGACAGACCTACTATTATCAGCTCTCGGCCGTCAATGCGGTCGGTGAAGGCCCCAGATCAAACCAGGCCAGCGCAAGACCGCAATCGGTCGATGCGCCATCCACGATAACGCCGATCTGGTGGAGGACATGGGGCGGGAGTGAAGGGGATTATGCAGGCTCGATCACAGTGGGTGGCACAAGCTTGTATGTTGTTGGTCGTACCCAAAGCTATGACGCGAATTGGGCCGACGCATTGGTCCTCAAATACGACCTGAACGGGAATTTGCTATGGAATAGGACGTGGAATGGAGGTGATCATTCCCAAAATCACGCCGACTCAATAGCATTGGATGGCACAAGTCTTTATGCTGCCGGCGGGACGGACAGTTTTGATTCGAATGGAAATGATTATAGCGAGGATGATGCGCTCCTTCTCAAATATGACACGAACGGGAACCTGCTCTGGTACAAAACATGGGGCGGGAGTGGAAATGAGGTGGCAACGTCCATAGTGGTGGGCAGCACGAACATCTACATTGCCGGATACACAGAAAGTTTTGGTGCGGGAAAGAACGATGCATTCCTACTCAAATACACGCTTAATGGAGATCTGGGCTGGTACAAGACATGGGGCGGGAGCAATGATGATAAGGCGTCATCCCTGAAGCTGGACGGTACCAACATTTACGTTTGTGGTTTTACAGAGAGTTATGGTGCAGGCGGCAGTGATGCATTCATCCAAAAATACGACCAGGATGGGAACCAGATATGGTACAAGACGTGGGGCGGAAGCGATTATGATGGAGCAAGCTCCCTGGCGGTGAGCAACGCAAAGATATACATCACTGGTACTACCGGATATACAGAAAGTGCTGGTGCAGGCCTGCCCGATGTATTTTTACAAGAATACGATTCGGACGGGAATCTACTCTGGACCAAGACCTGGGGTGGCAGCGATCATGACTATGCGACTTCCATGGCGATCGACAATACCCACATCTACATCACTGGTTTGACATACAGCTATGGCGCAGGCAGATTTGATTCCTTTATCCTCAAGTTCGATTTGAACGGTGATTTGATTTGGGACAGGACGTGGGGTGGAGAAGAAAGCGATGAAGCAAGCTCCTTGGCAATAGATACATCGAATATTTACATGGCTGGAAGAACATTTAGCTTTGGTGCCGGTTCAAACGATATCTTCCTCCTTAAGACCGATAAAACGAACGGTGGGGGTTGATATAAAATACCAGAAAAGATCCCATTTGTTTCGTAATGCGTCGACCATACGGCCGGGACGAGCGGCCGGCCGGACAGGACTGTCGGCACCCGTCCCTCCGGAGACGGCCCCCTCACCGCCGGGCCGCGTCCGCCCGCGCCCGCCGGGCGGCCCGCGCCCCGGTCATCGCGCCCTTCATGCCCATCCGGACTATCTGCGACGTCTCCAGGTACATCTCCGTGAGCCTGCGGACCTCCTCCTTGAGGTCCTCCTCCGGCCCGGGCTCCTCCGGCATCGGAGGTCGGAGCGGCCTTCGGCCACAAATAGGTTGCGACGGCTCCCACGGGCGCAAGGGACAAGGGAGCAAGGGACGAGGGCGCAAGGATGATATCGCCGGCACCTATTCCGGATGGGGTGGCCCATGAGGTACGGCGACCTGGGCGGCAGGGGCAGGGTCTACGACTCGAGTGGAGAGTTGATCCTCATGAAGGGCGAGGTGCCCATGGGGAAGGCCGTGCTGCGCTTCGGGGTCTACCGGAGCCTTCCGAGCTCCAAACCCTTCCTCCTGGATTTCTACGACGGGTCGGTCTTCCTCTCGGACCGGCGCCTGGCGGGCATCCGCAGGCCCGACCCGCGCAAGGCGGCCCTGGCGCGCCTTTCGTACACCGCGGACATGGACGTGCTCGAGACCGCCGACCGGACGAGGATGGTGCTGGAGAAGGGGGGGTTCGAGTTCTTCAGCGTGAGACTCGACGAGGTGCTCAGGGCCGCCCACTTTCATCCACCCCCCCGGAGCCCTTTTATCCGCGGAAGGAGAGCGGATGCCGGGGAGAGCATGGGGAGGAGCGTTCCGACATACAGGCTGAAGCTCGAGGAGCTGATAGCGGGGCTGGGGGACTACCGGCGGGCCCTGCGCGAGGAGGACCGCCGGGCGTTCGACGCCCTGATGAACCGCGCCAGGAGGTACGCCTCTGCCGCCGGCTTCCAGGCCTCGTCCGATCCGATGGAGACGGCCCTGCTGTCGATGCTCGTCGGCATCGAGAAGGAGCTCGGGGCGCTCAGGGGGGAGGCGGCCGGGGACGGTACCGCCGCGGCCTCTCTTCGGGCCGGAGGACCTCCGCGAGCGGCTCCGGCTCCGGGACCCGCGCAAGCTGCGCCGGCCGGCGGGCCCACGCAAGCGGCAGCGCCGCAGGAGCCTCCGTATACGGCACCGCTGGAGAAGCCTCCCCAACCGGCACCTGCACGGGCGCCTCCGCAAAAGGCCCCGGCGGGGGGATGCCCTCCATGACCGGCCGTGCCTCGGGCGGAGGGGCGCCGGGCGGACGGGCCGCGGGCGGCGGGTCCATCGACAGCACCTCGGTTCGGGCGGGCAGCAGCCGCCAGAGGCGCCGGCCGGCGGCCCCAAGCGGCCTCCTTGCGAGGTAGAGCCCCTGGGCCGCCAGTATCGCGAGTATGAGGTAGAGGATGGTGTACACCGGCGGTGGCGGCGGCGGGACCGGGCCCATCACGGTCAGGTTCCAGGTGTAGTTGGCGCCCCCGCCGCGGCCGTCGTCGACCAGCACCGTGATCCGGTAACCGCTCTCCTTTCCCGGGACGAAGCGGTGGCTGCTAGCGTTCTCGCCCTCCAGGGGAAGGCCGTTCACGGTCCAGCTGTAGCTCAGCGGGTCCCCGTCCGGGTCCACAGCCTCCACCGAGAGGTTGAGGCCCTGAGCCGGGGAGATCGCCACGTCCCCGGGCGGGTTGCGCATCACCAGCGACGGCGGCCGGTTTATGTTGATGGTGGCCGTCGCGAAGGACGAGGCCTCGTCATCGTCGCGTACCCAGAGCCGCACGGTGTAGTCGCCCGGCGAGGCGAACAGGTGGGTGACCCAAAGCCCGCTGGCCGAGCCCCCGTCGCCGAAGGTCCACTCGGCGGCCGTGATGGAGCCGTCCGCGTCGGTCGAGGTCGACACGAACTCGAAGGGCACGGCGAGGTCGCCGGGCGTCACGATGAACGAGGCGGAAGGGGGCTGGTTGCGCGCCCGGACGCGCACGGTGCACTGGGCTTCCGAGAGCATCCCGTCGACATCGCGCACGCTGACCCGTACCGTGTACTGTCCCTGGGTCTCGAAGATGTGCACGATGTCGCTGAAGTGGACCCAGTCCGTGACCATGCCGTCGCCGAAGTCGAACCTGTACTCCAGCCGGTCCCCGTCGATGTCGGTGGAGGCGGAGGCGATGAAGCGGTACTCCTGCCCGGCGTGGCCGTCTCTCCGGTCGGCAAACAGCCGGGCGCTGGGGGGATGGCCGATGAACTCGAAGCTGAGGTTGCCCCGGCCCTTCGTGCCCTCGTCGTCGGTGACGGTGAGCTCGACCGTGCAGGGGCCGGTGAAGAAGGAGTGGAGCACGATGTCGGGCTTGGTCGGCTGCACCATGGTCGTGAACGGCGGGGCGACGAGGAGGGTCCAGTTGTAGTCCACGAGCGACGCGTCGGCCGAGAACGTGGTGGCGAAGATGTGCAGCTGCGTGTCCTTGTACGGGGTGCCGGCCATGTCCAGGTAGACGACCGGGGGGTGGTTGCCCACGTTCAGCGTGATGTCGGCGCTGCGGTTGGCACCGTACCCGTCGGACACGGTGAGCCGGAATGTGTGGGGCCCGTTGTAGTACGGGGTGAACGCGAGCGAGGGCTGGTCCGTCCGGCCCAGCCGGGCGGCCGGCCCCTCCACCTGGCTCCAGGCGTAGGTGAGCTCGTCCCCGTCGGGGTCGACGGCGCGCGAGTTGATGACGGTCTGGTCGCGCTTGTAGATCGAGGTCCCCTTGGGGCACTCCAGGGAGAGAATCTGGGGAGGCAGGTCGACGGCGGCCTCGAGCCACAGGGAGGACAGCACGGGGGTGCTTTGCGGATCGGTGCTGCGAAGCTCGGCGCGGACCCGGATCTTCCCGCTCTCGGGGCGGGCCTTGGCCAGGCTCCCGTTCTCGTGGACGGAGCGCCAGCTCTCGCCGCCGTCCGTGGAGACCAAAAGGAGTATCCCGCAGCCGCCCGGGACGGTCGAGTCGGTGTCCAGCCGGTCCCAGCGGACGAGGTTCTCCAAGACGAGGTCGCGCGTGGTCACCGTGCCGTAGGGTAGGCGCTGCCCCGTCCCGTTGTCGAAAGCCAGCTCGGCCCCGCCGGCGGTGACGGCCGTGCCGGCCAGCTGGTAGCCGGCCGGGCCGTTCAGCCTCCAGACTATGACCCTGCGGTGGCGGTCGGTCGCGCCTATCTCGGGGTCCCCGGGCGCCGGCGGCCCGGTGTCACCGGTCACCGTCGAGGGCGGAATCGCGCAGGTGAGCACTAGCGCGCAAAGCGCAATGGCGCTCCTCGATCGGTCCATCGCCACCTCCCGGATCCCGGCAGCTCCGCTCCTGACCAGGCCCTCCGGCTTAATAATGATATTGGTCCAACATCAGATTATATGAACCCCGGGCGGGCCGGGCGAAGTGACCGCCTTCCGGCCGGGGTGGTTTTCCCGGTCCCCTGTCAAGGATTAAATAACCCCAGGCCATAGCGACCTCCCGTGAAGGTGCGCATCGGCTGCTGCGGGTGGCAGTACGACGACTGGGTGGGCCCCTTCTACCCCCCGGAAGCGAGGAACCGCCGGGCGGGCTGGCTCGAGCACTACGGCCGCTTCTTCGACTCGGTCGAGATCGACAGCACCCACTACTCGGTCCCGGGGCGCAGGACGGTCGACGCCTGGGTCCAGAAGGGGCGGCGCATCGGGAACTTCGAGTTCTCGCTCAAGGTGCACCAGGAGGTCACCCACGGCCGTCTCGTGGCGCTGGATGCCGCCGGGGCCGCAGCGCTCGCCCGGGACTTCGAGCGGGATGTGCTCGCCCCCCTGGACGACGCCCGGCTGCTGGGCGCGGTGCTGCTCCAGCTCTCCCCCCACTTCCGCCGGGTGGACGACGCTCGGGGCTCCTCGCAGGCGGTCCTCCGGGATTTCCTTGGCGGCCTGGACACCGGGCGCTACCGGTACGTCGTGGAGTTCCGCCACGAAAGCTGGCTGGACGCCGGGCGCAGGGAGATCCATCCCGGGGCGCTCGACATACTTCGGGAGCGCAAGGTGGCCGTGTGCGTCCTGGATTCCCCGGGGTTCCCGGTGACCTCTGCCCAGACCGCCGACACCGCTTACATCCGCTTCCACGGGCAGAACCGGGATATCTGGTTCTCGCGCGAAAAGCCCGGGGGCGACACCCGGCTCAACCGCTACGACTACCTGTACTCCGAGGAGGAGCTCGGCCCCTGGGTCGACCGGGTGGAGGACATCGAGCGCCGGTGCCGGGAGGTCCGGATAGCCTTCAACAACCACGGCCACGCCAAGGCCGTGAGGAACGCCCTTGTGTTCCGCCGCATGCTGGGCGGGGACGCCGGCGGGAAGGAAACCCGGATGCCGGAGAGGGTGACGCTGGACAGTTTTTGAAGGGCAGGAAGGCAGGAAGGCAGAAAGGCAGCAAGGGAGGGCAGGAAGGCAGAAAGGCAGCAAGGGAGGAAGGGGACGGCCGTCGTTCCTTCCTGCCTTCCTGCCCTGCTGCCTTTTTGCCTTCCCTTTCTGCCTTCCTGCCTTGTTGCCCTGCTGCCTTTCTCCCCACACTACAGCCAGGGCACGACCTCGTACTTCTCCACGAGGGAGACGAAGCCATCGTAGTCGACGGTCCGGATGCCCTCGAGCATCAGGACGCCCGAAAGACCCCGGGCCTCGAGGTCCTCCTGGAGGGCGAAGACCGAGACGCCCTCGTCCATGAGGCGCTGGAGGAGCTGTCGCGCAGGGGAGCCGTTCACGGCGGAGAGCACGCCGTCTTCTATGAGGAGCAGCGCCCCCGAGGCGACTCGGGAGGCGGCCAGGAGGTCGGAATGAGAGCTCGCCGGGCGGGAGACGATGTGCAGCTTCAGAACGGCATCACCACCTTCGCCTCGTCCATCAGGGCCCGCAGCTCGGTGACCCGGATGGCCCGCAACTGCGCGTCCACGAGATCCTCGATGCGGACCCTCCGGTCCGCCAGGTCCTCCTGCAGCACGAGCAGTTCCTTGATGCCGTTTGCGACCAGCCCGGCGAAGGCCGCACCCAGGTCCCCGAAGCCAAGCGTGCCCTTGCCCTGCCCCTTCACCAGGTTGAAGACACCGTCCTCGAGGAACACCGCCTTGACGGGGATCTGGAACGCCAGGAGCGCCTCGGCCATCCGCAGCCCCTCGGCCGGGAACACCGTGCCGTGGGGCGGCCGCCGGAAAAGGAGCAGCACGGGCCGCTCGGCGCCGGGTTCGGCGGGCATGTCGGGCGACATCTCAGCCGCCCCCGAAGACGAGGAACCGGTCGCAGTCCTGGAGCATCTTGACGAGCGCCCCCATGCCGCCCATCGCGGTTTTGGGGGCGAGGAGGTCCTTGCCAAGGCCGCGGAAGCGCGCGCAGGTCCCGCAGGCCACCACGCGGGTTTTGGCCCCCAGCTCGGAGAACATCTGTCCGATGTTGCGGAAGCCGGGCGCGGCGATGGCGCGGTTGGCGTTGTTCACGCCGTCGGTGTAGAGGAAGATGCCCAGCACCTCGTGGCCCCGGGCGAGCGCCGCCTTCGCGAAATGGTAGGCGGTGTCGGAGGCCTCGTGCTGGTAGGGCCCGGTCAGGAGAAGGATGCCTATCTTCATTTCGAGGTCTTCCTGATGATGGCGCAGATGATGCTGTCCTTCTCTTCGATGGACACGAGCTCGTTCCCGGTGCGCCGGCACCAGGCAGGTATGTCCTCGAGCGAGCCCGGGTCGTCCGCGGTGATCATGAGCGTCCGGCCGCTCTCCATGGTCTTGAACGCCTCGGCCAGCTTGAGGACGGGCTCCGGGCAGTAGAGACCCACGGCGTCTATTATCCGGTCGGCTTCGGGATGTATTCCGATTCCCCCAACGGGCAGTTGAACCTTTTTGCAATATATATAGGTTATTCACGGGGCAGCGAGGAGCGGTGGGGCAGCAGGCAGCGGGCCCGCAGGCGAGCGAAGCTCGCCCAGGCAAGGACGACCGGAGGCCGTCCGGGAGCGGGGAGCGGTGACGAGACGGAGCCCGTCGTCCACCGCTCCCCGCTGCCCGCTCCCCGCTGCCCAGTCTTCCCGATGCCCGTTGCCCGTTGCGCCAATTTATCACAATTCTTATCTAGTAATTGAGCACATCCCCTGCCGATGATGGGAGAGACGAGGCCCGAGGAGCTGCGCGCCCTGGTGTCGCGCTACTTCACGGTGGTCGGGCTCCACTACGACGAGCAGTCCGTGTTCCTGCCCATCGCGATGCGGGAGGTGGACGGGGACTTCGAGAGGTCGTTCGACCTTCTGCGCCGGGAGCTGGTCCCCCGGGGCTTCATACCCATGCTCATCAAGGACCAGGGCGAGCTGGGCGTCTACATCGCCCGCAAGCCGCCGACGAGGTACCGCAGCACCAGGGTCAACCTCGTGATGCTCGTCGTCACCATCTGCACGACCGTCTTCGCCGGGACGGTCGCCTGGGCCCCCTACGAGGACCTGGGGGTGTTCTCGGCGCGCTCGCTTGTCCTCGGCTCGGTCTTCTTCGCCCTCCCGCTGATGCTCATACTCGGCGTGCACGAGCTTTCCCACTTCATGGCCGCCCGGCGCCACGGCGTGGCGGCGTCGCTCCCCTTCTTCCTCCCGGCCTTCCCGCCCCTGGGCACCTTCGGCGCCTTCATCTCGATGCGCGACCCGATACCCGACCGAAAGGCGCTGCTCGACATCGGCGTGTCGGGCCCCATCGCCGGGTTCGTGATGGCCATCATCGTGACGTTCCTGGGGGTCTGGCTCACGGGCCTTTTCGCCATCCCGGTGCCCAAGGACACCGGCGGGCTGCTCTACCTGGGCTCCCCGCTGCTCTTCGACTGGATCTGGCGGGCGGTCGGCGCCGGTGGAAACTACCTCATGCACCCCACGGCGTTCGCCGGCTGGGTGGGCTTCCTCGTGACCGCGCTCAACCTGCTCCCCGCCGGGCAGCTCGACGGCGGCCACGTCGCCCGGGCCGTGCTGGGCGAGAGGTCCCGGTTCGCCGGCTACGCCGCGGTGGTGGCCCTGGGCATACTGTCGATGGTGTCCTTCGACATCGACTGGGCGACCGGGCAGGTCATCATAGGGCCGGGCTACATCGGCTGGTTCGTGTTCATCTTCCTCATACTCTTCCTGGGCCTCTACCACCCGCCGCCCCTGAACGACCTCACGCGCCTGGACCGGCGCCGCAAGGGGCTGGGGCTGCTCGCCGCCGTCATCCTCGTCATAGCGTTCGTGCCGGTGCCGATGGTGCAGGGGACCCCCGAGTACGATCTGCGGCTGGTGGCCGAGGAGACCTCCGGCAACGTCGGGGCGAACGGGTCGATGAATTACACCCTGTACATCGAGAACACCGGGAACGTGGGCACGGACATGAAGCTGAACGCCTCTTTCGCGGACCGCTCCTCCGAGGGCGCCGGCTGGAGGCTCCACGTTTCCAACTCGAAGCTCTTCGTGCCGGCCGCCGGCTTCCGGGCCGCAAACATCACCGTCCAGGCGCCCGAGACCGCCCAGCCGGGCGCGAGGTCCTCGGTGGTCGTCAAGGCCTGGCCGGCCCAGAGCGCCCAGAAGCAGCGCACGATGGAGTTCAACACCACGGTCGGGCACCTCCGGCTGATGGCAGACCCCCGCTCGATGCCGGCTGTCCCGTCGGGGCCGGACCACCTCCCCCGGGCCTCGTTCAACCTGACATTGCAAAACCTCCAGGACGCGAACCGCAGCGTCCGCTTCAACCTGAGCATATCCGGGAACTCCTCCTGGTTCGACTGGCCCTCGGGCAACCTCTCCGTGGCCCTGTCGAGCCTGCAGAACTTCACCTTCTGGTTCAACGTGACCCCCCCGCTGTCCGTCCCGCCCGGCGTGCGCGCGACCTTCACGGTCGCCGCGGAGGAGGCCGGGAACTCCAGCCGCAACGCCTCCGTCCCGCTCGAGGTCGAGATGCCGGCGGTGCACGTGCTTCGGATAAGGCCTCTGGGGGAGAACGCCACCAGCCCCTCCATCGCGCGGGGCGACACCGCGGTGGTGCAGTTCATCGCCGACTACAACGGGAACTTCGGCGACAGCTACGCGATCGAGGTCCGGAGCTCCGCGGGGCTCGACGTGACTTTCGAGCCCGGGCCGCTCCGGTTCCCGGGTCCGGGTAGTGCCACGCGCCATCTCTCGCTCGCCGTGGCGCCGGACGCCCCGGCGGGAATCCTCACCGCGACCGTCTCGTTCCGCTCGGCCTACGACCAGGAGGTCCAGTCCAAGCTCCTGTTCTCGGTGACCGTGGGATGACGCTCGCGGCGCGGCCGGGCGCGCTCAGCGCCGGGGCGACGACATCGCCACGAGCGCCAGCGCGGCTCCTGTGAGTATGACCATCCCGATGGCCATCGCCCTGGGCGGCGGCGGCGCCGAGCGGACGACGGCGGGGAGCGAGCGCTGGTTGTTTCCCTCCGAGAGCTCGGCAAGGTCCATCCCGCTGTCGGCCACCGCCCTGACGGTGTGCTTCCCGGGAGTGGCGGTCCAGTCGAACGTGAGGTTGCGCCAGCCGCCGGGCGACAGGGAGTCGACGGGCTGCCGGTACGCCACCTCCCCGTCGATGTAGACCGCTATCCGGAAGTTGCGCGCCGGCACCTGGCCCAGGTTCTGCACCCTGACGGTCAGGGGGACCCGGTCGCCCGGGGAGGCCCCGTCTATCGGGCCGCCGAGGGAGCGGACCGAGAGGTCTGGGTAGAGGTCCAGCCTGAGGGTGAAGCTGATGCTGTAGGTCCCGTCGAGCGTGGTGGAGTTCCTGGCCCCCGCTTTCGAGGCCGTCGCGGTGAACGGCAGGTGCCGCCTCTCGGAGCCGTCGGGGAGCCTCTCGTAGGCGGTGAGCACGACGAACTCAGGGTCGCCCGAAAAGACCGTCCTGCCGCCCGAGTCCGTTATGGTGACGGGCGTCCGGAGGGGCTGGCCGTTGGCGTCGACGCAGGAGCCCGCGGCGAGCACCATCTCGTTGACGTCCGCCAGCCGGTTCCTCTCCCCTCCCGGCCCGATGAAGAGGTTGTCCCGGGTGCCCTCGAGCGGCCCCAGGGAGGCCACGCCGATGTCGTTACCGGCGATCAGGTTCCCCGACAGCCTGTCGAGGCCGGCCCAGGAGCGGACGCCTATCCCGTTCCCGGTGAGCCGGTTTTCGGCTATCCGCAGCGTGCCGGTGGAGTTTATCGCCTCCAGGCATCCGGAGATGTCGTTGCCCGAGACGGTGCCGCCGACCCAGATGGACGCCTCGATGCCGCTCACGCACCCGGAGATGGTGTTGTTCGTGACGGTGGCGCAGTCGTAGAGGTAGATGCCGGACTCGTCGGGGAGACCGCGGCCGAAGACGTTCGAGGCGATGACCGTGCGCGAGGGCGGGAACACTGAGAGCGGCGAATCCCGGAAGGTGCAGTTGCGCACGGTGGAGGCGTCGCCGCTGAACCTGACCTGGGTGAGGTTGAACGTGCAGTCGTGGAGGTCGAGCGCGGTGCGGTACCCGAAGAACGAGCCCCCGGTGAAGTCGGCAAACGAGAGCGACTGGGGCCCCGCTCCCGGGCCGGCGTAGACCAGAAGGGCCTCCCGGCCGGCGGCGCACACCTCGCCGTCCTCCGTGACGTAAATGAACCTTATGCGGGCGCTCCCGTTGCCGTCGGCCACCAGGCCCCCGGCGACCGTTACCAGGGGCGCGCTGCCCTCGGTGCAGCTGGGCGCGAGCGCCCGGATGCGCACCTCCGTCCCGGGCCTGATGACCAGCGTCCGGTCGGCGCCGAACGTCACGCTCTCGTTGACGAGGACCCGTCCCTCCCAGATTACCACGGCGGGCGCGGGCTCCTGCGCGGCGGCGGGCGGCGGGGCGAGGGCGAGCACCGTCGAAAGCAGGGCCACGAGCAGGAGACCGCGGGCCGGATTGCGCATGCTTCCGGCGAGCGGGCTCGACGGATATCAGCTTTTTGGTGGCGGCGGCTCAGCGGGCGGCGCGCCGGCGCTCGCGCCGTATCCTGCGCTTGAGCTCCCCGGGAACGAACTCGGGAATGGAGTTTCGCCAGACGAGGAGCAGCAGCCAGAGGGAGTAGGCCACCAGGAGCACGAGGAAGAGCGCCCAGTAGACCACGCCGGTCGCGACCGATATGTAGATCCCCAGGATGAGCGCGTTGTACGGGAGCTGGGCGGCCAGGGCGCGCCCGTACCATGGCCAGGGGGTGCCGCGCGCGCTGCCGATGCCCACGAGCGCCCCAGCCGCCGTCCGGAGGAAGGTCGACGAGAGCGCAAGCCCCACCAGCATGACCACTCCGGGGGGGCTGACCAGGAAATCGGACCGGGCGGCCTGGTTGTAGGCGAGCCCCATGACGCCCGAGGCCGAGAAGCCGGCCCCGAGCGCCACGCCGACGAACGCGGCCTCGGGCTTGCCCCGGACCCACTTGTGGTTGAGGACCACGAAGAGCACCAGGTTCTCGAGGGCCGAGAAGGCGACGACGTAGATGACGGCTCCGAGAAGGCCCCCCAGTATCAGCCCGGCGTCGAGGAGGATGTGGAATGTGAAGCCGACCAGCCCCAGGATCATGCCGAAGCCGAATCCCAAAAAGAGCTTTCGCTCCTCGAGCGCGGGCGCGAAGCCGCGCAGGATGTAGTACATGGCCAGGAGCGCCGGGCCGGCCCCGAGCGTCATCGCGACCAGAAGGGCGAGCTGCATTCAATCGCCTCCCCGGCCCCTGCCGCCCGGGACGCCGGCGCCCGGGGGCCCGGGCCGGGCGCCTTCGGGCCCGGCCGCCCCCCTGGCGCCAGGGGCCCGCTCCGCCCGATAGCGCGAGCGCACGTGGAGGTTCCCGGCCAGGAGCGCCAGCGCGAACGCGGCAAGCAGGTTCGCGAGCAGGGCGGTGGTGTCCCCGATGAAGAGAACGAGCGGGGCCGCCACCGCGGCGCAGAACGACGCCATCGCGGCCGTGGTCCTCCAGTGGAGCGCCCGGGCCATCGGCGCAGGATAAACGCCAAACGCTAAATATATATCCATTGGGAGTTATGAAGAGCCGACGGTGCGGAGGGCGGCGCGTGCCGCGCACTGGCAGGGAGAAAGGGTTCGGATGGGGGTTGGGCTTGGAAGGTAACGGTGGCGCCGGCGAGGATCCGCCCGGGACCGGGCTCGAACTGGCCCAGAGGATGAGGCAGCTCAAGGCCGCCGAGGATGAGGTCGAGAGGGGGCGCGCCGATCTCGAGAGGCGCAAGCAGGACTTCACCGGCAGGGCGGAGGAGCTCAGGAAGATAGCCGAGGAGCTCGCGCGCAGGGAGGCGCAGCTCCGGGAGCGGGAGGGGGCGACCGCCGCGGCCGAGGAGAGGACGAGGGCGCTCGAGGCCAACGCCAGGGCCGTCGAGGACGAGGGCAGGAGGAACGCCGTCGACGCCCGCAACCTCAAGAACTTCGCCATGCAGCTGCAGAAGAAGGAACAGGAGATGAACATCCGGATCAAGAACTTCAACGACGAGGCCGAGACTGAGCTTCGCGGCCGCGTGGAGGCGCTGGCGCGGCGGGAGCAGGAGGCCCAGCGCAGGGACCAAGACAGCGTCGCCCGGACCCACGAGGCCTCGCGGCGGGAGCAGGAGCTCGAAAAGCGCGAGAAGGCGGCCTCCGAGAAGCTCCAGGAGGTGGCCCGCCGGGAGGACCAGCTCCGGTTCCGGGAGGAAGGGCTCGAGCGGCGCGAGAAGTCGCTCCAGCGAGGCGAGCAGAGGGCGGCCCTGGGCGACGGTCAACCGCAGGGGGACGCCGCCGCCGATGCGGCCGGCGCGCCCGGTGAGGGGACCGGAACGATCGGCGAGGGGGCCGGCGCGACTCCGCAGGCCCGGGAGCAGGAGCTGGGCCTCTGGGAGGAGCGGCTCAACCAGCAGACCGGCGAGCTCACGCTCAGGCAGGAGGAGCTGCGCGCCCGAGAGGACTCCCTTCGGGCCGTGTCGGAGGATGTTGGCCGCCGGGAGGAGGAGCTCCTGAAGAGGGAGGAGGCGCTCGCCGCCCGGGGACAGGCGCTCGCCTCCCGCGAGGCGGCCCCGGCGCCCGTGCCGGGCGCGACCTCGGCCCAGGAGGAGCTCGCCACCGAGCTCGAGGCAAAGCGCGAGGAGCTGCGATTGCGGGACAAGGAGCTCAAGCTCAGGCAGGAGGAGCTCGAGCGGCGCGAGGTCGCCCTGAGGGAGGGCTCGGCGAAGCTCTCAGTGGGGCAGGAGCACCTCGAGCGCGCCGGGGGGCGGCTGAGGGAGTCCGTCGCCTCCCCACGGGAACTCTCGGACGAGGACAAGGTGCGCCTGGACGCCGACCTCATGCGCCGGTCGGAGGAGCTCCGGCTCCGGGACGAGGAGCTGCAGGCCGCCGCCCGGCGCGCCATGGAGCAGCTCGACGAGCGCGAGCGCGACCTCACCGCCCGGGAGGAGGAGCTGTCAGCCTCCTCGGGGCGGCTCGCCGAGGGCGAGACGGGGCTCGCCGGCCGCGAGCGGGAGCTCGACGCCCGCGAGCTGAACCTCCAAAAGCTCCTGGCGGGCCTCGACGACAGGGCGCAGGTGGCCAAGGAGCTCGACGAGCGCACGAGGCTCCTCGAGGAGCGGGAGCGGGTGGCCGAGCAGTTCAACCAGGAGCTCCGGGCCCTGGACGCCGTCATCCAGAAGAGGGCCGCCGAGCAGGAGGAGGCCGACCGCAACCTGCGAGAGCGGGAGGAGGCATTGGACCACGACGAGGACGCGCTGGACGCCGAGCGCGACGAGCTGCTCCGGATGAAGCGGGACATCGAGACCGGCTCCGAGAAACTGCGGGTGCGGGGCCTGGAGCTAGAGAACGGCGCCAAAAGCCTCGCCGAGCGCGAGGGCGTCCTCAAGGCCGAGGAGCAGCGCATGGACCAGCAGCTCGAGCAGATAGCAAAACGCGGCGGCGAGGTCGAGGACCTCCAGAGGGACCTGCGCGCCAAGGAGGTCCACCTCGCCGCCCTCGAGGAGGAGACCAAGGACTGCCCCTACTGCTCCGCCAAGGACGGCTTCGTGAGCACCATGCGCGCCATCGCCGAGGCCAAGGCGCTGGGGGCCGACACCTCGGACGCCGAGCGGCTCTTCAAGCAGGCGCGCGCCGCCCTGGACGGCTCCAGCTACGAGGGCGCCGTGCAGTACGCGCGCAAGGCGATGATACTGGCCCGGGAGGCCAAGCAGAAGTACCTCGTGTACGGCGTCTCCTACATCCTCTCGAGCGCCGAGCGGGCCGTGCGGAGCGCCGCCCAGCTCGGGGTGGACAACGTCGAGGCGGAGGGCCTGCTCGCCTCGGCCCGGGAGGCGCTCGGGAAGAAGGACTACGAGAGGGCCGAGACACTCGCCAAGCGGGCCGAGCGCGCCGCCATATTGGCAGAGGACAAGGTGCGGGAGCTGGGCGACCGGCTGGAGCGCACCGCCCGGCGGCTGGAGGAGGCCCGCTCCTACGGCATCGACATGTCCGAGGCCGAGTCGGCGGTGCAGTCCGCGAGCGCGCTCATGAAGGACCGGAAGCAGCCCGACGCGCGCGCCCGGCTGGAGGGCGTGGAGGAGATGATATTCCTGGCCTTCCGCAGGGAGGCCACCCGGGTCCTGGACGAGGCCCGCGACAGCCTCATGGCCCACCGCATCGAGGGGCTGGACCTCTCCGACGCCGAGCTGTTCTTCGCCAAGGCGGAGGAGAGGCTGGCCGAGGGCGACTATGGCAAGTGCATCCAGTGCTCCCGCGAGGCGGTGCGGCTGGCCGGCGAGGCCAAGACGGCCGCGGCCGCCGAGAGCACCTCTCAGGAGGGCGCGCCCCGCCGCCATCGCGCCCGCCCCAGGATCCTCGCGGCGACCATGAGGCTCCCCCAGCCGGGCGGCTCCCAGATCCCGCCGGTCATTGTGGCCCCTCCACAGGACAACGGCGAGCCGCAGGGCGGCGGGCGGGTCCCGCCCGGGGCCGCCGCACCCGCCGGTCCCCAGATAGTGGCGCCGGGCGCGCCGCAGCCGGACCTCGCCAAGGCCGGCCCCAGGCAGTCCCCGGTGGCCGTCGCCGGAGGCCCTCCGCCCAGCGAGTACGAGTGCCCCAACTGCCGGAACCGCTTCCTGGTCGAGGACCGGCGCCGGCCCCTGATGACCAAGTGCCCGCGCTGCACCACCTTGATGAGGCTTACTTGAAGGGCAGCAAGGCAGCAAGGCAACAAGGCAGCAAGGGGGGAAGTGGACGGCCGTCGTCCCTTTCTCCCTTGCTGCCTTGCTGCGCCGCCGCTGCTTTCTTCCTCCCTATCACAGTCTAGCCCGTTTCCGGCCGCCCCGGTGGCCCCCCGGCCTGCGCCTGAGGAACATCACGACGGCCATGACGGCCGCCAGCGCCAGCATGGCGCCCGCCGCCAGCTGGACATGGGGGAACGGCGCATCGACCGGCGGAACGGTCTGGGGGCGCTCCACGTCGATGACCCAGGTGTGGCCGGTGGAATCGATCCCGTCGGTCACGTTGACGGTCAGGGTCTCCGTCCCGGGGCGATCGGGCGCGACGAGGTCGAAGGCGCGGTCGCTGGAGCCGGCGGGCTGGCCCGACAGGCGCCACTCGTAGACAAGTGGATTGCCGTCGGGGTCCGTCGCCCGGACCTCAAAGTGCGCCGGTTCGCCGGTGTGCAGCCGGACCCTGCTTGCCGGCGTAGACGACTCTATGACCGGGGGGCGGTTGACGTCGATGACCCTGACCAGCCAGGTGGAGGAGGCCGAGAGCACCCCGTCGGAGACCGACACCGTCAGGTTGTGCACCCCGCTCTCCGTGTGGTCCGGCCTGTAGACGAAGCCCATCGTGCCGGTCTCCACCTGGATTCCGTCCAGGAGCCACCGGGACGACAGCGCGTCACCGTCGGGATCTATGGCGGTGACTGAGAACGCCAGCAGGCCCCCCTCGTCGACGTCGGGCGCCACCTCCGGGTCCCTGGAGAGTATGCGGGGCGGCCTGTCGTAGGAGATGCGGATGTTGTCGACCGTGAGGTACCCGGGCGTGGCGGAGGTGAAGTTGAGGCGCACCGTGGCGTTGGGCAGGAGGGCCCGCCGGGCCTCCTGCACCAGGCGGTTGAAATCATCGCGCAGCTCCGGGCTCGAGTGGTTGCCGTCGGGCAGGGCCCCCGGCAAATTCCAGGCGGTCACCCCCGAGCGGCCCAAGAGCAGGCTGACGTCCGAGGGGCGGCTCTCCATCCCCAGGTCCAGGAAGACCGACGAGAGCGTCGGTGTCGACGACGGGGATCCGTCCAGCACCAGCCGGTACACCAGGACGCGTCCGGTTCCGGAGAACTCGAAAGGGAGGCCCGGCCGGAGGGATTGCCAGGTGGTGCCGTTGTCCGGGCTGAGCTCCATCCCGAGCGAGGCGGGGCCCTCGCCCTGCCGGCCCTCGGCGAGATAGACGTCGGCCGTCCGGAGGGGATGCGGGAGTATGAAGTGCCTGGAGCGGAGCGTCCCCCTGGCGGGGTGGGAAAGGTAGTCGAGACCGAGCGAGGCCAGGGCGGGCGTGGCGGTGGGATCCTTCGTGGACAGAGAAACCCTCCAGCGCAGGTACCTTGCGGCGGGGGGCCCGTCGGGGGCCCCGGCAGCCGAGATGTCGAAGAAGTCGGACCAGGGCCCGCCCGCACCCGGCGAGGTCGACAGCTCCACGCCCAGGGTGGTGTTGTCCGGCAGGTCGCCCGACCAGTCGGCCCCCGCCAGCGCCGCCGGGACCGTCCCGAGGTCCTGGGGCGGTGAGAGGAACTCCCCGGCGGGGAAGTAGGGGATGGTCCCCCGGGAGTGGAAGATCTGGAAGTTGGTGCCGAAGGCACCCTGGCGCGTGCGGTTGTCCCACCAGGCCACGTGGACCCAGCCCTGGGCGTCCACTCCCAGGGCCGGCGAGTACGAGAGCGTGTCGCGTGGCGCGTCGTCCACCAGGACCGGCGGGCCGAAGGACTTGCCGCCGGAGGTGGAGTTGGCGTAGAATATGTCCGGGTAGGTGTTGCGGCGGTCGTGCCAGGCGACGTGCACCGTGCCGTCGGCGCCGAGGCGCACGCGCGGCTGGAACTGGTCCTTGCCCGGGCCGGCGACCATTGAAACCGGAAGGTTGGCGGAGAAGGCTATCCCGTCCGGGGAGCGGGAGTACATTATCCTGTAGCCCTCGTAGCGTCGGTCGTGCCAGACCACGTGAACCGTCTGGTCGGGCCCCACCGCCACCGCCGGCAGCGCCTGGAACGAGCCCTGGTCCCCGGTGTCGTCCACCCTCCTCTCCGGAAGGAAGCCGCTCCCCCCGGAGCGGGCGTAGTATATGTCGAAGTCGCCGCTGCGGTTGTCGTACCACACGGCGTGGAAGCGGCCGTCGCTGCCCGCCGCCAGGCGGGGCCGGAGCTGCTCCCGCCCGCTGCCGTCGTTGTTCAGGCGGACCGAGGGCGAGAAGGTCGCACCGTCGTCGGAGAGGGCGCAGCGGACGTCCTTGTCCCCGGCGCGCGTGTCCTCCCAGGCCACCGCCACCCTGCCCGAGGGCGACAGCGCGAGCGAGGGGAAGGAGGCGTTGGTCCCCGGGGGCCCGTCATCGACGCGCACGTTCGGGGAGAACGTGGCGCCGCCATCCGTGGAGGCCGAAAGGTAGATGTCCTCGTTGCCGCTGCGGTTGTCCGTCCAGGCGACGTAGATCCGGTCCCCGGGCCCGATGGCGACCTCGGCCGCCTCCTGGCGGGCCTTGTTGGAGCCGAGATCGTCGTTCACCCTGACCGCCCGGGAGAAGTTGGCGCCCCCCTCACCGGTGGCGGCCAGGTATATGTTGAAGTCGTACTCGCCCTGGTCGGTCCAGGCGATGACGACGCGCCCTCGGGAGTCCACCGCGAGCGCCGGGTCGTACTGCGGCTGGTTCGTGGGGTGGATGCGGAGGTTTTTCGAAAAGTACATCGCGCCGGCGTCCAGCGAGAGCCTGAGGGTGCGGTCCACCACGGCCGTGCCGCAGGCCGGATTGCCCTGCCAGGCGGAGAAACCCAACGAGCCCGGGACGTCGGCGAGGCGCAGGAGGTCGCCGTCGAGCACCAGCCCGTCGGAGGTGCCTCCCTCCAGGAGGCCGGCGCCGGCGACGGTCAGGTTGGTCGACATCCGGACCGGGGAGGGGCTCAGGTCGAACCGGGCGCCCTGGACCAGGGCCTCCGAGGGGAGCGTGAACGACACGGAGTCGTTGTAGCCGGGAGGCACCCGCACCAGGAGCTCTGCGGAGGTGTCGCCCGCGGAGGTCTTGTAGAGCTCCGAGCCGCCGACCGCGACGGGCATGAGCTGCAGGACGGCCGGGGCCAGAAGGAGGGCTGCGGCCAGCGCTGCGGCCGCCCTCGCCCGACGCCAGGTCATGGGACCAACATGCCCCGCCGATATTATAATAATTCACTCCTCGTGGGGATTTCAACATAATTTCGATAAAGGCGCAAGGCGCAAGGCGCAAGGCGCGAGGCTTGAGGCGCAAGGGTCAAGGCATATGGAACAAGGGGGAGGGAGCAAGGCAGCAAGGCAGCAAGGCAGCAAGGCAGCAAGGCAGCAAGGCAGCAAGGCAGCAAGGCAACAAGGGGACGACGGGTCGTTCCATACCCCCTGCTGCCTTGCTGCCTTGCTGCCTTCCCTTGCTCCCTTTCTGCATTCCTGCCTTCCTGCCTTTTCCCCTCGCGCCCTGCGCCTTGCGCCTTGCGCCTTTTTCATGCGCGATACAACAAGGTTTATCTATGTCGTACAGCGTTGAAGCATCCGGCCATGTCCGGCAGGCACGTGTTGATTTCGCAGGAGGAGCTCAACGAGATACGCGCGCTCTACGAGGGCGTGATGTCCAACGCCTCCCACGGCCTGTTCTTCAAGGAAGGGAGCATAATCGGCATCGGGGTCGCCTCCATCGCCAACCGGGACCGGGGGACCTACTTCGAGACCTGCCGCAGGGTGCTTAGGGAGAAGAACTGGGTGAAGGACATCGCGTTCGACCAAGACACCGTCTCCGCCACGGGCTCCATAGAGGCGTCCCGGGGGGAATCCCCCACCTGCCACCGCCTGCGCGGCATAATCCGGAAGATATACGAGGTTTATATGGAAAGAAAGGTATACTGCCAGGAGGTGGAGTGCGAGTCCACCGGGCGGGAGCGGTGCCAGTTCAAGATCCTTTCCGAATCGAAATGGTGACGGGGGAAACAAGATGCTTCGGTCCGAAAAGCTGGGGGAGATCCTGCGGGAGCTCAAGAAGGTCGGGGGCATCGAGGCCTCGGCGGTCGTGAGCCGCGACGGCATCCTGATGGCCTCGGACATCCCGGACGACGTCCACGGCGAGACCTTCGCCATCATGAGCGCGACCATGCTGGGGGCCGCCATCACCGCCAACTCCGAGCTGCGCAAGAAGCTCCCCGACCGCATAATAGTCGAATCGGGCGACGGCCGCACCGTGGTGGCCGGCGCCGGGGAGAAGAGCCTGCTCGTCGTCAGCACCCGGGGGGCCGCCGACATTGCGGCGGTGCTCAAGGGCATCGACGGGGCCTGCTCCCGCGTCGAGGAGATGGAGTAGGGACCGGGGCGCCCGGGAACGCCGGCCGTTGCCGGGCCGCCGGCGGGAACGCTCTCGGGGGATGGGAATTTGACGGCACGGTTGACCGCGGTCGCGTCATTGGCCCTCGTGGCCTGCATTGCCATCCCGGCCGCTCCGCCCCTTCAGTCGCCGGGGGTTGCGCTCGCCCCGGCGGACGGTGGCGCAGCCGGACGCGCCGTCCCCCTCTTCGCCAACGCCTCGGCCGCGGCGGGGCTTTCGGGCGTCGGGGGCAACTTCTTCGCCTGGGGCGACTACGACAACGACGGCCACGAGGACCTGCTCGTGGACGGCCAGAGGCTTTTTCGGAACAACGGCCCGCCGGGCTGGACCTTCACGGAGGTGACCGCGGCCGCGGGAATCGGCCAGAGCGGGGCCAACTGCGGCAACTGGGCGGACTACGACAACGACGGGTACCTGGACCTCTTCTGCCCCTCGGGCGGGTGGTCCACGGACTACGACCCGCGCTGGGACGTCCTGTGGCACAATAACGGCGACGGCACGTTCACCAACGTCACGGAGGCGGCAGGGCACGTGACCGACGGCTTCCCGTCCGTGGCGGCGGGGTGGGGCGACTACGACCGCGACGGCTTCGTCGACCTCTACGTGGCCAACTACGAGAACGCCTCGATGAGCTCCTACTACCCGGACGTGCTTTGGCGCAACGACGGCGACGGGACGTTCACGAACGCGACCTCTTCGGCCCACATGAACGAGAGCGCCGACCCCAAGCCGGGCCGGGGAGTGTCCTGGTGCGACTTCAACAACGACGGCTGGCCGGACGTGTACGTTTCGAACTACAGGCTCAAGGCCAACTACCTCTACATCAACGACCGGGATGGCACGTTCACGGAATGGGCGACCCATCTCAACTGCGCCGGCGAGCCCACCAACCGGCTGGGCCAGACCTACTACGGCCACAGCGTGGGCGCCGCCTGGTCCGACATCGACAACGACGGCGACTTCGATCTTTGGGTGACCAACCTGGCGCACAAGGACCCCTACCGCGGGCCCATCTGCGACGACTCGGAGCTCTACCTGAACTACGGCAACGCCTCCATCGGGGGCATAAACCACAACTACGACTTCACCGGCATACGCGACACGAGCGGCATCCCGACCAAGCGCATCCTCGGAGGCGAGGACGAGCTCTTCGTGGGCTGCGCCTGGGGCGACTTCGACAACGACGGGTACGAGGACCTGTTCATCCCCCAGATATACAACGACATAACCTACGCCTATTCGTTCCTGTACCGCAACAACGGCAACAACACCTTCACGGACGTGTCCGAGGATGCCGGAGTGCGCGTGTGGGACACCTACGGCGGGGCCTGGTGCGACTTCGACGGGGACGGGGACCTGGACCTCGTGACCGGCGGCAAGGGGACCCCCGACACGAACGGCACGCACGAGATACATCTCTACAGGAACCTCCTGAACGACCAGGGGGACTCGACCTGGCTCGGTCTGCGGCTGGTCGGCACGAAGAGCAACGCCGCGGCGATCGGGGCGAGGGTCTACGCATACGAGAACCCCGCGGAAATACAAATGCGCGAGGTGCAGGGGGGCATGGGCCCCCACTCCATGCAGAGCTCGATGGTCGTGCATTTCGGGCACGCCGGGCACACGCGGTATCTCAACATCCGGATAGATTGGCCCTCCGGCCTTGTACAGAACCTGCTCTTCCGCGAGGACGACCTGGTGTACCACCTCAACCAGACCGTCACGATAGTCGAGCCGGCGCTCGAGCCCGACCTCGTGTCCGACATAGAGCTCGTCCCCTCCAGTCCCGTTGAGGGGGACAGGCTCCTGGTCCGGGCGCACATCAAAAACACCGGCTCCAAGGCCTCCGCGGAATACACCGTCCGCATGGCGATGGACGGCGAGACCGTCCGGGACCTCCGCATCGACGAGCCCCTCCAGGCCCAAGCGAGCCGCACGTTCGAACACGTGTACGACACGACCGGGAAGGCCGGCACCCACGAGCTGACCGTGAGGGCGACCTCAACGGCCCCGCCTGACGCCAACCCGGGAAACGACGATCGGTCCCGGATCTTCACCGTCCTGCCCGCGGGGTCGGGCCGGCCGCCCGTGGCCTCGCTGGCCGTGACGCCGGCCGGCGTGCAGCTGGGCCAGCCCGCCTACTTCGACGGCGGCGGCTCCTACGACCCGGACGGCACCGTCACCGCCTACGAGTTCACCTTCGGTGACGGCCAGTCCTCCGGCTGGGTGGCGGACACGGTCGTTCAGCACTCCTACGCCTCGCCCGGCACGTACACCGCCTCTCTGCGGGTGCGGGACAATTCCTCGATGACCAGCGGGAACGACGCCCGGGCGCCGGTGACCGTCTCGCTGCCCCCCAACAAGCCGCCCGTCGCCCGCATCGCCTCCATACTGCCCAATCCGGCGACCGAGGGCGACGCCGTCACGTTCACGGGCGACGCCTACGACCCCGACGGCCGGGTGGTCGCCTGTTGCTGGACATCGAGCATCGACGGCGACCTCGCCACCGCGATGACCTTCTCCTGGACGGGCCTGTCGACCGGCACCCACACCGTCTGGTTCCGGGTCCGAGACGACCGGGGCGACTGGTCGGCGCGCGTCTCGAGCGGCGTCGAGGTCTCGCCCCGGCCCGCCAACCAGCCCCCCGTCGCCCGCATAGTCTCGATATCGCCCAATCCGGCCGTCGCCGGCGAGAGCGTCCGGTTCAACGGCATCGGGGACGACCCGGACGGCTCGGTGGTCGAGTACCGCTGGAGCTCGTCCCTGCAGGGAGTGCTCGGCTCGGGGACGCCGCTCACCGTGTCCAGCCTGGTCGAGGGCGCCCACGTCGTAACGCTGGCCGTGCGGGACGACGACGGCGCCTCGTCGGCCGACACCACCGCCCGCCTCGTGGTGGAGCCGGCGCCCGAGCCCGAGACGCCCAACCGCGCACCCCGGGCCTCGCTTTCGGTCTCCCGTTCCGTGATGAACCTTACCGACGTGCTCGTGCTGGACGGCGGCGGCTCCACGGACCCCGACGGCCGGGTCATGCTCTATCTTTTCGATTTCGGCGACGGGACGGATTCGTGCTGGACGCTGTCGCCCTCCGTGGACCACTCCTACGCCTCGCCGGGCCAGTACGTTGTCCGGCTGAGGGTCCAAGACGACAAGGGAGCCCAGAGCCCCTGGTCCAGGGAGATAACCGTCGAGGTCAAGGCGGCCCGGCCCAAGGCGGCGGAGAAGGGCCTCCTCCCGGGTATGGAGGGGGCGGCGGCGGCCGGGGCGCTTCTCGGGGCGCTCTTTCTCGGGCGACACCGCCGGAAGCGTCCGGCCTGACCCTCAGCGCCTGCCGCCGTACCTTTCCCAGTGGACCAGCTTCCCCATCGGCTTCTTCGGGGCCGGCCGGGGTTTCCCGGCGGGGACGCCCACGGCGAGCAGCATCACGACATGCCGGTCACGGGGGATGCAGAGGAGCTCCTTGACCCTCCTTTCCGAAAACGAGCCGATGTAGCAGCTGCCCAGTCCCAGCTCGACGGCCTCGAGGACGATGTGCTCCATCGCCAGCGCCAGGTCAACGTCGGCCCACTTCGCCCCGGGGTCGTCCACGCCGCAGAACACGGCCCCGGCATCGGCCACGAAGGACTGGTTGTTGCAGGCCTCCATCAGAAGGAGCCTCCGGTCGGGCCTCGTCACGACCACGAGCTCCCAGGGCTGGAGGTTCATCCCCGAGGGCGCCAGGCGGGCGGCCTCGAGGAGCTTTTCCAGATCCTCGGCTTGGACCGGCTCGCTTGTGTATTTCCGGAACGTGTGGCGCTTCCTTACGGCCTCCATGACGTCCATGGGTGCTCAGAATGCAAAGCGATTGTATAAATATTTTGAACGGGGCACGGGATAAGGGAAGGGCAGCGGGCAGCGGGCTGGGTGCTGGGTGCTGGGTGCTGCGTGCTGTGTGCCGGGTGAAGGGGACTTGCCCGGTTCCCTTCCCGCACCCCGCACCCCGCACCCTGCACCCTGCCCGCTGCCCGCTCCCTTGCCCCTCTGACCGTTCATACAAATATCTTTATACCCGTAGATTTCTGGCCGCTCCGATGCAGCGCCTGATGTGCTGGGGCAAGATCCACCGGGCCACGGTGACGGGGGCGGTGGTGGACTACGTCGGCAGCATCACGATCGACGAGGGACTGCTGGAGGCCGCCGACATCCTGCCCTACGAGCTTGTCCACGTGTACGACATCACCAACGGCGCCCGGCTGGAGACCTACACCATCCCGGCCCCGCGGGGCTCCGGCACGGTCGAGATGAACGGCGCCGCGGCCAAGCTGATACACAAGGGCGACCTGGTGATCATCGTGAGCTACGTGTGGATGGAGGACGACGAAGCCCACCGGCACAAGCCCCGCATCATCATTGTGGACGAGCGGAACCGGCCCACTGCTGCCCGGCGGGGCCAGTCCCAGCGGGACCCGAAGGGACGGTTCTGAGCCCGGTGGTCCCCTGCCCGACCTTGCCGGCGTCACCTGGATAATCGTCGCCGCGCTGCTCTTCGGCAGCCAGTTCGTTTTCCACAAGTACTGCCCGGGCTTTGGGCCCGGCGCCTACAACATCACGATGGCGCTGGGCATCCTGCTTGGTGCCGCCGCGGCCCAGCCGCTGCTGGGCCTTTCCTCGATGCCCGTAATGCTGGGCGCCCTGGCGTTCGCCGGCGGGATGGTCTGGGTCTTCGGCAACCTCCTCCTGGTCTACGCGGTGGCGAGCGCCGGGATGGCCCGCGCCTTCATCATCGTCAATTTCACGGCGGTGTTCTCGTTCTTCGGGGGGATCGCCTTCCTGGGCGAGCTGCCCGCGCTGACGGCCCCGAGGCTGGGCCTGATAGTCACCGGCATCGGGCTGGTGATGGCGGGGGCGTTCCTGGTCGGGACGACGGTGCCGAGGAACAGGGTGCAGGGTGCCGGGGGCAGGGGGAAGGATGGACGGGGGCAGCAAGGCAGCGGGGCAGAGGGCAACGGAGGGAACGGGCCGGGGACGGACGGGGCCAGGATGCGACGGGGGCTGGTCGCGGTCTTCATCGCCACGCTCTTCTTCTCGACCTATAACGCTATGATAGCGTTTGCCATCAACCGGGAGGGCGCCCCGGCCGGGCCGACGTTAGGCCTTCTTGCCCCGGGGGCGGTCGCCGGGGCCGTCCTGGCGGCGGCGGTGGCGGGCGGCGGCAGCCTCTCCGCCTGGCGAGCCGCGCCCCGGAAGTGGCACCTTCTGGCCCTGGCGCAGGGGCTGGTGTGGGCCGCCGCCATGGCCTGCATCATGTTCGGCTGGATGGGCACCGGCATAGCGATGGGCACGCCCGTACAGGTCGGGACCCAGACCCTGGTCAGCTCCCTCTGGGGCATCGTGATGTTCGGGGAGCTGCGGGATGTCGGGGACCGGCGGGGGGCCTATGCCAAGTTCATCAGCGGCGCGGCGCTCACCGTTGGTGGCATCGCGTTGATAACGTTCACCTGAGCCGCATTCACCCCGGACTGAAGTCCGGGGTATCCAGCTTTCAGACGCCCGCGCTGCCCGCTCCCCGCTGCCCTTCATTCGATTCCCAAAAGATCAACAACTGTCCTCTGGGCGATGAACTTCTTGGCGAGCTCGATGATGCGGTTCATGTCGTCGATGCTCTTGGCGCTGCGCTCGGCCTCCTCGAACGCCTGGCGGTACTTGGGGTCGATGAGCTGGGCGAGGTAGTTCATCGCGACCTTCATCTGGATCATCCGGTCGGTGCGGGTTATCTCCTCCTCCAGCCCTGCAAGGTGGTCGACTTCGGTGCCCTTCTTGGACAGGTCCCCTTTCCCGAGCATTTTCGCAACCCCTGAGGTTCGGCTTGCCGGACGGCAGATATGGCTACGCGCATATAAGTATGATGCCTCGGTTCTTGAGAGCCGGCCGTTTTCAGGGCCCGTCGGGGGCGCCTATCGCCAGGTACCTCACCCCGGCCTTGCGCAGCTTTCCGGCGTCCGCCGTCCTCCGGCCGTCGATGACCACCGGCCCCCTCATGAGCTTGGCGTAGCGGGTGGCGCGGATGCGGTGAAACTCCCTCCACTCGGTCTGGAAGATGACCGCGTCCTTGTCCCGCATCGCCCCCTCGGCCGATCGGGCGTACGCTATCTGCAGCCCGAACTCGGTTTTGAAGTTGTCCATGCCCCTGGGGTCGTAGGCCGTCACCGTGGCGCCCCGGGCCAGCAGGCCTTTTATGATGGGGGCCGCCCGGGAGAAGCGCACGTCGTCCGTGTCGGGTTTGAACGTCAGCCCCAGGACGGCGACATCCTTCCCGGAAAGGCCTCCCAGCGCCTTCTCGGCCAGCTCGACCACCCGAAGGGGCTGCTCCTCGTTCTGGTCGAGCACCGCCTCGAGGATGCGCGAGCGCGCCCCCCGGGATTCGGCGAGCCGGGCCAGGGCGGAGAGGTCCTTGGGGAAGCAGGAGCCGCCGAACCCGGCGCCCGCCCGCAGGAAGTGGGGGCCTATGCGCGGGTCCAGCCCGACGGCCTCCATCACCTGGTATACGTCCACATCGAACGTCTGGCACAGGTTGGCCATCTCGTTGGAGAACGCGATCTTGGTCGCCAGGAAGGAGTTGGAGGCGTACTTGACGAGCTCGGCGGCGGTCGTGCCCATGGTCAGCTTGGGGCACTTCTTGCGCTTGTAGAAATCGAGGAGCCGGCGGCCGCTTTTTCCGTCGATGGCCCCGATCACTATCCGGTCGGGCTCCCGGCTGTCTTGGAGGGCGCTGCCCTCGCGCAGGAACTCGGGGTTCATCGCCGCCCCGAACCCGCCGGCCGATATCCCGGCGAGCTGCGCGATCGTCGGGACGAAAAGGCCAGCGCAGGTGCCCGGGGGCACGGTGCTCTTCATGACCGCGACGTGGTAGTGCTTGCACGGGCGGAGCGCCTCGCCTATCGCCCGGGCGGCCTCCTTCACCCAGCGCAGGTCGGCGCTGCCGTCCTCCATCGGGGGCGTTCCGACGCAGGTGAACGAGAGGTCCGAATCGCGCAGGCCGCCGACCAGGTCCGTCGAGGCGCGCAACCGGCCCTTGCGCACCATCTTCCGGATAGCGGAATCCAGCCCGGGCTCGAAGAAGGGGGCCCTGCCGGCGTTGAGCGCCTCCACCTTCTCGCGCAAGACGTCGAGGCAGACCGCCTCGTGGCCGTCGAGCGCCGCGGTCACGCCGGTTACGACCCCGACATAGCCGGTCCCGATTATCGCAGCTTTCATGTGCGCACCCGCCCCTGGACGGCTGTGGGAATGCGGATGCACCCATTTTTAGTTTTTCGTCTCGGTCTCCCCGGCCGCCATCTCCTGCTCCGAGGCCTTGTCCAGGAGCGTCCGCACGTTCGCCACGGCGGCGACCGCTTCGGGCTCCGTCACCTGGGCGGCCTGCGGCCTCCCCTTCTGGGTCTCCAGCTCCCGGTTCAGGTCCGATTTCAACTCGGCGAGCATCCCGGTGAGCATGAGCGTCGAGCTGGAGGCCACGAAGAACTCCAGCACCTTCTTTTCACCCAGGACGCGGGCCCTTATCACCAGCCTGTCCGGCCGGCCCTTCGCCTTCCCGTAGTACCAGGCCTCTCCGATGAATGGCCTCTCCTCGGCGAACTCCCTCACGAGTCGCACGTCGTGGTGCTGCACCGCCGCCTCGGCGAGGTCGAAGGCGATCTCCGGCGCGAGTGAAGGTGGAATCGAGAAGACCTTCGTGTCCTTCTTGTCGAGCTCCTCGGCCGCCATCCTCTTTATCATCGCCGTGTTTATGTTCTCATCGGTGTACATTATCGGGCACACCACCGAGGCGAGCTTGCGTGGCATCTTGAGGGTCTCCAGATTGCCATGCGCGTCCTTGAACGTCAGGACGCCCTCGACATAGGATTCCGTGCATGTCTGCGGGTCCAGGTAGAACGCCACGGTCCGCTTCTCTCCGGGGTCCACTATGCCCAAGACGACCTGCTCGCCCTTCCTTTCGCACTCCGGCTCGACGCGGTCGAGCCTCAGGACGGACTCGTTGTACATCAATGTGAAGGCGGCACGGGTGATGTTGGTTTGCATGTTGTTCTTGACCGCCACCTTCAGCCTGACGAAGCCCTGGTAGAACTCCAGCTCGGACTTGAGCAAGACATCTGCCCGGGGCGGCGCGGTGGCGGCCTCCGCGGCCTTGTAGGCTCCAAGCTGCGACAGGAACCGCCGAGCCCCGTCGAGCCTCAGCGCGCGGCCGTCCCAGGATTCCAGCACCGGCCCGAACTCGCTTTCGACGTTGGACACCGTTCCCTTCATCTCGTCCCTGAAACCGGGGGGCTCGGCACCTTCGATGACCGCCGCCAGGACGACGCGCCTGCCTTTCTGGAGGAGTATCTTGTTCTCCCCGTACTCCATCGCGCCCAGCTCCGTCCCCTCGGCCATCCCGACGCTCTCCTTTATGAAAGCCTTGACCGCGGTCAGCATCGAGGCCATCAGGTCGGCGTCCATGTCGGCCTTCATCCTGCGGGTCGTGTGCTGGATGAGCCGGCCGTCCTGGTACATCAGGAAGAGGTCCTCGACGGCGAAGCCCGCGGGCGCGACGGTGACCGTTGCGGGAATCGCCGGGGACGGTTCAGCGACCGGCGCGATTATTGTCGGTGGAGGGAGGGCCTCAGCCGCCGACTTGGCCGGAATGGCGTGGGTCCCAGGCAATGGCCCCACCATCGAAGGCTCCGGTTCCTTTTCAGGCTCCTTCGGTGGGGCTTCCTCTCCGACTGGCGGGGGCGGCGCCTCTTCGGCTTCGGTCGCCGACGGTCCCGGAACGATAGCCCCGGCCTTCCTTTTTCGCAGTGCTCTCCAGCCGACGGTGCCAACGGCCGCCACCGCAACGATGAGCAGCAGAAGCATCACCGGGACGAGGTACGAGACCCCGCCGGTCGCGGGTGGCGAGTACTTTATGGTCGCCGAGACCGGGTCGGCCACATTTCCCGCCTTGTCCCTGACCTTTAGATAAATCGTCTTGCTGCCCCGGTCCTTCGTGAGATTCCAGGCCTTGGAGGCGGCAAAAGGTTCCCAATCCAAGAAGAGTATCCCATCGGTGCTGAAACAGATGGAATCCAGGCCCGAGAGGTTGTCCGAGGCCAGAATCGAGAGCGAGACCTTTGTCTTTGCGGTCTCTTTCCTCCCTTCGTTGATCTTAAGGAATATCTGGCCCGGTGGAGTTCTGTCGATGTAGGCCGGCACGGTGCCCTCGGCGCAGTTGCCGGCGACGTCGTAGGCCCTCACGACGACCTCTTGCCGGCCCTCGGAAAGGTTGGCGAACCGGCAGGGGCTCGTCCGGACTGCCAGATTCTTATCCGCGAGGCCGACCTCGTACCGGCTGACGCCGCTCGTGTTGTCCACGGTCGAGAAGGTGATGTCCGGGTCCTGGTTCGTCCAAGAGGCCGGGCTGGCGACGGGCGTGAAATTGGCCGGTGGCGTCTTGTCGATGAAGAGCTCGATCGTCGCCTCGGCGCAATTGGCTGCCCGGTCATAGGCCCTTATCGTGATGTTGTGCCGGCCGTCGGGAAGGTCGGGCACCTGAAAAGGGCTTGTCCGGCACGCGAAACCGGCGCCCGGCAGCTTCACATCGTACCGGTCGATTTCGCTCGTGTTGTCCAGGGCGTGGAAGGTGATGTTGGGGTCCTTGTTCGTCCACCCGGTGAAATCGAGGGAAATGCTGAAATTGAACGGCCCGGCGCTGTCCAGGTAGACGATCACGGCGCCGTCCATGAAGTTGCCTGCCCTGTCAAAGGCCCGGACCGTGATGTTGTGCCGGCCGTCAGGAAGGGTCGGAAGGGTGAACGGGCTTGTCTGGCAGGAGAAGGCGCCTCCGCCCACGCTGACCCTGTAGCGCTCGACGCCGCTGGAGGCGTCGGACGTTTCGAAAGTTATACGCGGCGAGCCGTTGGTCCAGCCGGGAGGTTCCGCGGCGGGAGCGAACGCAAGCGGGGGCGTCCGGTCCTGAAAGACATCCAGTTGACCAATCGCATAATTCCATAGCCTGTCGAACGCCCTGACCGTGATGTTGTGCTCTCCGTCCGACAGTGGCGGGAGGGTGAAGGGGCTTGCCTGAGCGCCTTGGGAGAGGCCATCTATCTCCACCTCATAATGGTCCATCCCGGCGAAAGCGTCGGTCGTTTCAAATGAGACCTGGATAGTCCCGTTGGTCCATCCGGGCGGAGAGGCTATCGGCTGGAATGATTCCGGGGGGCTGGCATCGATGCGCAGCAGGCGCCCAGCACAGTAGGGACCCCAGCCGCCGTCGCTGTCCAGCGTCCTGACGCGCCAGTAGTACGCGCCGTCGGCGATGGGGTTCTCCGGCTGGTATGCCAGCTCGCTCGAGTCGACCTGGCCGCTGTCGAGGATTATCGAATCGAAGAGCGACGAATCGTCCAGTTGCCACTGGAAGCCGGCCACCGAGGAATCCCGGTCGGAGAAATTCCAGCCAAACAGCGGCCTGGAATCGTTGGACCAGGCCCCTTCGTACGGGGAATTGAGTGTGGCGTTCTCCGGCAGGAGATTGTAATTTATCGTGACATTGCGAAGAAGAGGCGTAAAGCCCGGCTCGGTGGTGCACAGGTATGCGCGGTACTGGAACCAGCGGGAGCCGTTGTGGCCGCTGAATATCCCCTGCCCGGTCGTGCTGTAGCATGTCTTGTTGGTGCCGTCGGGACCGATGAAGGGCGTGGAATTGAGGCCTGCCTCCGTGTCGGCGGTGCGGAACTGGAATGTCAGGGTCGTGTTGGCGGGAACGGTCGCGTTCCACCTAAGCTCGCCGAAGCAGGCGGCGCCGCTAGAATCTATTGGCTGGGAGGTGAAGTTGCCGGAGGGGAGGTAGCGCTTGAGATTGTAGGCCCAGGTGTCGGCGAGAGTGTAGCCGAATGGATGGCCACCGAATAATACTATCGTTCCCGTGTTGCTGTCACATGCCATGCCTGCCATGAACCGAGCGACCGGCATCTTTGAAGGTGTGAGCTGCGTCCAGACATTACGGCTCAGGTTGTAGGTCCACATGTCCGCCGGTTCAAAATATGTATCTTTGAACAGGACCATTCCGCCAAGTGACGGATCATAAACCAGACGCCCCGTCATAGGAGGTGGGGAGACCGAGGGTTTCATTTCCGTCCAAGTGTCGTTTGTCACATTGTATGTCCAGGTGTCGTTGTACTCTACTGCGCCTATACCGCCGAAAAGCACCATGACCCCGTTGCTCCGGTCATAATCCATGGCAGGGCACCATCTTGCGGGCGGGTGAGAGGCCGGTTTCTTCTCCTCCCAAACATTGTTACTTATATTGTACGTCCATGTATCGACAAGATATGCACCGAAATAAGTACAACCTCCGTACATGATCACCATACCGTTCTTCGAATCATAAGAAAGGACATGTCCATTTCGGCGAGTTGGGGCCGGATTCGGATGCATACTCGTCCAGGTATCCTTGCTAAGGTCGTAGGTCCAAGTGTAATCGTCCAGGTCCGGATTCCCAAACAATACCGCCACCCCGTTGGCGCTGTCGAACGCCAACCGGGCATCAGAGGTGCCGGGCGGGGATAGCTTGGGGCGTCTCTCGGTCCACCGGCCGGTCTTCGTGTCGAAGGTCCAGGTGTCGTTGGGGTAGGAACCATCAACCCCTTTCCCCCCGAATAAAATGATCGCATCATTCCTGTCATCATGCGTCATTCCCATTGAGTACCTGTGGGACGGGGATGAAGTCTTCCTCGTCCACATATTTCTGCTCAGGTTGTATGTCCAGGTATCATCGCCTACTTGCGTGCCACTCCACACATTCCCGCCGAAGAGAACGGTTTCACCACCTCCAGAATCGTATGACATTCCGTGATAGCATCTCGGCAAAGGCGCCAGGGACGGCTTCTGCTCGGTCCAGGTGTTGGTGGCGAGGTCATATGTCCAGGTATCATTCACCAATCCGGATGGGACCGAGGGGTCAGCCCCTCCGAAAAGGATTGCCTTGCCGTTATGGCTGTCAAAGACCATGGAATAGCCCGTCCTGTTGGACGGGGCATTGGTGGGTGACTGGTTTGTCCAGAGGTTCGTGCTGACATCGTACGTCCACGTGTCATTCAAATAGCGGCGATCTTGGTCCTCCCCACCGAACAGCGCAACCTTCCTGTTGATGCTATCATAGACCATCGCGCCAGAGCTCCGTCCGGGAGGCGACACAGCAGGCATCGCATTGGTCCATTTCCTGGAAGACGAATTGTAGAGCCATGTCTCATTTATATAACCGAGTCCGCCGAAGAGCACCGCCACCTTGTTGGCGCTGTCATAGGCCATTGCCTGTGCGCCATTGGGGGCTGGCCCCGGACGGATGTCCCTGGAGGTCCATTTGTCAGCGCTCACGTTGTAGCTCCACGTATAATAATAATATAGGAGCATCTCGCCGTTGGCGCTGTCGTAGACAATCGGATTCGATGTTGCGCCGCCTGGATTCTCTTTGGGGTGTCTTTCTGTCCAGGTATTGGTGCTGTGATTGTAGACCCAGGTCTCATTGCAATAGAGCCACTTGATGCCTCCGAAGAGCACCGAGACCCCGTTGGCGCTGTCGTAGGCCATGAAATGGGTCCATCTGTTGTCCGGCCACGAGTTCATCCTCGTCCAGTTGTTCAGGCAGGTCTCGTTGTAGGGAAGCCGCATTCCCTGCGGAGTGACGGTGGCGTTGAACCTCGTCGCGTTCTGGAAACCCTCGGTTCCCTGTGTCAACGATGTCTCGCCGTCGGAGACCTGGGACGCCATCGGTGGCAAAAGCATCGTGGCGACGGTGATTATGCTGGCGAGCCGGGCCGCGGCCGGACAAGGCATGCGCAAAACACGTATCTCGACACAAATAAACGTTTCGCCGGCCGGGTCAGCCGCCCGCGACGAATGGCATTATCGAAAGGACATCCCCTTCCGCCAGCGGCGTATCAGGGTCCGGCCCCTCCAGCGCCCCGCCGTTGAGCACGAGCACCGCCGACCCTTTTCCGGGGCCGTCCAAGAGCTCGGCCACCCTTTTCCAGCGGCGCCGCACCTCTTCGAGGAGCGCCCCCAGCGAAGCGCCCCCGAACACCACTCGGGCGCTCTCCGTGCCCGCCGCGACGGCGAAACCCCCGTAGAACCGGACCTCGATCTCCATCTCCCCCTGCTCCCTTGCTGCCTTGCTGCCTTGCTCCCTTCCACCCTTTCCTACTGGTGTTTTCGGACCAGCTCGACGACATCGGGGAAATCGATTCCCAGCTCCTTTATCTTTTCCAAGGTCGGGACCCCTTCCTTCGTCCAGCCCCGTCTCTTGTACACGGCGTCCTTGAGCTTTTCGTACTGATCCTCCCTGTATTTGCGCAGCGCCGCCACCTTCTCCTGCGTGCCCTTCCCTTCCGGGTCCGTTATGCCCTTCTCCCGAAGCTGCTTGTCGTACCGCTCCTTGCGAGACTCGTATTCCTCGGCCGTGACGGGTCCCACGGCCCGGTAGGGCACCGTGTCGTGCCTGCGGGTCCCGAAGCCCTGGCGAAGGTTGAACACGCGCTGGAAGTTGTAGACGCGCTCGCTCATCGTTATCATGTCCTCGACCGAGACCTTCCGGCCGGTCACGCCCGTGAAGTACTCGGCGTACCACTCGACGTGCTGCATCACCTTGGCCGGCTCGGGCGTCTGCTTGTTCTCGGGCGGGACGATGTCGTTCCAGGGCAGCTTGCACAGGCCGTTGAGGCCGAACCAGGTGCGCCACATCGGGAACCAGAATAGCGCCTCCGCCTTCTTCTCGAACGTGGGCAGGTAGCCGTGGACCATGTCCAGGAATATGAGCCAGGCCTCGTCGTGCTGGGGCCCCTTGAGGGCAAGGCCGTAGCCCCCCTGTTGCGCGAGGGATTCCTTGGTCATGTACTCGGAGAACTCCAGGCCCTTGGCCTCCATGCCGATGTCCTCCATGAGCTTTTTATCGGCCCCGAACCGCCCGGCGAACTCCTCCTTCATGCGACGGATGCCCTGGCCGACGATGGCGCCGAAGCCCTCGCCCCTCGCCGCCCGATGAAGGAGCTCCAGCGCCGCCTCGCCGTTGCCGAAGCGCAGCTCCAGCCCGCCGGTGTGCTCCTTCTTCAGCAATCCACGCTCGTAGCACTCCATGACGAACGCAAGCCCGGTCCCGACCGATATTGTGTCCAGGCCGTAGGTGTCGCAGTAGAAGTTGAGCTCGGTGACCGTGGCCGGGTCGAATATTCCCAGATTCGAGCCGCAGCCGGCGATGGTCTCGTACTCCGGGCCGTCCACCCAGACCTTCTGGCCTTTGTACGGCCCGGTCCGGGGCTGGAAGTCCTTCTGCATGTGCGAGCAGGCCACGGAGCAGCCTATCCAGCAGCCGTCGAACCCCGGGTGGAACAGCTTGCGGAAGGCCTCCCGGCCCATGCTGGCGGCGTCCTTGTGGCTCCCGTACTGGAAGTTTCTCGTCGGCAGGAGGTCGTGGTCGTTCATGATGGTGACCAGGTGCGTGGTCCCTATGGTCGCCATCTCGTTCTGCTTGGGGTCGAGCTCCCTTATCTCGTTGCTGTAGCGGCGCCCGCCTGTCTTGAGGGCCTCCAGGTCCGCCGGGGCGTTGAGCTCGGGCGTCACCTTCGGATACCTGACGACGAGCGCCCTTATCCGCTTGTTCCGCATCACCGTGCCTATCCCGCCCCGGCCGGCCTGCTTGCAGTGGAAGGACTTGCGCGCCAGGTCGTAGTAGGAGAAGTTCAGATGGCCCCAGAGGCTCTTGTCGGCGCCGGAGCCGGCCGTCACGGTGGATATGGACCTGGGGTTGC